>ERZ869909.2654-NODE-2654-length-11436-cov-4.725944_pt1 | contig 11436 bp, 13 predicted proteins | sample MGYA00520892_ERZ869909 | MGnify/ENA primary metagenome ERZ869909 (study PRJEB32215, sample SAMEA104723947) | bioreactor metagenome | biome: bioreactor; feature: anaerobic bioreactor; material: water | place: China | collected 2015-03-12 ... | reverse complement strand
TGAGACGAACCAATCCTGTGGCCGCGATCGAGGCCCGGCGGGATGGACGCCGGGTAACATTGGGTTGTTGATAGACTATATCGATCGCAGGGATGTCAACGCTTCGTGCGGCCCCGGGCGATTCTCAGCCGAACCGGCGGCGAGCCAGCTTCCGGACGGAGTTCCTGCCTAAGCTGAAGCGCCGTGACCTCAGAGGCGTGAAGCTCGTCGCCGGGGATGGAGATATATGGATGGCAAGGCAGCGCCGGTGCGTACGGCTCCATACCGGCAACCGGTTATGCTGCGGCAGGCTATTTGTGGCGTCCCACGACCGCCTCAACGGTGCGGATGATCGCATCGCGGGCCTTGGCGAGATCGGACTTCGAGCCCGACATGAAGATGCGGCCTGTCGCACCGATCATCTGCACATCGTTGATCACCGCATCCGGCGCTACGCGCTCGGCTTCGTTCGCAGCCACGCAGGCGAACAGGGCGGGGGCCATCTCGAATATCAGCAAGCTCTGGCCCGGAACGAGGATAGAGGCATCCCGCGACCTGTTCAGGATGATCGCATGCTGATCGGACAAATCCTCGATGATGTCATGGTAGAAGATGCTGGGCGTGAGTTGGTCCTGCGCCTTCGCGCCGATGCCGTCCAAGATCGCCTTTCCTGCGGCTTCCAACTCTTCCTTGTCGGAAGCGTGCAACTCGAGCAGCCCGAACTGCCGCTCCGTATAGAGAATGCCCGGCTCCATTTCCGGAGCCGCCTTCAGCGCCAGATCGACGATCCTATGGATGGCTAGTGCCGGCGCAACCTCGATGATGAGGCTGTGCTGGCCGGCAAAGGGGGGATAGCCACGCGCCCGCGTGGGCGAGCTCAAATATGCCGCGAATTGGGGTTGGAGATCATGGATGGGTAGATAGACCCGTAGTTCCGTCATCGGGCTCTCCCGTCGATAGGTGTGGGTAGCAGAACTGGTCGCGGCGCGCGCGCCAAGCCGACCTTACTTGGAGGTGATCGCGGCGGCGAAGTACTTCGCGAGGTCCTGGTGGGGGCGCGGGATGACGTGAACCGCCACGACCTCGCCAACGGCGTTCCCCGCCTCGGCGCCGGCTTCCGTGGCTGCCTTAACGGCCCCGACATCGCCGCGGATTACGACCGAAACCAGCCCACCGCCTACTTCGTTGCGGGCTACGATTTCCACATTGGCCGCCTTGACCATGGCGTCCGCGCTTGCCAGCGCAGCCACATAGCCGCGAGTCTCGATCATTCCGATAGCCAGATTGGCCATTGTCTCTCTCCTAGTTGCTTCAGAAATTTCAACGTGTTTCCTGCGGGCCGGTCCCGGCCCCGCCGGCCTCGCTCTCGTCGATCGAACCGACGATCAGAGCATCGATCGGCGCCTTGCTCCCGGTGAAATAGGCCGCTGCCACAGACCCTTGCACGATCATCACCGCTTCGCCCTGCGCGCAGCCCAGGGGATCGAACGCGATCAGCGTCGCTCCGGCCTCGGTCGTGACCTCCAGCAGCGCGCCGCGCGGCATGGTGTCGACCGCCCTAGACGACCAGACACAACCAGTTACGCGTCCGCGGATCATGGTTCAGCCCTTTCGATCTTGATGCCGCGCCGGCGCAGCTCATCCTGCGCCAGCGGGGTGAGGCGAACACCCTTCCCGATGCGTATCGCGGCAGTCGCTTCCGGCAAGTTGCGAATCTCGCGCTCGTTGATCAGGCCACGCTCGAACAAAACCGGACGGGATCGTTGCAGTTGCGGCCTCTCATAGGCTTCGGACCGCACCGCCATCCATTCGTCGGGCGCGGGGTCGGAGAGGCGGAACACATGGTGTCCGCTTTCGATATCCGCTCGCGCCCCGGCGTCGTCGGCCAGAGCGAGGATACGCCGCGCAAAGGCAGCTAGGTCCGCATCCGATCGAACCGAGACCATCTCCTCGCGCAGTCGTGGCGCGCCCGACCCGTTTCCGGTCCGGAGCGCCGCGAGTTCCTCGCGCAGCAATGCACGGATCATGGCCCTGAGGTCAGCGCTCATTTCCGCCTCCCCTATCGAGCGGAACGGACGCGCAGGGCCAGCTCGGCGGCGTCGCGTGCGTTGCGGATTTCGGCCTCGTCGCCCGACAGGTACAGCCTGCCGCTGGCCCCGGTCATCCGATAGTCGATCAGCTTGACGTTGGCGGCCTTCTCGGCCTCGTTGCAGGCAAGGATCGCATAGGAAGCGGGTTGGCATTCGAGGATATAGAGCGATTCCCCGCCCACGATCATCGAGCCGAGCCTGTTGCGGTTGATCAGGAAGGCGTGCTGCGGGTCCACCCGGGTAACGACCCGGGAGGCGAGTATCTCAGGACGCCTAGCATCGTCCTCGTCGGCGCCGAGCGCAAGGAGCACCGCTTGCGCGGCCGCCGTCACCTCGGCCATCGAACGCGAATGGAACTCGAGGTAGCCGTATTGCCGCTCCACGACGAGTATTCCGGCGCGCACGTCCGCCCCTTTCAGGGCAACGTCGGTGAGTGCCTCGATGTCGATGCCCGGCGCGACCTCGATGATCTGGGCAGCCATCGCCCTACGGGGCAACGATCCCCTGATCCAGGTGGCCAGATAGGCGAGCGTCTGAGGCTGCAACTGATCGATGAAGATGAAGGAGCGGAGTTCGGCCATGAGATCAGCGTTCCTTGAACACGGCACGGAGTTCTTCCACGATCAGGCGGCGCAACTCCTCTCGCGCTGAATTCGACAGGGGCGCATCTGCCTGCCTGCCCGCGGAGGGCGCGGCGGTTGTGCGTCCGCGCGGCGGGATGCTTCCGGGCACTCCGTCGGCAGGAGCCACCGGCAGCGGCCCTTCGAACGGCAGCCCGATCGTGTCGAAGCTTCCGAACGGCACGGCGACGTCCGAATTGTAGGCAATGCGCGACCAGTGAACGAGGTGCTGTGGCCCGACATTCTCGCCGATCGAACTGCGGCCGAAATAGCCGGTGCCGATGGTGAAGGATGGCGCCAAGCCGGTCCCGAATCCCGCAGCGCCCTGACTGCAAGGGGAGTTGACGACGACGCGATAGGCTTCGACAGCCGATCCGTAGGCCAAGACGACATCGGGGTCGTCGGCATGAATCGCAGCCGAATGTCCCGCGCCAGTCATGCGCAGGATGGACCGTGCGTGAGACATGGCCTGCCGGCGGTCCTTGACCACGTGATAGGCCAGGACGGGACAGAGCTTTTCCGCTGAAAGACGCTCTTCCATCCCGATCTGCTCGATCGGCGTTACGAGAATGCGCGTATCGGGAGAGACGCGTATACCCGCATCCGCAGCAATGAGAGTCGCGTCGCGCCCGATGCATTCGATGTTGAAGCCGCGTGGATGAAACAGGAGCGTGCGCAGCCGCGCCGTTTCTTCCGCGTCGCAAAAATAGGCTCCCACCGCCTGCATGGCGCGTCGAAGCCTCTTGTCGACATCAGCAAGCGTCAGCAGGACGCTTTCGTTGGTGCAGAGGACCGAATTGTCGAAGCTCTTGCCATCGACGATGCGTCTGGCAGCCTTGTCGATGTCGGCCGACGAATCTACATAGACCGGCGCGTTGCCCGGCCCGACGCCGATCGCCGGATTTGACGAGGAATAGGCCGCTCGCACCACGGCATTTCCGCCCGTCGCAAGGATCACCGCCGTTTTGGTCGATGCCATGAACTCTTCGATGAGCGGAAGGCTCGGCTGCTCGACGATCTGGATGATCGAATCCGGCGCGCCGGCATCACGCGCCGCCGCCATGAGCGCCCGCGCGGCATCGACGCAGCACTCGCGTGCGGCGGGATGGGGGCTGATGACGATCGCGTTGCGGGTCATCAGCGCCAGAAGAATCTTGTAGTTGAGTGTTGCGATAGGATTGGTCGACGGCGTCAGGGCGAAGATGACGCCGGCCGGTCGTGGAATCCTGACCATCTTGGCTGCGCTGTCGACGCGTGGGTTCACATAATCGTCATTCCGGTAAAATTCGACCAGGGCCGTCGAGGACAGTTCGTTCTTTAGCCGCTTGTGGGCGGCGACGCCGAAGCCAGTCTCCTTGACCGCCCAGTCGGCATATTTCCCGGCATCGGCATGTGCCGCCTTTGCGACGGCGTCGACGATCACCATCGTGGCCCGGCGATCGTAGCGCTCGAAAATCCGCGCCGCCCATCGTGCGCGCTCCAGCATCATGTCGGCCCGGCCGCCAAGGTCCGCCTTGGTGCCGGTTATGTCGACGAGAGCTTTGACATTGGGTTCCATCAGTTGAACGCCCGCTTCCCGCCCATGACTTCGGCTCGCGCCAGACCGATGGCAATCTCGACGCGCCGCAGCAATTCCTCGGCATCGTCCTGCGTCAGGAGCAGCCCCGGCTTGAACTGCAGCACGCGCGCATCCAGCGTCGAGAAGATTGCCCACACGCCATTCTGGTAAAGATACTTCATCACCGGCTTGGCGCCTTGGGGATGATTGAATTCCAGTCCCATGACGACGCCGTGCTGGCGAATGCCGATGAAGAAGTCCGAATGCTCGGCCATGATCCGGTCGAGACCGACCCGCAGGAAATCCGCGATGAAACTGACCATGCTGCGCACTTCCGGCCGCTGTACGATCTCCAGCGTCTTCATTGCGACGATGCAGCCCAGTTCGGCGCCGCCCATCGTCGAAATGTGTCCGAAGCCGTCCTGCTTGAGCCAGCCGCCGCATTTCTCCGAAATGAGGACGCAGGCGATCGGATACATGCCGCCGGAAATACCCTTTCCAGTCACCATAATGTCCGGCTCCACGCCGTAGCGCATGCAACCCCACATTTCGCCGCAACGCATCAGGCCGGTCTGGACCTCGTCGGCGATGTACAGCGCATCGTAACGCTCGCACAGCTTCTTGACGGTCGGTAGATAGCCTTCCTGCGGCATCGGGAAACCGTAGGTGGCGGGGATCGTCTCCATGATCACGGCCGCGACGTCGCGTTTGCGCAACGCATCTTCCATCGCGCCGAGATCGTTGAAAGGCACCTGAACGAACTCTCCCGCCGTATCCTCCGACAGGAATAGCTTGGAGAAGCGGTCGTCGCCCGCCTTCAGCGCGAGGCCGGTGTGGCCGTGATAGGCTTTGATGATCGAGACGATCTTCTTCTTCTGCCGGGCGTGGCGGGCGGTTTTGATGGCGATGTCGATCGCCTCGCCGCCGCCCGAACCATAGGCGGTATATTTGAAATCGGGGCCTGGCGCGCAGGCTGCGAGCGCCTCTGCAAGCGCCGTGCGTGCCAAGGCGGGGAAATGGTGGTTGCCCATATCGAAGCGGTCGGCCCCCGCCTTCAGGACCGCAACCAGTTCCGGATGCCGGTGACCGAGATTGTAGGTGCCTCCATTCAGATGCACGTCGAGGAGGCGACGACCGTCCATGTCGTGGAGATAATAGCCTTCGCGGCGATCGATCACGAGATCGACGCCCATGTCCTGCCAGTCTTGGGTCTTACCCGGATTCCAGAATTCTCGCGACCTTTCGAGAAAATCCAGCTTCTCCTGACCCATCGGCCCACTCTCGCCTGCTGTTGGTTCGGAATGTCACGCAGACTTAGGGGCTAGGCCGCTTCGTAGCTTGACAGGGGCGCAGCGCAGATTGACAGGCGGTTAGCCGTGCGTGGTGAAATAGCTTTCCGCGAGGGTCGCGGTGACTGTCGCAAAATCGGGTGCCAACGCCCGGGCGACGTCGACTCCGTCGTGCGAGCCGATCCAGGCGAGCAATGCCATCCGGCGAAGCATTATGAACGTATCGATCTCCCGTTCGTCGTCTGCCGAGAGGCTGCGCACCTTGCGGTAGCCTTCCAACCACGACTGCTTCAAGGCCGGAACCTGTGGATGATCCTCCATGAAGGAGACGGCCGCGGCGAAGTCGTAAAGGAACCAGCCGAACCCGCAATCGTCGAAATCGATCAGGCGCGGCCGGCCCTCGTGAACGAGAAGATTGGCCAGCCGCATGTCAGCGTGAATGAGGCCGTATGTCTGCGCCCCTTTTCCGAACCGCTTCAGACGGTGGATGATCAGATCCTCGAGCCGTTCGAGCCGCCAGGCGATGGCCGCGTCGACATTGGGGCCGTCGCGCCAGTCGCCCCATATAGGCGACGCGCCAAAGACCGTGCTTTCATCCCAGGTCATTCTCTCAAACCCGGCCGGCCGCCGCCACGAACTGGCATGAATATGTGCCCGCGCCGCGATCTGGCCCAACTGGCCGAAGGCGGAAACAAGATCCTCGTCGGGGTCGGGCGCTTTACCCTCGAGGAAAGCGAACATCACCATGTGCCGTGGAGCCGGCAGCCCGTCGGCCGCGACCGTCTGGATCGCGCTTCCATCGCGGCCGAGATGATAATCGGGCGTTTCGACGCCGCCCTCCTGCCCCAAGGCCCGCACCCATGCGAGTTCGGATTCGATGGCGTTGCGAGAGTGATAGTTTTCGCGGTGGACGCGCAGGATCGACCGGAAGCCATTCGGAGCCTCGACCATATAGGTCACGTTCTCAGAAATGTTGATGAGCCGGGCGATCGTATCGGGTGGGCATTCCCAGCGGTTCAGTGATCGCTGCACGACTTCCTGGAGAAGCTCGGGGGTAACCTCTTGCGGCATATGCCGATCTCCCGTCAGTGGACCTGCGCTCACAGCGGGCCACGCTTCGAAACCGGGCCGGCCAGATCGACCGCCCGCTGCGGCGCGTGCTGCGCTGTTGCCGATCGCATGAAGTACCCCCGCCTTTCGCATTGCCGATTCACGGATTTCGCACCGGAGGCTATACGTCGATGATCCGCTGCTGCTTGACATCGGAAAGTCTCAGCTTGACGGAGCAGGCGGTGCGCCGCCATGAGCGCGTCGCCGAAGGCATTTCCCGACCTTTCCGATTTCAGAGCTTGATGAATGGCCGGATCGCGGCTTCAATGGCGGTTCAGGTCTGGGGAGGACAAGACATGATGGGAACGGGCCGGGCGAGTTCGTTCAGGCCGGCAAAGGTGCTCGCATCCGCAGCCACGGGTGTCATCGACATGATAGAGCGCAAGGGCGGAAACGCGGAAGCCGTCTTTACCAGCGCGGCGATCAGCCTGAGGGATATCGGCAGCCCGACGAACGAGCTCAACCTGTATCAGTATTGCAACCTGTTCGAACAAGCGGCCAAGCAGACTGGGGACGACAATTTCGGCCTGGAGTTCGGCGCGCAGTTCCAGCCCAAGGAACTTGGACTTCTGGGGTATGTGGCGACGTCGTCGCCGACGCTGGGTGCCGCCCTGCGTAACGTCGAAGCCTATTTCCCCGCTCATCAGAGCCAATCGATCTTCAGTTTCATTCCTGAAAGCGACATTATCTGGCTAAGCTACCAGATCACGGATACGCGCATCGAGCATCGCCGTCAGGACGCGGAACTTTCTCTCGGCATGTTCTGCAACATCTTCCGAACTGCCCTCGGAAAGAACTGGGCCCCACTCGAGGTCCGCTTCGAACACGCGAAACCCGAAGGGCGCACCGACCACTCCCGCTATTTCGACGCGCCCGTCCAGTTCGGCAGACGGACCAACGCCTTCGCGTTCCGGCGCGATGTCTTGGCCACGAAAATGCCCGAGCCGGACCCCTATCTCTTCGCTATCATCAAGGGCCTGCTGTGCTCACGCCTCGACTTTTCGGGTGACCCGGAGGATCTGGTCACGCTGTTGCGCGATCAGATCAAGATGCAGTTGGGTGAACGGACACCGCGCATTTGCGATATTGCTGCGATCCTGGGAATGAGCAGCCCCACCCTGCAGCGCAAGCTCAAGGAAGCCGGCATCACCTACAACGATCTGTTGCGCTCCGCGCGCGAGGAGCTTGCCCTTCACTACATGAAGAGCAGCGACATGCCGCTGACGGACGTTGCCCTTTGCCTCGGATATTCCGAGCTTTCGGCGTTCTCCCGCGCCTTCAGGAGCTGGACCGGAATGAGCCCACATCGGTTTCGGCGCGGCCTATAGCGACGCACACATCCTGCCGGAGATATGCGGCTGCACAGGGAAGCACATTGCGGTCTCCTGCGCGCCGCCCGTGCTGGCATTCCCGCCGCTCCGTCGCGGCTTACCGCGGAAACCGGCATTCCACGACAGGCCTGGAAAGCTGTCAGTCCACGTGAGCGGGGATACGACGATCACCCGACCCAAGTCTCCGATATGGGTGACTCGATCGACAAAGCGTCATCCGGATTCTGTGATGACGTCGTTCCATTCAGTCACGCCCGCTCGACGGCAGGAGCGGCCCGCCGCCATGGTGATTCGCGTGGTTGGACCGGCTGTTGCTGTCTCCGGCCGCTACGACCACCGTTCCGGCCTGCCTGTTGGCACGGTTCACGCGCGCTCACGAACATGCCGCAACGGTCATCCCGGGCGGCTGCCGCAATCGCCGATCGTTTGGGCGGCGGCCTCCACCAGTCTCCGGTGGATGTCGCGGCCCTGCTCGGCAATAGGCCGTCACCTTCCATTCGACTATCATCGGAGATTCACCCATGCACACCAACGCCATTCCTTCGCTTTCCCTCTCGTCCCGCTGCGGCAGAACACCAACGCAGCGCCCGGCATGACGCGCAGCCCTTTTTCCGACCTTGCGTCCCAATCATTCCCACGCAGCTTTGTCCCCGCGCCCCTTCCGTCCGACTTTCCTCGATGAAGAAGGGCGGACGCCTCATTCGAGGCAGCAGGTGATCGAGCGCATCTGGCCCCTGGGCCCTTCGGGGCCAACCCGCTTCGCGCGGGATGGCATGAACACTGACCAGACGTACTCGCTCGGAAACAGATGGAAGACCGCAGACGCCTGCCGCACCGCGCGGCGGGCTTGAGGATCGTATTGTTTGGAGGAATCGACCATGGACGATTTGACCGCGACGCCCTTCGACGCGCCGCACGAGATGGAAGCGCTTGTCGCCTGGGCGCGCAAGGCTATCGAGGAAGAGGCGCTTCACCCGCTGCTGGTCGTCGCCGTCTTCGTGGCGGCCTTCCTCGCCACTCACCCGTTCCAGGATGGCAACGGCCGCCTTTCCCGCGTCCTGACGACCTTGCTACGGAAAAGGTCCTATCTCGAAAGGGCAAAAGGGAAAGGGATGCTGAGGCAACCCCATCCGAGTATCCTCATTCCGGCTCAAGCCGCCCATTCCGGCGATTTCGCGGCCATGCGGCTCCTTCTCTGCCATTTGGCGGTCAGGTAGGGTCATGTCCGAAGGACGAGCCGCCATCGCGCGCTGTCATGAGTTGATCCTGGCGGCAGGGATGCTATAAGGCGCTTGCTTGCCGATGCAGGTTTCATCTGCTGGTTGGGGAGGACGCCATGAAACGCGACGCCCTCTTCCAATTGGGGATGGGCCCAGTCGTACTGGACACCACCCAAACGGAAGACAATTCGAGCTTGCGGCCCGCCCTGGTCCGTAATGCCGGTTTGCGTGCGCGCCGCGCCGGCGCGGCTTTTCCCGCCCGCGCCCTGGCCCGGCGCTCCACGCTCCGCTTTAGAGGAAACGGCGCCGGGGCGCCGATGACTTCGGCATAGGCGCGGCCGTCATCCTCCCGTGAGGATGACCTGTCATGGTGCCGGGCCGGAAACCGCATGACGGCGGCTGCGGCAGCCGCCGCAGCCTTTCCTTTCTTCCAGCCCGGCGGACCGGCCGGCCTCCCAACCAAGCAACGGTTATCCCATGTCCCAGCATTCCGAACCGCGCACACCCTATTACCTGATCGACAAGGCGAGGCTGCTCGACAACATGCGCAAGATCGACCGCGTGCGCGAGCAGTCGGGGGCGAAGGCGCTGCTGGCGCTCAAATGCTTCGCGACCTGGTCGGCGTTCGACCTTATGCGCGCGCACATGGACGGCACGACGTCGTCGTCGCTGAACGAGGTGCGGCTGGGCCGCGAGAAGTTCGGCGGCGAGACGCACGCCTATTCCGTCGCCTGGGCCGACCACGAGATCGACGAGGCGGTCTCCCATGCCGACAAGATCGTCTTCAACTCGCTGCAGCAGCTCGAGCGCTTCGCCGGCAACGCATCCGGCATCGCGCGGGGCTTGAGGCTCAACCCGGGCGTGTCGTCGTCGAGCTTCGATCTCGCCGACCCGGCCCGCCCCTTCAGCCGGCTCGGCGAATGGGACGCGCGGAAAGTGCTGCCGGCCATGGACCGGATCAGCGGCTTCATGATCCACAACAATTGCGAGAACGCGGATTTTCCGCTGTTCGACCGCATGCTCGGCCAGATCGAGGAGCGCTTCGGCGAATTGCTGAAGCGCGCCGAATGGGTGAGCCTGGGCGGCGGCATCCATTTCACCGGCACGGACTATCCGCTCGACGCGTTCTGCGCACGGCTGAAGCGCTTTTCGGAAAAGTTCGGGGTGCAGGTCTATCTCGAGCCGGGCGAGGCCTCGATCACCGGATCGACCACGCTCGAGGTCACCGTGCTCGACACGCTCTACAACGGCAAGCATCTCGCCATCGTGGATTCCTCCATCGAGGCGCACATGCTCGACCTCCTGATCTACCGCGAGAGCGCGAAGATCGAGCCCGATGCGGGCGCGCACGAATTCATGGTCTGCGGCAAGTCGTGCCTGGCCGGCGACGTGTTCGGCACCTTCCGCTTCCCCGAGCCGCTCGAGGTGGGCGACCGCATCTCGGTGCAGGACGCGGGCGGCTACACCATGGTCAAGAAGAACTGGTTCAACGGCGTGGCCATGCCGGCCATCGCCATCCGCGAGCTGGACGGTTCGATCCGGACGGTGCGCGAATTCACCTATGCGGATTACGAGCGGAGCCTGTCCTGAGGCTCGATGGATCACCGGAACAAGGAGCATCATCCCGGATGAAAAAGAACGTCCTCATCATCGGCGCCGGCGGCGTCGCCCAGGTCGTCGCGCACAAATGCGCGCAGAACAACGATTTGCTCGGCGACATCCACATCGCCTCGCGCACGGTCGCGAAGTGCGAGGCGATCATCGCTTCGGTCCGCGAGAAGAACGCGCTCAAGGTCGAGGGCAAGATCGAGGCCCATGCGCTCGACGCGATGGACGTGGCGGCGACGAAGGCGCTGATCGAGAGGACGGGCGCCAGGATCGTCATCAATGTCGGCTCGGCCTTCCTCAACATGTCGGTCATGTCGGCGTGCATCGCCACGGGCGCGGCCTATATCGACACCGCGATCCACGAAGACCCGATGAAGATCTGCGAGACGCCGCCCTGGTACGCCAATTACGAGTGGAAGCGGCGCGACGAGGTCGAGAAGGCGGGCGTGACGGCCATTCTGGGCGCGGGCTTCGATCCCGGCGTGGTCAACGCCTATGCCAAGCTCGCCCATGACGAGTATTTCGACCGCATCGATTCCATCGACATCGTCGATATCAACGCCGGCAGCCACGGCCGCTGGTTCGCGACCAATTTCGATCCCGAGATCAATTTCCGCGAGTTCACCGGCCA
>ERZ869909.2653-NODE-2653-length-11440-cov-100.524157_pt1 | contig 11440 bp, 11 predicted proteins | sample MGYA00520892_ERZ869909 | MGnify/ENA primary metagenome ERZ869909 (study PRJEB32215, sample SAMEA104723947) | bioreactor metagenome | biome: bioreactor; feature: anaerobic bioreactor; material: water | place: China | collected 2015-03-12 ... | reverse complement strand
CTGCAGGAGATCATCTCCAACCTGCCCCTGTTTCCCTACATGGAGATCAGCGTCAAGCCGCTGTGCCGGCATCCGTCCTCGATTCGCGACGACGACAGCTGACGGATAGTTGAGATTCAGCATGACAAGGCCCGCCGGTTGGCGGGCCTTGTCATGCTGGTGAATGTCGGCCAGCGGCGCTGTGAGGCACCGCTACAGCATGCACCGCTTCTTCAGCCGGTAGTCCAAGGCGGCCCGGCTCATGCCCAGGCGCCTGGCCGCTGCCGAGACGTTATGTCCAGCCTCCCGGTAGGCCTTCTCCAGCAAGGCCTGCTCCAGGGCGTCCAGCGACACCTCCGCCTCGAGTACCTGATCGCACAGTGAGTTCAGGAGGTCGTCGCTGCCAGTCTCGCTGGCCTGGCCGATATGTCCGCTCTCGCTCAGCGTCTGGCCCGCCTTATGGCCGGGATGCTGGCCAAACAGGGCCTGTTCGCTGACGGAGTTGCCGTCACCGGCGAGGATCACGCCCCGTTCGATCAGGTTCTGCAGTTCGCGGATATTGCCCGGCCAGCCATGAGCGCGCAGCAGGGCCATGGCCTGATCGCTGAAGCCCAGCGTCTTGACGTGGTAGTGGCACTCGAAGCGTTCCAGGAAGTGCTCGGCCAGTAGGGGAATATCGTCGCGGCGATCGCGAAGGGGAGGGATAACCACCGGGTAGGCGTTGAGTCGGTAGAAGAGGTCGGCGCGGAAGCGCCCGTCCTGTACGCGCTCCATCAGATCGCCATGGGTAGCGGCGACAATACGTACATCAATGGTGTAGCTCCGCTGGCCGCCAACCCTTTCTATCTGCTTTTCCTGGAGGGCTCTGAGCAGAGCGGCTTGGGCACGCGGTGATAGCTCGGCCAGCTCGTCCAGGAAGAGGGTGCCGCCGTCCGCCCGTTCGAAGCGCCCGGCACGCGACTGCACCGCACCGGTGTAGGCGCCCTTTTCGACGCCGAACAGCTCCGACTCGATCAGATCCGGAGGGATGGCCGCGCAGTTGACCGCAACGAAGGGCCCCTCGGCCCGGTCGCTCTGCTGATGAGCCCGGTGAGCGAGGATCTCCTTGCCGGTACCGGTCTCGCCCAGCAGCAGGATCGGTACCTCCGAGCGGGCGGCGCGGTCGATCAGGTCCAGCGCCCCCAGGAAGGCGGGCGACTGGCCGATGGGGCGGTAGTGCTCATCGCCCTTGTGGCGGGCGATATCGTCTTCCAGGTAGGCGATGCGTGACTGCAGTTCGTAGAGCTCATCAATCAATGGGTCTTCGCGGAAGTGCTCAGCGAAGGTCGCATGATCCTCCCATTCATGGGCGGGGCGGCCAATGATCCGGCAGCGCGCGTCGCCTCGTCCCCGGCACTCCACCTCTCGATACTGAATCTCCTGGCCAAGGAACTGGCTCGAGTAGGCGCAGGCGTAACCCAGCTGCATCCAGCATACGGGCTCGCCCAGAGAGGACTCCAGCTGCTCGCTGATCGCTACCTCATAGGAGTCCTGCCACTCGAATTCGCCGTAGAAGTGGCCTCGGCTCGGATCGATCTCAAGGGCGAGGGGGATCACCTTGACCAGTCCCCGCAAGGAGTGGAGCTGGGGGCCGGTCAGGAAGCCATCTTCCACCGACATCTCCTGGCCGCGCACGGCGCGGGCCAGTTCGGCGTCTTTCAGGCCTGAATGATAGCCCAGCCGCAGGAAGAAGCTCTTGGCACGCTTCAGCCCTAGAGTACGAATAATCTCATGGCGGAAGGTGGCCATGGTGTGTAGCTGCATCAGCAGCATGCGCTGCTCTCCCAGCCATATCTGGCCCTCCCCGGGTAGAAAACGAAGTTTGTTGAGAATGTCGCGGCTGTCGGGGTAACGCGGAGTCACCTCATGGCTAGGCATGCTTATGGTCATGGCGTCACAGGGTAGTTGTTAGTGTTGTGTATTATACTTTTGTCGGATTTTTTCGTGTGATTCGGGTTTTCCGACCCGAACAGCATAAGGCGCCATTGCCTCAGGTTTCCAGTCTATGTTCTCGGAGGGTTTCTCGCCTCCTGCAGTTTTCATGAAATGGCCAAGCTGCTGCGCAGCAATTCATGGTTTCCTTGATTCGAAGAGAGTGTCATGAAGACTTTTTTCACCGGGCTTATCTTTTAGGCCATTGTTTTTGTTGTGTTCTTTTTCGTTGTTCGCCGGCCTGGCACAGGCCTTGTAACGGTAGTGGGGAACTCAACTGGAGTGGAAACCATGTCCCAGTCGGCCATCCCCCATGCTCTGAAGCGCTACGTAAGAGTGCGGGAGCGTGGCGAGCGATTCATCGAATTCGACTTCGCCATCGAGAACCCAGAGCTGTTCGTTGAGCTGATCATGCCGCCCATGGCCTTCGAAGAGTTCTGTGACAGAAACAACGTGACATTCATGAGCGATGAGCAGGCCAAGGCCGTCGATATTCAGATGGAGAAGTGGCGCTATAGCGTCAGCCACTGACGCCTGTATTAGATGATAGGCATCGCACAACAATAAATGAGGAGTCCCCTATGAGCGTCGAGATCAAGACGGCGGAGATCACGCCGGTTCGCCAGACCTATGGTCATACCAAGCGCCGCTTCGGTGACAAGCCGGCGACTCGCTACCAGGAAGCCAGCTTCGATATCCAGCCGACTGCCAACTTTCATTATCGGCCGATGTTCGACGAGCATCATGAGCTCTATGACACCGGCTATACCGTGCTGAAGATGGAAGACTGGTACGCCTTCAGCGACCCCCGCCAGTTCTATTATGGCGCCTGGGTGGCGGCTCGCGCCAAGCTCCAGGAGAACACCGAGTCCAGCTTCGCCTTCTTCGAGAAGCGCGGCCTGGGCGGCCGCCTGAGCGAAGACGTTCGCCGCCTGGTGACCCGCTGCCTGCTGCCCCTGCGTCATGCCGAGATGGGCGCCAACATGAATAACGTAGGCATCGCTGCCAATGCCTACGGCACCACGCTGAGCCAGGCCCATATGTACCACGGCATGGATCGCCTTGCCGTTGCCCAGTACCTCTCTCGCATCGGTCTGCTGATCGACGACACGCCCGGGCTGCTGCTGGCCGAGGCCAAGACCCTGTGGATGGACGACCCCGCCTGGCAGGAAGTGCGCCGCTATGTGGAGGACTCCCTGGTGGTGGAGGACTGGGCGGAACTCTCCCTGGCCCAGAACCTGATCTTCGACGGCCTGCTCTATCCCTTCCTGCTGGAGTCCCTGGATGAGCGGCTGCTCGACATGGGAGGCGGCGATATCGCCATCCTCACCGACTTCATGGGGGACTGGTTCAAGGACGGCAGCCGCTTCATCGATGCCCTGTTCAAGACGCTGGCCGGCGAGAGCGAGGCCAACCGGGCACAGCTGGCCCGCTGGGTCGCCCACTGGCGCTGCCGTGCCATCGCGGCGCTGACCCCGGTGGCCATCGACGCCGATATCGAACTCGACGACGCCCTGGCGGTACTGGACAAGCGCCTCATCAAGCTCGGCCTGCTCGAGACCCACTGAGCCCCTTACCCCAGAATTCGGAGTCTGCCCCATGTCACGCGTCTTTATCGCCCTGCAGGACAACGAGAATGCCCGCTTTATCGTCGAGGCCATCAGCGAGGACAACCCTGCGGCCGAGGTCAAGCACAGCCCGGCCATGATCCGGGTCGAGGCCGACGACCGCCTGACCATCCGTCGCGAGACGGTGGAGGAGAAGCTGGGCCGCGACTGGGATACCCAGGAGCTCCAGGTGGACATGATCAGCATCGGCGGCAACGTCGACGAGGATGACGACAGCTTCACCCTCTACTGGAACACCTGAGTCCCGATGACGCCATCACACGCCAGCCAACAATAATGGCGCAGGAGAGTTAGCCATGAATGCCAAGACCAGCAAGCGACTCAATATGAAGGAGCGCTACCGGATCATGACCCGGGACCTGGGCTGGGAGCCCAGCTATCAGCGCTACGAGGATATCTTCCCTCAGGAGAGCTTCGAGGGCATCAAGATCGTCGACTGGGATCAGTGGGAGGACCCCTTCCGGCTGACCATGGACAACTACTGGAAATTCCAGGCGGAGAAAGAGCGCAAGCTGTATGCAATCTTCGACGCGGTATCCCAGAACAATGGCCAGATGAAGATCTCCGACCCGCGCTACCTGAACGCGGTCAAGCTGTTCATCACGGCGGTGACGCCGCTGGAATACAACGCCTACAAGGGGTATGCCCGGGTGGGGCGCCAGTTCGGCGGGGTGGGCGCGCGCATCGCCTGTCAGATGCAGTCCATCGATGAGCTGCGTCACACCCAGACCCAGATTCATGCCATGAGCCACTACAACAAGTACTTCGGCGGCATGCATGACTTCCCGCACATGTTCGATCGGGTCTGGTACCTGTCGGTGCCCAAGTCCTTCTTCGAGGACGCCTCCACCGCCGGCCCCTTCGAGTTCCTGACCGCGATCTCCTTCTCCTTCGAGTATGTGCTGACCAACCTGCTGTTCCTGCCCTTCATGTCCGGGGCCGCCTACAACGGTGACATGAACACCGTGACCTTCGGCTTCTCGGCCCAGTCCGACGAGGCGCGGCACATGACCCTGGGGCTCGAGATCATCAAGTTCATCCTCGAGCAGCACGAGGACAACGTGCCCATCGTCCAGCAGTGGCTCGACAAGTGGCTGTGGCGCGGATACCGGCTGCTGTCGATCGTCGGCATGATGATGGACTACATGCTGCCCAACAAGGTGATGTCCTGGTCCGAGGCCTGGACCCTGTACTACGAGGAGGCCGGCGGCGCCCTGTTCAAGGAGCTGGAGCGTTACGGCATTCGCCCGCCCAAGTACGCCGACCAGACCGTGATCGGCAAGGATCACGTCAGCCACCAGGCCTGGTTCATCTTCTACCAGTACGGTCACGCCACCGCCTTCAACACCTGGGTGCCCACCGCCAAGGAGATGGACTGGCTCTCCGAGAAGTACCCCGACACCTTCGACCGCCTCTACCGGCCGCGCTTCGAGCTGCTGGCCGAGAAAGCGGCCAAGGGCGAGCGCTTCTACAACAACACCCTGCCGCAGCTCTGCCAGGTGTGCCAGATCCCGCTGGCGATTACCGAGCCGGACGACGACACCCTGATCAGCCACCGCGACACCGTGCACGACGGCGAGCGCTATCACTTCTGCTCCGACGGCTGTCGCGACATCTTCCATCACGAGCCGGAGAAGTACGTTCAGGCCTGGCTGCCGGTGCACCAGATCCTGCAGGGCAACTGCGGCGGCGCCGACATGGAGAAGGTGATCGGCGACTACTACCGCATCGAAATGGGCGAAGACAACCTCGACTTCGAGGGCTCCGCCGAACAGCGCCGCTGGGCGGCGTGGAAACAGGCCGTTTAAGGAGGGGAGACCATGAGCGTTAGAGCCAATTATGCCAACTACCAGGGCCCGGTGCGCGATCGCGTCGAGAACTTCCACGGCAGCCAGCTGGTGTATGTGATGTGGGAGCGTCATCTGCTGTTCTGCGCGCCGCTCACCTTCCTCGCCGACCCGGCGATGTCCTTCGACGCCTTCCTGACAGAGGTGCTCACGCCGGCGCTGGCCCCCCATCCGGAGAGCGAGAAGCTCGACTTCGCCGAGGCCCAGTGGCGCCTCGACGGCGAGGCCTTCGAGCCCCGGGGCGAGGCCTCGCTGGCCGACAACGGCATTGGGCACAAGTCCCAGCTGCGGCTGATCACGCCGCGGCTGTCGGACCTGGCCGACGCCGCCATCTGAGGGGAGGGCAGCCTCATGAGCTATCAAGTGACCATCGAACCCACCGGCGAGATCGTTGAGGTGGAGGAGGGGCAGAGCCTGCTCGACGCCGCTCTGCGCCAGGGCGTCTGGCTGCCCTTTGCCTGCGGTCACGGCACCTGTGGCACCTGCAAGGTGCAGGTGCTGGAGGGCGAGGCCGAGGTGGGCGACGCCTCGCCCTTCGCGCTGCTCGATATGGAGCGCGATGAGGGCTACCGGCTGGCCTGCTGTTGCCACCCGGAGAGCGACCTGGTGATCGAGGCGGACGTGGATGAGGACCCCGACTTCGCCGGTCATCCGGTGCAGGACTGGCAGGCCACCGTCAGCGCCATTACCGAGCTGACCCCGACCATCCGCGAGATTCGCCTGAGACTCGATGGCGAGGGCATGGCCTTCCAGGCAGGCCAGTATATCAACCTGCAGGTGCCCGGCGTGGAGGGCACCCGGGCCTTCTCCATCGCCTCGCCCCCGGCCGATTCTGGCGAGCTGGCCCTGCATGTCCGCAAGGTCGAGGGCGGAGCGGCCACCACCTGGCTTCATGAGCAGCTCGAGGTGGGGCAGCGCCTGGCGCTGAGCGGCCCTTACGGTCAGTTCTTCGTGCGTAGGTCCGATCCCAAGGACGTGATCTTTATCGCCGGAGGCTCAGGGCTCTCCAGCCCCGAGTCGATGATCCTCGACCTGCTGGCCGACCCCGAGGATAGCCGGCGCATCACCCTCTTCCAGGGGGCGCGCCACCTGGCCGAGCTCTACCACCGGGAGCGCTTCGAGCGTCTCGCCGCCGAGCATGAGCGCTTCACCTATGTGCCGGCGCTCAATGCGCCCCTGGACGACGACGCCTGGGGCGGCTTCGTGGGCTTCGTGCACGACGCCGCCATCGCCCACTTCAAGGGCCGCTTCAGCGAGCACAAGGCCTACCTGTGTGGGCCGCCGCCGATGATCGATGCGGCCATCACCGCCCTGATGCAGGGGCGACTCTTCGAGCGCGACATCCATATGGAGCGCTTCCTGACCGCCGCCGACGGCGCCGAGGGCGGCCAGCGCTCGGCGCTCTTCAAGCGGATCTAATGCCACCCATTGGCCGTTTCACCACAAGAACCACAAGGAGCTAGACGCCATGACCGTGAAGATTTTCGATACCCCTGAAGTGCAGGACTTTCTCAAGACCGTTGCCGGCTTCGAGCAGGAGGGCGGCAGCGATCGGGCCAAGCAGATCGTTCATCGCCTGCTCTCCGACCTCTATAGGCTGATCGATGACTTCGACGTCACCCCGGAGGAGTTCTGGGCCACGGTGAGTCTGATGAACGAGCTCGGCAAAGCCTCCCAGTTCGGCCTGCTCTCTCCCGGGCTTGGCTTTGACCACTACCTGGACATGCGCATGGATGCGGTCGACGCCGAGGCCGAGCGCACCGGCGGCACGCCGCGTACCATCGAGGGGCCTCTCTACGTGGCCGGCGCCCCTGAGGCCGAGGGCTTTGCCCGCATGGACGACGGCAGCGATGCCGACAGCGAGGTGATGTGGCTGACCGGCCAGGTGCGCAACCTGGATGGCGAGCCGGTGCCCGGCGCCAGGGTGGAGATCTGGCACGCCAACGCCAAGGGCGGCTACTCCCACTTCGACCCGTCCCAGTCCGAGTACAACCTGCGTCGTACCATTATCGCCGATGACGAGGGGCGTTACCGGGCCCGCAGCATCATCCCCTCCGGCTACGGGGTGCCGGCAGGCAGCCCCACCGATCAGGTGCTCAAGGCCCTGGGGCGCCATGGCCAGCGTCCGGCACACATCCACTACTTCATCTCGGCCCCGGGTCACCAGCACCTGACCACTCAGATCAATCTGGCCGGCGATCCCTACACCTGGGACGACTTCGCCTTCGCCACCCGCGAGGAGCTGCTGGTAGATGGCCGGGCCGTCAACGATTCTGCCGAGGCCGAAGCGCGCGGCCTGGAGGGCCCCTTCACCGAGGTGGTCTTCGATATCACCCTGGCCAGGACCGCGGCCCCGGAGCTGCAGACGCGGCACAAGCGCCCCCGCGCCCTGGAAGAGGCCGCCGGTTAAGGCGTCCCTGCGAAAGATAGCCGGCGCTCCTGAGGCGCCGGTTCTCCCTTATTGAGCGACTCGACACACAGCACTTGGTTGTCGTCGACGATCTGTCGAGTTCCACGCCAGTCTGCGAGGAACCGGAGCGCCAGGGGCAGGATTCGACCTACAGCCAGCAGTATCGCTTGAGCGCCTGCTCCAGGTCTTCGCCTGGTCGCCCGGCTATTCCCTCCCTCAGCTTCCTAAGAAGCTGAGGGAGGTAAGGACGTCAGAAAGTGTAGCTGATGCCGATGATGGCTACCGGGTAGACCTCAAGCTTCTCGGCGTCGTTCTTCAGGTCCTGCTCTTCGCGGCGCAGGGCCTCACGGAAACGCTGATCCTCTGCTTCAAAGTTCTCGGAGGAGTTGAGCGAGACATCCACGTTGGTGGCCATGACGCCGAATTCTGAGTAGAAGCCCAGGCCGCTGCGGTGGGAGCTGCGCCAGCCCAGGCCGGCGTAGGGGCGCACGCCGTCGGCAACAGTCAGCTGGCCGCGAATCTCGCCGACGTCAGCGCTCTGGAAGGTGTCACCACCCACCTCGAACTCCTCATTGCCATTGGCGCGGCCGCGCACGTTGGCCTCCATGTCGGGGAGCATGGCGCCGGCGGTAAGGAAGAAACGCCCGGCGAAGGGGTAGAAGTCCAGCTTGAGGGCGCCGGCGGAGAGGCTGACGTCGCCATCGTAGAAGAGGTCGTCGGTCTCGTAGTCGCCGTCCCAGTCAAGGCCGCCGGCGTACTGGGCAGAGACGCCCAGCCGCTCATGGAAGCGCCAGGAGAGATCGGCGCCGATGCCGGTGGTGCCGGCGATGCCGCTGACGGTCACGCGGTTGTCGAAGGCCTGGGCGTTCACGGCGGTGGCGAGCAGAGCGGCGGAGAGGCCGGCGGCCATCCATTTCTTCATCACATTGTATCCCTTGCGTAGCATTTTCATCTTCTTGGGCCCGCACCTCATCTCGCGGGCTTCGCCTCTATCGGCAGAATGCTCCACTACTTGAGGCAGCCTTATCGGGTCAGAGGGGGGGCTAGCCCCCGTCCGACCCGATATGTCTTGGCTGTGAGGGCCTTGGGCTAATGCTTTCGTCGTAAGTCATGGCTTGCCGATTTGCCTGCTTCACTTCAGTGAAGGCAGGCTCTCCTGCTGCTATAATTAGATTTGATCTTGATCATGTTGACACTTCTCCTTCCTCAAGGATGAGAGGCCTCGCCCTGTGCTGATGAAATTTCTCTACCCCCTGTTCCGGCTGCCACGCCCACACAAACGGGCGATCCAGCTGCTGGCCGATGCCGGGCTGATTACGCTGAGCTTCCTGCTGGCCATGCTGCTGCGCCTTGACAGCTGGGCCTTCGTTGCCGAGTCGAGGGTCTGGTGGGTGCTGCCGGTGGTGATCCCGGTGAGCCTGGCCATCTTCATGCGCCTGGGCTTCTACCGCGCGGTGATTCGCTATATGAGCATGAAGGCGGTCCAGGCGGTGGCGGCCGGGGTAGGGGCGTCGGCGCTGGCGCTGCTGGTGGTCAACTACCTGTTCCAGCTGCCGGTACCGCGCTCGGTGCCCTTCATCTATGCCATGTTGGCGCTGCTGACCATCGGCGGAGTGCGCTTCGCGCTGCGCGCCCTCTACCTGCGCAACCAGCTGCGCTACAAGACGCGGGTGGTGATCTACGGTGCCGGCGCGGCGGGCCGCCAGCTGGTGGTGTCGCTGCGCCACGGCCAGGAGTACGAGCCGGTAGGCTTCGTGGACGACGCGGCTAACCTCGAGGGGGCCTTCATCCAGGGGCTGAAGGTCTATGCGCCAGTGGAGCTCGGTCGCCTGATCAGGGATTATGGCGTCGAGAAGGTGCTGCTGGCGATCCCCAGCGCCTCACGGGCTCGGCGGCGGACGATCCTCGAGCGACTGGAGACTCTGGACGTGCCGGTACAGACCATCCCCGGCATGGCCGATGTGGTGGCCGGCCGGGCGGAGATCAACGACCTGCGCGATGTGGCGGTGGAGGACCTACTCGGTCGCGACCCCGTACCGCCGGAGTCCGAGCTGATGGGGGCCAATATCACCGGCAAGGTAGTCATGGTGACCGGGGCGGGGGGCTCCATCGGCAGCGAGCTGTGCCGCCAGATCCTGCGCCAGGCCCCGTCCCAGCTGCTGCTGCTGGAGCTCTCCGAATACAGCCTCTACCGCGTCGAGCAGGAGCTCCTGCAGATCGCCCGGGAAGAGGGCATCGACTGCCCGGTCAAGGCGCTGCTGGGCTCGGTACAGCACCGCAACCGGGTTCAGAAGATTCTCGCGACCTTCCAGGTCCAGACGATCTATCACGCCGCCGCCTACAAGCATGTGCCCATGGTGGAGCACAATGTGGTTGAGGGGCTTCGCAATAACGTGATGGGCACACTGGAAACCGCCCGGGCAGCGGTAGAGGCCGGGGTGGAGAGTTTTGTGCTCGTCTCTACCGATAAGGCAGTACGACCCACCAACGTGATGGGGGCGAGCAAGCGTCTCGCCGAGCTGGTGTGCCAGGCGATGGCGCGGGCCCAGAACGGTACGCGCTTCAGCATGGTGCGCTTCGGCAATGTTCTCGGCTCCAGCGGCTCCGTGGTGCCGCTGTTCCGCCGCCAGATTGCCGCCGGCGGGCCGGTAACCGTGACCCACCCCGAGATCACTCGCTACTTCATGACCATTCCCGAGGCGGCCCAGCTGGTGATCCAGGCCGGCGCCATGGCCCGCGGCGGTGATGTCTTCGTTCTCGACATGGGCGAGCCGGTGAAGATCGCCGAGCTGGCCGGGCACCTGATCCGCCTCTCGGGCCTCGAGCCCTGCTACCCGGGAACCGGCGACGGCGATCAGAGCCGTGGCGACATCGAGATCCGCTACTCAGGCCTGCGCCCCGGCGAGAAGCTCTATGAGGAGCTCCTGATCGGCGAGAACGTCAGCGAGACCCGCCATCCGCGGATCATGACTGCCAGCGAGCTCTCCCTGGAGTGGGGCGAGATGGAAGGGTTGCTCGAGACGCTGTTCGACGCCTGCCTGAGATTCGATGCCCCGCGCATTCGCGAGCTACTGGTCAAAGCCCCGCTGGGCTATCAGCCCCAGAGCGAGCTCGCCGACCTGGTGTGGGAAGAGCAGTGTTCGGGTCAGGAGAAGGAGCTCCTGCGGCAGGAGCCAGAAAGTGGCTCCAGAACCCGTGAGCAGAAGGTCGTAGCGTTGACGCCCAGGCCGACCTCGGCGGCGAGCTGAGTCGCGCCTGTTGTCACCGGCCTCTCCTCCCGCGCTGCCTGAGAGCCTCATGCCGCCAACCAATTACCCCGAGACCGAGCCGCTTCGCGTCAGCGCCATCATGCAGACCGGCCTGCTCACCTGTACGCCTGAGACGCCGGTAGTAGAGGCCGCCGCGCGCATGACCGAGCGCCGCTTCAGCGCCATCCTGGTGCTGGAGGGGCAGTGCGCCGTGGGCATCTGGACCGAGCGTGACAGCCTGCGCCTGGCATTGGAGCACCCCGAGGAGATCGAGCTGCCCATTCATCGGGTGATGACACCGGTGCCGCTGCAGGTCGCGGAGGATTGCCCGGTGGCAGAGGTGAGCGACGCCTTCAA
>ERZ869909.2652-NODE-2652-length-11445-cov-8.856087_pt1 | contig 11445 bp, 7 predicted proteins | sample MGYA00520892_ERZ869909 | MGnify/ENA primary metagenome ERZ869909 (study PRJEB32215, sample SAMEA104723947) | bioreactor metagenome | biome: bioreactor; feature: anaerobic bioreactor; material: water | place: China | collected 2015-03-12 ... | reverse complement strand
GACATCACGCTTTCCGCAGTTTTCCTGAGTTCTGCTGCCTGTTGGCCCAGTTGCCGAGCGGACGCAAGCATCTGAGCGGCCGCCGAGCCCGTCGTCGCCGCCGACGTATTGAGCCCCACCGCGTTGGCCGCCACTTCCGACGTTCCGTGCGCAGCCTCCTGCACGTTACGCGCGATTTCGACAGTCGCAGACCCCTGTTCCTCCACGGCCGCAGCGATCGTGCTCGCAATCTGGTCCATCGACTTGATGATATCGGCGATAGTTCCGATGGACCCGACTGCATCCACCGTAGAGCCCTGAATCGCGTGGATCTGCGCGCTGATCTCGGCTGTGGCCTTCGCGGTTTGGTTTGCGAGCGACTTCACTTCTTGCGCGACGACCGCAAAACCCTTCCCGGCCTCCCCAGCGCGTGCTGCTTCGATGGTGGCATTCAGCGCAAGAAGGTTCGTCTGCCGCGCGATATTGCTGATCAGTTCCACCACATCGCCAATCGCTTGCGACGCCTGCGAGAGGTTACGTACTTTTTCGGACGTGGCGTCGGCGGTAACGACGGCTCGTCCGGCGATGTCCGTCGATCCGGCAACCTGACGCGAGATTTCCCTCACGGAAGCCGAAAGCTCATCGGCAGCAGACGCGACCGTGCGAACATTGGCCGAAGCCTGCTCTGCGGCCGATGCCACGGCAGACGTTTGATCCGTGGCAGTTTTGGCCGCCTGCGCAACCGCGGCCGCCGCGCCTTCCAGCTCTCCCGCCGTCGTCGCGACCGATCCCGCCATTGCTACGACCGATCCCGCGAGTTGATCGAGATCCCGGCGCCCGGCGTCGAGATAGACGGAGATCGCAAGATCCATATCCAGCATCGCAGCTTTGATGACCGCGCCTTGCAGCGCAATCTTTCGCTCCTCCAGCGAGGGTGCCTTCCCCTTCCAATCCGCGCGCTGCGGAAGCCTAAGCGCAATCGCGCGCACAAGGCCGGTGATCAGTCCGTTGTAGCCGCCGATGTACCAGCGCGGATCGAGTCCGATCCGATGATGCGTTTCTCCCACCCTTTTGATCGACGTTTCGTAAGCAGCATCGAAATTGCCGTCGAGGATGGTGGCCCAATGCCGAAGCTGACCATTCCTGGCCCCCGTCATATCGGCACGGCTCCTGAAAAACGCGACCGTTTCCGGATATTTGGCGAGATGATCGTAGAAGCCGTCTAAAACCCCCGCCAATTCTCCGAGGAGAAAGTCTTTGGATTCGCGAAGAAGCCGCCGGCTATCGTCGTCAATCTGGTTGAACGACAACCGCGCTGCTATTGACGTGTCGGCACTCATTTTTCGCCCTCCCCCGTTCCAGCGCCCTATCTGCCTCGCGCGCACATCCACCACGCCGCATGCGCCATCTCGCATGCGGCCTGCCTCGTAAAACGCCAAGCTCATCTGCTGCTGGAAATAAAAACCCGATCGAAACGAAACGCTCCGAAGTTCATATGACGGATATATGTATTTGAATAACAAACACAATCTGGAGAAGTATTTTCGAAACGCTCACTACTAGCCACACTCAACTGAGTCGCAACGCAAAAACAAGGGTCGAATGGAGGCCGGTTTTAATTCGCCTTTAAAATATCTTTTGAGCAACAGCGGAATGTCATGTGCGCAATATTCAGACAGAAAGCGCATGCCGACGCTTGGTCATGTCGCAAGAGAGATAGGGGTCGAACCATGCACACACCGACCGCACGAACGGCCGTCCCCGGTCTGTCACGCGAACGCCCTCGTCGTTGACCGCGACCAAACCGTCCGCGTCGCGGCGCGCTGCGGCCTCAACCTCGAAGCGGACGCGAGCGACCTCCGCGCCGAACCGCTGCTTGAGATCGCGCCACGACACGAAAAACGCGCACATCAGCCGTTCGATCAGATAGGCACGCAAGGCGTCGTCTCCCGCCATTGCGTGTCCACGCACGACAGCCAGCCCGTCGGCTGAGATCCGGCGCGTGTAATCGTCCACGGCAACAGCGTTCTGAACGAAACCCTGCGGCAAACGCGAGATGGCGGAAGCACCGAACGCCAGCAACGCATCGGCGGTATCCGTCGTATACCCCTGGAAATTCCGCGCAACGGCGCCGCCCGCGAGAGCATCCGTCGAGCGGGCGAAATGATCGATCCCAATCTGCACGTAGCCCGCACTCAGGAGCCGCTCTGCGATGTGTTGCGACTGGCGGAAACGTTCGGCCGGCCCCGGAAGCGTCTTCTCATCGATCAGTCGCTGATGCTTCAACCGCTCCGGCAAATGCGCGTATCCGAAAACCGCAATGCGATCCGGCTCGATCGCAATCACATCCGAAAGCGTCCGTCCGACGCTCTCGACCGTCTGATGGGGGAGACCGTACACCAAGTCCACGTTGAGAGAGCGCACGCCCCGAGTACGAAAAATCTCGGACGCCTTGCGCGTTGTCTCGAAGCTTTGAATACGCCCGATGGCCGCCTGCACCTTCGGATCGAAATCCTGAACTCCGATGGAGACACGATTGACTCCGATCTCGGCGAAGGCGTCCGCCTGGGCCTCGCTCAGCAGGCGCGGATCGATCTCGACCGCGACTTCCGCCTCACGCGACACCGCGAATTGACTGCGAAATGCGTGCCCCAGCCGTAGAATGTCTGCAGGCGTTAGAATATCAGGCGATCCACCCCCCCAATGGATGTGGGTGACGCGATGCCCTGGCGGCACGAGCGCCGACACATGCGCGATCTCGGCCTGCAGCGGAACCAGATACTCTTCCACAGGCGCGTACCGCCGTGAAGCCTTCGTGCTGCATCCGCAGTAGAAACAAAGCTCCCGGCAATACGGAATATGCGCATACAGCGAAAGCGCAGGCTCATCCGGCAATTCGGCCAGCCACGTTCTCAGATGAGCAGGTGTCACGGCGGCCGAAAAATGATTGGCCGTTGGATAGCTGGTGTAGCGCGGAACGGGGCCGCCATGGCGTTGAATAAGATCGGATGTCATCGGAAATCCGGACACGAAACGAAGCTTGGGGATGTCCAAGCCGCATCCAAAGGATAGCTGGCCGCGTTCCGCAAACGTTGACCTGGATCAAGGCTCGGCCGCATGTCGCGGCATTCCGCACGCCAACCGTCGATCATCCAGAGACCGCGTTCCGGTCATCCCCTACCAAAGCCAAAAAGCTCATGCACGCTGAAGTCCGCGTTTGCGTCGGTCCAAAGCCGTCCCGCCTGCCACCCCGCAGCACTTGCCATCTCCCGGAACTGATCGGTCGTGTACTTGTAAGAATTTTCGGTATGGATGCTCTCGCCCGCCTTGAAGCGGAACGGACGTCCTAAGACACGAACGTCTTGAGCGACATCGCTCACAAGATGCATCTCGATGCGACCGGCGCGCGGATCGTAAATCGCCTCGTGACGGAAGCTCTCGAGATCGAAGTCTCCATCGAGTTCCCGATTGATGCGCACGAGGAGATTGAGGTTGAATGCGGCGGTCACGCCCTCGGCATCATTGTAGGCGGCAACGAGCCTGCGCGCCTCCTTCTTCAAATCCACGCCGATGATGAACCGGCTGGCGTCGGGCAGTCCCCGCCCAAACGACCGAAGCAAACGAACGGCCTCCGCAGGGCCGAAGTTTCCGATGGTAGATCCCGGAAAAAAGCCGACCGCTGGCCGCCGGTTGAGATCTTGCGGGAGTTGGATCGGATGTGAGAAATCCCCCACCACAGGCCGCACGTCAACTTGGGGAAAACGAGCTGAGAGCCTCTCGGTAGCCTCGACCAACGCGCTCTCGGATACGTCGACCGGAACGTAGATCACATGAAGCGGCAATTGCGAGAGCAGCAATTCCGTCTTGACGCTCGATCCTGAACCGAACTCGACGAGCACGCCGTCGGCTCCGAGCCCTTCCACCATCTCGGCCGCATAGGCCGACAGAATAGCGGTCTCCGTTCGCGTCGGATAATACTCGGGAAGCCCCGTGATTTCCTCAAACAGTGCGCTGCCGCGCGCATCGTAAAGAAACTGAGAGGAGATCGCCTTCTGCGGCTTGGAAAGACCGGCGAGGACGGCATCCGCAAAATCGTCCACCGGCACGGCATGCACCGCACCCAGTTTCCGGGCCGACATTCCTCCCCGGCGCATCACGAAACCTCCGCCGCAAGACGCACACCCGCAAACTGCCAGCGCTGATGCGGATAATAGAAATTGCGATAGGTCGCACGGGCGTGCCCATCCGGCGTCGCACATGAGGCCCCGCGTAAAACCTGCTGGCTCACCATGAACTTGCCGTTGTACTCGCCGATGGCACCCTCCGGCGGTCGATAGCCGGGGTACGGCAGATAGGCGCTCTGCGTCCACTCCCAGACATCGCCGAACATCTGGCGCGGAGAAGCGTCGCTCCGCGCGCCGGCAGGCACTGTCCGCAAGGCACGCGTCCCAAGCGTGTTGCCCTCGACCGGAAGCATCGCTCCCGCCAGCTCCCATTCGAACTCGGTCGGGAGGCGGTAACCCGCCCATCGCGCGAACGCATCCGCCTCGTAATAGGAAACATGACAAACGGGCGCGGCAATCTCGACCGGCAGGAGGCCGTCGAGTGTCATTGTGTGCCAGCCGCTCCCGTGCTCCTCCCAGTAGCCCGGCGCACGCCATCCAGCGGCATTGACGTTAGCCCAACCGTCCGCCAGCCAAAGCGACGCCGTGCGATACCCGCCGTCCTCCATGAATTCCAGCCATTCGCCGTTCGTCACGAGGCGATCCGCTAAGCGAAAGGGATGAACCAACGCGTCATGCTGCGGGCTCTCGTTATCCCATGCATAACCGTGCCCGGCGTGCCCGATCTTCACGATGCCGCCATCGTAGGAGATCCAGCCGACCGTCTCCGGACCAGCCACTTCCGACGAGCCTCGGACAGCCGACAAGGATGTTCGCGCAGGCGCCTCACGATAGGCGGGCCGAAGCGGATTGACGGAAAACAAGGCAAGAATATCGCTCAGCAACAGCTCCTGATGCTGCTGCTCGTGATTGATGCCGATCTCGATCAGACGCCCAAGATCGCTCTCCCGCTCGAAGCCCCGCTCCGAAAGGCGCTCCAGCGCCTCGTCCACATGCGCCCTGTACTCCATCACGCGCGCGGCGGACGGACGCGTCAGAAGCCCCCGCGCGGGTCGCGGCTGTCGAGCGCCCATCGATTCGTAGTAGGAATTGAAACAGAAGTTGAAAGCCTCGTCGAAAAGACGATAGCCCGCGAGATGTGGCTTCAGAACGAAGGTCTCGAAAAACCACGTGACGTGCGCGAGATGCCACTTCGTAGGGCTCGCGTCTTCCATCGCTTGCGCGGCCATATCCTCTGCGCTGAGCGGCGCTGCAAGTTCGAGCGAAAGTCTCCGTGTCGCGAAAAGGCGCGCCGACAGGACGTCAGATCCATCTGCCGATTGAGACTGCTGAGATGATGTAAAAGCGCGCTTGTGCGCGGTGCGGGCCATAGACGTCTCCTCCTAGAGGGTGTCGGCTGCGACTGATATGGACGGCCCGAAGCACGGTATAGCCGTGGAACCGGCGTACGACGCAGACCTCAAATCCGTTCGAACAGCCCGGATCGCATGAGAAGTTTGTCCGCAATAACGTCACACGGCGTTGGCAGTTCCGGCCCCGAACCGAGGATTTTCCAGCAAAAAGAAAGCGCCGCAGGGGTGAGCCTGCGGCGCGTTGGAATGTGCTGATCGGTTTAGATCGGGGCGCGAGACGCTCCTATTCGGCGGGCGCTGGCGCCGGCTCTTCCGCTCCATGTCCACGATGCACCTTGCCGCCGAACTTGCGACACAGCACGTAGAACACCGGCGTGAAGATAAGGCCGAACACCGTGACGCCGATCATGCCGTAGAACACCGGCGTACCCAGCGCTTGGCGCAACTCAGCACCCGCGCCCGTCGCCCAAACCATCGGCGCCACGCCGAGAATGAACGCGAGCGACGTCATGAGAACGGGCCGCATCCTGATCCGGGCAGCTTCCGCCGCCGCCTGGAACCTGTTGCGCCCCTGCTCCTCGAGCTGCGCGGCGAATTCGACGATAAGAATAGCGTTCTTCGCGGCCAAGCCTATGAGAACGATGAAGCCCACCTGCGTCAGGATGTTGTTGTCCATGCCCCGCATGATGACACCGCTGATCGCAGCAATGAGGCTCATCGGCACAATCAGGATCACCGCCATCGGCAGCGTAAGGCTCTCGAACTGGGCTGCAAGCACCAGGAACACGAACAGCACGCCAAGCGCAAAAGCGAACATCGCCGTGTTCCCGGCACGGATCTGCTGGAACGCAAGGTCCGTCCACTCGTAGCCGAAGCCTTGAGGCAGCACCTCCGCCGCAATCTGCTGCATCATCGCGAGCGCCTGCCCCTGCGAATAGCCAGGCGCGGCTGAGCCGTCGAGCTCTGCTGCTGGGTAAAGGTTGTAGCGGGGCACGCGGGCCGGGCCAGAAATGTCGCTCACCGTCGTGAACGATCCGAGCGGTACCGTATCGCCCTGTGCGTTGCGCACGCGGATCTGTAAGACATCCTTCACGTCTGCGCGGAAATCGGCATCCGCCTGCGCCGTGACGCGGAACGTCCGCCCGAGCAGATTGAAGTCGTTCACGTATGCAGATCCGAGATAGGTCTGAAGCGCCTGGAACACGTCAGGGATATTGATGCCGAGCATCTGCGCCTTGACGCGATCGATGTCGAGATAGAGCTGCGGCGTCGATGTTTCGAACAGCGAAAACACCTGCTGCAGCCCCGGCGTCTGATTGGCGCGCTGCATCATCGCGCCAACGGCCTGTTGGAGCGCCTGCGGCCCTGCCCCATCGCGATCCTGCACCATCATGCGGAAGCCGCCGGAACTGCCGATACCACGCACCGCGGGCGGCGCGATGACGAGCACCATCGCCTCCTGGATCACGGAAAACTTCTGCATCAGCGTCTGCTGAATGGCCTGTGCGGAGAGTTCCGGCTTTCCGTCGCGATCCTTGAAGGGTTCGAGCACGATGAACACCGCACCCGCGTTGGATTGCATGGTGCGGGTGGCGCCGGAGAAGCCGATGAAGTTGACGGCATGCTTGACGCCGGGCGTCTCAAGCGCGAGCTCCACGACACGCCTGTTGACCTCGTCGGTACGGGCAAGCGCCGCTGCGGGCGGAAGCTGCGTCGCCGTGATCAAATATCCGGCGTCGAGACCAGGAATGAACGCGGTCGGCGTCTGGCGAAACTCGTTCATGCCGAACGCGATGACGCCCGCGTAAATCACGAGCATAAGCGCCCCGAGCCGCACGAGCCGCTCGATCAACCAGCCGTATCCTTGCGATGCCTTGTCGAAGCTCCAATTGAAGACCCGGAAAAAGGCGTGGATCGGCCACATGATCAGGCTCGGCCGATGTGCCCCGTCATGCGGCTTCAGCAGCAGCGTGCAAAGCGCAGGAGACAGCGTCAGCGACACGATGAGCGAAATGATCGTCGCACCCGCTACCGTCACGGCGAACTGCTGGTAAAACTGACCGGAAATGCCGGTAATGAAGGCCGACGGAACGAACACCGCCGACAACACGAGCGCAATCGCGATCAGCGCACCGCCGACCTCGTCCATCGATTTGAACGAAGCATCTCGCGGAGAGAGCCCCGCCGCCATATTGCGTTCGACGTTCTCGACCACAACGATAGCATCGTCCACGACGATACCGATCGCGAGCACGAGCCCGAACAGCGACAGGTTGTTGAGCGAGAAGCCCATGGCGTCGAGCAGAAAGAACGTGCCGATAAGCGAGACGGGGATAGCGACAATCGGAATGACGGCGGCGCGCCACGTCTGCAGGAACAGGATCACCACCGCGACCACCAGCACCACCGCCTCAAGGATGGTGAAGATCACCGCGTTGACCGATTCCTGGATGAACTCCGTCGGGTTGTAGACGATGTCGTAGGCAACGCCTTCCGGGAAGTTCTTCGCCAGTTGCGCCATCGTTTGCTTGATCTGCTCGGCAGTCGCGATGGCGTTCGAGCCAGGAAGCTGGAAGATGCCGAGACCGACGGCCGGGTTCCGGTCGAGATAGGAATTGACGCCGTAATCGAGCGCCGCAAGCTCCACCCTCGCCACATCCCTGAGCCGCACCACCGCATCGCCCTCGCGCTTGACGATGATGTCGCCAAACTCGGAAGGATCGGCGAGACGCCCCTGCGTCTGCACCGCGATCTGGAACGCGCCCGGCATCTCGACGGGAGGCTGGTTAAGAACGCCTGCCGCAACCTGGACGTTCTGCCCTTGAAGCGCCAACACAACGTCTGCAACCGTCATTGCAAGGGACTGCAACCGGTCAGGATCGAGCCAAACGCGCATCGAATAGTCGCGTCCGCCAAACACCGTCACCGAGCCGATGCCGTCGATGCGGCTCAAGACGTCGACGATGTTGGCGTTGGCGTAATTTGAAATGAACAGCGTGTCGCGCGACTGGTCCGGCGACATCATGTTCACGACCATCATGAGGTCCGGCGACGACTTCGCAACCGTCACACCGATGTTCCGTACGTCTGCCGGCAACCGCGGCTGAGCGACGGCGACGCGGTTTTGAACTTGCACCTGGGCCGTATCGAGATCGGTGCCGAGATCGAACGCAACCGAGATCGTGAAGCGCCCATCGTTCGACGAGTTCGACGAGATGAACAGCATCTTCTCGACGCCGTTGATCTGCTGTTCGAGCGGCGCGACGACAGTATTGGCGACGACCTCGGCGCTCGCGCCGGGGTACTGCCCCGTGACGTTGACCACGGGCGGCGCAATCTCGGGATACTGACTGACCGGAAGCCGAAACAGCGAAACACCGCCCACGATCAGGAAAATGATCGAGATGACGCTGGCAAAGATCGGCCGGTCGATAAAGAAATGCGAAAAGCGCATGAGTAAGCCCTACCGCTCGGTTCGGGTCAGTTCGTGCCCACTACGGTCTCGCCAGCGGCACCGCTTGCGGTCGCAGCTTGCTCCGGCGTAACGGCCGCGCCGGGACGTATCCGCATCAGACCGTTGACGACCACGTCATCGTTCGCTTCGAGCCCGGATGTGATCACGCGCAAGCCGTCGACGACGGGCCCGAGAGTCACGTACTTCGGATTGACGACATTTTCAGCCGAAACCACGTAGACGAACTTCCGCACCTGCTCCGTGCCGATAGCACTATCGGGCACGAGCAGGGCTTCGGCAGGCTTCGAGGTCGCGACACGAATGCGCCCGAACATGCCGGGAGTGAGCCTGCCGTCTGCGTTCTTGAACTCGGCCCGGCCGCGAATGGTGCCGGACGACCGATCGATCGTGTTGTCCACGAAGTCGATACTGCCCTCGTGAACGAAATCGCTATCGTCGATCAGCTTGAGCCGCGCCGGCAACGTCATGCCACGGTTCGCGGCGCTAGAATTCTCGGCCTGCACAGCCCGCAGATAGCGCAGATACGACGCCTCATCCATGGTGAACTCGAAGCGGATCGGGTCGACGGACGCCACCGTGGCAAGCAAGGTCGTGTTACCGCCGGTTCCGCCCGTGACGAGGTTGCCGACGGAAACGCGTCTGTCGCCGATACGGCCCGAAATCGGCGCCTTGAGTTCTGTAAACTCAAGATCCAGTTCCGCCTGCGCAAGTGCGGCCTTCTGCGCAGTCACCGACGCCTCCGCGACGCGCTTGGCCTGCACGCGCTGATCGATGGTCTGCTGAGTGATCGACGTACCGCTGACGAGGCTTTCCGCGCGAGACAAGTCGCTTTCGGCAAACGCCAGATTGGCCTCCGCCGTGACAACTGAGGCCTTCGCCTGTTCGAGCGCAGCCTCGAACGGTCTCGGATCCACCGTAAAGAGTGAAGCGCCGGCCGGCACGAGTTGGCCGTCGGTGAAATGAATCTTCGAGAGATAGCCTGAGACGCGCGCGCGCACCTCGACGAAATCGAGAGCCACGAAGCGGCCCACATATTCGTCATGATCGGCGACGAGCTTCGTGACCGGCTTGGCGACCGTCACCTTGGGCGCAGGCGGCGCAGCGCCAGCATTCGCGCCTGGTTCCTGCTCGCGGCACGCACCGAGCGACACCGCCACGGCGATAAGCGCGGCAAAAGCGATTGAAGAGCGACGAGGCGACATAGGCCCTCCAGCGCGTGACATAATTCCTGACCCTGTTCATCCCCTGCCGAGCGGTGTACGCACCGGCCAACACCGCGGATCTCGGCATTTGACAGAAATCAGCGACCTGGATTTAGCCGCCCGAGTAATGATCCGATGACAACGCAGGTCGAAGTGTGTTAGGCGGTACCGATCGGTAACATTGGTTTTGGTACCGATCGGTAACATCGCAGTCAAGGGGCAATGAACAAAACGATCGTTCGCGACGGGCGAAATCCCGAGGCATCGGATGCCCTTGTGCCGCCTCCTCGTGAGCGGATCCTCGCTGTTGCCTGCGATCTGTTCTACAGGAATGGAATTCACGCCGTCGGCGTCGAATTGATTGCTGAAGCCGCCCGCACCAACAAAATGACCCTTTATCGGCACTTCAAGTCGAAGGACGATCTCGTGGTCGAATATGCGCGGCAGCTTGCCGCAGCAGGCGACACTGTGTGGGTTAAGCTCGCGACAGACCATCCCGACAATCCGGAAAAGCGCCTCGCCGCCTGGGTGGATCACGTCGAAGATATTGTCACAAGCAACGCCGAACGCGGGTGCGCACTTGCCAATGCGGCCGTGGAGCTTCAGCCGGGTCACCCCGCACGGGCCGTGATCGAAGAATACAAACACCGCAAGCGCGATCACCTGGTCAAGCTGTTCCGCGCTGCCCGATACCGCGAGCCCGAACGTCTCGCCGACGAAGTATTTTTGCTGTTCGAAGGCGCCCGGATCAGCATCCAGTGCGGCAGCCGCGGCCCGGCGACACGCTTGGTGAGAATGTTGCGGGACCTTTTGGCCAAGGCCCCGCGCAAAGCCCGCAGCTAAATCTTTCTACCAGAGGCCGACGTCTTCCCACCGATCCGGCGGAATCTCGTCGCCGATCTGATAGCTGAATGCCGTCACTTTGAGTTGATCGTCCGCGAGCTTGCAATCGAAGCTCAGCGCATACCATCCCTTGCCCGCACGCACGGCCGCCCCCTTGGCCGACACCGCCGTTCCATCGAACTGCGCACGCCTGAACGTGTCGGGCATCACGCGGTCCACACCCTTCAACCGCTTGTCGCGTCGGATAGCGTCGATACCGCGAGCGACGCAGGCCTGCTGCGCACGCTCTTCCGGACTGAGCTTCATCAGCGCTCTTTCATTCCGGGTTGGCTGAGCCGCCTCCGCGACCGGCGCAGCAAGCAAACACGCAAACGCAACGAGCACGAAACGCATCGTGGTCCCCCAATTATCCCCTGAACATGATCGGAGGGAAGAAGGACCAATCAAATGTGGCATCATTGAGCGAATGC
>ERZ869909.2651-NODE-2651-length-11452-cov-4.469363_pt1 | contig 11452 bp, 14 predicted proteins | sample MGYA00520892_ERZ869909 | MGnify/ENA primary metagenome ERZ869909 (study PRJEB32215, sample SAMEA104723947) | bioreactor metagenome | biome: bioreactor; feature: anaerobic bioreactor; material: water | place: China | collected 2015-03-12 ... | reverse complement strand
GATCTATCAACCATCTGAGGGTGGTATCAGATTGATGGGGTGAAGGTGCCCCATCAACCATTAAATCCGTATACCCTGATTTTTATAGTCGGTCGCCAGCGGGCGCCGGCGAATCCCCCATTTCGGTCTTTCAGCTACTCTTTTCAGTTGCCGGGAAACAGGCGCTCGGTCACGGTTTTCAACTCCTGAGACAGGCGTTGCCAGCCTTGCTCCAGTTTCTGCCGGGTATCTTCCCAGTTCTCCTCGACACTTTCGTGTGCCTGACGCACACGTTGCTCAAGATCGCGAAGCACCTGTTCCAGTTCCGGGCGGCGTTCGGCCCATTTGCGCTGAACGTCGTCCCGGGCGTGGCGTGCCTTGTCCTCCAGCAGGTCCAGCTCCCGGTCCCACTCGTCCAGTTTGGCATGCAGGCGCTGGATGTACTCCTTGCGGTGCGCACGTTGCGGCATCTTGACCTCCCGTCAGCTGGCTTCCGTGTCGGTCCCCTTACCATCCTACCGTTGGGGTCGTGCGGTCAAGGGGGTAATGGCGGGCGTGTATTGATCAGGATCTCCTGGGCACCGCCCTCAAGAGCCCGATATATGTCGGTTTCCTTCTCGGGCAGGAAAGCCAGCACCCTGGCGCCGTGTCGTTGATAGGCTTTGACAATTGCTCGGCGAAACAGGTTGCGGCCCATGTAGCGCGGTGGAATCGAGTAGGTACGTTGGTGGCGGATATTGCCAAGCTGGCTCATGCCGCACAGGACAGACAAGCCAGCACGCCGACACTCACCCCGGTCAGCCATGGTGACAGCGCCCGGGAAATACCGGTACAGCAGCGGATAGTGCTGGTCGCGCCAGAGCAGGAAACGGGCCTTGCGGGGCAGCCATTGCAGGGCATGGTTGCGACGAGCCCAGTCATGCAGCAGGGTAAGGGTACGTTCGCCCGATTCCGGCTTGATGTCGAGTATCCATTGCTGGCGGTCGAAGCGCTCGGCGAACTCGTCAAACAGCGGCAGATGCTGGCCGTCTGGCAGGCGCGCCTGCCGCACCTGATCCAGGGTCAGGTCTTCCAGGCGGGCATCAACGCCGCAGGTGCGGCGCAGGTGCGGGTCGTGATGCAGTACCAGACGGCCGTCCAACGTACAGCGCAGGTCGGTTTCCAGATGGGTGAAACCGGCGTCCGTGGCGGCCCTGAAGGCCAGCATCGAGTTTTCAGCGTGGCGATCATGCAGGCCACGATGGCTGATCCAGATGATCTCGCTCATGGTCCTGGTCCTTTGTCTGCCTCTTCATTATTGCGCTGTCAGCATGGGGCTGCAAAGGGTCTGATCGTGAACAACGGAGGGCGACATGAACACGTTTACCTTGCTGGTTTTAACGGTGGCCACTGGCAGCGCCGTGGTCTATGTTCACCGGACACTGCCCTTGCTGGTGGTCCGTACGAAGCCGCTGTGGGTGGCCCGCTCGGTGTTGGCCGTTGTCGGGACCCTGTTTGGTGCGGTCATGCTGTGGCGGCTTGCCGAGGTGCAGACGGCCAGAGCCGGTGACCTGGTCACCGGCTTGCCTGCGCTGCTGGTGTTTGCCAGTGCCTTCGGGCTGACCCATGTGCCTGCGGCGGTTATCCTGTTCCTGAAACAACTGGCGCGGCGGCAGTCGTCTTGATGTACGTCAAGGTGAGTAGCCGGGCAGGGTGCCATGATGGCACGTTAACGGGACGAGAACCGGACAAGAGACTGTTGCAGGCAGGAGGCATTTCATGAGCAAGACCTATCCGCTGCGCGCGATCCGCGTGGCCACTGATTTTTCCGATTATGCAGATCGTGCCGCCTTGCGCGGTGCGCGGCTGGCGGCCTTGCATGGCGTGCCCGGCGAGCTGTTGCACGTGCTGGACGGCCCGGGTGTGCGCCGCGTAAGGGCGCTGCTCCCGGTGATCGCCGGCCTGGACAAGAACCTTGGTGAGGCCGCCGAGAAGGCGCTGGCTGCCACGGTCGAGCAGGTCCAGAGTGCCACCGGCCAGGCCCTGGCGCCGAAGCTGGTGGAAGGTAATGTGATGGACGCTGTGCTCAAGGGTGCGGATGACGGCACCCTGGTGGTCGTCGGTGGCCAGGGTGAGCATGCCTGGCAAGACAAGATGTTGGGCACCACGGCTGAGAGGATTGTGCGTCAGAATACCGCGCCGACCCTGGCAGTGCACCGTGAGGCCAAAGGCGATTATCAACGTGTGCTGGTGCCGGTGGATCTGTCGCGGGCCTCCGCGCCAGCGCTGCGCATGGCGAGCACCATCGCGCCGGGCGCACGGATCAGCCTGCTGTTTGCCTACACGCCGATCCCGGCGGCTTTCGGCAACTATCCGGTTATTACAGAACACGATCTGAGTCGTGCTCGGGGGGAACTGGATGCACGCACCACGCAGGCGCTGGAAGCGTTGCGCGATGAATGTGGCCTGAGTGCCGACCAGGTGGACATCATCAGCGCCTATGATTATCCGGCTCGCATGATTCTGGACCGTATCAAGCGGGACAACGCGGATCTGGTGGTGATGGGCAAACACGGTGACAACCGGGTGGCGGAATGGCTGATCGGCAGTGTCACTGCCCGGGTGCTGAGCCATGCCGATTGCGACGTGCTGGTGGTGCCCGCCGCCGGTTGAGCGGGTTTTTCACTGTTTTGCAGCGCCGTCAGCGCTTTCGCGGCATGCTTGAATCCAGTCAAAAGGAAAACGGGAGTTCAGGCATGAATGTAAATATCGATCCCGCACTGCTGACGGCGCTGTTGTCTCTGGTGGCCGGTGTGCTGATTCTGGTGATGCCGCGCCTGCTGAATTACATCGTGGCGCTGTATCTGATCATTGTTGGCGTGGCGGGTGTGCTGACCTGGATGTAGTGCGCCTGGATGTAGCGCGTCTGGCCCGCAGCGGTGGCGCACATCAGTGCGCCAGCCGCCAGGGCAGTAACACTCCCGCTTGCCAGGGCACCAGGGTCGTGCCATCGGCTTCGATATGTTGCGGCACGGCCCATTCGCTGCGTTCCAGCGTGATGGTGTCGGTGTTGCGCGGCAGACCGTAGAAGTCAGGGCCGTAGTGACTGGCGAAGCCCTCAAGGCGATCCAGCTTGCCATGTTCTTCGAAGAACGTGGCATACAACGGCATAGCGGCAGGGGCTGAGTAACAGCCCGCACAGCCGCAGGCTGCCTCCTTCTTGTTGCGCGCGTGGGGGGCGGAATCCGTGCCCAGGAAGAAGCGCGTGTCCCCGCCCAGCACGGCCGCCTGAATACTTTCCTGATGTTCACGACGTTTCAGCACGGGCAGGCAGTAGTTGTGCGGCCGGATTCCACCGGCGAGCAAGTCATTGCGGTTCATCATCAGATGCTGCGGCGTGACAGTGGCCGCCGTCAGCGTGTCATGATCCTGTACGAACTGGACGCCCTCGCGGGTCGTCACGTGCTCGAAAATGATCTTCAGGGCAGGGAAGCGGCGGCGGATATCCAGCAGGTAGCGGTCAATAAACAGCATTTCCCGATCAAAAATATCGATATGTGACTCGGTGACTTCGCCGTGGACCTGCAAGGGCAGTCCATGTTTTTCCATGGCTTCATACAGCGCCATGATCTGCGACGGATCGCGCACACCGCTGTCGGAGTTGGTGGTGGCGCCCGCTGGATACAGCTTGCAGCCGTGCACGATGCCGCTGGCTGCGGCCTCGGCAATGTCGTCGGGTGTGGTCGCGTCGGTGAGATAGAGCACCATCAGGGGTTCAAAATCGACACCCTCAGGTACCGCCGCCAGAATGCGCTCGCGGTAGGCGCGGGCGTCGGCGGTGCGCACCACCGGCGGGCTCAGGTTGGGCATGACGATGGCGCGTCGGAATGTCATGGCGGTGGCGGGCACCGTTTCGCGGAGCATGCCGCCATCACGGAAATGCAGGTGCCAGTCATCGGGGCGGGTCAGGGTCAGGGTCAGGGTGTCAGTCATGGCGGGCTTCTCCGGAGCAGGCGGCGCAGGCGTGCAAGGATAGCAGAGCTGTCGCCTGGTGACATGACATTGCGGCGGGTTCGTGGCAGGCTCCCGTTGTCGCTGTTTGCAGGAATCCTTGCCATGTCCTTGCGCCTGATGAGTCGCTCCGTGCTGTATTTTGTGCTTGCCGTGCTCGCTGCCAGCCTGCTCGGCAGTGTCATTCAGAGCCAGTTCAATCTGGCTCAGATTGCCGCGCTGGGGGCGGAGGTCCCGCCCGCGCTGTGGTGGTCCACCACCCTTGAAGACATGGTCGGATTCGGCCCCCTGTACGCTGCGATGATGGCGGTCGCGCTGCTGCCTGCTTTGCTGGTGGCGGCCCTGGTTTGCCGCTGGCTCCCACCGGGCGAGGCGCTGCGCCTGACCGTATTTGCTGCGGCCGGTGCCGTGGGCATTTTTGCCGCATTCCAGTTGGCCAATATGGCGGCGCCCATGCCGACGCTGATTGCCGCCACCCGGGGCTTGGGGGGGACCCTGGCCATGATGCTCAGTGGCGCGCTGGGTGGCTGGGTGTTTGCCCGCTTGCACAGTCTTGATCAGCGCCTTCCACAACACACCCCGGCCTGAAGGAGTTGCCGCGATGACCCGCTTTTTCCAGATCGTTCGTTCTCACTTCTGGTCGGGCTTCACCTTGTCGGGGTGCGCCTTGCTGTTCAGTGCAGCGGCCCACGCCGCGGACTATCGTGTGGAGACCGTGGCAGAGGGGTTGTCCCACCCCTGGTCGCTGGCGTTCCTGCCGGACGGTCGCATGCTGGTGACCGAGCGCACCGGCACCCTGCGTCTGATCGAGGCGGATGGCCAGCTGCGCGAGACACCGGTGAGCGGTGTACCCGAGGCGTTTGTCAGCGGCCAGGCCGGTCTCAAGGATGTCGTGCTGGCGCCGGATTTCGAGGACAGCCGAGAGGTGTTTATCAGCTATGCCTGTGGCACGCGGCGGGCCAACGCCACCTGCCTGGCGCGAGGTCAGTGGCAGGATGATGGCCTGACGGAGGTCGAGGTCGTGTTCCGGGCGTCTCCGGACAAGACCGGCGACGCCCATTACGGCGCCCGGCTGGCGTTTCTGCCTGACGACACGCTGGTGCTGACGTTGGGCGATGGCTTCGATTACCGCGAAGCCGCCCAGAACCCCGGCAGCCATATCGGCAAGACGGTGCGCCTGCATCGTGACGGCAGCGTACCGGAAGATAACCCCTTTGTTGGTCACGAGGGGGTGTTGCCGGAGATCTATACCCTGGGTCATCGCAACCCGCAGGCCATTGTTTACGACAGCGAGGGTGAGCGTCTTCTCGCCCATGAGCATGGTCCGCGCGGGGGCGATGAAATCAATCTGCTGGAGCCGGGCAAGAACTACGGCTGGCCTCTGGTCACCCATGGCAAGGACTATACCGGAGCACGCATCACGCCGTTCGAGTCGCTGCCGGGCTTCGAGCCGCCCCTGCTGGACTGGACCCCGTCCATCGCCCCGGCAGGCATGACGTTGTACCGCGGTGAGCTGTTTCCGCAGTGGGAGGGCCAGTTGCTGGTGGCTGCGCTGGCAGGCAAGCGGGTGCATCGCGTGGTGCTGGACAGTGACGGTGCCCGGGATGTGGAGCAGCTGTTTGGCGAACTGAACGAGCGCTTCCGTGATGTGCGCACCGGGCCTGACGGTGCGGTGTACCTGCTGACCGACAGTCCGCAGGGGCGGGTGTTGCGAGTGATGCCCGCTATCGAGCGTTAAGGCACTTCAGGTATGCCGCCGTAACCAGCCGTACCCCAGCCAGCTGATTGCCAGAATGTAGGCGATGCCGCCGGGCACCCACATGATCAGTCCGGCCAACTGCTGATCCGCCAGGCTGCGCGCCTCGTCATAGATGGGCGCCCTGGCAAAGGTCAGCAGCGCTCCCAGAAGGCCGGTGTGCATGAGCGTGAGTAGCAGGGCCACCATGGCCTTGCCGGTGCTGGCGGCGCTGCCGCGCAAAACCGACCACCAGAACAGCCAGCCGCTGAGCAGGAAACACAGATGCTCCAGCAGGTGCCACCAGACATTTTCCACCGCAATCATGTAAGGCCCGGGTGCATGCCAGACCCAGATCATGGCGCCGTGGATCAGTGCGGTCAGCATCGGGTAGCGCGCCAGGCGCAGCATCGGCTGCCACAGCGGCCGTGCCAGATCGCCGCTGGCGGCGCGCCACTGGGGCAGGGGGCGGGCCAGCACCCACAGTGGCGGTATCACCACCATCAGCAGCATATGCTGGGTCATGTGCATGGCCGAACTGGTCTTGGCCCAGTCGTCAAACGGGCCGAACAGCGCCAGGGCCGCGATCAGCATGCCAGCGTGCAAATAGAGCGCGCTGCGTCGCCCGGGCGGCAATCGCCGGGCGCCCACGATATACAGAATCCACAGCATGGCGAGGGCGATGGCACTGAGCAGCGCCGGGATGCCGTCCGGCCCGCCGAGGACATCCAGCGGACTGTGGGCCAGTGCCGGTAACGGGAGTGTCAGACTGGTGATGCCCGCGCCGATGAAGCGAGGCGATGGCCACCGGAGCACGCGCGTATCAGACACAGGGCGGCAGCACCAGAATGGGCAACCCGGTGGCCAGGGTGCTGACGGCGGCAATCACGTGTGCGGCCCCGGCCAGCCGGGCGATGAAGGCATGCTCCCCGGCCTCCGGCGCGCTGGCACCACGCCAGCAGTAGCGGGCCATGGCCAGCAGGAACAGGGTCACGACCAGGGTCAGCAGCCCGAGCAGGGCATTGATGGGTGTCAGCGGTCCCGCCGCCGGGTCGGGCGCGGCCAGGGCGCAACTCACGGACAGCCCGCCATAGACGGCCACAAACCAGATCGCCCAGATCACCAGGCCCAGTGGCAGTTGTATCGGATGATGGGGAGGTATGCGCAGCATCAGTAGACGCCCCAGCTCAACGGGAAAGCGATCAGCACCAGCAGCAGTGCCCAGGCGACGAGCACGGCATAACGCCATAACTGGCGCACGATGGGTAACTCATAGGGCAACTCGGCGCTCACCAGGCCCAGCGCCGCCCTGCGGGCCTGCAACAGGGTGGCCAACAGGGCGACGCCCACATGCATCAGCAGATACAGCAGCATCACCAGCAGAATCGCGTCATGTGCCTGCTCGCGAACGGCCAGCGGCGCCAGACGTATCTGGGTGGCCAGCAGCATCAGGGCCAGTGCGCCCGCGCCGGCAATGAGCAGCACCGATCTTGTCAGGCCCTGCTTCGGCGGTGTCAGCAATCGCCGGTATACCCAGGCCGCCAGCGAACACAGCAGGGCGACGCCGGTCAGCAGTGGCCAGTGCAGCGGGGTCTGCTCGGGAAACTGCCACAGCGGCGCCACCGTCCACAGATAAAACCAGCCGAACAGCATCGACATGAACAGCGAGCCGCTGGCCATCAGCCCGGCGTTCGCGCCCCACAGGCCGGGGCTGTCCAGACCGCGAAAATGCAGTGGCGGCTGATCCGGGTCGCTGGGCGCCAGGGCATGGGCCTTGCGTGGTCCGTTATACCAGGACCAGGCACTGAGCAGGGCGACGCTCAGAGTCGCGCTGGCAGCGGCCAGCGGGTAAGCGCGGATCAGCAGCAGCACACACAGCACGGCCAGACTCAGGGCGCATACGAAGGGCCACCAGGAATTGCCCGGCAGGTGGATGGTGCTGACCGGCTTGCCGGATACGGGGTGACAGCCCAGGGTTTCGCGGCGGCCGTGGCTCATGTCCGGCAGCCAGGACGGCATCGGCTCAGTGGAGGCGTCAGTGTTATGGCCGGGGAACACCGGCAGTGGATGACGGCTGTTGACCGTGGGCAGGGTATCGAAATTCCAGTTCGGCGGCGGCAGGCGCAGGGTCCATTCCAGTGTGTCGCCCTGCCAGGGATTGGCCGGCGCCTTGCGTCCGTAACGGCCATGCAGGACCAGATCCAGCAGCACCATGCCGACACCGGCGGTCATGATAAAGCCGCCGATGGACGAAATCAGATTGGGAATATCCCAACCCAGTCCTGCCTCGTAGGTATAGACCCGGCGCGGCATGCCCATCAGGCCGGTGAAATGCATGATCAGAAAGGTGACATTGAAACCGATGAAAAACAGCCAGAACCCCCAGCGCCCCAGCTGCATTGACGGCATGCGCCCGGTGAACAACGGCAGGTAATAATAAATCCCTGCGACCAGTGGGAAGAGCATGCCGCCAATCAGCACGTAGTGCATGTGTGCGACGACAAAATGAGTGTCGTGCACCTGCCAGTTGAACGGCACCAGCGCCAGCATTACACCGGTCAGGCCGCCGAATACGAAGACCACAAGGAAGCCGAATATCCACAGCATCGGCAGGCTGAAGCGTGGCCGCCCGGCCCACAGCGTGGCCAGCCAGGCGAAGATCTGCACCGCCGTGGGCACGGCCACCAGCATACTGGCGACGGAGAAAAACGCCTGCGCCAGTTTTGGAATGCCCACCGTGAACATGTGATGCACCCACAGGCCGAAGCTGATGAAGCCGGTGGTGATGACGGCCAGCACCAGCGCGCGATAGCCGATGATCGGGCGGCGGGCAAATACGGGGATCAGCGTGGACACCAGCCCCGCCGCCGGCAGGAAGATGATGTACACCTCGGGATGGCCGAACAGCCAGAACAGATGCTGCCATAGCAGCGGGTCGCCGCCGCGCGCGACATCGAAGAACGCCAGCCCGCCCGCGCGTTCCAGCTCCAGTAAGATGCTGCCGAGAATCAGCGGCGGAAAGCCGAACACCACCATGACCGAGGTCACCAGCAGGTACCACGCCATCAGTGGCATGCGCGACAGTGACATCCCCGCTGTTCGGGTCTTCAGGATCGAGACCATCAACTCGATGCCCGCCGTCACGGCAGCGATTTCCACAAAGGTGACGCCGAGCAACCAGAAATCCGAGTTCAGGCCGGGGGAAAAGACATCACTGCTGAGCGGCGTGTACATGAACCAGCCGCTGTCCGGCGCCATGGCCAGCGCGACACTGGACAGCAGGATCAGTCCGCCGAACAGGTAGCAGTAGTAACCGAATGCACCCAGACGCGGGAACGCCAGGTCCCGGGCCCCGATCAGCTTGGGCACCATATACATGCCGAGCCCTTCGAGCATGGGCAAGGCAAACAGGAACATCATGATGGTGCCGTGCATGGTGAACAGCTGGTTGTAGATCTCGGCCGACATGAAGGCCTGATCGGGGAACGCCAGCTGGGCGCGCATCAGCATGGCCATCAGACCGCCGACCAGGAAGAAGAACAGCCCGGTGAGCATGAAACGGCGACCGATATTGGTGTGGCTGACCACCGTCAGGGCGCGCCAGCCACGCGGGTTGTGCCACACCTTTTCACGGGTTTGCACGGTGGTGGTCATGGGCTGGCCCCCGCTTCATCCGCTTGACCCGCTTGAGCGCGCTCTGCCAGCCAGGCCTGCCAGTCATCCTCGGCGAGGGCGTCCACAGTGAGCGTCATGTGTGCATGTCGCAAACCGCAGAATTCCGCGCACTGGCCACGGAAACGGCCCGGCGCATCCGCTTGCAGGCGCAGCACGTTGGTGCGGCCCGGAATCATGTCGATCTTGCCGCCCAGTCGCGGCACCCAGAACGAATGGATGACGTCGGCGCTTTCCAGATGAAAATCCACCGGCCGTCCGGCGGGCATGACGATACGGTCTTCCAGCGTGATGCCGGATGCCGGGTAGTGTACTTCCCACCACCACTGGTGCCCGGTGACTTCAATCTTCATCGGCGCTTCGTCCAGCGGCAGCGGCAGCATGCGATGGCCGATGGGTATGCCGAACGCCAGCAGGACCACAATGGTGACCAGCGGCAGTACCAGGCCGCCGCCGATCAGCCAGCGCCTTGCGATGCGGCGTTCCGTGTCCGGGTCGGTGTCCACAGGCTTGCGGAACTGGGCCCACAACCACAGGCCGCAGACTGCGATCAGCACAATGGTGGAAACACCCAGCATCCACCACCACAACAGCGCCACCTCGTGGGCGGCGCGGCCAGCCGGTGCCAGTGCCGACTGGTCACCGCCGCAGCCGCTCAGCAGCCAGGGCAGACACAGCACAGCGCTTGAAGCCCACTTCGGCATGGTGCAGGCTGAGGCAAACCGATGCTGCCGGAAATGATCGACACTATGCCTTCTTCGCCCGCTCAGGATACGCCTGCCTCGATTCCCAGCCGCGCTGCGATTGCCGGTCATCCGCTGCATCCCATGATGGTGCATTTTCCGGTGGCCGCCCTGATCGGCTTGCTGGGCACGGACCTGGGCTGGTTTCTGACCGGTGATGTGTTCTGGGCGCGCATGGGGCTGTGGCTGGCGGGCGTTGGTGCCGTCGGTGGCTGGCTGGCCAGCATTGCCGGTCTGGTGGATCTGCTCACCGTGCGCCAGATACGGCGCCTGATCACCGGCTGGCAGCACGCCATCCTGGCGGTGATGATGCTCTCGGTGGCGACCCTGAACTGGTTGTTGCGCCTGGCCTGGGGTGAGATCGCGATTCTGCCCTGGGGCATGCTGCTCGGCTGGCTCACGGCCGGGTTGATTGCCATGGCAGCGTTCCTGGGCGGTCGCCTGGTCTACGAGAAAGCGGTCGGTGTGGAGGTGGACTCGTGATGTCGTCATAGCGGCGTCGCCAGTACCAGCCAGAGCACCCCGACGATCAGCGCAGCACTGAAGGCCATCAGGCCGTGACAGAGCATCCCCATTGCCTGGTACTGCCCCGCCTCATGGCGCTGCACCAGCCAACCGGTGAATGCATGGCAGACCACCATGCCGGCGACCAGCAGCAGTTTGGCCATTAACCACACGGGCACCGCCGGTTGTTCTGCGCGCGGATCGATAACGCCAGTAAACAGCAATGAGCCGGAGATGATCGCCAGCAGGGCCATTGGCGTGGCAAACAGGGTAAAGACGTGGCGTGGCAGTGTTGCAGGCAGGGTGGGGGTGGCGGCCGTTCCCGCCTGACGGGCCTGCCCGCAGCTGTGCACCAGCGCAGGCAGATAAAGCAGGGCGCCGCACCAGAGTGACAGGGTGGCGATGTGCAGGAATTTGATCCAGGGCATCCGTCCTCCGCATCCAGCGGTCATCATACGGAGCGCCCTTCGCAGGGTCCACCCGCTTACACTTTTTACATTTGTGCCGTGCTGTTCTGACAGATACTGTATCTCGCAATCGCGATGGAGTTGTCATGTCCGCAGTATCGTTTTTTCGTACCCCTTCGTTGGCGGCCCTGGTGGCCGCTGTACTCGCTGTGGCGGCTGCGCCGGTGTGGGCCATTCCCGACGCAGAAAGCTTTGCCAGTTGTGTGAGTGATCTGGGCAGCCAGGCGCGTCAGGCGGGCGTGTCCGGTACGGTGGTATCGCAGAGCCTGGCGGCGATCAGCCTGAACGAACGCGTGATCGAGCTGGATCGTGCCCAGCCGGAGTTCACTGCCAGTTTTGCCGGTTACTTCAATACCCGCATG
>ERZ869909.2650-NODE-2650-length-11452-cov-5.636571_pt1 | contig 11452 bp, 12 predicted proteins | sample MGYA00520892_ERZ869909 | MGnify/ENA primary metagenome ERZ869909 (study PRJEB32215, sample SAMEA104723947) | bioreactor metagenome | biome: bioreactor; feature: anaerobic bioreactor; material: water | place: China | collected 2015-03-12 ... | reverse complement strand
CCGAAGACGAAGGCGGCGATGAGGAAAAGCGGCGTCAGCGGCGAGGCGATGAAGGCGCGCGTCAGCGCCCCGGCGATGCCGAGGCCCTTCGGGCCGGGCTCGTGGGGAAAGGACGCCATTACGGGACGACGATGGTTTCGCCGGCGGCGAGGCCGGTCAGGATTTCGACATGGGCGACGCCGTCGCGCATGACGGTCTCGCCCGGCACCACGGCGCGCTCGACCTCGCCCCCGCGCGCGACCACGCGCACGAAGTCGAGGCCCGAGCGGGTGGCGATGGCGGCCTTCGGCACCAGCAGCGCCTCGCGGCTGCCGACCGGCACCTCGACGGGGATGCGCGCGTCGACGAAGGCGTGGTCGAGCCTTTCGACCTCGACATCGGCGACGACGCGGCCGTTCTCGATCCGGGGATAGATCTTGGCCAGCCGGCCCTCGGTCTCCGCGCCGGCGGCGGCGATGCGGATGGCCGCGCCCTCGACCAGGTCGCGCGAATGGCGCTCGGGGATGGCCAGCCGCAGGAAGAAGCCGCCGCCGCCGATCGTGGCGGCCGGCTCGCCGGCCATGACGACCGCGCCCTTTGTCACCGGCACGGCGAGCACCCGGCCGGAGACCGGGGCCAGCACCGCGCCCTCCTCGCCCTGCTGGACGACAACCGAGCGCTGCGCCTGGCTTGCCGCGATCTGGTTGCGCGTCACGTCGACATCGGTGCGAAGCTGCTCCAGCCGCTGCGCGGTGACGACGCCGCGCTCGACCAGCGACGCGCCGCGGGCAAGCTCGGCCTCGGCCTTTTCGAGCTGCGCCTCCAGCGCGCGAAGCTGCGCGTCGAAGGCCGCGATCTGGAAGGCGATCTTGTCGTCGCGCACCGACGCGATGCGCTGGCCGGCCTCGACCTCGTCGCCCTCGGAAACCAGAAGCTCGACGACGGTGCCGCCGATGCGCGCGCGCGCCGGCACGAGGTCGCGCGCCTCGACGCGGCCGTAGACGGCCTTCCACTCGGGCACGGCCTGGGGCGAAAGCGTCAGGGTTTCGGCGGCAAAGGCCGGGGTGGCCGCCGCGAGGGCGGCGGCGACGAGCACAAAACGCATGGTCGGGTCTTTCGGGGTTCGGCCGCCCCGCCATAGGGCCGGCGGGGCGTCGCGTCTGTCTTCGATCGTCGAGGGAGGGGACGCCCGCGCCTAGAAGGCGCAGCCGGGCTTGACGCCGAAGCGCTTGAGGATCGCCGCCGCCGGACAGAAGCCGGTGAAGGCCGACTGGAGCAGGTTGGCGCCGATGAACACGGTGAGCCAGACGAAAAGCGGCGACACCCACACGGTCAGCACGACGGAAAGCAGCACCATGAAGCCGGCGAAGGCGAAAACGGAACGGTCGAGGGTCATCGGTATCTCCAGCAGGATGATTATATCTGCCTATATACGTATATACGTAGATAAAAGCAAGCCGCCTTTTCCCGCCGCGGCGGCTCAGGCCGCGGTGCGGCGGCCCTTGCGCAGGATCTGCCAGGTAAGCGGGAGAAGGACCGCGCCGACGATGGGGAAGATCATCCAGTTGACGGCCTCCCAGCCGGTCGAGGTCAGGAGCGAGCCGGAGGAGAAGGAGGCGACCGCCACGGTGCCGAACACGAGGAAATCGTTGGCCCCCTGCACCTTGCCGCGCTCTTCCGGCGTGTGGCAGTCGGTGATCATCGCCGTCGCGCCGATGAAGCCGAAGTTCCAGCCGAGGCCGAGCAGGATCAGCGAGATGTAGAAATTGCCGAGTTCGAGGCCGGCCAACGCCACCACGCCCGACGTCGCGATCAGGATCAGGCCGAGCGCGGTGATCTTTTCCTTGCCGTAGCGGGCGATGAGGTTGCCGGTGAAGAAGCTGGGCGCGAACATGGCCAGCACATGCCACTGGATGCCCAGCGCCGCCTCGCCCACCGTGAAGCCGCAGCCGACCATGGCCATGGGCGAGGCCGTCATGACGAAGCTCATCAGGCCGTAGGAGACGACGCCGGCCGCGACCGCGAGCATGAAGCGCGGCGTCCGCATGATCTCGCCGAGCGGCCTGCCGCCGGCCTGGGCGGAGCTATCCGCCGCCGGCCTGGGCGCGCGCAGCAGCATCAGCACCGGAAGGGCCAGCAGCGCCAGCGCGGCCTGGCTGAGGAACGAGCCGGCGAAGGGCGCGGCCGGCAGCGCGTCGCGCGTCCAGATCACGAGCTGCGGCCCGATGACGGCCGCCGCCAGCCCGCCGACCATGACCCACGAGATCGCCTTGGCCTTGAGCGGCCCGGCCGCGGCGTCGGCGGCGGCGAAGCGGTAGCTCTGGACATAGGCGCCGTAGAAGCCCGCCATCAAGGTGCCGAGGCAGAAGATGAGGAATGTGGCCCCGACGATGCCGAGCGTGGCGACGAGGCCGGAGAAGACGCCGATGCTGGCGCCGATGAGATAGCCGGTGCGCCGGCCCATCCGCCTCATGATCATGGCGGCGGGGATCGTGCCCATGGCCAGCCCCAGATTGTAGAGGCTGACGGGGAGCGTCGCCAGCGCCGGCACCGACGACAGCGTCTGGCCGATGATGCCGCCCAGCGAGATGATGATCGGCGGGCTTGCCGCCCCCAGGGCCTGCGCGGTCGCGAGAACCATGATGTTGCGCTTGGCCGTCGCCTGGTCTGTCATGTCGTGTCTCGTCAAGGCCGGCTGCGGCTGGAAGGTTCGGCGGGTCGGGTGTTTCGGGAAAGGTGCGGCCGCATTCGCGCTTCAGCACTGGGGCGAGCAATAGGCTCCGTAAAGGACCTCCATCACCGCACGCGCTGGTCCACTCTCGATGCGGTACCAGACGGTCTGGCCGTCGCGGCGGCCGGCGATGATGCGTTCGCGCCGCAGAAGCGCCAGGTGCTGCGAAACCGTGGAATCGCGGATGCCGAGAAAGCCGGCGAGCTGGCCCACCGATTTCTCGCCCTCGATCAGCTGGCACAGGATCAGCAGGCGATGCTGGTTGGACAGCGCCTTGAGCAGCTCGCTCGCCTCGTCGGCGGCTTCGCGCATGCTCGCGGGGTCGATGATCGTCTCGATATTCATAATTGCGTATCTACATTTCTTCGTATATATAGTCAACCCGAAAGCATCGGAAACGCCGTATCCGCGTCCGCCCGACGCCGTGCTGTCATCGGGAAGTATCATATATATGCCGACCAGTCGCCAGATCGTCTGCCCCCATTGCGCCGGCATAAACCGCGTTCCGGTGGAAAAGCCGGCCGAGGCCGCCCTGTGCGGCCGCTGCAAGGCGCGGCTCTTTTCCGGCAGGCCGCTCGAGGCCGACGCGGCCATGTTCGAGCGGCAGACCCGGCATGGCGACGTGCCGGTGCTGATCGACGTCTGGGCGCCGTGGTGCGGCCCGTGCCGCATGATGGCGCCCGCCTTCGAGGCCGCCGCCGCCGCGCTGGAGCCGCAGATGCGGCTTTTGAAGATCAACGCCGACGCGGAGCCGGAAACCGCCTCGCGGCTCGGCATACGCGGCATCCCGACGATGATCCTTTATGCCGGCGGCCGCGAGATCGCCCGCGTTTCCGGCGCGATGGCGGCGGCGCAGATCGCGGCCTGGGCGCGCGACCGGCTCGCCGCCGCATGACCATTCGCATGCCACACGGGAGGAGGAAACCCATGAACAGGCGCAGATTTCTTGCCAGCAGCGGCGGCGCGGCGCTGCTTGCGGCCTTGCCGGCCGCGATGTCGTCCACCAATGCGTCGGCGCAGACGTCGAGCGCCCGCGCCCGCATCGTCATCGCCGGCGCGGGCGCGGCCGGCCTCGCCATGGCGTCGCGCCTGTCGCGCGGCATGCCGAACGCGACCGTCACCGTCGTCGACGCCACCAGGGAGCATCATTTCCAGCCCGGCTTCACCCTGGTCGGCGCGGGGATATGGTCGCCCGGCCAGGTGACGGAGCGCAACGCCGACTACATGCCGCGCGGCGTCGAATGGATCGAGGACGCGGTCGCCGAGTTCGATCCCGACGCCAATGTCGTCTTCACCGCCTCGGGCGCGCGCGTCGCCTACGACTTCCTGATCGTCGCCACCGGCCTCAAGCTCGACTATGCGGCCATCGACGGCATGGATGCGTCGCTGATCGGCAGCGAGGGCATCGCCTCGATCTATGCCGGCCCGAACGAGGCCGCCGCCTCCGCCCGCGCCATCGACCGTTTCCTGGAAACCGGCGGCGTCGGCCTGTTCGGCCGGCCGGCCGGCGAGATGAAATGCGCCGGCGCGCCGTTGAAGATCACCTTCATCACCGACGACAAGGCTCGCAGGCAGGGCAGGCGCGGCGCGGTCGAACTCACCTACAACGCGCACGGCCCGGCCGTCTTCGCGGTGCCGCCGGTCAACGACAAGGTCAAGGAGATGTTTGCCGCCCGCGGCGTGGCGGTCAATTACGGCCATGTGCTCACGGCAATCGAGCCGGGCGCGAAGCGCGCCACCTACCGCACCGAGGGCGGCGACGTCACGCTCGACTACGACTTCATCCACGTCGTGCCGCCGATGCGCGCGCCCGACGCGGTGCGGCAAAGCCCGCTGCCCTGGCAGGAGGGCGTCCTCGCCGCCGACGGCTGGATCGAGGCCGACAAGGCGACGCTGCGCCACCCGCGCTACGCCAACGTCTTTTCCGTCGGCGACATCGCCGGCGTGCCGCGCGGCAAGACGGCGGCCAGCGTCAAGTGGCAGGTGCCGGTGGTGGCCGACAACCTCATCGCCGAGACGGCCGGCCGCACGCCCTCCGCCGCCTATAACGGCTACACCTCGTGCCCGATGGTGACGGGCTACGGCAAGGCGATGCTGATCGAGTTCGACTATGACGGCACGCTGATCCCCTCCTTCCCCTTCATCGACCCGCTGAAGGAATTGTGGGTGTCGTGGCTGATCGAGGAAAAGGGCCTGCTCGGGGCCTATCGCGCCATGCTGCGCGGACGCGCATAGGAAACAAGAAAAAGGAGACGGGTCGTTTCGCCGTTGCCGGGGAAACGACCCCAGGAGGAAACGATCATGAGCGACTTCAATCCCGTAACCCTTTTCTTCATCCTGCGCGAAGGCCTCGGCGCATGGCTGTGGCTTCTCGCGGCGCTTGCCCTCGTCCTGCTCGCCGGCATCGTCTTCGGTTTCTCGCGGCTGCGCCGCGCCGGGCGTCCGGCCAGGCGGCCGCTGATGGCGGCGACGATCATGGGCGCCGTCGCCACCGCCGTCTTCACCTATCTGGCGCCGACATGGACGCTCGCCGACGCCGGCGCCTTCGCCTCCGCCGTCGATGTCGCCATCGCCGTGCTGCTGGCGCTGGTTCCCGGCCTGACGGTCGCCTCGCTGGTCTTCACCATGGCGTCGCTGCGCTGCGCGTCGAGGACGCCGCGCATGCCGGCCGCCTCGCCGGCGCCGACCGCCTGAAGCGCGCGACGGGCGGGCGCGGTCTTCGGCCTCAGGCCGCGCCCGGACCTGGCGTCCCGGCTTGCGCGAACAGCGACGCCAGTTCGCCTTCGTCGAGCGTCTCGCGCTCCAGGAGCAGGCGCGCGGATTTCTCCAGCGTGCCGCGCCGCTCCCGAAGCAGCTTCACGGTGCGCGCGAATGCGCGCTCGACGATCAGCCGGACCTCCTCGTCCACCGCCGCCGCGGTCTCGTCGGAATAGTCCCGCTCCTGCGGGCCGTACCAGGGCTGGTCCGTGGCCAGGAACGAGCGGCGGTCCTTTTCCAGCGCCACATGGCCGAGCCGTTCGGTCATGCCGTAGCGCGTGACCATGGCGCGGGCGATGTCCGTCACCTTCATCAGGTCGTCGGCCGCGCCCGTCGACAGGTGGCCGAACATCACCGTCTCGGCCGCACGGCCGCCCAGAAGCACCGCCATCTTGTTCTCCAGCTCCTCCCGCGTCATCAGGAAGCGGTCCTCGGTCGGGCGCTGGATGGTGTAGCCCAGCGCGCCGATGCCGCGCGGGATGATCGAGACCTTGTGGACCGGGTCGACGCCCGGCAGCGCCATGGCGACGAGGGCATGGCCCATCTCGTGACAGGCGACGATCTCGCGCTCCCTGGGGTTGAGCAGGCGGTTGCGCTTCTCCAGCCCGGCGACGATGCGCTCGATGGCGTTGTTGAAGTCCTGCATCGCCACCGCGTCGGCCTTGCGCCGCGTGGCGAGCAGCGTCGCCTCGTTGACGAGGTTGGCGAGATCGGCCCCGGTGAAGCCCGGCGTCAGCGCCGCGATCTCTCCGGCCGACACGTCCGGCCCCAGCTTCGCCTTCTTCAGGTGGACGCCGAGGATCTGGACGCGGCCTTGCCTGTCCGGCCGGTCGACCAGCACCTGCCGGTCGAAGCGGCCGGCGCGAAGCAGCGCCGGATCGAGGATTTCCGGCCGGTTGGTCGCGGCCAGCAGGACGAGGCCGCGCGACGGGTCGAAGCCGTCGAGCTCGCTCAGGAGCTGGTTCAGCGTCTGCTCCTTCTCGTCGTGGCCGCCGGCCAGTGGCCCGATGCCGCGCGCGCGGCCGAGCGCGTCCAGCTCGTCGATGAAGATGATGGCCGGGGCCTTGGCGCGCGCCTGCTCGAACAGGTCGCGCACCCGCGCCGCTCCGACGCCGACGAACATCTCGACGAATTCCGAGCCCGAGATCGAGAAGAACGGCACGCCGGCCTCGCCGGCGACGGCGCGCGCCAGAAGCGTCTTGCCGGTGCCGGGCGGGCCGACCAGCAGCACGCCCTTGGGCATGCGCCCGCCGAGCCGGCCGTAGCCGTCCGGGTCCTTGAGGAAATCGACGATCTCCTTCAACTCGTCCTTGGCCTCGTCGACGCCGGCGACGTCCTTGAAGGTGACGCCGGTGTCGGTCTGGACGTAGACCTTGGCCTTCGACTTGCCGATCTGCATCAGCCCGCCGCCCATGCCGCCGCCCATGCGCCTGAGGATGAACATCCACAGCCCGACGAACAGCGCCACCGGAAGCACCCACGACAACAGGTCGCGCAGGAAGGTGCTCTCGATCTGGCCGGTGACGACGACGCCGTGCTCCTGAAGGTCGCGCGCGAGGTCCGGCTCGACGCGGGTGGTGATGAACATCGGCCGGCCCTCGACCGGCTCGGTGAAGCGGCCCTGGATGAAGCGGTCGGAGACGGCGACCTCGGCGATCCGCCCCTGCGACAGGTAGGTCTGGAACTGGCTGTAGGGAATCTGCGCCACCTGCGTCGCGGTGGCGAAGACGTACTGGAACACCATCACGGCGAAGAAGGCTGCGACCCAGTACCAGATGTTGAACCGGGTGTTGCTGTTCATCTGCATGGCGGATTCCCTGTCTCGATCGCCGTGCCCCCGCCGGCGTCCGGCCCGCCTCCCGCTTGAGCCGGCCGCAGAAAACATGTCAACAATGGCCGCTTTGCGGAGGCCGACCTTTGATCTGCGTCAAGGTGCGGCGAGGCGGCCGGCGGCAACGGGATATGCGCATGACGAGACACCGACAAGACAGCGCACAGGACGAGGCGGTCCGGTTTCTCGCCGACCCGGCCACGCACGGCGCGCGCGACCCCGTCGAGACCGTCGCGACGCACATCTCGCTTATCGTCCTGACCGGCGAGCGCGCCTTCAAGATGAAGCGGGCGGTGAAGCTGCCCTATGCCGATTTCTCGACGCCCGAACTCAGGCTGGCCGCCTGCCGCAAGGAGGTGGAGCTGAATTCGCGGACCGCGCCCGGCCTCTATCTCGCGGCGCGGCGCATCACCCGCGAGGCGGACGGGCGCATCGCCTTCGACGGCGAGGGCGAGCTGATCGACGCCGTCGTCGAGATGAAGCGCTTCGACCAGTCCTGCCTGCTCGACAAGATGGCGGCGGCCGGAACGATCACGCCGGATCTGGCCAGGCGCATCGCCCATGCCGTCGCCCGCTTCCACGCGGACGCGCCGGCGGTGCATGCCGGCGCGGGCGCGGCCAATCTCGAAGCCGTTCTCGACATCAACCGGGCCGGCTTCGCCGAGAGCGGCTTCTTCGACGCGCGCGAGACCGAGGCGCTGGACAGCGCCCTGCGCGCCGCGCTCGCCCGCCACGCCGCCCTGCTCGACCGGCGCGAGGCGGCGGGCAAGGTGCGGCGCTGCCACGGCGACCTGCACCTGCGCAACATCTGCCTCCTCGACGGCGAGCCGCGCCTGTTCGACTGCATCGAGTTCAACGACAGGCTCGCCACGGTGGACGTGCTCTACGATCTGGCGTTCCTCTTGATGGACCTGTGGCATCGCGGCCTGTCGCATCTCGCCGGCCTGCTCGCCAACCGCTATCTCGACGAGACCGACAATGACGACGGCTTCGCGCTGCTGCCGTTCCTCATGGCGGTCAGGGCCTGCGTGCGCGCCCATGTCGGCGCGACCCAGATCGCGGCCGACGGCGATCCGGCAGGCAGGCTGGCCGGCGAGGCGCGCGCCTATTTCGACCTCGCGACGGCGCTTCTCCGCCCCGCCCCGCCGCGCATGATCGCCATCGGCGGCCTGAGCGGCTCGGGCAAGACCACGGTCGCCGACGCGCTCGCGCCGCATCTCGGCGCGCCGCCCGGCGCGCGCGTCGTCGAGAGCGACCGGGTGCGCAAGGCGCTGTACGGCGTGCCGGCCGAAACCCGCCTGCCGCAGGACGCCTATCGGCCCGAGGTCTCGCGGCGCGTCTACCGCGAGATGGCGGCGCGCGCGGAAAGGTTGCTCGCCGGCGGCGGCTGCGTGGTCGCCGACGCCGTGTTCGACCGGCAGGCCGACCGCAGCGACATCGAGGCGGTGGCCGCGGCGTGCGGCGCGCCCTTCGCCGGCGTCTGGCTGGAGGCCGACGCAAGCCTGCTCAGGCAGCGGGTCGGGGCGCGGACAGGCGGGCCGTCCGACGCCACGCTCGACGTGCTCGAAAGGCAGCTCGAGCGCGGCCCCGGCGACATCGCCTGGCATCGGCTGGACGCGAGCCTCGGAACCGGGCGCATCGTGGCCGAGATCCTCGCCCTGCCGATGAAGGGAAGCGGTTCGCCGGGATAAAGGCTCACGCCCGCGTCTTGTCGTCGACGAACAGCGACCAGACGGCGACGAACAGCGCCGCGATCAGCGGACCGATGACGAAGCCGTTCATGCCGAACAGCGACAGCCCGCCGAGGGTGGAGACGAGGATGACGTAGTCCGGCAGCCGGGTTCCCTTGCCCACCAGCGGCGGGCGCAGCAGGTTGTCGATCATCGAGATGATCAGCATGCCGACCGCCATCAGCACCGCGCCCTTGCCGTACTGGCCAGACAAGAGGAGATAGAGCGCGGCAGGAAACCACACCAGGAACGCGCCCACCGCCGGCAGCAGCGACAGCACGGCCATCAGCACGCCCCACAAAAGCGCGGCCTCTATGCCCAGCAGCCAGAAGGTGACGCCGCCGATCGTGCCCTGGATCACCGCGATGATGACGTTGCCCTTGACCGTCGCCTTCACGACGTCGGAGAACTTGCGCAGGATATGGTCGGTATGGTGCTCGCTCAGCGGGCTGGCCTTGCGGATCGTCGCCGCCACCGCCTGCCCGTCGCGGAACAGGAAGAACAGCACGTAGAGCATCACGCCCAGGCTGATGAGCAGTTGCGCCGTGCTCTGGCCGATGCTGACCGCCCGCCCCGCGATCACCTGCGCCGCCTGGCCGAGGAACGAGGTCAGGCGCGCCTGGATCTCCTCGAAGGTCCACAGGTCGAAGAACGACAGCGCCTCGACGAGGAAGGCCGGCAGCGCGCCGCGAAGCTGCGCCAGGAGCGCCGCGGGATCGAACTCGCGGCTGCCGATGCGGCCATAGAGGCTGGTCGCCTCCTGGACCAGGGAGGCGAGGATCAGCGAGCCGGGGATGACGACGATGCAGATGCAGGCGAGAAGGCTGACGCCCGCCGCCAGGTTGCGCCGCCCGCCGAACTGCGCCACCAGCCGGCGTTGCAGGGGATTGAACAGGATCGCCAGGATGACGGCCCACAACAGCGCCCCGTAGAACGGCAGCAGCAGCCACAGGAAGGCGGCGGTGACGAGCACGACCACGGCCACGAAGCTCGCGCCTTGAACGGTCGGGATCGCCATCGTCTTCATCCGCTTCCACCGCTTGCGGCCGAGGCGTCCCGAACCGCGAGGATTGCCCGCGCGGCCCACCGCCGGATCGCGCCATCATAGGCGATCGGCCGGCGAATGCACGCCGCAAGCGCGGCGAATCGTCCGGCGTCCTGTCGGGCGCCGTCGGCGGGTTCAGTCGTCAGTGCGGGAAAGCAGGAAATCGCGCAGCACGAGCGCGTTGTTGTGGGCCTCGTCATGGGCGGCGTAGACGAGGGTGGCGGCCGCGTCGCCGATCTCGCGGCGCAACGCCGCGACGGCGTCCGGATTGCGCCGCAACTCCTCGCGGTAGCGGCGGCCGAACTCGGCCCACTTCTCGGCGTCGTGGCCGAACCAGCGGCGCAGCGCGTCGCTCGGCGCGACGTCCTTCGCCCAATGGTCGAGACGCGCCTTGTCCCTCGACAGGCCGCGCGGCCACAGCCGGTCGACGAGGATGCGCCGCCCGTCGGCATCGGCGGGCGCATCGTAGGCGCGCTTGACGTGCAGGGTCGGGGTCACGGTCGGCTCCATGCCGTTCGTCGTCGGGAACGATGCCGGCGACGGCATGAGGTTGCCGGCATCACGACGCTGGCGTCAAGACGCCCATCCTTTGCGAAACGGCGGCCTTCAGCCGACGCTCACATCGACGTCGACATTGCCGCGCGTCGCGTGGGAATAGGGGCAGATGTCCTCATGCGCCCTGGTGGCGAGTTCGAGCGCCTTGGCGTCGTCCACCCCGTCGAGACGGGCCTTCAGCTCCACCTTGAGCCCGAAGCCGCCGGCCTCGCGCGGGCCGATGCCGACGCGCGCCGTCACGCGCGTGTCCGGCCCGAGCTTGACGCCGGCCTCGCGCGCCACCAGCCGCACCGCGCCCTCGAAGCAGGCGGCGTAGCCGGCCGCGAACAGGATCTCCGGATTGGCCATCCGCCCGCCGGGGCCGCCCATCTCCTTCGGCACGGCCAGTTGGAGGTCGATGCTGCCGTCGGCGCTGCGTACATGGCCCTCGCGCCCGCCCGTGGCGGTGGCTTCGGCGGTGTAGATGATCTTGGTCGTCATGGTCTTCTCCTTGCGTTGGGCGACATGGCTGACGCCGGGGAGGGGATCGCGGCTCTCGATGCGAGCCTGCATGCGGTTTGGCGGGATCAATCCCCGCCGGGCGCCTCGCTGAAATATTTGTCGAACTTTCCGGGCACGCCATCCCAATCCTTCGCATCGGCCGGCGGTTCCTTCTTCTCGATGATATTCGGCCACACGGAAGCGTATTTCAGGTTCAGCGCCAGCCATTCGGGCGTGCCGGCGGGGTCGGTGTCGGGGAAGATGGCCTCGGCCGGGCATTCCGGCTCGCACACGCCGCAGTCGATGCACTCGTCGGGGTGGATGACGAGCATGTTCTCGCCCTC
>ERZ869909.2649-NODE-2649-length-11456-cov-5.439933_pt1 | contig 11456 bp, 5 predicted proteins | sample MGYA00520892_ERZ869909 | MGnify/ENA primary metagenome ERZ869909 (study PRJEB32215, sample SAMEA104723947) | bioreactor metagenome | biome: bioreactor; feature: anaerobic bioreactor; material: water | place: China | collected 2015-03-12 ... | reverse complement strand
AGCTCATAATGCTCGACACCTTCTTCGGCGCCGTGCAGCCAGAGACCTCGTTGTGCCTGTTTTACGCCAAGCGTACGCCGCTCGCGGAAGATAGCCGCCGCGTAATCATTGGGGTCGGCCGAGTAACGGGAGTCGGCCACTCCACCGAATACGCCTATGCGAGTGCGGGTCCGCTGAAAGGAGTGCTTTGGGAGCGTTGCGTGCGGCACTCGCTGCGCCCTGGGAAAAAACTCGACGGCTTCTTCATGCCGTACCACGAATTGTTGGCAGCAGCCGAGGCGGATCCAAGCCTCGACCTTTCGGCCTGTGTAGCGTTTGCGCCTGAAGATAGCTTCGACGCTTTTTCCTACGCCACGGAGCATCTAGGCGACGATGCGGCGATAGCTTCGCTACTGACGTGTGCCGCAGCGCTGCGCGCGGCGGCAGAGCGTGCCGGAGTGGAGGTCGAGGCGGCGTTGCGGTGGATCGACGCCGAGGTTGCGCGCTTGTGGGTAGCTCGCGGTGTCTATCCAGGGCTTGGGGCGGCCCTTGCCGCATTTGGCTTCGACCTCGGTGGGCTTCTGGCGCATGAAATAGTGCGCGTGGGCGCAAAGAAGGGCGAGGTCTTTGACGCGTTTGGCTTCGTCGATGCGTTTGTAGACGATCCCAAGCGATTTCCGCAGGGCGAGGAACTGGGCTTCGGCGCGAGCTTTCGCGAGAAGTGGAAGAAGTTGCCGAAGCCACGCCGCGCGCTGCTCGAACTCGTGGCTCGGTGCAATCTGCGCCCGAACCAGGCAACCCGCGCCTACCAGCCGAGCTTGCGCGATCTAGAGCCGGTCACAAGCGACACCGAGATTCTCAATAACCCGTACCTATTGTTCGAGCGCGACGAGGCCGCCGCAGAGCGGATTCCATTCGCCGCCATAGATCGCGGAGTGTTTCCAGCGGACTCGATCCGGTCGGCGGCTCCACTGCCTGCGCCGACGGCAATGACCGACGGTATCGACCGGCGGCGGGTCAGGGCGCTCGTCATCGATCTACTGGAGCGCGCGGTAGGTGACGGTGGGCATACTCTACTGCCGCGAAGTTGGCTTGTGCGGCGAGCCCTAGAAGCACCACTTGAACCTCGCTGCGCGGTGGATGAAGACGTACTTGCCATCAATGAGGGTTGGCTGCGCGATGCGGTGGCTGAGGCCAAAACAGCCTCGGGCGAGCCGGCGTACAAGCTCCAGAGGTATGCTACGGCCCGCGAGATGATCGCGACAACAATCCGCAAGCGGGTCGCGGGCAAACGCCACGAGTTCGCCGAGAATTGGCGCGCACTTGTCGATTCCGAACTGGGTGACCTGCCGGAGGAGGAGGCAAATCGCCAAGACGAAGAGCGGGCCCGGCGGGAAAAGGCGGCCGCGCTCGAACAGCTAGCGACTTCCCGCTTTTCCGTCCTGGTCGGACCGGCTGGTTCGGGAAAGACGACACTCCTCAAGGTTCTCTGCGAACTTCCACGTATCGATGAGCGCAGAGTGCTGCTGCTCGCGCCTACAGGTAAGGCGCGAGTCCGCCTTGAAGAGGCTACCGGGCGCCTCGGCGAGGGTAAGACTATCGCCCAGTTCCTCCAAGGACTCGATCGCTACGATGGAGCGAGCGGGCGCTATTATCGGAACCCGGCTGCAAACCGGGAGAAGGCATACCGCACGGTAATTGTCGACGAATGCTCGATGCTGACCGAAGATCAGCTCGCGGCCTTGCTCGACGGTCTGGAAGGTGTCGAGCGCCTGCTTCTGGTGGGGGACCCGCGCCAGCTTCCTCCTATTGGTGCCGGTCGGCCTTTTGTCGATATATGCCGGAAACTCGCCCCGCCCGAGCAGCCGCCAATCTTCCCTCGGCTAGCGCAGGGCTATGCCGAGCTGACCGTGATCGGTCGCCAGCGCGGCAGCGGGCGCGGCGACGTCTTGCTCGCTAAACAGTTTAGCGGCGAGGCGCTAGACGCGGGCGCGGACGAGGTTTGGGATAGGTTGAATGCCGGGACACTAGACCACGTCCGCGCAGTCCGCTGGGCGGGACTTAACACGATCGAACCGATACTGATCTCCGAACTAGTCAGAGGCCTAAGGCTCGCCAACGAGGCCGACGAAGCGGCATTCGAGGAGAGCATCGGCGGGAGTCCGTACAACGGAAGAGTGTTCTTCTGGGCAGCACGAGAACCTGGCGGCGCCGGCGGTGCAGCAGAGAAGTCGCATGCCTGGCAGGTCCTTTCTCCGGTGCGCGCAACTCTCGCGGGCGTGGAGGCGCTGAACCTAGCCATTCAGCGGAGATTTCGCACCGGTGCGAAACGCTGGGCCGAGCAGCAGCGCTACTCGAAAATTCCCAAGCCTGCAGGGCCGCAGGGTCTGCTATGGGGCGACAAGGTCATCAACGTCCGCAACAACGGCAGGCGACGGACCTATCCAGAACAGGAAAACGCCTATGTAGCAAATGGGGACATCGGCATCGTGGTCGGGGGCTACAAGACCGCAAAGATGAAGAAGCGCCCTCGTAATCTCGAAGTGGAGTTCAACAGCCAGCGCGGCATCAAGTTCACTTATCCAGCGTGGGAGTTCACCGGTGATGATGGCTCGCCAGAACTAGAACTCGCGTATGCGCTCACTGTACACAAGACACAAGGCAGCCAATTCGGCGACACCTATCTTGTGGTGCCACGGAACTGCCGTCCGCTCACGCGTGAGTTGCTCTACACCGCGTTGACGCGTCATCGCGAACACCTAGTAATTCTTCATGAGGATGAGGTCGGCACGCTCCGTCGCTACGCACATCCTTCCGCGTCCGAGATCGCACGACGGATGACCGACCTGTTTGATGATCCCGAACCTATTTCGGTGCTGGCCGCAACGGGGCCGACCTTCCTCGATCAGCATCTTCTACATCGCACGAGCCGCGGTGAGCTCGTGCGATCGAAGGCGGAGCTCGCGATCGCCGAGAAACTCATCGCGATGGGGGTGTCCTACGTCTACGAGCAGCCACTGCAACTCGGCGGTAAGACACGGTGGCCAGACTTCACGATCGAGGACGACGCCAGCGGCTTGACATACTATTGGGAGCACCTTGGCCTATTGTCCGACCCAGCGTATGCAGACCGTTGGGCTGCTAAAAGGGCGGCATATCTCGCGGACGGCATCGTACCACTTTCCGCCGCCGATGAAGGAGATCGAATTCTGATCGAGACGCGCGAGAGTGAGGGAAGCGGTCTCGACATGCTGGAGATTGAGCGTCTAGCCAAGATCGTGCTGGGCTAAAGTCCCAGAATCGAAGTGGCTCAAATATGTCACTTTGAATCAGTGACTTGAGGCGGAGAACGTTGGATCCCGGTCCCGTCCCCTCCGCCACTTGCCCTCGCGAAAGCGTTCTCCCGATCCAGCTGCGGCCGGATTTGTCCGTTATTTTCGAGGGTTATGTGGGAGGGGCTGTTAACCGGTGCCGGTGCCACGAGGGACGAAAGCGGTCTCTCAAGGCCGATATTCTCCGGACCTGTTAACCGCGCGCAGTCCGGTTCAGAGCTTCAAGCTACTGGCTCACCAAGCATTTTTCTTTGCTGCGCAGTTAACCAGTTCGACTGAGGCGCTTCATACCCGCTCGCGACCGGGAGCGTGATAGCAGAGCCAGAGCCTTACAGGCCGTGTCGCGCCAGTTCTACACGATGTGGCCCTTCACCTTCACAAATAGGCACGCATGGTGCGTCCCGCGCGCGAGGTCTGCCACCGCGGTGTGACGGCGACTATGGCTGGACACGAGGCCATGCCAATCAAGCCCTAATTTCAGATACGCGAGTCAATGTGCATCACTCTGTTGCAGACCGCCGCAGCGCGCTGTAACTCTTGGGAACATTGTTCTGGGGGCCGCCGATGGGGAAGCGTAGCAAGAAGAGCACTAGGCTAACTGTTAGCCTCGATCCTGAGGATCATGCAGCCCTCGAAGCGCTCGCATTGAGAAGCGATGTGTCGCTGTCTTGGGTTGTTCGCCAGGCAATCCATCGGTTCATCCAGCAACATCAGGCACACCCTGAGTTGCCACTCCCTTTGCCAGACGAATGACCTCCCTCATTCCAAAAAAAATGCGATCGTCGACCGGGCAGACCGTGCAATTGCCACCGCTCCATGTGAGGTAGTAAGAATCTATGACATCAAAAAAATTCCCAGTTTACGGCGACTGCTCGGCCAAAGAGGGCCTGGATGATCTTTTTCGCCTCCTGAGCCCTAATCTGTTCGACACTGACTATATTGACGCCCGCTCGGCTGCCGCCCTCGTCGCCACTGGCTTACAAACCTTTCGCATCTGCAAAGATGACCCGCGCTGGCACGATAATCCGATACTCCACCAGCTGAACCAGCGCGGACACCGACTCAACATGGTTGCGGCAGCCCTCTTCGACCTCGTTTGCAATGCCGAGTATCTGCACGGCCGGATCACCAACCGGTCCTGGATATACTGCAACCGTGATCGGGATGTCGATGATCCTACTGTCCACGCCTATTACTGCTTTCTCAAGCAATGCCCCAAATGCTGTCAGGACCGAGGGCTAGACCCGCGCATCAGTGGCGCTCAGCACAAGCCGACCAGCCACCATATCGGTGAGATCACCACGGTCGCGACGGCCCTGTTTCTAACGCTTCTCGGGAAGTCCGCCGCGAAGCCGCTCGATGTTGGTGTCATCTCCAAACAGAGCCACAATGTCGATGCTATCGCTTGGCGCGATGACCTTCTCGTGCTGTTCGAGATCAAGGCGTCGCCCCTTGTCACCTACCCGGTTCGCACGACGCTCAGTGCTCCATTCACAGAAGACAACGATGACGGACCTGTTGAGATCGCTCAGCACAAGCTGATCGACGTCGAATACCGTCAGCATGACCTAGCGCTCTATCTCGCCAACACTGACAAGGAGATACCGCTGGGTCGGCCAGGGGCGAAGCAGTGGCCCTACCCTCAGCTTGCCGACTTCCTCTCCACGCCTGATGGGCTCCTGACTTTCATGGAAGCATGGGGAGAAGTTTTTCTTGGCTACAGCATCCCGAAAGTCCAGCGCACCGGGCGCGACATCGTCCTCGGCTACCTCGCCAATGGCTGGGGCGACGAAATTGACTCCAACAAGACCAAAGGCGGTCTCGGGCGCACCGATGACATTAAGAAGGGCACCTACCAACTCCTGAAATTCGCTGCCTACTACCGGGACGGTTCGCCAGATCTCGCCGTGCGCGGGGCGCTCACCGCTAACCTGGACCCGCTCTTCCTGTATGAAGCCTATCTGGAGAAGTTGATTGACGGACGGTGGGCACCGTCGCGCAAGTTTCGTCAGTCATCGACCCAGCCGGACTATCAGGAGATTCTGGAGCGAGACCTCTTCTACATCTACGACGCCGTGCTCGCCTTCAATCGACCGGTTATCAACGACCCGCTTCTTCAAGGGTGCTTTGACTTCCCACCCTTCGAGGCGGCGCTCTTCAGCGGTAAGCTCGACCCGATCCTCGACAGCTGGAGGACCGCCGTGTGAGACGCTTTCCTGTGGTCGCCGTGATCCGGCACAACACGAGTCTTGGCGGCGATCTAAAGCTCGCTATCCGGGAAATGGAGGCCTTGGCCGGATCGCCCGCCCAGGCGCTCGACGCAGCCTCTGACTTCGAGGCAGCGCTCGCGGGGCTCGGTATCGCAGCGTTGCCTGAGCTCCGATCTGGCGAGGGCGCTGTCGCGCTTCGTTGGAACGCCCTTGGCACTGATGCCATCAATCGTCTTCTCCGGTGCAGCGCGTTTCTTCAAGAACTCTTTGTGCTCTCCGTGACCCAAGAGGCCCATGATGCCTTCGCGGCTGAGGCCTACGCCCCGTGCCTTCGGGTTGGGGAGCTCGACGGTGTGGCGACCGTGGCACTTGCCTGGGGCTACATCATCGAGAGTGAAGGCGTTCTCGACAGCGCGCGGCTTACCGGGCGAGTTCGCGAAACGGTTGACCTGCTCTTCGAGCCATTTCAGGTGCGTCGTCCATCACCGCATTCCCGGCGAGTCCGGAAAGCGAAGAAGACCACCCTCTCGCTCTCCCACGATCTGCACATCTACAAGGCGAAGTTCTTCCCACGCATGGTTCGCGCGGTGATGAACATCTTCGGCTCGGAGAATGCTCGGATCGTTGATCCATTTTGTGGGTCCGGCACCGCTCTTCTGGAAGCTGCTCTGCTCGGCTATGACAGCGTCGGTGTTGACGTTGACCCGATCTGCCAGATGATTGCGCGCACCAAAGTCACACCGTTTCTGCGCGCCGAAGATACTCTCTCGGCACTGGATGCGTTTGATAGCGCACTCGAACAGCTACGCACCGAAGACGCTGATTTTGCCTTTCCCGACGAACTCGCGAAGAAGATCGCGCGCCGCGACCGCCTCGATGATACTAGCTATCTTGCCGAGATCACCCGTGATGCGGCACGCCTTGCGGGCGCGATGCAGCACCTGGCCAAATCCGGCTTCGATACAGACTTGCTTCGGGTGATCGCTAGCGACGCTGTAACCAAGAAGGTCCGCTACCGGTTCGTCGGTGTCGGGAACGGGAGGTACACCATCGAGATCGTGAAACAGTCGCTCCTGGCCCGCGTTCGCGAAAAAGCCCTTCGGGCGCGTCAACTTTGCTATGTTTTCAAGGAACTTCGTGATGACTTCAGTCTGCGGATCGGTCAGGTCGAGGTTCACGATGGCGACGCGCGCCACATCGAAAGTTGGGGGTTAAAGCAGCCAGCGGACATCATCATCACCAGCCCCCCTTATCTCCCGGCCTCTTCAGGACGGGAACACTATACCGCTTCAAGAGCGCTCTCCTTTGCCGTTCTTGGACTCGAACATGGAAAACTCGGCTACTACAATGTAAACGGTGACGGTATCCGTTCTGATTTCATTGTTAGTGATTTCGAGGAAGCCAATCAGCTCATGGACTACCTCATGTCTGATGCTTCAGCGACGGCTGATCCCCAGCGAGATGCTATGCGTTTTGAGCGAAAAGCAATGCCGACGAGGCAGTATCTTGCGGACATGAGCGTATTCTTCGACGCCGCTCACGAAGCGCTCGCACCGGACGGCTTTCTTCTACTTGTTGTCGCGAACCAGCATACGTTTTACTCGCATCGCCGACAGCAGCTTGAGCATATCGTCTCCGGTCCGGCGCTTTACAGCCAGCTTGCCGCACCTTCTGGCTTCGCTCTTGACGAAGTCATCACAATGGAGCTCCTGAAGTCTGCGGTCTCTAAAGCACGGCCTCGGGCTACGGAGGACTATTTCGAGGCGATACTTGTCGCGCGACGTCGGGACAAAAATCTTGCTCTTCGCGAAACCTCCGAGTTCGGCAATGCTACGGCGCGTATAGACGCATTTTAAACAATAAGATGGGTTGCGGCAGATTCTTTGCGATGTCTACGACATAGAGGCCGCAGTATTGATAAGCAGTCGTGTGGAGCCCTCGACTCACGCGGGTTTGCCGGAATGGTCGCGGGACGGCAGGAGCCGTTTCTGCTCTGACCACTCGGCTGGCAAGGGCTTGCGCAATGCCTCGAGCGACATGTTACTGGGCTGGCGCCCATCGAGGATTGCATCCACCAGATCCGGTGCGAGCAGCGCCAACCGGAGCGTGCGTGTCAGAAACGGCGCCGCGATGCGCTCATGCTGCGCGAGATCGGCGATTGTGGCGAACTCGCCGGACTCCAACATCCGTTTCCACCGGAACGCGCGGGCCAGCGCCTTGACCAGCGTGTTGTCGGTCCGCCGCGTCTGCGCGCCGCCTTCCGGCATCTGCATCTCCTTCCGCCCGCCGTGTTTCACGATGCGAAACGGAACGTGGAGCGTCATGGTTTCGGGGATCGGCGTGCCGCGGGTCATGCAGCCGCTCCCATGTTTCCAGCCAACATCTCTCGCGCGAGGCCGCCGAGGCCGTCGACGCGCAGCCGGACGTTTAATCCGTCCGAGCCGATATCCACGCGCTCGACCAACAGCGCCACGATGCGCGTCTGCTCGGCTGGGAAGAGTTCGTCCCACATCGGGTCGAGTTGCTGCAGGGCCGCGCGGGCGTCGGCCTCGGTGATATCGCCGGCGTGGACGCGTGCCGCCTTCCACGTCCCCGCAACGATCTCCGGCTGGCGGAACACGGCGCGGAGCTGGTCAATGACGGCGGCCTCGATCTCGCCTGCGGGGACACGACCTACCGGGCACGACCCGGCGCCGTGCTTCAGCACCGTCTGGCTGACATAGTAGCGATACAGCCGCCCGCCCTTGCGGGTGTGGGTCGGCGAGAAGGCCGCGCCATCGGGACCGTAGACCAGTCCTTTCAGGAGCGCGGGCGCATCGGCACGGGTCCGCGCGGCGCGCTTGCGGGGACTCTCCTGCAGGATGGCGTGAACCTTGTTCCAAGTCTCGCGGTCGATGATCGCGTCGTGTTCGCCGGGATAGCTCTCGCCCTTGTGGACCGACTCGCCAAGGTATGCCCGGTTCGAAAGCATCCGGTAGAGGTACTTCTTGTCGATCCGGTTGCCGCGCGGCGTGCGGATGCCGCGCCTTGCGACCTCGCGCGCCAGTTCCGTCCCCGAGCCGATTTCGAGGAAGCGGGCGAAAATCCAGCGGACATGCTCCGCGTGTTCATCGTCAATGACGAGCTTCCGATTCTCGACCCGGTAGCCGAAGGGCGGCACCCCGCCCATCCACATGCCCTTCTTCCGGCTCGCGGCGACCTTGTCGCGGATGCGCTCGGCCGTGACCTCGCGCTCGAACTGGGCGAAGGACAGCAGGATGTTCAGCGTCAGCCTGCCCATCGACGTGGTCGTGTTGAAGCTCTGCGTGACGGAGACGAAGGTCACGCCGTTCCGATCGAACACCTCAACCAGCTTGGCGAAGTCGGCCAGCGAGCGGCTGAGGCGGTCGATCTTGTAGACGACGACCACGTCGACCAGCCCGTCCTCGATATCCTCCAGCAGCCGCTTCAATCCGGGGCGCTCCAGTGTGCCGCCCGAAATGCCGCCGTCGTCATACTTATCGCGGACCAGCACCCAGCCCTCGGAGCGCTGGCTGGCGATGTACGCCTCGCAGGCCTCGCGCTGGGCGTGGAGGCTGTTGAACTCCTGCTCCAGTCCTTCCTCGGAGGATTTTCGGGTGTAGACGGCGCACCGCAGCTTGCGGACGACCTTCGATTTTTCGGGCGGCTTCGTCATCTCCGCCCCCTGTGGTTCTTGAGCCCGAAGAAGGTCCAGCCGTTCCAGCGGGTGCCGGTGATGGCGCGCGCGATGGCGGACAGCGACTTGTAGGGGCGTCCCTGCCATTCGAAACCGTCGGCGGTGACAGTCACAACGTACTCGACGCCCTGCCATTCTCGCAGCAACCGCGTGCCCGTGATGGGACGGTCGCGATCGGCGCGGACGCCGCGCTTCTTCCTGTCGCCGCCGTCCAGTTCCTCGCCGAGCCGTTCGAGGCGCCGAATCGTCTCGGGTTTGAGCCCGCCATAGGCAAGTTCCTGGATGCGGTAGGCCAAGCGGCTTTCCAGGTAGCGGCGGTTGAACGGCGGCGGCTCGCTGTCGAACAGGTCGCGCCATTGCACCTTCAATTCCGGCGTCGGGGTGGCCTTCAACGCGGCCAGGCGCGCGGGGATTGGTTCATGGGTCGTCATGCATTTCTCCGTTGAGTTGGAGTTGCATGAAGGCTCCGGTCGGCCGGATAGTGTAGGCGAATTTCTCCATGGTCGTCAGAAGGTTGGACCTGATCCCGCTGCCGCAGGCGGACCAGCCCAAGGGCCAGCAGGCCGCACAGCTCTGCGCGCCGTTCAGCGGGGCTCATCTTGTCCGGCGACAGCGGGTTCGGACGTTTCATGCGGCCACCCGTGCGGCAGCCCCGAGGACCGAGCGCTGGATGGCGGCCCGGTTCCACAGGAAGTTTAGGTGACAGTTGGCGGCGTATTTCGACAGACCGAAGTCGTGTCCCTCTGCCTTGTGCCCGGCGCGGGCCAGCAATTCGATCTGCCGAAGGCTTGCCGGATCATTGAGCCAGCGACGGCTCTTGATCGACGCTGTCCCCGTCTCTGTCGTCCGCAGGAAATCATCCGCCGCGGCCAGCGCCTGAACGCGGGTTCCGATGGCCAGCGGCTTGACCGGTTTGCCACGGGGCTGGCCGAGCGCATGCCAGAGCGTGCCGTCGTGGAATACCCCGGCCCAGCCTTCAAATCCGCTTGCCATCAGCGCGCTGCCATCGGCCAGCAAGGGCTCCCAGGCAAAGGGCGAGCGATCCAGCAGGTCGATTTCCGTCATCTCGAAGCTGTCGAGCACTGTCTTGTCGCTGGTCTCGCGCGTGAAGACATGGCCGCAGAAGTCGCAGATGCGCGCCGCCAGGGGCAGTTCGGCCTCGCAACAGGGGCAGAGTTTCCACGGCGCCTGACCCGGTTCGGGGTCGTCCGCGTCAAGGTCGATCTCCTGTTCGAGCGAGCCATGGCGCAAAGCGGCGCCTGCAAAATCCAGAACGACGCAGTCGGTCTTGATGATGCCGGGATAGCGCGCTGGATCGACGCGGCGCAGGCCGCGCCCTACCGCCTGGATGAAGGTCCCCTTGTGCAGCATCGGGCGCAGGATGCCGATGCAGCCCACAGGCTGGCTGTCGAAGCCTTCCGTCAGCACCATGCAGTTGGTGAGGATGCGGGTCTCGCCGCGATCGAAGCGCGCGATGGCGGCGGCCCGCTCCCTGGACGGCATGTCCCCGCTGATCATCTCCGCAGCATGGCCCGCCGCGCAGAAGGCCTCCGCCACGGCCGTGGCGTGATCGACGGTCGCGCAGAAGAAGATCGTCTGCCGATCGGCGGCCTTTTCTTCCCAATGCTCGACGACGGCATCGGTCAGGACGGCGCGGTTCAGAACCCGGTCTGCGGCGCGCATGTCGAAATCGCCCGCCGTCGCATCGAGCCCCGCCAGTTCGTCACCCACCCCGAGATCGATCGTGAAGGTGCGCGGCGGCACCAGCAGCCCTTGCGCAATCAGCGCGCCGATTCGAACCTGGTAGCCCACATTGCTGAAGGTCTTGCGCAGGCTGCGGCCATCGCCCCGGCTCGGCGTGGCCGAGAGACCTAGGAGCTTGAGGTTCGGGTTCAGGCTGCGGGCGTCATCGATGACGGCCTGATAGCTGGTCGATGCCGCCCGGTGGCATTCATCTATCACCAGATGCGAGACGGCCGCCATACGCGCGCGCCGGTTGGCGCGGGCCAGCGTCTGCACGCTGCCAAAGACAATGCGCCCGTCCCAATTGTCCTGCTCGGCCTTCACGACCGAAGTCGAAAGGCCAGTGATCGCGCCGATGGAGGAGCGGTTCTGATCGACCAGCTCATCGGTGTGCTGGAGGACGAGAACGCGGTCCTGGCGGCGATGTTCAAGTTCCTCGCCGATGCAGAAACCGGCGATGGCCGTCTTGCCCGCACCGGTGGGCAGTACGAGAAG
>ERZ869909.2648-NODE-2648-length-11457-cov-5.945343_pt1 | contig 11457 bp, 7 predicted proteins | sample MGYA00520892_ERZ869909 | MGnify/ENA primary metagenome ERZ869909 (study PRJEB32215, sample SAMEA104723947) | bioreactor metagenome | biome: bioreactor; feature: anaerobic bioreactor; material: water | place: China | collected 2015-03-12 ... | reverse complement strand
ACTTTCCTCTTGCTGCTGGGGGCCTTTCTGCTCGGCGCCTCGCTCGCCTGTCTCGTGCGCCGTGGTTTTGCCGGCCGGCAGCCGGAGCCCGCTATTCCAGCGGCGTCTCCAGGCTTCACCGCAACTCCGGCCACTCAGCCGGCCGTTCATGCTGGCGACGCCGACCGCTTCGGCCGTGCGCTGACCGGCGGCCACGGGGCGGCAACGGCGTCCTTCCAGCCGGCCACCGGGCCTGTTGTCGAGGTTCAGCCGCGCCCGCCGGTGCGCGTTTCGCCATTGATCGAACCCGTCGATGTCGCGCCGGCATCGGAACCCGAACCTGCGCCCGCGCCGATCCCGGCGCCTGAGCCTCAGCCTGAACGTCAACCTGAGCCTCAGCCTGAACCTCAGGCGGCTCCATCGCCTGAGCCCGCACCGCAGCCGCAGCGCACCGAGCAGAGCTATACGCAGATTGCCGTTGCCGCTGCCGCGGGGGCTGCGGCACTCGCTGCGTCGCGGGGGCTTGCCGCGTCGGAGGTGCGAGACGACGGAGAGCGCCATGACGCCGAAAGGGACGCGTCCCTGCGCGACGTGGCCTCGGCGTCCTCCCACGAGGACGGGCGGAGCTATACGGAAATCGCGACGGGGATTGTCGTCGGCGGCCTCGCCGCGGCGGCAGCGGCCGGTCATGCGCAGCCAGAGGAGACCGCCGAAGACGAAGTTCAGCGCGAAGAGACCGCCGCCGAAGAGCGTGTGGCCGACGCGGAGCCCGATGACCGCGCGGAGGGGGACCCTGCGGGAAACGACCCCGTCGCATCGCGCTTCGGAACGGCGATTGCGGATGCCATCGTACCGCTCGCGGAGACGGGCGACGATCTCACGCGCATCCATTCCATCGACGCCGACTTGAGAGGGCGGCTCAATCGGCTCGGCGTGACGCGCTTTTCGGAGATCGGCGCGTGGTCGGCGTCGGACCTGGTCCACTTCAGCCAGAGCCTCGGCGTCGTGCCGGGCCGGATCGAGCAGGAGAACTGGGTCGGTCAGGCGCAGGTGCTTGCGAGCGGAGGAGTGACCGATTATTCGCGCTGGCGCGGACCGGAGCTCATGCCGCGTGCCGCCTTGCCGGCCGACGGCGAACGGCTGCATCGCATCATCGGGATCGATCCCGATTCCGAGGCCATCCTGCGCGCCAACGGCGTGACGCGTCTTCTCGATGTTGCCGCATGGACCGAGGACGATGTGTCCTGGTACGAGCGCATTCTCGGCGCGCCGGGGCGTATCGGCCGTGAGAATTGGGTCGAGCAGGCCCGATTCCTCACACGCGGTTCGGGCGTCGCCGACGCCATGGAAAGCGTTTCGGCGCCCGTCGCTGCAGCAGCGGCGGCAGCCGCCGCTGCAGTTGCCGGGCCGTCCGCGGACGCCATGGGCGAGCCTTCCGTGCCGGAAGCGGCGGACTCCGAAACCGTCGAACCGGAGGCGGCTGGTCCGGATGCCGATCGAGACTCGCAGGACCCACCCCAGGCTTTGCTCGGCCCGCGCAGCGAGGCGGTCGCGGGGCTGCGATCGGTGCGGTCGGAAGCGCTCATAGGTTCGGGAGGCGGGTTCGGCACGCCCGTTTCGGGCGATGTGGACGACCTCAAGCGCATCCGCGGGATCGGCGTGCTGATCGAGAAGAAGCTCCATTCGCTCGGTGTGATCAGCTACGAGCAAGTGGCAAACTGGTCCGGGGAGGACATCGATCGGATCAGCCAGCTTCTCGATTTCAAGGGCCGCATCGAGCGTGAAAACTGGATCGAGCAGGCGCGCATCCTGGCGTCGGGCGGACAGACGGAGTTCTCGCGCCGCGTCGACCGCGGCGAAGCCTAGCCGTTGATCTCAGATCTTCCAGCCGGAATGGATGGCGGCGATGCCGCCCGTGAGATTGCGCACGGAGACGCGCTCGAAGCCTGCGCTACGGATCATGTCCGCAAACGCGTCCTGGTTCGGGAAGCGGCGAATGCTCTCGACCAGATAGCGGTAGGGATCGGCCGATCCTGCTGTCAGCTCGCCAAGGCGTGGGATCACCTCGAAAGAGTGGAAGTCGTAGAGCCGGTCGAGCAGCGGCACCTGACACTCGGAGAACTCAAGACACAGAAAACGGCCGCCGATCTTCAAGACGCGGTGGGCTTCCGCAAGCGCCGCCTCGATGTGCGTGACGTTCCGGATGCCGAACGCGATCGTGTAGGTGTCGAAGGTGCTGCTCGGGAAGGGCAGCGCTTCGGCGTTGCCCTGGGTCAGACGGATACGGCCGTCGAGACCTTTCGCCGAAACCTTCCTTTGCCCCTCCGCCAGCATCTCGGGGCTGATGTCGCAGAGCACGGCGGTGGCGTTGGGGCCCGAGGCTTCGGCATAGCGGATGGCGATGTCGCCGGTCCCGCCCGCGACGTCGAGGAGCTGAAATGCCCGATCGGTCTTCGGGGCGCCGATCATGCTCACGAAGTCGGCCTTCCAGAGCCGGTGCAGGCCGCCCGACATGAGATCGTTCATCAAGTCGTAGCGCGAGGCGACCGACGAGAAGACGGCGTTGACGAGCCCTTGCCGCTCGGCTTCGGGAACGCTGCGGAACCCGAAGGTGTTGGCGGTGCCGGATTGCGGAGGCGGATTGGTTTCGTTCGACATGGCGGGAGCTTAGAACCCTTTTGTCCGCGATCAAAGCGGGCTTTCGGGCCAAGGCGGCTGCGCCGCATCAAGCGCCGACAAGCAACTCGTGCGGGGTGCCGTCCGCGAGGTAGCCGGCCACGGCGTTTGCCAGGACAGGCGCGAGCAGGAAGCCGTGCCGGAAGGCACCGTTCACGGCGATCCGGCGCCCGCCGTCCAGGATTTCGGCGTGAGGCATGTTGTCGGGGAAGGCGGGGCGCAAGCCTGCGCCCGTCTCGATGATCGCGGCCTCGCCGAAGGCCGGATGGAGCGTGTACGCCGCGCCCAGCAGGGCAAGCGCGGAGCGCACGGTGATGGGGCCCGTGTCCTCGCTCTCGATGACCGTTGCGCCAATGAGGAAGTGGCCGTCGGGCCACGGCACGATGTAGAGCGGATGCCGAGGGTGCAAGAGCCGCACCGGGCGCGTGAGGCTGATCTCGTCGGTTCGGATCACGAGGCGTTCGCCGCGTACGCCGCGCAGGCGGGGAACTGCGGAGGCCGCGGCGTAGCCTCGGCAGTCGACGACGATGTCCTCTCCTTGCGCGTCGGACGGGGTCCAGTGCGTGCCGAGCACGACCTCGGCGCCCGCGCTCCGCGCGGCTTCGAGGAGAAAGCGAAGCGCTGCATCCGGCATGAAATGGGCTTCGTCCGGAAAATAGAGCGCGGAGGCGAAGCGGCCTGCCAGATCCGGCTCGAGCGCGCCGAGAGCTATGGCGTCGAGCGTCTCCGGTGGCGCGGTGGCTCGAACGAAACGCGTGAGCTCGGCGTGGTCGCGCGGGCTCGCGACGACGAGGCTTCCTCTGTTCACGAGGCCCGGATAGGTCGCGCGCCACACCTCGAGGCCTTGTCGTCCGAGGGTGCGGATGCGCGGCTCGGTCTCGCTTTCGCAGCCCGGTGCCAGCATGACGCCGGCGAGACGGCTCGCGCTTGCCGTGAACGGTTCCGCGCTCTGCTCCACGAGGCGCACGCGATGGCCGGCTTTGGCGAGCGTGAGCGCTTGCCACACGCCGAAAATGCCCGCGCCGACGACCGTGATCGTTCGGGTGGAATTCGGTGCCGCCTTCTGCTGCTCGACGTCAGTCGCCAAGGGCCACTCCCTCGCGTCTCGGATCGGCGGCGCCTTCCAGGCCGTCGTCACGGCGCACGATGGCATGAAGCCCGGAGTTCATCAGGTCGGGTGAAATTTTGTGGCCATAGCTCTTCAACATCAGGCCTTTCCACACAATCGACATCCCGTATTCGAGCTGCATCGCCTCGCCGGTGCTGCCGAAATTGGGGAGGTCGATGGCCGCCTGAGCGTCGAGCTCCCAGTCGATCAGGCCGATCAGCGCCTTGACGACATAGAGGATGATCCGGTCGCCGCCGGGCGAGCCGAGGGTCGCGAACAGGTTTCCGTCAGCATCGAACACGACGATGGGGGCCATGGTGGAGCGCGGGCGCTTGCCGCCTTCGACGCGGTTGGCGATCGCGCGGCCTTCCGCATCGACGGGGCGGAAAGAGAAATCCGTGAGCTGGTTGTTGAGCAGGAAGCCTGCCGCGAAGATGCCGGACCCGAATGCGCCTTCGATGGTGGTCGTGAGGGAGACGGCATGGCCATCCGCGTCGATCACCGAGAGGTGGCTGGTGCCCGTGGCATCGAGTGAGGGATCGAGGCCGAGCGCGGCGCGGTCGACGCCCGGTGGCTCGCCCGGCCCGGCACGCTCCATCGCGCGGTCGGCGTCGATCAATGCGCTGCGCTCTCCGAGATAGCCGGCGTCGAGCAGGCCGGTGACGGGAACCGAGATGAAGGCAGGGTCGGCGAGGTAGCGTGCGCGGTCGGCATAGGCGAGCCGTTCGGCTTCCGCGATGAGATGCATGGCCGGCACGTTCATGGCGGCGTCCGGTCCGCGGCCGAGATCGAAGCGCTCGACCATCTTCAGCGTCTGCACGACGGCGAGGCCGCCCGACGACGGCGGACCCATGGAGCAGATGCGATAGCTGCGATAGTCGGCGCAGAGTGGGGCACGCTCCACCACGCGGTAGCTTGCCAGGTCATCGAGGGTGAGGTCGCCTGCCGCTTTGGGTGCTTCGCGGGCAGCCTTCACGATGGTTTCCGCGATGGGGCCCGCGTAAAACGCGTCTGCGCCGCCGTCCCTGATCGCTTCGAGCGTTGCGGCATAGTCGGGGTTCCGCAGCCGATGGCCGATGGGGCGTGGGCTCCCCGTGGAATCGAAAAAGTAATTGCGCGCGGCGGGTGCGAACATGTCGGCGCCGAACCAGCGCAGCATGAAATAGAGCCGCTGAGAGACCGCGAACCCATCGCGTGCCAGCCGGATCGCGGGCTCGAACAGCCGAGACCAGGGCAGTTTGCCGTGCGTCTTGTGGGTGCGCTCGAGCAACCGGACAAGGCCCGGCGTGCCGACGCTGAGGCCGGAATGGGCCGCGGCCGGCCACGGGAGCGGCGCTCCGTCCTTCATGAAGCGGGTCGGTTGCGCGGTGGCGGGGGCCGTTTCGCGGCCGTCGTAGGCCGAGAGCTCTTTCGCGTCCTCGTCCCAATGCAACAGGAATGCGCCGCCGCCGAGTCCGGACGATTGCGGTTCCACCAGGCCAAGAACGAGTTGCGCCGCGATGGCCGCATCCGTTGCCGAGCCTCCAGCCGCCAGCATTTCCTGCCCGGCTTCGGATGCGTGCCGGTTCGCCGTCGAGATCATGTAGCTCTTGGCGCGCGCGACCGTTTTTTCGGTCCGGCCCGAGTGGGCTTCGGGTTCGAGCCGCTGGCGCGGGGCCGGGAGCTCGGCGCGTAGCGGACCGGCCAAGGCGGGGCCAAGCAGGAGCATGACGGCGAAGGCGGCGATGGTCGCTTCGGCCAGTGCTCGGGCCGGAGTTCGGTTCGAACCGCTCATCGGCGCCACTTTGTTGCTCCGCCTGGCATCAGCCCATTCTCCGGCCTCGTCTTTTCCGAGTCCCTTCTATAGGCGCCGGCGCGGGCTTGGAACCTCCGTCATTGCGGAGACCGTGCCGTTCCTCTTTGAAAAAAGACGGCCGGAACGGGGGGGATCCATTCCGGCCGCGGGGGGCAAGTCCAGGCACAACGCATCACGGGTACGCGAACATAAGAACGCGGACGGCACCCAAGAGACAGGACGGTGAGGAGACGCGAGCAGCCTTTCGGGGGATGCGGCCTCGTCCACAGGGGAGAGGTAGGCGAAGGCAGGGCGACGACAACACCAGGACGCAGACGCAACACGACGAGAGGCGGAATAGACACACGCCTCGAACGCCACTCGACGGACGTAGCCAGGACGCAACGCGGCGATACGACCGGCACACAACATGGGGTATTCAACTGAGGGGCTTAGAGCAACCGGAGGGCCGGTGACGCGCTCACGTCCTGGGTATGCCTGGTGATTTTGTTCTTATTTTGTTCTAGGTGATTTTGCCGGCTCGGTCCATACCCCATCGAAGTTCCACGTGGGGCAACCGCCGGAACTGCCTTGTAAATCGGCAAGCGTTGCCTGGCTGCATCGGTCTTCAAACAAGTGGGCTGGCGTCGAGAATAAGACGCTCGGTGTGACTGGCTTGCTCTGCCGCCGGTTTTTCGGCTCAGCTATACGTCCTGTTATCAAATCTGGCCCAACATGCCGCGATGGCCGGGAGAGGGAACCGGCCTGGCGTAGCGCGGCTTATTCAGCGGGAGTTCGAGTAGATGGTGTTGTCGATGGCGAAGGTCGGCGGGTTCGTTGCAGCGGTGGTCGCGGTGGCTGCCCTGGCAGGCTCCCCTGGCGTGGCCCATGCGCAGGCAGGCGGCAGCGGCGGCCTTGCGGATCTGCTTTGGGGCGGCGAGCCGGAATTCGGCGGCGGCCGGCAGACGGTCAGCTTCAATCCCGAATACAAGGCCGGGCAGATCATCGTCAGCTTTGGCGACCGGCGCCTGTATCTCATCACCAAGCCGGGGCAGGCGCTGAGCTACCCGATCGCGATTCCCCGCGAGCAGAGCCGCTGGGAAGGCCGCACGACGGTCTCGTCGAAGCGCGAGAACCCCGATTGGCGCCCGACCCCCACCATGCTTCAGGAAAATCCGCGGCTTCCGAGCTGGGTGCCCGGCGGGCATCCGATGAACCCGCTCGGTGTGCGGGCCCTCTATCTCGGGTCGAGCCTCTACCGCATTCACGGCACGGATGCGCCCTGGACGATCGGTCAGGCCGTTTCGAAGGGCTGCATCCGCATGTTCAACGAGGACGTTCTGGACCTTTATCCGCGCGTGCCGACCGGCACGACCGTGACGGTCACCTGGGAGCGCTTCAAGACCGATGGCCTCCAGACGGCCGCCGCTCCGACCGAAACGCGCGCGCGTCCGCGGGCTCGGGCCTATCAGCGTCCGGCGACGCGCCCGGCTCGCACGTCCGAGTCGACCCGTGATCGTCCTGGTCCGCGCAAGACCGGTTTCTTCATTGTGCCCGAGGACGAGGCGAATCCGGTTCGTCCCGAAGAAGGCATGGTCACGCGCTATGGCCGCAACGCGGGCGGCGGCGCGGTCTCGCGGGCGTCGCAGACGGTCGAGACGTCGGAGCTCGATCCGGTCCGTTAAGCGGGTCAGAGTTCAGGGTTTGAGATTCGAAACGGGCGGCTCGCTTCGCGAGCCGCCCGTTTCCTCTTGGTCTTGTCGTTTGCGCGTTCGAAGCGTGAGGAGCCGCCGGCTCGACTCGGCTCTCAGCTCTGCGGGGTGAGGCAGGACTTGAGGCCTGAGGCGAGATTGCGGAGCAGCGTCTCGTAGGCTGCGGGGCCAGCCTCCACGAGTGCGCCTTCCGGATCCAGCGTGCCGGCGCGTGCGGTGGTGCCTTCCGTCACGGCTTCGACGAGCCGGGGCTGGAACTGGGGCTCTGCGAACACACAGCTCGCCTTCAGCGTCGCGAGCCGCTGGCGAATCTCGGTGAGGCGCTTGGCAGATGGGCGAACCTCCGGGCTCAACGTGATCGAGCCCACGGGGGCGAGGCCGAAGCGTCGCTCGAAATACTGATAGGCGTCATGGAAGACGACGTATGGCTTGCCTTTGAGGGGTGCGATGTCACGGGCGAGATCGGTTTCCAACGTGTCCAACGCCGTTGCGGCGCGGGCGGCATTGGCGCGGAAGGTCTCGGCGTGATCGGGCGCGGCCTCCGAAAGTACGCGGGCGATTTCGGTCAGCATCTTGCGCGCGTTGCGCGGATCGAGCCAGACGTGCCCGTCCGTCTCGTGCGACGCGTGAGGCCGCGGTTCGGCGTGATCATCGTGATCGTGGCCATGGTCGTGATGGGCATGGTCCTCGGCCTTGTGGCCGTGATCATGATCGTGCTTATGCCCGTGCGCGTGCTTGTGATCGTGCCCGCCGTGCTTCTCCTCCTTCCCATGATCGTGATCGCCGTGATCATGACCTTCTCCGTGCCCATGGCTGTGATCGTGCGCCTCGAAGGTCTCCCCGCGGCGGATCGGGAGGAGTTCGATGCCCGGCGCCTCGGCCAACGTGACGACGCGGACGCTTTCGGGCAGCGCCGCGACGATCTTGCTCGTGAAGGGTTCGACGGTTTCGGAGACGCGGAAAAAGACATCCGCCTGATGCAAAGCGCGGGCGTCGGACGGCTTCAGCGCGTAGGTGTGGGGCGAGGCCGCGCCCTGGACGAGAAGGCTTGGCGCGCCGACGCCCTCCATGACCTGGGCGACGAGCGCGTGGATCGGCTTGATTGTCGCAGTGACTTTCAACTCATCCGCGGAGGCGGCAGCCCCGCCCAGGAGCGTGCCGAGGAGCACGGCAAGGGCCGCGACGGCGCGGGGGGCCCGACGGAGGCTTAATTCGGGGTTTTGCGGTGAAACGGTCACGAGGGTCTGCTCCCTTTGCGCGTGAGGTGCGAACGGATACTATAACATCCAATCTGGCGCAACAGAGGCGGGATGCCTTGCTTCTGCTCCATTCTCGGGCTCGTCTCCCGAACCGGCGACCGGCCGCGTCCGGGCCTCCCCGGGCTCTGGTCTCGCGCCGTCCCGCATTGCGCGCGTCTCGAAGAGCGCGGAGATGTGCTAAACATATGATCGCTGTTCGATGCCGGTCGTCGTCGGCCCGCAGCGAGGAGGCTTGAGGGTGCAATCATTCCTGTCAGCGGCGGCTGGCGTTCTGGCGCTTGGATTTTGGATCGTGGTCGGGGCTCCTCCCGCAGCCGCGCATCCTCATGTGTGGGTGACGGTGGAGACGACCGTCGTTTACGAAGATGGACGCATCTCGGGCCTCAGGCATCGCTGGGTGTTCGACGACCTCTATGCGGCCATGGCGATCCAGGGGCTCGATACCAACGGCGACGGCGTCTACTCGCGCGAGGAACTCGCCGAGCTTGCGCAGGTCAACATCGATGGCCTCAAGGAATTCCAATATTTTACCTATTCGAGGCTCGGGGAGACCCGGCTCGCGCATAAAGATCCTGTCGACTACTATCTCGAGCATAAAGACGACGAGCTTGCGTTGCACTTCACGCTTCCGCTCGATCAGCCCGTCATGGCGGAGGCGGAAGGGTTCAACTTCTCGGTGTTCGACGAAAGCTTCTTCATCGCCTTCGACTTCGGAGAGAACGAACCGGTGAAGCTCAGCGCCGGCGCGCCTGAAGGATGCGAAGCCAACATCGGCGTTCCGGAAAACGAGCTGATCGAGCTCAAGGCTCTCAATGACGCGTTCGGCGGCGCCCTGACGGCGGGTGACGCGAACCAGGGCATGGGGCTCGGCTATGCCCGAACCGTGACGCTCGGCTGCAAGAAATCATGATGCGTATTCTGTCTCTCATCGGGGCGCTTTTTGTGTGTCTCGCCGTGTCCTGGGGTGCGCTTGCGCAGCCGGAGACGCGGCCGTCGCCGTTCGGCGTGCCGGTGCCCGGTCAGACGCAGACACAGCCGCCAACCGCGGAGCGGAGCATGCTCCGCGATGCGTGGTCGTGGCTGCTCGTGCAGCAGCAGCGGCTCAACCGCGAGATGGCTGCGGCCGTGCGGCAGATGAAGTCCGGCAGCGTGCTCGATGCGACGCTGCTGCTCGCGTTCATCGGGTTCACCTATGGCGTCTTGCACGCTGCCGGGCCCGGGCACGGCAAGGCGGTGATTTCCTCGTATGTTCTGGCCAATCACGAAACGGTCCGGCGCGGAATTCTGCTGTCATTTCTGGCGGCCTTCATTCAGGCGCTCTCGGCCATCGCGATTGTCGGCCTCCTTGCGATCGCGCTCAACGCGACGCGTGTTGAGATCAACGCGGCCGAAGGTTGGATCGAAACGATCAGTTGGGCGTTCGTGGCGCTCATCGGGGCGTGGCTGCTCTATAGCCAGATCGCCGCGCTCGCGCGTCGCCGCCGCGAGCAGGCCGTCGCTTCCGATCCTGCGCATGGTGCACACGCCGTGCATGGCTCATCCTGCCGTGGGCACGATCATGGTCACGGGGAGCATGTGCACGCCCATAGCCATGCTCACGGCCATAGCCATGGCGACGGCTGTTGCGGCCATGATCATGGTCACGCTCATGAGCACCGTCCTCAATCCCACGATGCTCACGCCGCCTGCGAGACCTGCGGGCACGCTCACATCCCCGATCCCTCTCAGCTCAGGGGGCCGATGTCGTGGGGCAAGGCATTGGCGATTGCGTTCTCGGTCGGCATCCGGCCCTGCACGGGCGCGATCCTGATCCTCGTGTTCGCGCTGAGCCAGGGGCTGCTGCTTGCGGGCGTGTTCGCAACCTTCGCTATGGCGTTCGGCACGGCGATCACCGTGTCGGTGCTGGCGGCTCTGGCCGTCGGCTCGCGCGAACTCGCAAAGCGCATGGCTGGCGGCGAGAGTCGCCTGGCGGGCTTCGTGACGTCGGGCATCGGTATCGGCGGGGCGGCGCTGGTGTTCGTGCTCGGCGCGAGCTTCTTCGTCGGGTCGCTCGGTCCCGGTGGGCCGCTTTAGGCTTTTCCGTCTCCCTTCTGCTTTCGGCGTGCTGCCGGTTGGAATTCCGGTTTTCAGTTTTCCGGAAGCCCTTTATGGGTTGGCGCGTCGCGTATCCCATCTTAACCCGCTTCGGGGACCCCCATGAAGCTTTACCGTGCCTTCGCCACCGTCGGCGGCCTGACCCTCGCCTCGCGCGTGCTCGGCTTCCTGCGCGACATCGCCTTCGCGTGGGGGTTCGGCGCCGGCATGGTGGCAGACGCGTTCGCCGTCGCCTTCCGGTTTCCCAATCTCTTCCGGAGGCTGTTCGGCGAGGGCGCGTTCAACTCCGCGTTCATTCCGTTGTTCGCGAAAGAGCTCGAAGGGAACGGCCGGGACGCCGCGCGCCGTTTTGCCGAAGAGGCCCTGGCCGGATTGGCGGCAGTGCTGGTGGCGCTCACGATCGTCGCTATCGTGGCGATGCCGTGGCTGATGTATCTGCTCGCGCCGGGCTTCAGCGCGACGCCGGAGAAGTTCGATCTCGCCGTCCTGATGACGCAGATCACGTTTCCCTACCTGCTCTGCATGTCGCTCGTCGCGTTGTTCTCTGGCGTGCTCAATACGTTCGGAAAGTTCGTCGAAAGCTCGGCGGTTTCGATCGTGCTCAACGGGACGCTGCTCGCCGGCATTCTCATCTCCTACTGGCTCGGTTATCTCGACAGTCCCGAGGGCGGTATCGTGCAGGCGATTGCCGTGTTCGTCGCGGGTGTGCTTCAGCTTTGGCTGCTGATCGACGGCCTTCGCCGCAACAATTTCTCGCTCAGGCTCAGGCGGCCACGTCTGACGCCCGGCATGCGCCGCCTCGTCACGCTCGGGATTCCCGGCGTGATCGCAGGCGGCGTGACGCAGCTCAACATC
>ERZ869909.2647-NODE-2647-length-11458-cov-3.875846_pt1 | contig 11458 bp, 9 predicted proteins | sample MGYA00520892_ERZ869909 | MGnify/ENA primary metagenome ERZ869909 (study PRJEB32215, sample SAMEA104723947) | bioreactor metagenome | biome: bioreactor; feature: anaerobic bioreactor; material: water | place: China | collected 2015-03-12 ... | reverse complement strand
GGCGATCGAGGACCTGACCGTGGTCATCCTTGACCGCGAGCGGCACGAGAAGCTCGTGGCCGAGGTGCGCGCCGCCGGAGCCAGGGTGAAGCTGATCGGCGATGGCGACGTGATCGCGGCGATCTCGGCTGCCGTCCGCGGCACGAACGTGCATGCTGTCATGGGCACGGGTGGCGCGCCGGAGGGCGTGCTGGCTGCCGCAGCCCTGAAATGCCTCGGTGGTGAGATCCAGGGCAGGTTCAAGCCCCGAAACGAATCGGAGGCGGCGAGGCTGGACGCCGCGGGCCTGTCAGTTGACCGCGTGTACGAGACGGGTGAGCTGGCACCCGGCCGCAGCATCGTCTTCAGCGCGACCGGCATCACGGATGGTGATCTGCTGCGCGGCGTGAAGTTCTTCAAGAACGGCGCGCGTACGCACAGCCTGAGTACCGGCTATCGTACGCGCGTCCTGCGACTCTCGGACACCGTGCACCTGCTCGGTGACGGTGCGCGGGTCCTGGTTCACATCTGAGCAATGAGCAGGCCGGCTCAGTCGCCGAGGCGGCGGGCGGACTCCTCCATGAAGTAGCGGTAGGTTTCGTTGGCGGGCTCGAGCTGCGACGCACGGGTGTAGTGCGTGCGGGCATCCTGGAAGTTGCCGAGTTCGAAAGCGACACGGCCGAGCCAGGCGAATGCCTCCGGGTAGCTGCTGTTCAGCAGCGTGGCGCGGGTGAAGTGGTCACGGGCCTGCGTGAGGCTGCCGGACTCGTAGAAGCTGACGCCGAGCCTGAACTCGTTCGTGGCTTCGACTCCCCACTCGACCTGATCGCGGGCGAGGTCCCTGAAGTACACGGCACGCGCGTCAGCAGGATCGCGCTCCGTGATCGTTGTCCAGTAGCTTATCGCCTGTGCAGGGCGCTCCAGTTCCATCAGGATCCGGCCGGCCCAGGAGACCGACTCCAGGTCGAACGGAACCTCATCCAGTACCGCCAGGTATGTCCGGAGGGACAGCTCAAGGTTGCCCTGCTCGTACTGGCTGTAGGCGAGCCGCTGGCCGGCCTCCACGAAGACGGGAGTAGCGCTTGCGTCAAGTGGGAAGCCTCGCCCCAGGAAGTCCTGCCAGACGGTCCAGGCGGGGCCGTACCAGTTGGCGAGGGTGTAGGCGATCGCCTTGAAACGGAGGGGCTCGGGGTTGCCCGGAGCGAGCGAGATCGCCTGCTCGGCGTACTCGAAGGCTTCCTGCCACAGCGGGAGGTCGGGATAGTGGCGACTGTATGTGTCAAGGGCTGACTGCGCAGCGGCCTCGCCCAGGCGGATGCGCTCGGCAGCCTCGCTGCTCAGCGGTGGGTACCCCTGCGCGAAGGCACCCGAGATGAGTGCGGCGAGAAGGGTGAGTATTGTCAAAGAGCGGATTTTAGGCATGGTGTTACCCCCTTTTTACGAAGTGTAGCATCGGTTTGTGGGAACTCTCAGAGACTCAAGCTACCTTCGGGAGTGTCAAGCCAGGCCGTGAAGGCCCTCAGCGCACGGCCACGATGGCTCACACGCCGCTTATCCTCGACGCTGGCCTCGGCGAAGGTCACGCCCAGTTCCGCGCTGTAGAAAATCGGGTCATACCCGAAACCGCGTTCGCCGCGGGGCCCCTGCAGGATAGTACCCCTTACGGTTCCGGAGAATACCTCAACGTTTCCGGTCGGTGTGGCCAGCACGAGTGAGCTGACGAAGCTCGCTCCACGCTGGGGCTCCGGGACGTGGCGAATCCGGTCGAGCAGGAGCGCCATGCGTTCGCCGTCGTTCAGTTCGCCACCGAAGCGGGCCGAGTGAACACCGGGAGCGCCGTCAAGGGCATCAACCTCAATGCCCGAATCATCTGCCAGCGCAGGGACGCCTGCCTTCAGCGAAGCCCAAGCTGCCTTCATCAGTGCGTTCTCGACGTAGGTGTTGCCGAGTTCGGGTGGGAAGCGTGTGATTCCGGCAGCGGTCGCTGATATAACGGCGATTCCGAAGGGGGCGAGGGCCTCCTCGAACTCCGCGAGCTTGCCGGCGTTGCCTGTGGCGATCAGCAGTGTGCGGTCGCTCATGTTGGGGTACCGGCCAGCTGTCTCCGTACGTCCAGAACGATGTTCTGTACCGCGGTAACGCCGTTGGCGACCAGGGTCACGTATGTGTCGGCGGCCACCGGATCACCCTCACTGCCACCCTGTACCTCGACGATGCTGCCGTCGGCGGTGGCGATGATGTTCAGGTCGATGCTGCTGGCGCTGTCCTCTTCGGCTTCAAGGTCCACAAGGACAGTTCCGTCGATCATGCCGACGCTGACCGCAGCGATCTCGTGCGCAAGCGGCCACTCGGCAAGCTTGCCGTTGTATACGAGCCTCTCTGAGAGGTGGTGCAACGCGGCGTAGCCCGCAACGATGCCCGCGCAGCGCGTGCCGCCATCCGCCTGAAGCACGTCCACATCAACCGTCAGCGTCTGCCCCCTGAAATGGTCAAGCCGCGTGACCGCCCGAAGGGAGCGGCCGATCAGGCGCTGGATCTCCTGCGTCCGGCCACTGCCGTACAGGCGCTCACGCGGGGAGCGGGTACTGGTGCTGCGCGGCAGCATCGCATACTCAGCGGTCAGCCAGCCGCTCTTGGTTCCGGCGTTGCGCATGTGAGGCGGTAACTTCGCTTCGAGCGAGGCCGTCGCATGTACCCGAGTGTCGCCCCATTCGACAAGGGCTGAGCCCTCGGCGTGCTTGTTGACTCCGGTGGTGAGCCGCATGGGTCTCAGGCCGGTCGCGGCTCGGTCCGTTCGCATCGCTGCTCATGATTGCATGTTTTCGTGCTCACTTGCTCCGGGGGTCGAGCGCATCGCGCAAGGAGTCCCCGAGCAGGTTGAAGCCAAGCACGACGAGGATGATGGCCAGACCCGGGAAAGTGGCAACGTGAGGCGCTACCGCCAGGTACTCGCGGCCACGGGCAAGCATCAGGCCCCACTCAGGCTGGGGTGGACGCGCACCGAGTCCAAGGAAGCCGAGGCCGGCAGCGAAGAGGATCGCTATCGCCATCTGCAGACTGGACTGCACGATCAGCGGTGCCATCGCGTTCGGCAGCACGTGCCGGAAGAGCGTGGAAAACTTGGGCCTCCCGAGTGCCCCCGCGGCCTCGATGAACTCACGGTTCTTGATCGCCATCACGGAGCCGCGCAGGATTCGCGCATAGATGGGGATAGCCGCGATGCCGACGGCGATCATCAGGTTGGTGAGTCCTGTCCCGAACGTCGCGACCAGTACGATCGCCAGCAGGATACCGGGGAAGGCCAGCATGGTGTCGATCACCCGCTGGATCACCAGGTCCAGCCATCCACCGTAAAATCCCGAAATCGCCCCTACCGGTGCCCCGATGCCGACACCGATACCCACAGAAATGAGCCCGATGAAGAGGGAGATCCATGCTCCGTAAACGATGCGGGAGAATAGGTCACGTCCCTGTTCATCCGTTCCGAGTAGGTGGAACCGGACGGGTCCGTCCACTCCGAACAGGTGCACGTCACTCCGTATGAGACCGAAGAGCCAGGTGTATGACTGGCCGCGCACGAACAGGCGAACCGGATACTGCTCGGCTTCGTTGACACTGACCCCGCCTACCGGCGAGCGTGTGGCCTCGCTGACCCACAGGCCGAGCTGATTGTCCGGACCACGGAGGCTCCAGCCCAATCCTGGCGGTACATAGGTGGTGCGCAGGTTCTGGGTCTCCGCACGGTAGGGAGCGATGAAGGGCGCAAGCGCCACGATGAACAGGAAGGAACCGATCAGCAGGGCGCCGAGGATGGCGAGCGGATTGCGCGTGATGCGGCGCTGCCAGCGCGGTGGCTTGACGGTGACAGTTGCAGCCAGCGGGTCAGTCATAACGGATCCTTGGGTCGACGAAACCGTATATCAGGTCGACAAACAGGTTGATGAAAATAAACGAAATGGCGATAAGGAGCACCGCTCCCTGAACTGACGGGTAATCACGAGAGAGGATTGACTGCACAAGCATCCGGCCGATTCCAGGCCAGGTGAAGACCGTCTCCGTGATGACCGCTCCGGCCATGAGGGAACCGAATTCCAGGCCACTCACGGTGATCACCGGAATCAGGCCATTGCGCAACGCGTGCTTGAATACGACGGTCCGGCCGGGTGATCCCTTCGCCCTGGCGGTGCGGATGTAGTCCTGCGACAGAATCTCGAGCATCGATGAACGGGTCATGCGAGCGATGATTCCCGTGCTTGACACGCCCAGGGTTATTGCGGGCAGCACCAGGTGCATGAACGTGCCCCGGCCCGCGACAGGGAACCAGCCGAGATCCACCGAGAAATAGAGGATCGCCAGAAGCCCGAACCAGAAGACCGGCATGGAAACGCCGATCAGGGCAAGGATCATGGCAAACGCGTCGATCCACGTGTTCCTGTAGAGCGCCGCCGCGACTCCAAGGCCGATGCCGAAGATCAGGGCAAAGATGATTGCGGCGAGGGCCAGCTCAAGCGTGTTGGGGAAGAACTGCCGGAGGTCGTCGGTCACCAGCCGGTTGGTGCGGGTCGAGCGGCCGAGGTCGCCTTGCACGACTCCTCCGAGGAAGCGCACGAACTGGACCTCGATACGTTCGTTCAGTCCGAAGCGTTCGCGCATGCGTTCCACCGTCTCGGCGTCCGCGAATTCGCCGGCCAGGAGCACGGCTGGATCGCCGGGAGCAAGGCGCACCATGGCGAACACAATGATGAGAACGCCCAGGATGGACGGGATCGCGACGAGCAATCGACGAATAGTGTACTGGAGCAAAAAGTGACCTCTGGGTAAGCCGGTTAGGTTAGATAGGGTTGTGCCACGCCGGCGGCGTGTCGCTGACCGGTTCGGGGCCTGCGCACATGTCCGTTCGTGCGCAGGCCCGGATAGTTCAGAATGCTCCGGTCAAAACGTGCTCAGACGATCAGTCGAGCGAGGCGGTCAGCGCGAGGACGCGCTCCGTCGGATGGATGACGACGCCGTTCACGCCGTCGCGCACGGCGACCAGCTGCGTCTCGCTGTGAAGGAACAGCCACGGGGCATCGGTCCAGATCAGATTCATAGCATCGGTATAGATCTGCTCGCGTACCGTCGGGTCCGTGTTCGTACGTGCCTCGTCAAGGAGCGCGTCGACCATGGAGTTGCTGTAGAAGGCGCGGTTCGAGCCGTCGGGTACGTGTTCACTGGTGTGAAACAGGGCGAACAGGCCGTAGTCTGCGTCACCCGTCACGGTGCCCCAGCCCATGAGGGCCATCGGAACGACGGTTTCTTCCACGGGTAGCGAGGTCAGCTCGAGGAATGCGGCCCACTCGAGCGTCTCGATGGTGGCATTGATGCCGACTTCGGCCAGCATCGGCTGGATTGCCTCGGCGATCTGAATGTCCTGGAGGTAGCGTCCGGTCGGGCTGTAGAAGGTGGTGGAGAAGCCGTCGGGATAGCCAGCCTCGGCCAGAAGCTCGCGGGCGCGCTCGGGATCGTAATCGTAGCCGCCGAGCGGAGTGTAACCGAAGATGCCGGGAGCGATCGGGGCGTCGCTGGGACGCACGGCGCCACCGACGACGAACTCCGCGATGTCATCGTTGTTGACGGCGTAGTTGAGTGCCTGACGAACGAGCGGGTTATTGAGTGGCTCCACCTCGACGTTCAGGTAGATGAAGATCGTGCGCAGACTCGAGACGTTCTCGACCGTGATGCCTGGAGTGGCGTCAAGACGCGCGATATCCTGCGGCGGAACGCGCACGGCCACATGGGCCTCGCCGCTCTCGACGAGCGCCATGCGCGTGGTGTTCTCTGGCACGGACAGGAAACGGACGCCCGAGACGCCGGGCTGCTCGCCCCAGTAGCCGTCGTAGCGCTCGAGGTCGATGGAGGTGCCCACGTCGCGCGAGGCGAAGCTGAACGGACCGGTGCCGATCGGGTTGGTCTCGAGGTCGGCCACGTTGGATGGCAGGACGACGGAGACCGTGTTGTGGGTCAAGTGCGCGAGAAGCGGCGCGAACTGGGTGGAGAGGTGAAGCTCCACAGTGTGCTCACCGGTGACGACGACTTCCTCTACACGATCGAGGAGGAAGCGGAACGTGAACGCGTTGGCGGGATCGAGGAAGCGATCCAGGCTGCCCTTGACGACTTCCGCAGTGAGCGGCGTGCCATCGTGAAAGGTCACGTCATCGCGGATGTGCAGGGTGAGCACGAGGCCGTCCGAGGAGAACTCGTAGTCGTGGGCAAGGTGAGGAACGATCTCGCCCTCAGGCGTGTAGTCGAACAGCGTCTCGAACATGTGGCTGGCGATGGTAGCCGTGGGTGAATCCGTCACGTCGTGCGGATCGAGTGTGACCGCGTCGGTGCCTTGGGCGATGATCAGCGTCTGGGCCAAGGCCGAAGTGGCCAGGCACGTGGCTGCCAGTAGAGCGACAAGTAAGTGGGTAGTTCGCTTTAACATGCAGTCTCCTTCTCAGATGGTGCGACTGAAGTGGAGCGAATACGTATAGGTTCGGTACCCGAACGGCACCGAAATCAAATACGCACTTCGTCTCTCGTTCACTACTCTAGTGTGTGACCCAAGTCACAGTCAACCGATTGTCAGGCAGGGGGGGGTTCCAGCGGCAACGAGCAGGCAGTGGCCGGCCTTGCCGGTCACACCCTCCAGGGAGCAGGCGTTTTACATGAAGCTGAACTGCATTGAAGTGGCGGAGAGGGAGGGATTCGAACCCTCGATGCAGGAAACCCACATACACGCTTTCCAGGCGTGCTCCTTAAACCACTCGGACACCTCTCCGTAGGGGCTTGCGACGTCGGAACTGGCCGACCGTACAAGCGACCCACACTCTACCAGCCGCCGCCGGAGGGCGTCAACGACAACCGCATGCGACAGGCGGTCGGGCACGGCCGCCCTACAATGGACGCTGAGACCAATTTGGCGCGGCGGCGCCGCAGGTGCTGCCAGCGCGGGAGAAGTGCGTATGTTCAAGGATCGAGTATTCAACCTCACGTCCCCGGAGGATGTCGGCAGATTTCTCGCCGATCACCCGACCAGCATCATCTTCAAGGCGGGCACCTGCCACAAGACCATGCAGGGCTTCGGAGTTCTGCAGGCTGAGGTGGAGCCCCGCGAGGACCTGCCTGTCGGCCTGATCCGCGTGGTCGAGGCTCGCGCCGCGAGCAACCTGGTAGCGGACCAGACCGGCCTCAGGCACGAAAGCCCTCAGGTGATCGCCTACCGTGACGGCAAGCCGGTCTTCGAGGTCAACAACTGGGGCATCACGCCCGACGTCGTCGGCCCGGCCATCAAGGCGCTTCCCGTTGGCGAAGCCGTCGCGATCGATGCTCCGGCAGGCAGCAGCGACCTGACGCCCTACCTGAACCTCATCGGAGCGTTCCTGGCGGGTGACATCGATGATCGCCAGTTCGAGCAGACCTACACCTACATGTTCAGGGACGACGCCTCACTCAGGACGAACGAGGAGGTCGAGGTGCTCAACAGCATCTTCGGTGACGTCGACCATCACATCGCGATGCACGCGATCATGGATGGCCTGAGTGATGCGAGCGGCGTACGCGAGCGGGCCGAGGCCGCCTACCGCAGGCTCCACCAGCTGGCAGTCTAGAAATCGTCGCGGTCTTCACCGCTGCTGCGCAGGAACCTTGCGAACGCGTCCTCATTCCGGGCGCGTTCTTCCTTTCTCGCTTCCTGCTTCTGTGCGGGTAGGTCAGCCGGGGTGCGCGGCTGCTCCTGCTGCCTAGCCTGTGTCGGGGCAGCGGCAGGCTCGGGCTTCACGGAGCGGGCCTGCGAGGACGCGGCACGGGGCGTCCGCTCGATTGCGGGAGCCTGGACTTCTGTCGCGGGACGCTCGCGCCGGACGGGAGCGGGAGGCGCTGCCGAGGCCGGCCGGGGTTCCGGAGCGGCCCCTGCCTTCTTGCGCACGCTGTAGCTTGCCACCGCCTCGGAATCTGCGGGGCGGGCAGCCTCCGCCGGCTTGGCCAGCCAGGGCTTGGCCGGAGCTGCCTCGGCAGGCGGGGGCGCAACTGGTGTCCTTTGCTGCTGCCTGGCCGTCCGCTCCTTCTGCGTCCTGCGTGCCGGCTGCCGTTCGTTCGCGCCTTCCTGCGGCCCTCGCCGTCCGCGCTGCAGGTTCAGGGCGGTCCATAAGGTGTAGATGAAGGCGATAAGCAGCCCGTAGAGCAGCAGAAGCACAACAGCAAGCGGTGGCACGTCAATTCTTTCGAACATGAATCTGCCGTCCCGCTTCCAGCCTCACGACCGGTGAGATCACTGCTCCGTAAGCCATCACCTGCCGATTGTACCCCGCATGCGCCGCCTACTGACCGGCCAGTTCGGCGAGTATGCGCGGTTCGATGTTCCCCCCACTGACGATCACTGCGATGTCGCCTGAAGGGAGCGAGGAGGCGTCGATGCCGTCCAGAGCAGCCAGCGTAAGGGCGCCGGTCGGTTCGACCGTCGCCTTCATCTCGTGAACGTAGTGCCGCACGGCTGCACGGATCGCATCCTCGGGCACAAGCACGAAGTCATCGATGAACTCCAGCAGAAACGGCAGGTTGTACTCGCCCACCTGCTGCGTGCGGACGCCGTCGGCGATGGTCCGGTTGGCAAGTCCGGCCGGCCAGGTCACGCGCTCGCCGGTGCGGTGCGACTCGGCGGCATCGGCCGCCAGTTCCGGTTCGACGGCGATCACCCGCACATCGGGGCGCAGCGACTTGACAGCCAGGGCGACACCCGCTGCGAGGCCGCCCCCACCAACGGGCACGAAGACCGTTCCGATATTCGGGAGCTGTTCGAGGAGTTCGAGTGCCACCGTGCCCTGACCCGCGATGATCGCTGGGTGGTCGAACGGTGGCACCATGGTCAGTCCGCCCGATTCGGCCTCCCTGGCGGCAACCTCTTCGCGCTCCGACGATGATGGTCCACAGCGGATGATGCGTGCTCCCCAGGACGCCGTCCGATCGACCTTGATCTGGGGTGCGCCCTCAGGAATCACGATGGTTGCGTGGCAGCCGAGCAGGTAGGCTGCGCAGGCGACGCCCTGGGCATGGTTGCCGCTGGAATGAGTCACGACACCCTGTGAACGCTGGGCATCGGTGAGGCCAGCCAGCATGTTAAAAGCGCCGCGGAGCTTGAAGGAACCGGTGATCTGAAGGCTTTCGAGCTTCGCATGTACGCCCTGGCGACCCGGTACGGGCAACACGGGCGTGACCCGCGTGGCGCTGCTGATACGGGCTCGCGCCTGTCGTACGTCCTCCAGGGAAACGGATCGGGTGCTGGCTGATGCGACTTGCATGCGTCAGATTACCGCATGCGGTGCCACGTGTCCCAGACGGTAGTAACAGCGGTAGTACCGGGGGTCCATTCATGATAGAACGGGGACAGGAAACGGCTCCTGATGACCGGCGCAAGCCCAGGTCAGGGGAGCAGGAATGAGTGACTGGCGCTGACCATGATCAATTATGGCAAGAGCAGGTGCCGTTCCGGGGCCCGAAGGGTGTTCGGAGCGCGGCTTTTCTGCTGTACTCAGAGAGGGGTTGGAGGGAGATGGCTGCATGACCGGTAGCCAGAATCTGGCGTTTGTCGAGGACCTTTTCCTCGAATGGCTCAAGGACCCGACTTCAGTCGGTGAGGAATGGAACACCTGGTTCCTGAGTCAGGCCGAGGCAGTTCCTGAGGGACTGCGCAATCGCGGCACGCTTGCACCGAAGCTCGCACAGGGCACGCTTTTCAGCCCGGCCGGGAACGGCCTGGCGACCAGGACGCCTTCGGCAGGGGACGAGGCTTCTGTCCAGCACAAGGTGGACAAGCTCGTAAGGAACTACAGGGTGCGCGGGCACCGCGTGGCCGACATCAATCCGCTTTACAGGACTGAGGTCAGGATTCCCGAACTCGACCCGTCGTACTACGGGTTCACCGACGCCGACATGAACCGGCCGGTCGTGGCCGAGTACCTGAGCGGCGTGAGCACGCTTGGTGAGTTGATCGAAGCGCTCAAGAGCACTTACACGCGCACCATCGGCGTGCAGTTCATGCACATCGACAACCTCGCGGTGCGCGAATGGCTGCAGAGCAACATCGAGCCCACGCGCAACCGTATGGATCTGCCGCGGGAGACGCAGCTCAGGATACTCACCCGGCTTACCGACGCGACCATATTCGAGGAGTTCATCCAGAAGAAGTTCGTGGGTGCCAAGAGCTTCTCGCTCGAGGGCGGCGAGACGCTCATCCCGCTGCTCGACCTGGCGATCGAGAAGGCGGGTTCGCAGGGAATACGCCAGGTCGTGCTCGGCATGGCTCACCGCGGCCGTCTCAACGTGCTGGCGAACATCATGGGCAAGAGCCCGCGCACGATCTTCCGGGAGTTCGAAGACCGCGACCCCGAGATGAACCGTGGCCGGGGAGACGTCAAGTACCACATGGGCTACTCGAGCGATTGGGAGACGCAGGACGGGGACAAGGTTCACCTGTCTCTCGCCTTCAACCCGTCGCATCTCGAGTACGTCAACCCTGTGGTGGTCGGCCGGACGCGCGCCAAGCAGGACCGCGTCGGCGACAGGGGCCGCGAGCGGGCGCTTCCGATACTGATTCACGGGGACGCCGCCTTCATCGGCCAGGGCGTGAACCAGGAGACGCTGAACATGTCCGAGCTGCCGGGCTACGAGGTCGGCGGCACGCTTCACATCATCGTAAACAACCAGCTCGGTTTCACGACCGGGCCGCAGGACGGCCGCAGCACCACTTATGCGAGCGACGTCGCGAAGATGCTGCAGAGCCCGATCTTTCACGTCAACGGCGAGGACCCCGAGGCCGTCGCGCAGGTCGTGAAGCTCGCCCTGGAGTTCCGCCAGCGCTTCCGCCGCGACGTCGTGATCGACATGTTCTGCTACCGCAAGCACGGACATAACGAGGGCGACGAACCGGCTTTCACCCAGCCAAAGCTGTACGAACTGATCCGCAAGCGCAAGACCGTCCGCGAGGGTTACCTCGACCGGCTGCTCGAACTCGGCGGCATTGCCCAGGCCGAAGCCGATGAGATCGCGACGCTGCGCCGTGAGACGCTCGAACAGGAGCTGATCACCGCGCGCCGCGACGACTTCAGGCTGCGCTACTCGGCGTTCGAAGGCGTCTGGAGCGGCTACATGGGCGGCCCGGACAGCAACGTCACCGACGTTGACACCGGGATGGATCTTGAACTCGCCTCCACGCTGCTGCAGCGCCTCGCAGAGGTTCCCGAGGGCTTCAACCTCAACCCGAAGATCAAGCGCCTGCTCAACAACCGCGCCAAGGCGTTCGACAAGGACGAGGGCATCGACTGGGGGTTTGCCGAGCAGCTGGCCTGGGGCACCCTGCTGCTGGAAGGGCACCCGGTGCGGCTTTCGGGCCAGGACTGCGAACGCGGCACCTTCTCCCACCGCCATGCGGTCGTCTACGATATCGAGACGCGCGCCCGCCATC
>ERZ869909.2646-NODE-2646-length-11462-cov-9.064471_pt1 | contig 11462 bp, 15 predicted proteins | sample MGYA00520892_ERZ869909 | MGnify/ENA primary metagenome ERZ869909 (study PRJEB32215, sample SAMEA104723947) | bioreactor metagenome | biome: bioreactor; feature: anaerobic bioreactor; material: water | place: China | collected 2015-03-12 ... | reverse complement strand
GAGTTTAAGAAACCTTCGGTACTGCGCAAGCTGAGTTTATACACAGCCTGAAGCATCATGAACGTGACGATAGCTTGATCGCTGTATGTCAGGTCTCTGCCACGTTTGCCGTTTGGCGTATCATGCCACCACTGAGCGATAGCTTTCTCGTCCAGCCAGAACGTCACTGAGCCCCGTTGTTTAAGGGCTTTGTTGTATTCAGACCAGTTTTTAACTCGGTACTTTGCTTTGCTCATTGCAGTATCCAGGATCAGCGTGGGTTCGGCGATCTGATCAACGCTAATCGAGAAAGTTCCCTATTTGTTCAACAAGGCCTATGTCAGGTCTCTGCCACGTTTGCCGTTTGGCGTATCATGCCACCACTGAGCGATAGCTTTCTCGTCCAGCCAGAACGTCACTGAGCCCCGTTGTTTAAGGGCTTTGTTGTATTCAGACCAGTTTTTAACTCGGTACTTTGCTTTGCTCATTGCAGTATCCAGGATCAGCGTGGGTTCGGCGATCTGATCAACGCTAATCGAGAAAGTTCCCTATTTGTTCAACAAGGCCGACGAGAAATGTCTGATTTATAATTTTCTAGCTTTAAATCATACTCGTGCTTAATCGATGCTTTTAATCTTTCTAATAACCAATTCCGGCATAAATAAAGAACCGCAGATATTAGGCATGTGGTAGTGAATGCGCTAACGATAGCCGCTAAAAAAATATCCATGCTTAAATCTCCCTCAAAGAACATAACGCCGAATTCAGCGGCTTGTCCGCTGCAATGCTTTGTTAACCCCCGTAGAGCTCAAGCTATCGACCGGGGGCTGCGCGACATCTTCTTCTCTAGCGATGACCTGAAATCTGCGAACATATTCCGGAATTCGCCTGTCATCTGGCCAATATTTTTCTGAAACTGAAGAGGCGAAAAGCCCAGCATCTACTTCGCCAATTGAATCACAGATATTTCGAATAGAGCTCTTAATTTTTGAGACCTCTTTAAGTAGCTCACTTTTAGACACCACTTTTTTAGATTCAAGCCGATCAATTGCAAGAAGTACTCGGCGTATTCTGTCGGGGTCACAGTAAATTCTTTTGCCATCTATAATATCTGACTCATTAAGACCATTTCTAACAATCTCACTAGTAACAATTTCTTTAAGAGATTTGGCATCCTTAATCAGATAGTCAATGCCTGAACGAAAAGAGCCATATTCTCCGATACCTAAGTAAATGGCACCAACTATTGCAAGCTTTACTTTAAGACTGCCATCTTCGAGCCTTACCAGCACTTCGGTTTCTTGACGAAAAATAATATCAGAGTACTTACAGACAATCTCCTTTAGATATTGCTCTGTTTTTTCGAGGTCAATCTCACTAAAGTTTAGGTCAATATGAAAGTCCATTCCGGCAATATATGCCACAATATCTCCTTAAGGGTTAACATTTGAATACTATGCACGCCTCATATCTCCAATACACCGGCATGCACACTTTGTCGTTTTGCAACCTAGCCTGTTATCTCCCCCGAATTCGCCCAAGAAGCCAGGCAGGCCAAAGAGTTGAAGCCTGAAAACAAGCACAAATAAACTGCGATAATGCAGCGAATCGAGAATTCAAATTGGCGAAATACAACTTATGAGGTGGGCTCTTCCTTGAGGAAACAACTGAGCTGGCTCAATCATCGCTCGCCATAATTCCGTCGGCGTACTTTTTAATTCTTTATCGAGACTACTAAAAGCGTCTCAACGGAACAAGCAAAAGTTTTGGATAAGAATGAATAGTAAAAGCGAGTTATTTCGAGTGCGCCCTCGTTTACTATTTGCCTGCGTTCAATTACGAAGCACGCTTTGTATATTTCGCTTTCGCTATCAAGAACGCGGGTAATGGAATCGCACAGATAACCATTATCATCAATATGTAAGCGGCCATTCCAATTACTTCAAAAAACACCCCAACGCTCAAGAGCAGCATGAGTACGCCCATGATAGCAATGCTGTTTCCAAGATCTCTTGCGAACGCCGCCACGTCTGTTAACGAGGAGAAATCGACGCCATTAATGAGGTTGATCTTTTGTTTGAAAGAAATTAAATAGCCGAGAATAGCTAAGACCAAACCGGAAACACCGGTTAAAACACTGAGAAATATAACAACATCCACTAAATCGTCTCCTATGCCACTCACACATGAGACATCTGTGATGCACTTCATTGTGATCACAAAGAGATATCAGGTGCGAATAACAGATATTTTACGCACTGCGCCAACAACGACAGCAACACTGCCCGCGTAAAAGCCTATCGTTGTTGCACTCTGTTTCGTCATAAAGATTCGCATTCGTGAAATCATCACTCCCTCGTTTATTTCACCGCGCCGAAGGCGCGAATCGGCGAGCATTATTAGGTGACTTGCAGCTATCTCTAAGCACCTTGTTATGCAGCAGATGATAATTTCAAACCGATAATGCCAGTCATTATTAGCAACAAACTGAAGACTTTGAAAGGGTTAAGTGGCTCTTTAAGAAAGAGGATCCCGAAGACGACAGCGCCGACCATACCAATACCTACCCAAACAGTATAAGCAATACTCAAAGGCAGTGAGCGCATAGCAATACTAAGACAATAAAAGCTTGCAGCCATAGCTACAACGGTAATTAACGAAGGAAGTGGCTTAGTAAAACCGTGTGTGTACTTGAGGCCGACGGCCCAAATAACTTCGAGTAAGCCAGCAAAGATAAGGATTAACCAGTTCATAACGACACCCTTTAATGGGGTCGTCCCCGCTAGTTAATAAATCTTGAGGTCGTCCTCAAGATATTGAGGCTGGATATTAGCACTTCGAAATTTACTCAGCAACAGATTCGCGGCCTAACGCCCCTATTCACGTGCCAGTTTGCCTAGTCTCGTGCAATTGATGGTTAGCTGTCCACTTCAGGTTCTAATAGAAATCTGCGTAGCTGCCTTTCTTCTCTCATGACATGTAGGATAAGAGAAACGTTATCTTCGTTGCGATAGAAGATCCGGCAAGGTCTAACATACAGTTCTCGGTAGATCGAATTAGGCAGCTCTGATGGAGCATGACCAGACTCCGGGAATGGCTCAAGCTGTTCAACTGCAGAGAAAATCTTCTTCACTAGGTTGGAAGCCGCGCTTGGCTTATCCAGCGCAATGTATTCCGCGATCTCTTCTAACTGATCCAGCGCCGGGTTTGTCCATATTACTTCAGCCACTTTTGCATCCGTTCCTTGGCTTGGCTATGGGGGGTTGTCTTGCCTTCTAGAATTGCCCGCTCTCCCTTGGACAATCCTTCCAGCAACGCCAATCTGCGCTGCATAAACTCATAGTCCTGAACATCAACCAAGTAGGCGGATGGCTTGCCATGTTCGGTTATCAAAACGGCTTCTTTGCTTTCGTGCAAATCAGCCAGAATCTTCGTTGCTTGACGCTTGAGGTTGGTGACTAGTTCAACTTTCATAGGCTACCCTCCAATAGTGTCACTATAGTATCACTTCAGTAGAGTTCCGGCTACAGCGTACTTAAACCGTACAACTAGAAACAAATATGCTTATAACTAAACCTGAACTAGTCGACGCCCTGTAAAGTTAACTCTATGAATTACCGAGGTGGCATTTTCTCAAGCTTCAAAAAAGCACCATCCCAAGGTGTGTAAGCAACGTCATCAGTTACTCGAATCAACACCGTTCCAGGAAACTCAGCATTCGTCACCTGCCACGATCCGGCATACCAATTTTTGCTGTACTCAGAAAGAATCATGGATTTCTTCATTTCTCTCATCAGCGAGCGTGGGTAATTATCAAGATCATTAGATGCTGTGAAGATGAATAGGTCAATTTCCGGGTAATAGTCGAATGTTGTATACGAGTACCCATTTGAGCCTGAGTGATTGATCCTTTGCAGGCCATTTTGATTGTCGATAGCCCAACCGTAGCCATAATAAACCGTTTGCGCCGCGTTTTCAGCCACGTGCTTTTCAAACATTTTCTGCCAAGATGTCTCTGTTAGAATTTGCCGAGAATGCATGGCCAAAAACCAAGCGTACATGTCTTGGGTCGTCGATACAAAGCCACCGCTCCCCTCAAACCACCGCTGACCGGGTTCTTCACGAAGGTGTTGTAACGAATCGCCAACACTTCGGCTTTTTGCTTGTCGCCTAAACAACCTTTGTAACCAATTCGGATCAGCGCCGTAGTTTACTGCCAGCCTCTCTAACGGCACATCCAGTAAGTGATATCCTGTTTCTGTTAAACCTGCCGGTAACAGAATATTTTGTTGGATATACGCTTCCCAATTCTGACCCGATGAAATTTCAATCAGCTGTGCCAGCAAGCTATAGCCGATATTGGAATAGTGAAAAGTTTCACCAGGCTGCGCGACTAATTTCTGCTTGAGCATTTGTGAGGTATAAACGTCAGTCTCGACAATATCGTATAGCCGAAAACGCGGAGGGTTTGTCCGTAACCCTGACGAGTGAGTCAATAAATGATGAATGGTGATACCCTGCTTGTCTGCGGGTACATTAGCGAAATAGTTATCGATTGTGGCGGAGAGTGATAACTTCCCCTGCTCAACCAGCAACATTATGGCGGTAGCGGTGAATTGCTTGGTCACCGAGCCAATATCAAAAACAGTGTCCTCCGCAAATGCGCGCTGGCTCTCTCGGTCCGCCAACCCATAGCTTTGCTGAAACATGACGGTATCCGAACGGGCAATGAATACCGTTCCAGAAAAGTCTGATTGCTCGAGTTCTTGCTGCCAATCCGGTGCAGGCTCCGCCGCTGATACCGACAAGACTACTAGCGTCAATAAGCTGGCAATCGCTGAACGAAATTTAAGTTTTGTCAAAATATTCTTCAATCGTTTCAGTCCTTATGTGAGTCAACGCCTTTCGCAGCAGCTTGCTGACGATTAATTCCGCGCCAAGCGGAACGAATAAGCGAGGTACCGCGGGCTGTTTCGTGTCACTCAACTCCTTGACCACAATGAAGGCATGTATTACTTGGGAACTTCAACTGCTTCAACGAAAGCAAAACTTGGTTTTTCTTGCAGTTGGGGCAAACAAAATTAAGTGTACTCGCCAACAAAGCAATAGCGACTGGTTATGCGTTATTCGTAATGCCGGCGTTGCAAATCCCTCTTGCATACCTTGTTACGTTCATTTTTCGTACAATTCTAAGGGTAAACCATCTGGATCTTTAAAAAAGGTGAATCGTTTCCCTGTAAATTCGTCAATTCGAATTGGCTCAACATCAATTCCGTGTGATTGTAACTTGTTAGCTGTCGATTCCACTGAATTAACAACAAAGGCCAAATGCCTTAAACCTTGAGCTTCTGGGTTATTTGATCTAGGCGGTGGCTCCGGAAATGAAAACAGCTCGATTTGTCCGCCATTTGGTAACGCTAAATCTAATTTATATGAATCTCGGCTCTCTCGATAATTTTCAGCAAGGATCTTAAGGCCTAATATTTCCGTGTAAAATGACTTAGATCGTTGATAATCTGAACAAATAATCGCTACATGATGGATACTTTCTAAATTCACAACACTCTCCGATTTGAACTTGAGCCGAGTAAACAGAGCACCGTGCGGTCAGTTCAGAAATGGCGCTGCGCTTTGCACGTTTATTTGGTAACTCAACGGCATTTTGACTGAATGCCGGAAACGATCATCGCGTTGTAAAACGAATTCCGCCACGATGCTTGGCCACAAAATTGTAAACCAAGCAAAAAGCTGCGGTCTTCAAGTACATCACGACATAGCTAAGTAATGGGAAGAATAAAAACAACATAATTCTCTGATCGGTGCTCCTAGCTATAACCGTAAAGAAATTATCAAACTTCACCTCTCCTTCATTCCCGAATGCAATCGCAACCAAACCAACTATGGCAAAAATCAAAGCCAACACAGCCCACACGGAGGCTACAACTCTCGCGGCTTGAAATGCGTCAATTTTAACTATTTCTGTTTGCATAGATATTTCCTTGTTTGTGTGAACTATTATTCGGGTGCAAAAAGCGATAACAACTTGTTCATCATGGCGAAAGCCACGTCAAATTCTTTCGATTCCGGTCGTGATTCAAAGACCGATTCAGTATCTTCGATAATGTGTTTGACGAGCATTATTGTTACCTAACGCCGCCATCACGCGCAGCTCTGTAGTGTAGGTGAAGCCGCAACGGAAAAGCTGTCGCTGTGCTTAGCCTGGTTAGGTCACGTTATAGCGCAGAAGCACTGAACCTGAATTTAGCGAGCAGGAACCAAGCAGGCTTAGATTTACTCGCTTGTTCACACCACTGAAAACTCGAGGCCCCTCTACACCAATATAAGGTTGAGCAAGGATGTGAATTTCATTAATCAGCCCTTCGTTCATCAAGCTAGAAGTGAAGCTAGGGCTCCCAAAAATGACTACAGTCCCTTTCAACTCTTCGAGCTCCCGCACAACCTTGCTCAGACCAGGTCCTTTTACGTGACGTGTGTTGTCCCAAGTCAACTCAACCGCCCGGCTTGAGGCGACGAGCTTTGGAGTCTTGGCAAATGCCCTTGCCAGTGCCAGCGTTGCCTCAGGTAAATCATCTCCATTTGCGGCATCGGGCCAGAACTGCATGAACAAGTCAAACGTGTTTCGGCCGAAGAGCAATGCGTCAGCTGATAATGTCAGGTCTGTTGCATACCGATGGTGGGCATCGTCGATGGCGCTATCCAAATGGTGGCATAACCCACTAGCCGTAGTGTTTATCGAGTTAATTACGTGTGCCATTTACCTACCTCCTACCGATAGAAGCATGAACATCATGTTGTAGTCGGATAAACAGCTCACGATTCGACATCGATAGACCTAACGCCGCCATAAACGGCACGAGCTTGCGAGCGTCCCGCGACCGTCGGGAGCGAATTTAAAGGTCTTGTTAGCCTTCATCAGTCGTTACCCTGTATGAGTACGTTGATGGTTCAAGCCTGAAAAGGATATCGGATAGACGTATATCGTAAGCGAGACGATTCCTCCCTAAACTCTCTCGCATGGCTCTGCACAATTGTGTGTAAGCAAGAGTTTCCTGCTCTTTTTCAAGCGTCCCACCTTGCAGCCAAAAGCTTTCCAAAGCCTCAACCACACCTGCATCTGCACAGACGCAGATGCGAGCTTTAGCATCATTTAAGGCTCCAAGTTCAGCCACCGCATCCTGGGTTCTCCCTGATCTTCTGGCTGACACTAGGAGTGATGTTGCTTTCAGAAAATCCGTATAAGCATCCAATCGCATTTTTGCCAACTCATCATTGCGGCTCTTTCTCTCGGACAATACATGCCCAAAGATTGCCCCTACGAGGCCGGAAATGAGTGAAAGTATAGCTGCTAAAGTGATTGTCATGAGCTTCCTCAGGCTAACGCTCGAGCACAGCGGCACGAACACGGTGAGTGTCCAGCGCCGCAGGCGTGTGCTGATGCGACTTGTTAGATGCATTTATTTCCATGAATTTTATTCAGTATTTCAGCTATTTTTTCTTTAGAGCACAAAGAGTCCAACCGAATCGCTCGGCGTTTACCGTTAGCTTCGATTCTTCCGACTAAATTCGTTTTTCCAACGTAAAGCACTTCATAATCCATTAGGTGACTGTAAAAAAGAATTACGACCAATTCATCTGAACCATTCTCCGCTGGGACCTGAAAAAATGTACCACCTTTATAGCGAGCAACTCAACTCGACCTTCCATGATCCTGTTGTGCAACGCAATATCAGCCTAGATATGGCGGTTCTCGAGTGCTATCACCGCGAGCTTAGCCAGGTGGAATGGTTTTTAGAGAAACAAGCCATAAAGCACCAACCCGCGTACTTTTATCTGTTAAAAACCATTCCGGGCATCGGCCGCATACTCGCGCTGACCATCCTCTACGAAATCGGCGATATTCAACGCTTCGAGTCGGTTCAAAAATTTGCTTCTTACGCCCGGCTTATCAAATGCAAAGCCGAATCCGCCGGCAAAACCTATGGCACGCAAGGCAACAAAATCGGCAATGCTCACCTCAAATGGGCCTTCTCTGAAGCGGCGGTTTTGTACCTCAGAGGTAACTCGGGTGCTCAACAATTATTGCAACGCTTTCAAAAGCGCATGAGCAAAGCTAAAGCTTTATCTGCACTAGCTCACAAGCTGGGCCGTGCTGTCTATTTCATGTTAAAGAACGAGAAAATATTCGATGAAAAACGTTTCTTAAAGAGTTAGTCACGCAGCAGGGTGATGATCAACGTCTAACTGGATCATGACGGAGTGTGCTGAAAACCGGTGTCTGCTGACTGGGTACGCAACCCTCGAACCGAATTTCTACACCCACAACGAAGCCCGTCGCTTTGATTATCCATTCTGCTGGCGTGCATCAATATTCTGAGCGAGTGCGCTTACACCGGTGCTGAACCTGAAACTAACTGGGACGAAATCGTAACCCGCTTTTTGACTAGGACAGATACCGGTTAACCGATGAATGTCTAGTGCCCCAAACTAATCTGCATGGAGCAACTCAGTTTGGCAGTGGATAATCACCACACTAAGAGAGCCTCAATAGGTGTTTGCTGTAAGCCACCAACAGCCAACGATGACACACGAAGCAGGCTCACTGGCTCAGAGATTTGGTATTGGCCGCTTACGCGGCGGCCAATAAAAAACTAATGCCTATTGACAGGACGAAGGCTCATAGGTGTTATACCTTGATGCCTCAGCTAATACAGCCGAGATAAATTGTTCAGCACTATCAACGCCGATGAATACGCTCTTAATTTTTCCCACAGGCTCAATCAGTTCAATTTCAACATTTGGAAAGCCTGAGTAGTTGTAACGCTTTACAAACCTAGAGCGCTTAACAAACTCAAGGTTCTTACGAATTTTTGCAATGTTGCCTAAAGGTATAACCAATGGCTGATAAAGGCCGTATCGAATGAACAATTTATTTCCTACCAAAGAAATAGGCCGTCTCGCAATCGCACGGTACTCAGCAATGAAAAATACTAAGCTAAACACAGTCAGTAAAGTTACGATATTTGCAGCGAATGGTGACCAGATAAAATGCAAAAATAAATGCATAATTGGTACTTCAAACGCTATCAAAAATATAAAGCCAAGCAGGTTACTTTGTGCCCCATCTTTCTGATGGTAAGTAAAGTGCTGTTCTCCACTAAAACTTTCTGACTTCACTCGCTTAGAGAAAAGCGCATAAGTCCACATACGGGTTTCGAAACTCAGCAGCTTTGCAACAGCACCTTCACCTAAATATTTTTTAATTGGCTTTTCAATAGACAGATCGGGATCTTCACTCTTACCGATGGCTGCTTTAATCGCAATATATACTGTTAAAATTGCAACAAGTTCAAACAATAGAATACCAGCCAAGACAAAATAGCGCCCACTTTCAAGATAATGCCAAATCAGCTTACTTTGTTCGGGAATAATGTAACTACCGACGAGCACAGCCAAACACACTAAAATAATAGATTTTAATAAGGCTTCTTTTTTATCTTTGACACACAAGAAGCAGATTATCGGTAGCATTATCAATGCATCTAAAAGAAACAGCCATTCAAAATTTGCACTGCCATAATCATTAAGCTTGCTGTTAGATTGGTAATAGAAACCCCACCATATCGAAATGCAAACAAGAAACAAGAAAGGAAATTTTGACTTTATGGAACTATTCACAGATCTCTCCGTACGGTATAACATTTAAATACTAAGCACGCCTCATATCCCCAATACACAGGCATGCACACTTTGTCGCTTTTCAGTCATGCCTATTATCTGCCCCTCGGAGGCCCTAAAACGTACGTAAATCGGACAACTAGTGACAAAATATAAGCACAAATAAACCGCTACACAGCAGCTAAACGAGAATTCAAATAGGCGAAGTACAACTTATGAGGTGGGCTCTTCCTTGAGGAAACAACTGAGCTGGCTCAATCATCGCTCGCCATAATTCCGTCGGCGTGCTTTTTAATCTTTATTGAGACTACTAAAAGCGTCTCAGCGGAACAAGCAAAAGTTTTGAGTGGGAATAAATAATTACCGCGAATCAACTCGCGTGCGACCTAGCCTTGTCATCAGTTACCCGAATAAACACATTATTTGGAAACTTTGCTTTCGTCACCGGTCTCGAATTGCTGCGCCTTGTTACGAATGATATTCCATAACGAACTCAGGATGCCCGGTATGCTCATCGATTTGCTCTTCAAGTAAAGTGAATCCATGTTGCTGATAAAACTTGATGCTCGGAGCATTTTCTTTGTAGACAGTGAGCTGCAGCCTCTCTCGCCGATTCTTAGCGTCATCAAGCAAGACAGCGCCTACCCCCTTACCCTGTGAATCCGGTGCCACAAAGATTGCTGCCAGATTATTTTCATATAGACAATAGAAGCCAACGACTTCTCCACCGGCTTCGTACACAACCGTCTCCGACGCAGGGATGTATACATCACGCATCTCTCCGATTTTCGATTTCCAGAACGAAGGTTCAATAAAATCATGAGCCTTAATTGATGCAGATAGCCAAATTGCCAATATCTGTTGAATATCAGCTGCCCGATACTCGCGAATCATTGGGTTACTCCGGAGTGCTCGTACCGCTTCGCTATTTGGCTGACGTAGCTCAGTGTAGACAGTCCCGTGGGGACGAAGCCGTTTGTAGCTGGAACGAAAGTTAGCAATTTATGACGAATTTTCACTACCTAAAACTGACCGCTGCTGCCATGTACCCAGTGCAAATAGCCCGCCAATAAACAAACAAATACCAGAACTAATTAACCAAAACGTCAGGCTGTTTTCTGGGAACATTGGCATTAACCCAACAAAGGCGACGCCACGAAGCAAAAATATGCTGGTAATAACGATTAGCGCCAATCGTGTAAGTGGTAAACGTTTGATTGCTCCAGCGCCCGACAGACCATAAAGCCCCCAAACCAAAAGCACCACGACAATAATAGAGGTTACAATTGTCGGATACCAAAGCCCCTCCTCTGCCATACGAGCCATTTGCTCACCCGCACCAAAAAAGCGATACCAATCGCCCCCAAAAACAATACATCCAAGATGTGCCAGTGCAGCACCAAAGCAACATAATGCGGCAGCCAGAAGATACTTATTTTGAACAGCAGAATGCATATTTCTTCCTTAAATACCTAACGCATTACTCACCGGAAAATGGCGGGCGGCTGCGAGTTATTTTTCGGTGTAGTAACTTGTTAGCGACCTTGTCTAAGGTGCGAATCTAATAGTGATAACGGCACGAGATTATCGTAATCGAATTATCATCAACTGCGTACACCAACCTGTTCGTATCATCTATACGCCGGGACCAAAAACCAGCTAGGCTTTCCTTTAACGGCTCTGGCTTACCAATACCTTCAAACGGTGAGTGTCTAACGTCGTTTATAAGCTTGTTTATTCGTTTGAGCGTTTTTTTGTCCTGGGTTTGCCAATAAAGGTAATCGCTC
>ERZ869909.2645-NODE-2645-length-11469-cov-6.429336_pt1 | contig 11469 bp, 3 predicted proteins | sample MGYA00520892_ERZ869909 | MGnify/ENA primary metagenome ERZ869909 (study PRJEB32215, sample SAMEA104723947) | bioreactor metagenome | biome: bioreactor; feature: anaerobic bioreactor; material: water | place: China | collected 2015-03-12 ... | reverse complement strand
GGACCCATGCCAACCAAGAGCCTCATGCCCGAGCGGCAGAATACCCGGGTCGAGCTCATCATGCTGGCCGCGGCCAGTCTTGGCTGCGTCACCGTCCTGACGGCAGCCATCGCCTCCGGCCGCCGGCTGATCGAGGGCGGCGGATTCCCGGGCGGGACGTGGCTTCTGGCGGGGCTCGTCGCCGTCGCGGGCCTGGGCACCATCTCCCTGCTTTTCCGCACGCTCACGGTCATGCGCCGGCAGGCGGCCCGCTCCCGCGAGGAAGCGCGCCGGTTGCGCCGGGCGCTCGCCGCCTCCGAGGCGCTGATCAGGGCCGAGCCGCAGGTGCTCCTGCATTGGGAGCAGGGGAAGGGTTTTTCCGTCGTCACCCACACGCTGACGGGCGTGCCGGGCTTCCCCGCAAATTCCATCGAGCTGATCCGGTTCGGCTTCTGGCTCGACAGCAAGAGCAACACGGCGCTCAAGTCGGCGCTCGACGGTCTCCTGGCCGAGGGGCGAGCGTTCAATCTGATCCTCAAGACGATGGCGGGCGGGCACGTGGAAGCCGACGGGCGCGCGGCGGGCGGGCGCGCGGTGCTGCGCTTCAAGGACGTCGCCGGCTACAAGAGGGATCTTTCCGTCATCCTCGACCAGCACATGCGTCTCGCCCGGGACGTCCGCGCGAGCCGTGCCCTGCTCTCCGCGCTGCCGCATCCGGCCTGGCTCCGCGACCAGACCGGGCGCCTCACGTGGGCCAACGCCGCCTATATCAAGGCCGTGGACGCCGAGAGCGAAGCCGAAGTGGTGGACGGGCAGATCGAGCTGCTCGAAACGCGCCAGCGCAGCGCCGTGGCCCGCGTCCTCAAGATGGGCGAGACGTTCAAGGAGCGCATGCCCCTGGTGGTCGGCTCGGAGCGTAAATCGCACGAGGTGACCGTGCTGCCGCTCGGGGACGCAACGGCGGGCGCGGCCATCGACGTTGCCGACGTGGAGAGCGTGAAGGGCGAGCTGGACCGGCAGGTCGCCGCCTACGACCGGACGCTGGACCGCGTCGCGACGGCCGTCGCGATTTTCAACGCGGAGCGCAAGCTCACGTTCTTCAACGCAGCCTATCGGACGCTCTGGCGGCTCGATGCAGACTGGCTCCAGAGCCGGCCGACCGACGGCATGGTGCTGGACCGGCTGCGCGAGTTCGGCCGGCTGCCGGAGGTCGTCAACTACCGCGAATGGAAGACGAAGGTTCTGCGTTGCTACACCGAGGAGCGCGAGCAGGAAGACTGGTGGCATCTGCCGGATGGGCGCGTGTTGCACGTCATGGCCACGCAGCGTCCGGATGGCGGCGTCACGTACCTTTACGAGGACGAGACGGAGCGGCTCGAACTCGAAAGCAAATTCAAGCAGCACATCAACGTGCAGACGGAGACCCTGAACGCTCTCAACGAAGGCGTTGCGGTGTTCGCAACCGACGGGCGGCTCTCGCTCTTCAATTCCGCCTTCGCATCGATCTGGCGGCTTTCGCCTCAGCAGCTTTCCGAGAACCCTCACATCGACGCATTCATTCGCGTCGCGAAAGTGCTGTTCGACGAGCCGGCGAAATGGGCCGAGATCGTCCATATCGTGACCTCGTTCGATTCGCGCGATCCCGTCGAAGGGCAGATGTTGAGGCCGGACAACAGCGTGATCGACTACGCGGCGACGCCGCTGCCGGACGGCGGCACGCTGCTCACGTTCGTCGACGTCACGGATTCGAAGCACTACGAGCGCGCACTGATCGAACGCAACGAGGCGCTGGAGACAGCCGACAAGCTGAAGAACCAGTTCATCGGCCATATCTCCTACGAGCTCAGAACGCCGCTCACCAACATCATCGGCTTTTCGGAACTCCTGGCGAACCCGATCTTCGGCGATCTCACGGCGCGCCAGAAGGAGTATCTGGACGACATCTCGTTCTCGTCGAAGACCCTGCTTCAGATCATCGACGACATTCTGGATCTCGCGACCATCGACGCGGGCGGACTCGAGCTCAAGCTCGAAACCGTGGACGTGCGTGCCCTCATCGACCGCGCGATCCGGACGGTGCGCGAGCGGGCGGCCCGCGCACGGCTCACCCTCGACATCGCCATCGCGGACGACGCGACGACGTTCGTGGCCGACCCGGAGCGTACGCGCCAGGTGCTCTCGAACCTGCTCTCAAATGCGGTCGGCTTCTCGAAGCCCGAGGGCGTGATCCACATCTCATGCTGGCGGGAGACCGGCACCATGGTATTCTCGGTCGAGGACCAGGGGGTCGGCATCCCCAAGGAGCAGCAGCGGCGCATCTTCAACCGCTTCGAGAGCATGAGCCAGGGCGGCAAGCACCGGGGCGCCGGGCTCGGGCTCTCCATCGTCAAGAGCCTGGTCGATCTGCACGGCGGCGGAATGGAGCTCGACAGCGAGCCCGGAAGAGGCACAAAGGTGACGGTGCGCTTCCCCGAGCGCGGTCTCGAGCAGGAGCAGGATGGTCCGTCTTCAATCCCCGGTCCTTCACGCGTGGCTGAAGGCTGACGCCTCGGAGCACGCCGTGCATCGGCTGGCGGAGCGCGTGGCGCTCAAGCTGGCCGCCAGCGACGTGGTCGCGCTGTACGGCGACCTCGGCGCGGGCAAAACGACCTTCGCGCGCGCGCTCATCCGCGCGGTGCTGGCGGATGCGAACGCCGAAATCCCAAGCCCGACCTTTTCTCTGGTGCAGACTTATACGTCTGCGCGTCTCGACCTCATGCATCTCGACCTCTACCGCATCGGCCATGAGGACGAGCTCGAAGAGCTCGGCCTCGACGAGCATCTGGCGACGGGCGCGGCACTGATCGAATGGCCGGAGCGGGCGCCGGGCCTCTTCGCTCCGAACCGGCTCGACATCCACATTTCTCAAGGTGCGGCGGCGGACGAGCGCGCGTTGCGCTTCGAAGGTCACGGCACGTGGGCGCCGCGTCTCGCGCGGCTCGGGGCCATGTCGGACTTTCTCGATGCGCATCCGCCATGGGACGCCGCGCGCGCGCTGTACCTTCAGGGCGACGCCTCGACGCGGGCCTACGCGCGGCTCTCGCGTGGCGATGACGTCGCCATTCTCATGGATCAGCCGCGGCAGCCGGACGGGCCGCCGATCCGAGACGGAAAGCCTTACAGCCGCATCGCGCAGCTCGCCGAGGACGTGCGCCCGTTCGTGGCCGTCGCGTCGGCGCTGCGCGCGGCGGGCCTCAGCGCGCCCGAGATTTACGCGGCGGATCTCGACAACGGCTTTCTCGTACTCGAAGACTTCGGCGACCGCGTGTTCGGTCGCGAGATGGTCTCCGGCACGTCTCAGGCCGAGCTGTGGCGCGCGGGCGTCGACACGCTCATCGCGATCAGCACATTGACCGTTCCCGACGCCATTCCACTTGCCGATGGCAGCATTCACCGCGTGCCGGAGCAGGATCACGAGGTGCTCGCCGTCGAAGTGGATTTGCTCCCCCAGTGGTACTGGCCGGCGGTGCATGGCGGGCCGATCCCGCAGGATGCGCACGACGAATTCACGCGCCTTTGGGGCGATGTCTTCGCGCGTCTCGCCGACGAGCCCAGGGGATGGGTGCTGCGCGACTATCATTCCCCGAACCTCGTCTGGCTGCCGGATCGCGACGGATCACGGCGCGCGGGGCTGCTCGATTTCCAGGACGCGCTCGCGGGCTCGCTCGCCTACGATCTGGTGTCGCTCCTGGAAGACGCACGCGTCGACGTCCCGGCGCCGCTCGGAGACGCGCTGCTCGCGCACTACCTGGACGTCCGGAGCGCGACACAGCCCGGCTTCGACGCAGAGGCGTTCCGGTTCGCCTACGCCGCGCTCGGCATTCAGCGCAACACCAAGATTCTGGGTATTTTCGCGCGGCTTGCCATGCGGGACGGCAAACCTTCGTATTTGCGTCATATCCCGCGCCTATGGGGGTATCTTGCGCGCGGTCTGGCGCACCCGGATCTCGCTCCGATCCGCGGGTGGTTCGACCGGCATTTTCCGGACGCGGTGCGCCACGCGGTGCCCGACGTTCCCCATTCGAAAAGCCCTCCTCAATGAACGAACCCGTGACGACTGCGATGGTGCTGGCCGCCGGCCTCGGCACGCGGATGCGCCCGCTGACGGACGCGGTGCCGAAGCCGCTCGTGCGGCTCAAGGGCAAGCCGCTCATCGACCACGTGCTCGACCGGCTGGCGGCGGACGGCGTCGAACGCGCCATCGTCAACGTGCACTACCTCGCCGATCAGATCGAAACGCACGTCGCGGGCCGCGCGTCTCCCGCGATCACGATTTCCGACGAGCGGGGCGTGCTGCTCGACACGGGAGGCGGCGTGGCCAAGGCGCTGCCGCTCATCGGAGACGCACCATTTCTGATTCACAATTCGGATTCCGTGTGGGTGGAGGGAATCGGATCGAATATCCAGCGCCTCATCCGCGCCTTCGATCCCGAGCGCATGGACAGCCTCCTGCTGCTCGCGCTCGGCGCGGACAGCCTCGGTTATGACGGTCACGGCGATTTCGTGATGGCGCCCGATGGCGCGCTCACGCGGCGCGGCGAGCGCTCGGAAGCCCCGTTCGTGTTCGCGGGCGTCTCGATCGCGCATCCTAGGCTGTTCGAGGACGCGCCGGAGGGGCCGTTCTCGCTCAACGTGCTGTGGAACCGCGCCATGGCGCGCGGGCGCCTGTTCGGGCTCCGGCTCGAAGGCATGTGGATGCACATCGGAACGCCGCAAGCGGTGGACGAAGCGGAACGGTGGATAGATCGCGCCGCGGGCGCCTGATCCCGGCCCTCGCGGTGTACGGTCGGCCCCGATTCTCGCTGCCCTTGACGGGCCGAAATTTCGGGGCACGCCGTACACGATGACCAAGCCGGAAGGCGCCAACATTTATACGGTCGAGGCTGGCCGCCCGTTTCTCGACTGCCTCGCCGCGGCCATTCTCGACGGGACGCTGCCGGTGGCGGGCGGGCCCGCGCCGTCCGTGCTCGATCTCCCGCGCATCACGCTCTACCTGCCGACGCGGCGCGCCACGCGCGCGCTTCAGGACGCGTTTCTACGCGCCGCGGGCGGCCGCGCGCTGCTGCTTCCGAAAGTGGTGCCGGTGTCCGAGGGCGAGGAGGACCTGTCGCTCATCGCGGCTGCGGCTTCATCGCAAGCGGGCGCGCACGCCGCCGCGATCCCGCCTGCCATTTCCGAGCTCGAGCGGCGTCTCGTGCTCACGAGCCTGATCCGGCGCTGGACGGAGACGATGGCGGCGCAAGACGGCCAAGGAGACCTCGCGGAGAACGTGATCGCGAGCACGTCTGCGCAGGCCGCCGTGCTCGCGCACGAATTGGCGCAGCTCATGGACATGGTCGAGACCGAGGGCGTGACCCTCGACCGGCTCGCGGAGCTCGTGCCGGAGACCTTCTCCGAGCACTGGCAACGAACGCTGCGCTTTCTCGACGTGATGACGCAAGCGTGGCCCGGCTACCTCGCGGGAACTGGATCGATGTCGGCGGCCGCGCGGCGGAACGCCGTGATCCGCGCCGAGGCGGAGAGGTTGCGGACCGTGCCGCCGGCCGCGCCTGTCATCGTCGCGGGCGTCACGGGGTCGATCCCGGCAACGGTCGAGCTGATGCGCGCGGTGGCGGCGTTGCCGAACGGCGCGATCGTGCTGCCGGCGCTCGACACGACGCTCGACGACGCGAGCTGGGCGCGCATCGTGCCGGACCATGCCGAGCATCCGCAGTTCGGCCTCAAGAAGCTGCTCGACGCCCTCGGCTGCGACCGACGCGCCGTGGCGCATTTAGGCGACGTATCGAATGGAGCCTCCGAGGCGCGGACACGGCTGATCTCGGAAGCGATGCGCCCGGCCGGCACGACGGCGCTGTGGGAAGCGTTCGCCGCCGAAGCGCGACGCGACCCTGCAACGGCGGCACCGCAGGGCCTCAGCCTCGTCGAAGCACCAACCGCGCAGGACGAAGCGGAAGCAGTTGCGCTGATCCTGCGCGAGGCGGCGGAGACACCCGGGCGCACGGCGGCCCTCGTCTCGCCGGATCGCCTCCTTGCGCGACGCGTCGCTGTCCGCCTCGAAGCCTGGGGCATCACCGTCGACGATTCCGCCGGCCGGCCGCTGCGCAAGACGCCGCCCGGCACGCTGCTCGATCTCGTGATCGACGCTGTCGAGACGCGGTTCGCGCCGGCGGCCGTCGTCGCGCTCCTGAAACATCCCCTGGCGCGGCTCGGCCTCGATCCCTTCGCGGTGCGCCGTGCGGCGCGCGCGCTCGAACTCGCGGCGTTCCGTGCACCCTATCTGGGCGACGGCCTCGCGGGCATCGAAGCGGCATTCGCGCGTGCGTCCGACGACCGGGCGCAGGGCGTGCGCCGGCATCCCGCCGTCGACCGGCTGTGGGACGAAGATTTTCACGGCGCGCACAATCTGATCCGCCGTCTCGCACAAGCCTTCACGCCGCTCTGCGAAATCTACGCGCGCGAGGGCGAGGTGACGTTGCGCGATCTTGCGGATGCGCATTACAAAGTCGCCGAAGCGGTGGCCGCGCTTCCGGCCGAAGAGGGCACGGATGCGGCTCCGGACTGTCCGCTGTGGCGGGACGACGCCGGCGCAACGGCTGCGCGTTTCTTCGCGAGCCTGCTGGACGAAGGCTTGCCGTCGCTGGATCTTCCTGCCGCCGACTACGCCGATCTCTATCGCAGCCTCGCCGCGGCCGAGACGGTGCGCCCGCGCGGGCCCGTGCATCCGCGCCTGTTCATCTGGGGCCCGTTCGAAGCGCGCTTGCAGCAGACGGATGTGGTGGTGCTCGGCTCGCTCAACGAAGGCACGTGGCCGCAAGCGGCCGATCCCGGTCCGTGGCTCAACCGGCCGATGCGCGAAGCCCTCGGCCTGCCCTCGCCGGAAGAGACGAACGGACAAGCCGCACACGACTTCGCGACGCTGCTCGCCGCGCCCGAGGTCGTGCTCACGCGCGCGGCCAAGAAGGACGGCGTGCCGACCGTGCCATCGCGCTGGCTGCTCAGGCTCAAAGCACTGCTCGATGGCATGGGAGCGCAGGGCGCGCTGACGCCGAAGCTGCCGTGGCTGCATTGGGCACGCGAGCGCGACCGGGTTGTGCCGGTGCCGCGCCTCGCGGTGCCCGAGCCGCGCCCGGCCGTCGCGGCGCGCCCGCGCAAGCTTTCCGTCTCGCGGATCGAAACGTGGATCGCGAACCCTTACGCAATCTTCGCGCGCGAGATCCTGGGGCTTCAGCCGCTCTCGCCGCTCGGCGAGCAGCCCGGCCCGGCGCTGCGCGGCAGCATCATTCACCACGCGCTTTCCGAGTTCGCGAAGGCCTACCCAGCCGCACTTCCCGACGATCCGGAAGCGGAGCTCATCCGTTTCGCGCGCGCGACCCTCGACGCCTATGCCGCGCACCCGCGCATCGCGGCGTTCTGGGTGCCGCGTTTCGCGCGCTTCGCGGAGTGGTTCGCGAAGACGGAGGCCGGACGGCGAGCGGATGTCGATGCCGTGACGGCGGAAGTTCCCGGCGCACTCATTTTCGACGCGCCGGCCGGGCCGTTCACGCTCACGGCGCGCGCGGACCGCATCGACATCACGGCGCAGGGACTTGTCATCTCGGACTACAAGACGGGCGCACCGCCGACGGACAAGAAAGTGCTCGCGGGCGCGGCTCCGCAGTTGCCATTGGAGGCGGCCATCGCGCTCGATCAGAACCTTGGCTTCGAGAAGATCGGCCACCAGCCGGTTGCGACGCTGCGCTACATCCGCGCCTCGGGCGGCGAGCCGCCGGGCGAGGCGCGCGACGTCAGAGCAGACGACATCGCGGCGTTGGCCGCGCACGCCCTCGACGGCCTCAAGCGGCACGTCGCGCGTTTCGACGATCCCGCCACGCCCTACCGGCCGCTCCGGCGCGCGGGGTTCAGCTACGACTACGACGATTACGCGCATCTCGCGCGCGTCGCGGAGTGGTCGTCGGGCGCCATCCTGCAAGAGGAGGCGTAACGCATGACGGCTCCCGCCTCCATCGCCGCCGATCTCGCGGAAACGACGCGACGCCAAGCCGCCGCCGCCGATCCGCTTGCGTCCTGCTGGGTCTCCGCCAACGCCGGCACCGGCAAGACGCACGTGCTCACCATGCGCGTGCTGCGGCTTCTGCTCGCGGGCACGCCGCCCGAACGCATCCTGTGTCTCACCTTCACCAAGGCCGCTGCGGCAGAAATGTCGAAGCGCGTGTTCGAGAGCCTCGCGAAATGGGTGATGCTGGCCGAGGCGGAACTCGGGAAGACGTTGACAGACTTTCTCGGTCGCAAACCAACCGAGGAGGAAATGCTGCTCGCGCGCACGCTGTTCACGCGCGCGACGGAAACGCCGGGCGGGCTCGGCATCGTGACCATTCATGCCTTCGCCGAGCGGCTTTTGCAGCGGTTCCCGCTCGAAGCAGGCGTCACGCCCGGGTTCTCGATCCTGGACGATACGACCGCCAAGACGCTGATGCGCGAGGCCATCGACCACGTGATCGGCGCGGCCGCGCGCGATCCCCGGAGCACGCTCGGCCGCGCGCTCGAAGCAGCCATCGCCTACGCCGCCGACGATCACTTCGACGATATCTTGACGGACGCCGTGAGCCGCCGCGAGTGGCTCGAGGGCGTAGCGCGGCTTCCCCCGGAGACCGAAGGCGGACCCGACGGCCTCGACATGGCCGAGCAGCTCTATCGCCGCCACTTCGGCGTGCGGACGGGCATCACGCGGGCTGCCATCGAAGCCGAGGCCGCGCGCGTGCTGTCTGCGAGCGAGCTTGCCCACATCCGCGACGTGCTTCGGGGAGGCACCAAGAGCGATTGCGATCTCGCCGACCTGGCAGCGGCGGGCATCGGCGCTTCGTCCGACCGGCAACGGATGGACGCACTGTGCAGTCTTCTGCTCACCAAAGACCACGAGCCGCGGAAGCGGTTGATCACGAAGGCGCTCTCGGCCAAGAACCCCGAGATCGAGCCCTTGATGTCGCGCGCGCAGAGCCGCCTGCTGTCTTTTGTTGCGGAGTGCCAGGGCGCGGTGGCGGTCGAGGCGACGATGGCGCTGATCCGGCTCGCCGACGCGGTGCGGCAACGCTACCACAACGCCAAGGTGCGCCGCGCGGCGCTCGACTTCGACGATCTCATCCAGCGCGCGCAGAACCTGCTCGCGAACAGCTCATCCGTCGAGTGGGTGCTCTACAAGCTCGACCGTGGCCTCGATCACATCCTGGTCGACGAAAGCCAGGACACGAGCCCATCGCAATGGCGCGTCGTTGAGGCCATCGCGGGCGAGTTCTTTGCGGGCACCGGCGCACGCGACGATGTCGTGCGGACGCTGTTCGCCGTCGGCGACGAGAAGCAGTCGATCTATTCGTTCCAGGGCGCGGCGCCCGAGATGTTCTCGGCCATGGGCGACCGCTTCGCGTCCCTCACGACGAGCGCGGGCGCCACGTGGCAGCGCATCCCGCTCACGCTCTCGTTCCGCACCGTCGCGCCCGTGCTCGATGCGGTGGATCGCGTCTTTGCCGATACGGCCCGCACGCCCGGCGTCACGCCGGCGCCTCACGTTGCGCAGCGCGCGGGCCATGCGGGCCTCGTCGAGCTTTGGGAGACGGAGCGGCACGAGGACGCCGAGCCCGCCGACGCGTGGTCGCCGCTCGAAGACAAGACGGCGGAGCCTCCCGTGGTGCGGCTCGCGAACCGCATCGCGGACACGATCAAGGGCTGGATCGCAGCGGGCGAAACACTCGCCTCCACGGGCCGGCCGATTACACCGGGCGACATCCTGATCCTGGTACAGAAGCGCAATCCGTTCGCGGCGCCGATGGTGCAGGCGCTGAAAGCCCGCGGCATTCCCGTCGCGGGCGCCGACCGGATGCGGCTCACCGAGCAGATCGCCGTGCAGGACATGCTCTCGCTCGGCGATTTCCTGACGCTGCCGGAGGACGATCTCGCACTTGCCGAAGTGTTGAAGAGCCCGATCTTCGGTCTCGACGACGCCGACCTTGAAGCACTCGCGTGCGGACGCAAGGGTACGCTGTGGAAGGCGCTGCTGGACGCCGCCCGCGACGAGCCGCGGTTCGTGGAAGCCGCCGAGACGCTCAAGCGCTGGCGCAAGGCCGCGGACTTCCGCCCGCCGTTCGAATTCTTCGCCGACATCCTGGATCGCGACGGCGTCCGTAAGCGGCTCATCGCGCGGCTGGGGCTCGATGCGGCGGACCCGCTCGACGAATTCCTCGATCTCGCGCTCACCTATGACGACGGTGCGCCGCCGTCGCTCGCGGGATTCCTTGCGTTCATGCGCGACGGCGAGCGCGACATCAAGCGCGACATGGAGCACGGCCGCAACGAGGTGCGCGTGATGACCGTGCATGGCGCGAAGGGGCTCGAAGCGCCGGTGGTGTTTTTGCCGGACACGTGCAGCGTCGGATCGGCGGCGAGCCGCGGCGGACGGCCGATGGTGCTGGACGACATGCCTCGCCCTGCGGGCCTGGCTGCGCCGTTCGTGTGGCCGGTGAAGGGAACGAGCGGGCTCGATGCCATCCAAAGCGCCCGCCAGGCCTTGACGCAGCGCGAGCGCGAGGAGCGCAACCGGCTGCTATACGTCGCCATGACGCGCGCGCGCGACCGGCTTTACGTGGCGGGTTTCGAAGGAAAGAAAGGCCGCGGTGCCGACTGCTGGTACGATCTCATCGACACCGCGCTGACGGATTGCCTGGAGCGCGTCGCACTTGCCGACGGCCGCGAGGTGCGCCGTCTCGAAGCGCCGCAAATGGCGGAGGTCAAGGCACCCGATCACGCCGCCGAAGCGGAGACGTCCGCCTCCCCGCCGCCGGCTTGGAGCGCTCAGCCCGCGCCGCGCGAGCCTCAGCTCACGATGCCGCTCGCGCCGTCGCGGCTTGCGCCGTACGAGACGGACGACGAAGGCGAACCGCTCCGCGTCTCGCGGCCGCCCGATCCGCGAGACGAGCCGGCCGCGCTCAGTCCGGGCAAGCTTCAAGGCGAGAGCCGCTTCCTGCGCGGCACACTCACGCACGCGCTGCTCGAACACCTTCCGCAGGTGCCGCCCGATGCGCGCGAACGCGTCGCGGACGCCTTCCTCGCCGAGCGGGGACGCGGCCTGCCCCAGCGCACGCGCGCGAGCATCGGCGCCGAAGTGCTGGGCCTCATCGCCGATCCGTCGTTCGCGGCGGTGTTCGGTCCCGATAGCCGGGCCGAAGTTCCGGTGGTCGCGGTCATCCCGCGTCCGGGCGACGCGGGCAGCGGCCCGCCGCTTCGCATCGCGGGCCAGATCGACCGGCTGGCCGTCACGGACGAGGCGGTGCTGATCGTCGACTACAAGACGAACCGCTTGGCGCCTGTGAACCGCTCGGCCGTCGCCGCCGTTTACCTTTACCAGCTCGCCGCCTATCGGCTGGCGATCCGCGACATCTTTCCCGGCCGGGCGGTCCGCGCCGC
>ERZ869909.2644-NODE-2644-length-11473-cov-5.234380_pt1 | contig 11473 bp, 12 predicted proteins | sample MGYA00520892_ERZ869909 | MGnify/ENA primary metagenome ERZ869909 (study PRJEB32215, sample SAMEA104723947) | bioreactor metagenome | biome: bioreactor; feature: anaerobic bioreactor; material: water | place: China | collected 2015-03-12 ... | reverse complement strand
ACATCGACCACCGCCTGCACCCGCTCGATCAGCGCCTTCATCAGCGGCGGTTCGACAAAGTTGTTGTCGGCATAGCGCGGATCAGAAGCCATGCGATTGGTGAAAACCGCGCCCGAATTCACATCCAGCACCGTGGCGCCGCAAAACACCTGCTCCAGTGCGTCCCGCTCGACGGTCGAAAAATCATCCGCCTCAAGCTCGGCGGCCAGCTTCTTGCGCCCGGTCGGGTTGATGCGCTCACCGATCACGCAAAACGGCTCGTCAAAGCCGATGATGACGGTCTTGGTGGCAGATTCGATGACGGTGCGGGTCATGGTATTCCTTTGTGGGGCAGGCGGCTGATGTCAGGCGGCTCTGTGTCAGGCGGCGGCGCGCTCGGCGCGCTGGCCGTTGCGTTGGGTCCATTCGGCATTGGCCTTGATGCCACCGAGCGGGAAGAAATGCACCGATTCGATGCCGAAGCCGGGGTTGGCGGCCTTATGCGCGGCCAGCGCCTCGATGAAAGCATCGGGCTCATAGGGCAGCAGCAGCTTGGTGACATCCATGGCACGTTTCTGCAACACCTTGAGCGAGGGGCCAACCCCGCAGGCCACGGCGAATTTGATCAGCGTCTGCAGCTTGGCCGGCCCGGCCACGCCGATATGCACCGGCAGCGCGATCCCCTCGGCCTGCAGCCGGTTCACCCAGTCGATCACCGGCTGGGCGTCGAAGCAGAATTGCGTCGCCAGCGCCATTTTCGCATCGCTGCGCTCGGCGAAAGCCTGTTTCCAACGCAGGGCTTCCATCACCATGCGGTCGGAGCCATCGGGGTCGATATCCTTGTTGCCCTCCGGATGGCCGGCGACATGCAGCCGCTCGAACCCGTCAAATGCGCCCGATTCCAGCAGCTGCATCGAGGAATGGAACTCGCCCGCCGGCTGGGCCACGCCGCCGGCCAGAATGAGCCCCTGTTTCACATCGGCCTCGCCGCGATAGCGCGCCACCCAGTCTTTCAGCGTTGCGGCATCGGCGATGATCCGGGCCGGGAAATGCGGCATCGGCTCGAAGCCTTCGGCGCGCAGCCGGGCGGCGGTGGCCACCATCTCGGTGATCGGCGTGCCCTCGATATGGGCGATATAGACGCGGGTGCCGCTGGGCAGCAGGGCGCGGAAATCCTCGACCTTCTCGGCGGTGCGCGGCATCACCTCGATCGAGAAACCGCGCAGAAAATCGACCATGGCGGCCGAGCCGGATGCCGGGCCCTCATCCTTGCGGCCGAACTTGAAAATCGCCATCAGCGCCTCCCACAGGTTACGCGCGCGCATCCCAGCCATCATTGGCGATCAGCGCCTTGAGCCTTGCCGTGTCGTATTCCGCTTCCAGTCGTGCAGCCTCGGCGCGAGCGACCTCTTCCTGCTCGCCTGCGACATCGAAAGGGTCGGCTTTGCGCCATTCCGCCAGATAGGCATCGGCATCCTTGGCGCCGACTTTCATGGCCGCGCGGTCGATGGCCTGCTCGAAGCGTTCCGACAGCTGGATCTTGCTGCCCCGCCGGCCCTTGCCGACGATGACCTGGGCGGGAATGTCGCGCCAGAAGACGATGGTTACCGGATGCATGGCCTCTCCCTGAGCTTCGCTTCTGCATAGCGCTGCCCGGCGGCCCGGCGAAGGTGGTTTTCGACACCCGATGGCCGAGAGCGACATGGCGCGCCGTGCTTTGCCCGCTCAGAGATAACAGCATTCACCCCCGCCCGGCCAGAGGGGCCGGACAGGTTGCGAAAGGCTGACCGCGCAGTGGATGTTCAGAAGCGGAACACCGCGCTCAGCCGCGCCACGGTGACCGAGGTCCGCACATCGGCATGCACCACATTGAGCCCGTAGTCGCGGCCGCGGAAGCGGTAGTGCTCCAACTCGCCGCGCAGGCTCCAGCCATCACGAAAGGCATGTTCGACACCGGCGCCCAGCACCGCGCCGCGCAGCCGGCCACTGTCGGTCACCGTGGCCCCGCCGCCGGTGGCGCTGTGCTGCACGCTGCCCAGCGCCGGGCCGAGGGTGACGAAGAACAGCGAATCGCCGCTGGTCACGCCGATGCGCCCGCGCAGCGCCATCAGGTTGTTGACCCGCGATGTGCACTCGAAACCCGGTGTGGCGCAGGCAGCACTGCCGCGCATCCGGCCCAGAAGCCCCGAGGCCTCGGCGCCAAAGACCATGGTGCCGCGCTGCCAGTTGTAGCCCAGCAACCCGCCAGCCACCACGCCCGAGGAACCCGGCAGCGTGTTCGGCGCCGCCGGCACATGGCGTCCGCGCCCCAGTCCCAGCCCCAGACCGGCATAGGCGCCGGTCCAGTCATGGACCGCCGGCGCAACCGGGGCGGGGGGCATCACCATGGGTTCGGAAAGCCCGGCGCCCAGACTGCCTGCCTGCGCCATGCCGGCAGCCAGAATTGCGGCGCTGCTGATGGTCAGAAATCTCTTCATTGCGGCCTCCTGTTGGTTGAAGTCCGTCGTATCCGAAGCGGCCGGGCCGGCCCTGGAGGCGCCCGGCAAGCGGCCATCATAGCGCGGATCGCTGATTCCTTCAAAGCCCCGCTGTCGCCGGCTTGCGCCTGCCGCCTCGGCGCATTAACTTGGTAGCAACACCGAATGGAGGGCGAGACTATGGCGCCCGAGCGTCCCGCAGGCGCGGCGGCGCGTCCGAAATCGTCGAGACCACCCGAGATCGCTCGGGAGAGGGCTCCGAAAGAGGCAGAGCCAAAGCGCCAGAACCGGCCCGACAGGACGGCGCTTTACGCCGCGCTCGATCTGGGCACGAACAGTTGCCGCATGCTGATCGCCCGCCCCAAGGGCGAGCAGTTCGAAGTGGTGGACAGCTTCTCGCGTGCCGTCGAGCTGGGCACCGGGCTGGAAACCACCGGCAGGCTGGGCCATGTGCCGATGTCGCGCACCGTGCAGGCACTGCGCATCTGCCGCCGCAAGCTTGAGGAACACCGCGTCGGCCGCATGCGGCTGGTGGCCACCGAAGCCTGCCGCCGGGCGCGCAATTCGGCCGAGTTCATCCGCAAGATCCAGCGCGAGACCGGCCTGACCCTTGAGATCATCCCGCCCGAGGAAGAGGCGCGGCTGGCGGTGATCTCCTGCGCGCCGCTGGTGGCGCCGGGCACCGACCAGCTGCTGGTCATCGATATCGGCGGCGGCTCGACCGAGCTGGTCTGGATCGACCTGTCGCAGGTGCCGCCGCTGGAGCGCCGCCGCGCCATGCTGGAGGTGCGGCTGGGTCTCGATGGCGCGCCTCTCGTCACTGGCGCCGTCCCGCGCGTTGTGGACTGGATCAGCGTGCCGCTCGGGGTGGCGACCCTGAAAGACCAGTTCACCGATGTCGAGGACGATGCAGCACGATTCGCCTTGATGAGCTGGCATTTCGAGGAACAGCTGCATGGCTTTTCGCCCTATCAGAACCCCGCCCCGCGCGAAGGTTTCCAGATCATCGGCACCTCGGGCACGGTGACCACGGTGGCGGCGTCGTTTCTGGGGCTGCGGCGCTATGACCGCAACAAGGTCGATGGCCTGTCGATGACCTCGGCGCAGATCGATCAGGTGATCCGCGAGTATCTGGCGCTCGGCCCCGAGGGGCGGCGGCATGATCCGCGCATCGGCCGCGAGCGCCACGGGCTGATCATGTCGGGGGCGGCGATCCTGCAGGCGCTGATGCGGGTCTGGCCGACCGATGTGATGTCGGTCGCCGATCGCGGTCTGCGCGAGGGGCTGCTCTATGCGTTGATGAGCCGCGACGGTGTGCTCGATGTGGGCGGCACGGGAAGCGGAACGGGAAGCGGAACGGGACAAGGCGAAAAACCATGACCACCAAGCCAGGCAAGGGCACATCAGGGCGCGGGGCGCGCGACCTGCGGGTGCGCGTCAAGACTGCCAAGGGGCGCAAGCTCTCTTCCACCCGCTGGCTGGAGCGCCAGCTCAACGACCCCTATGTCGCCCGCGCCCGCCGCGAGGGCTATCGCGGCCGCGCCGCCTTCAAGCTGATCGAGCTCGATGACCGCTACCGCTTCCTCAAACCCGGCGCGCGGGTGGTCGATCTGGGCTGCGCCCCGGGCGGCTGGCTGCAGGTGGCGGTTGATCGGGTCAATTCCCAGGGAGAGAAATCGGGCAAGAAGCAGGGTTTCGTGCTCGGGGTCGATCTGCAGGAGGTCGAACCGCTGGCCGGAGCCGAGGCCCATGTGCTCGATTTTCTCGAAGACGGCGCCGAGGAACAGGTCAAGGCCTGGCTCGGTGGCGGGGCCGATGTGGTGATGTCGGACATGGCCGCCGCCGCCAGCGGCCACAAGCAGACCGACCATCTGCGCATCATCTCGCTTTGCGAGGCCGCGGCCTATTTCGCCTTCGACGTGCTTGCCGAGGGCGGCACCTTCGTCGCCAAGGTGCTGGCCGGCGGCGCCGAGGGCGAGTTGCAGCAATTGCTCAAGCAGCGCTTCACCAAGGTCCATAACGTCAAGCCGCCCGCCAGCCGCGCCGACAGCTCGGAAAAATATGTCGTCGCGCTGGGCTATCGTGGCCGCGTCGAGACTGCCGAGGACGCCGACCAAACCGACTGACCCCGAACCTCACCTCTTGGCGCAGCCTGCCCCGTCTTTGTGCCGGAAATATCCTGGGGGTGAATGGGCGCAGCCCAGAGGGGGCAAGGCCCCCTCGGTTCTGTTCGCCGGGAGCAAAGCCCCTCATTCCTCGTGATGCGCCTCCAGCACCCCGCGCAGCTTGCGGATCAGCACGCCGCGCCCGCGCTCGTCGGCGATATCCTCCATGGCCGCGTTGATGTCGAGGATCAGCCGCGTCACGTCATTGTGCCAGTCCAGCCTCGCCACCTGTTCGGGGCGCAGCCGGGGCGGCGGGGCATCATCGGCGGGCTGGGCGCCGGCCGGGGTCAGCATGAAGGCTTCATCGAGCGCCGGGCAGATCACCTTCAACCCGGCCTCGCCGCCCTGCGCGGTCTCAAGCACCGCCGCCAGCGCCGCCTGTGGCCCGGGCTCGCCATGAACCAGAAACACCGCCTGCGCGATCGGCCGGCGCGCCTCGATCCAGGCCAGCAGCTCGGGCGCATCGGCATGGCCGGAATAGAGCTCGATGGCGCGGATACGCGCCCGAACCGGGTAGTTCTCGCCCTGGATGCGCACCATATCCGCCCCGTCGCGCAGGATGCGCCCAAGCGTGCCCTCGGCCTGAAAACCGACAAACAGCACCGTTGCCTCCTCGCGCCAGATCCAGTGCTTGAGCCGATGGCGGATTCGCCCGGCCTCGCACATGCCGGATGCGGCGATGACGATGTGAAACTCGCGCATGTTGTCGAGCGCCATGCTCTGTTCGACGCTCTGGGTGAAATGCAGCAACGTCGATTCCAGCCCGGCCCGGAACCGCTTGCCATCGCTGAGCGCGCGGCGGTGGCGGGCGAAAACCTCGGTGGCCTTCAGCGCCAGCGGCGAATCCACATGCACCGGAATGCGCGGCAGCGCGCCCTCGTCCATCAGCTGCATCAGGTCGCTGATCACCTCCTGTGCGCGCTCGACGGCGAAAGACGGGATCAGCAACACCCCGTTCGGGCGGATCGCGGCGCGCACCTCCTCGGCCAGCAGCGCCCGGCGTGCGGCTTCGGTGGTGGCCGGGCGGTCGGTATCGCCATAGGTCGATTCGCAGATCACATAATCCAGATCGACCGGGGCTTCGGGGTCGGGATGCAGCAGCTTCGCCGCCGGGCCGATATCGCCGGAAAACAGCAGCCGCAACGGGCGCTTGTGCCCCGCCACAGCCACTTCCAGTTCGACCGAGGCCGACCCCAGCATATGCCCGGCATTCCACAGCCGCGCCCGCACCCCCGGCACCAGACCGAACCATTCGCCATAGGGCTGGGCGCGGAACTGATGCAGACAGCGCTCGACATCGGCGCCATCATAGATCGGCTCGACATCGCCCGAGAGCCGGCTGGCCCGGCGCCGGTTGAGCGCCTTGACCTCGATGGCCTGGATATGGGCGCTGTCGGGCAGCATGACCTCGGCCAGATCGCAGGTGGCGGGGCTGGCATGGATGAGGCCCGCGAACCCGTCACGCACCAGCTTCGGCAGCAGCCCCGAATGATCGATATGCGCATGGCTGAGCACCACCGCCCGGATGCCCGCCGGATCGAAGGGGAAGGGGCGGTAATTGAGCGCCTTTTCGGTCTTTGAGCCCTGAAACATCCCGCAATCGATCAGCACCGCCCCGCCCAGCGTCTCCAGCCGGAAACACGAGCCGGTGACGGCACGCGCGGCGCCATGAAAGGTGAGGCGGGGGAAGGGCATGAAGGGCTCCTGTTTGGGAGAAGCCTAGCGGGGGAATAGGGGGAGGGGTAGGGGGAGGATGGGGGTGTTGGAGCCCTGAGCGGACTGTGGGGAGCGCTTACTTCGTACCCTTTGTTTCATTCGTAATGGCAGCTACGGCCCGATCAAGTTCCGCGATTACCTTCGCCTTTTCAGCAGCTTCATATTTCTGCTCCAGCATCGTGATCACAGCCGCGCGTACCACGGGGAAGTATCGCCTGCATTCCGACTCGGTAAGTTCATGCAGGCCCAATGAAAGTATCCCATATGTGTCCTTGTACTTGACCACGGCGGGAGGAAGGTGCTCCGCGAGTTCGCTCACGCGATCCGTCATCCGCATCCTTCTGAATTCGGCCTCACGCTCACCCGTTGGGTCCGCAGTTGATCTGGCGGCTTCGACTAATTTCTCGAAGATTCGTCGAAGATAGACAAACGAGCCTATTCCGATCCCGTGCGCGAACAGGCCAGTGGCCCTGCGCAACTCCGCGAACTCCGCACCGAGAATGTTTCGATAACGCTCGATGTCAGCTCCGGCGACATCTTCCAATGAGGGTGTCTGCCCCACCTTTGTAAGAACGCCCTGCGTGTTGCTGTAGTCAAAAAAATAACTGTAGAGGTGGCGGCTAGGGTGACGCGAGCACCACAAGTGCAATGCAAACTGCCCGCTTTCAAAAGTCAGGCGCTTCGGAACAGGCCCTCCCCCTAATCCGCGTAGTCTCTCCGCATGAGCGACTTCTGGAGGCAAGCGATCCGCCGACGTCCTAAAAGTAGCGCCCTGACCGCAATAGACGCAGTGTGCGTCAAACTGCTGCGCCCCGCACTCTAGATCTCTCAGGTATCTTTCGTCGCGCACGGGGTTTAGTTGGATCGCGGCATAGAGCGTATGGTCGAGACAGAGCGATTTGACAGAAGGTGGGACCGGTGCCGCCTCCTGCCGAGCCTTCAGATCGGCGGCTCGCTGTTCGGCCTCGCGCTTGAACCTATCAATCGCCGCTTCTTTTTCGACCAATTCTCTGTCCTTCCCGCTCGATACTATAGTCGTCGCTGATCATGGGAAGCGCAATGCAAATTTATCGCTATTCAGTAGCGGCCCGCTATGGAGAATCCTCGAGAATCTGCTCTCGGCGTCGTTCAGTCGTCACCAAGTCGCGCCCGCAGCGCAAGGGCGCTCCGCCCTACAAAGCCACCCCTCAATCCTTCCCTCTGAACGGCTCCACATATTGCAGTGCCATATCCCAGGGAAAGAAGATCCAGGTGTCCTGGCTGACCTCGGTTATATAGGTCTCCACCATCGGCTTGCCCTTGGGCTTGGCATAGACGGTGGCGAAATGCGCCTTCGGGTAGAGCTTGCGCACCAGTTCCAGCGTCCTGCCGGTATCGACCAGATCATCGACGATCAGCACCCCCTCGCCATCCTCGCCCATGATCTCGGGGTTCGGCGCCTTGATCAGCTTGGGCTCGGCCTGGGTCTGGCGGTCATAGCTTTTCACCGAGACCGTATCGACGACGCGGATGTCCAGCTCGCGCGAAACGATCATCGCCGGCGCCATGCCGCCCCGCGTGATCGCCACCACCGCCCGCCAGTTGCCCTCGTCCGGCCCAAGCCCCTGCAGGCGCCAGGCCAGCGCGCGGGCATCGCGGTGAAGCTGGTCCCAGCTGACATGGAAGCCCTTCTCATGCGGCAAGCGGTCGTTCATGGGATCACTCCTTGGCGGGGGCGGCAGGCGCGGGCTGATGGGTCTGGGTGGCGATATCGGGCGCATCCACCGCCTTCATGCCGACGACATGATAGCCGGCATCGACATGCAGCACCTCGCCGGTGGTGCCCGAGCCAAGATCGGACAGCAGATAGAGCGCCGCCTTGCCGACCTCCTCCTGCGTCACGTTGCGCCGCAGCGGCGAGTTCAGCTCGTTCCATTTCATGATGTAGCGGAAATCGCCGATGCCCGAGGCCGCCAGCGTCTTGATCGGCCCGGCGGAGATGGCGTTGACGCGGATACCGTCCTTGCCCAGATCCTCGGCGATATACATCACGCTCGATTCCAGCGCCGCCTTGGCCAGCCCCATGACATTGTAATGCGGCATCACCTTCTCGGCGCCGTAATAGGTCAGGGTCAGCAGGCTGCCGCCGGGGCGCATCATGGCGGCGGCGCGCTGGCAGACGGCGGTGAAGGAATAGACGGAAATATCCATCGTCATCAGGAAGTTGTCGCGCGATGTATCGACATAGCGGCCACGCAGTTCGCCCTTGTCGGAAAAGCCGATGGCATGGACCACGAAATCGATCTCGCCCCAGAGCGCCTTCAGCTCGGCAAAGAGCGCATCGAGCGATTCCATGCTGGAGACATCGCATTCGAAGACCCGCGGCACGCCCAGCTGCTCGGCCAGCGGCAGCACCCGCTTCTTGAGCGCCTCGCCCTGATAGGAAAAGGCCAGTTCGGCGCCCTGCGAGGCCAGGGCCTGGGCGATGCCCCAGGCGATGGACTTGTCATTGGCCAAGCCCATGATGAGGCCGCGCTTGCCCTCCATGAATCCTGCTGACATCGATGTCTCCGGAAAAATTGGGATCGGCGCCCAGCAATAGGCCAAAGGGGGGGCTTCATCAAGGGCGGGCAGCGGCGCGCATTTGCCTTGCGGAGCCGGCGCGCTTCTGGTGAAGCTTGGCCCGCGCCCGGGCCGGGCGAACAGCACCAGAGGCGGGCAATGAGCGAGAACAAGGGCAGTGAAGGCGGCGAGGAGGTGGCGCGCGGCGGTATCTTTGCCGGCGACGATCCGTTCGAGATCGCGCGGAACTGGCTGCGCGACGCTGAAAAGACCGAGCCGAACGACCCCAACGCGATCGCGCTGGCCAGTGTCGATGCCAGCGGCCTGCCCAATGTGCGTATGGTGCTGCTCAAGGAGATCGAGGCAGCGGCGTTCGTTTTCTACACCAATTACACCAGCGCCAAGGCCATCGAGATCGAAGCGACCGGGCAGGCGGCTTTCGTGATGCATTGGAAAAGCCTGCGCCGGCAGATCCGGGTGCGCGGCAGCGTGACACGCGAGGAGGGTGCGCAGGCGGATGCGTATTTCGCCTCGCGCTCGTTGCAATCGCGGCTTGGGGCCTGGGCCTCGCGCCAGTCGCAGCCCTTGGCCTCACGCGCGTCTCTGATGGCCGAAGTGGCGCGCAAGACGCTGAAACTGGGCCCCAATCCGCCGCGCCCGCCGTTCTGGGGCGGCTATCGTATCACCCCGGTCGAGATCGAATTCTGGGCCGATGGCGCCTTTCGGCTGCATGACCGTTTCCGCTGGCGCCGGGCTGATCCGGCCTCGGACTGGACGGTGACGCGGCTCAATCCGTGATCAGGGCCGGCTTCACGAGGGGTCACGCATGCGCGACGATTCGCGTGTTTCCGGCGCGGGGTCTTGAAAAAGGCGCAAAATGAGCAGATGCTTTGAACCGTAATCATGTTTCGGGTTGGGACGAACAATGGTTGAAATAGAACGTGGCCTTCCGCGGCTTCGCGGGAGTGTCAAATGGTTTGATCCTGTAAAGGGATTCGGGTTCATCGTCGCCGAAACCGGCGGCCCCGATATCCTGTTGCACGTCAATGCGTTGCGCAACTTCGGGCAGAGTTCCGTCTGCGATGGTGCTGGCGTGGTTGTGAGCGTGCAGCAGACGCAGCGCGGTCTTCAGGCGGTCGAGGTGTTCGAGATCACCTCGCCCGAGGGTGAGGCGGTGCAGGGCGCGGTCGCCGATCTGGTGGAGGGCCCGCTGGAGGCGCTGCCGCTGGAACCGGCGCGGGTGAAGTGGTTCGACAAGGTCAAGGGCTTCGGTTTCGCCAATGTCTTTGGCCGGCCGGAGGATGTGTTCATCCATATGGAGGCGCTGCGGCGGTCGGGTTTTGCCGATCTGCAGCCCGGCGAGGCGGTGGCATTGCGCATTGCCGAGGGCGATCGCGGGCGCATGGCGGTGCTGGTGGCCTCCTGGGAGGCCGCGCTGCGGGAAACGGCTTCGCCCGAGGCTGGCGTCGATCTGGTCAACGCGCCGCTGCGTGCGCTCTCGGGCGTCGGCAGCTGAATGGTGGCGCCACGCGCGCGCTGGTCGATGATATGCGGGCGGCTGGCCGGTCTCTGGCTGGCGATGCTGGTTTTCTTGCTGGCGCTGCCTGCCGCGGCTGCCTGCCGCGATGATCAGGCCGATTTGCGCGGCTCCTGGGGGCAGGCGCGTTTCAGCATCGAGATTGCCGATACCGAGGCCCTGCGCTCGCGCGGGCTGATGCATCGCGAGTCGCTGCCGCGCTCCTCGGGCATGCTCTTCGTCTTTGACCGGCCCGAGCGGGCGGTGTTCTGGATGGAGAATACGCTGATCCCGCTCGACATGATCTTCATCGATGCCACCGGCCGGGTGAGCCATGTCCATCACGAGGCCATCCCGCTGGATCGCACCCCGATTGATGGCGGTGAGGGGGTGGCGATGGTGCTGGAGATCAACGGCGGGTTGTCGCGGCGGCTGGGCATCGCGCCGGGCAGCGAATTGCGCCATCCGCGCATTGCCCAGGCCGAGGCCGTCTGGCCCTGCCCCTGAGCGGGTGGCAGGGCAATGAAGCCCCGCCTGACTTTCGCGCAAACGGATTTCGGCGGCATCCTTGGCGCGTGCGTGGCTTTGTGCGTGTGCGCAGCTGTCCTGGGGACCGCCCGTTTCCGTCCCCGACCTCCCGGCCATTGGAACATGTCTTTTCAGCCGCCGCCGGATGGTCTAAGGAGCAGCGGATCGGGGCGTGGCGCAGCCTGGTAGCGCGACGGTTTTGGGTACCGTAGGTCGTAGGTTCGAATCCTATCGCCCCGACCATTCCAGCATGAGTTTCGTGATCGTGATGTGGTGGCCTTTCGGCCACTCCTGCCAGTTTCCCTCCGCGCGCCAGCCTGCTGGCTTGCGCGGCCAGCTCTCCGGTCGCAGCAAGGGAAAGGCGGCAGCCGGGGGCTGCCGCCTTCGGGTTTCGTCACCCGTCACCCGTCAGGTGTGGCCGGTGCTCAGAAATCCTGCCAGAGCGGCTGGCCACCACCACCACCGGCGGCGGCACGGCGCGGCGGGGGGGCGGCGCTGGGGGCTGCGGCCGGGATCGCATGGCTGGGCACGGCCTGCATCGCCGGGCTCGC
>ERZ869909.2643-NODE-2643-length-11476-cov-23.556803_pt1 | contig 11476 bp, 11 predicted proteins | sample MGYA00520892_ERZ869909 | MGnify/ENA primary metagenome ERZ869909 (study PRJEB32215, sample SAMEA104723947) | bioreactor metagenome | biome: bioreactor; feature: anaerobic bioreactor; material: water | place: China | collected 2015-03-12 ... | reverse complement strand
TAACCATGGAACGGGATATATTAAAAAAGGCAGTGAGCATCTTCTCCAAGAGCGACAAGTGAGATATCAATTCATTTATTTAACAACAGTCATGGATCTTGCTGACAGAAAAATCATAGGCTGGTCATTAAGTGAGGATATGACTACCGAAAATACAATTATGAAAGCTTGGCTTCATGCTAGATCAAATAGATCTCTAAGTGGTGATTTTGTATTTCATTCTGACAGAGGCGTTCAATACGCTTCTAACAAGATGGTTAATCTTTTTTCTTTCAACAGAAAAATCACCCAAAGTATGAGTAGAAAAGGGAATTGCTGGGATAATGCTGTAGCTGAAAGTTTTTTTAAAACAATTAAAAATGAATGGTTATACCGTTTCAAATACACTTCTTACAGTCAATTATACAGCTCTATAGCAGATTATATAAACTGGTATAACACTGAAAGAATACATTCATCTTTAGGGTATCTTTCCCCCCCTAGAAATGGAAATTAAATTAAGAGGAAAAGCTAATGAAGCGGCTTGAAATATTTTGTCTCAAAATTAGTAGGAATTCCACCACAACTTGTCCCGACTTTTCGGGATTTAGCTTTTCCAACCGTACCCAAAAGTCAACTGACTACCCAACAAGTGTGAATAATACAAATATCAAATAGAATAGTGTAACATTGACTCCTGTAGACAAGGCTATCTTTATGAAATAAAGGTAGTTAATGAACGTGTTAAAAAATAAATGTGCGGTCATCATTGGAGGGGTAGGCAGTATCGGTAAAACAGTCGAACCAAAGATGATAAAATATCACGCAACTAATTTTCAAAAATGATCGAAGTAAAAAATGAAGGAATTATATTGTCAGAAACAGAATTTGATTTTGAAAATGATGGTGTATTAAATCCCGCGGTATTGCAAGAAGGAAATACGGTTCACGTATTCTATCGAGCAGTTAGAAAGGGAAATTATTCTACAATTGGTTATGCAAAATTAGAAGGACCTTTAAAAGTAGTTGAGCGGAATGAAAAACCAATTATGATTCCCTCAACTAAAGATGAATTACACGGTGTCGAAGATCCTAGGTTAGTAAAAATTGACAACCTGTATTATTTGTCCTATTGCGCTTATGACGGGGTAAATGCACTAGGTTCTTTAGCCACTTCAGAGGACTTGAAACATTTTACAAAAATGGGAGTAATTGTACCTAAGGTTACTTATAAAGAGTTTAAAGAATTGACAGAATTTAGCGGGTATTTAAATGAAAAGTACGAGCGCTTTCAAGTTCAAAATAACGTTCAAAGCAATCTGGAAAAAAAGCTATTGTTATGGGATAAAAATCTCATCTTTTTTCCTAAAAAAATTAATGACTCATTCGTGTTTTTACATCGTATCAGGCCTGATATTCAAATTTGTTTTGTGAAAAACATCAAAGATTTGACTAAAGAATTTTGGGACGAATACTTACTGCATTTTAGAGAACATATTTTAATGACTTCAAAATATAAGCATGAAATTAGTTACATCGGAGGTGGTTGCCCTCCCATTGAAACCGATGCGGGTTGGCTTATCATTTATCATGGGGTTTATGATACTGCAAATGGATATGTATATACTGCTTGTGTGGCTTTGTTAGACCTGAATGACCCGACTAAAGAAATTGCTAGATTACCCTATCCATTATTTAAACCCGAATTGCCATGGGAACTTTTTGGGTATGTCAATAATGTAGTATTCCCAACAGGGACCTCACTTTTTGATGGTACACTGTACATTTATTATGGTGCTGCAGATAAAAGAATAGCAGCGGCATCATTGAATTTAGAAGAATTGATTGCTGAATTATTAACTTTTAAGACTAACTAGATGACTACTTGTAAAATTTTGATGATCAATTCGTTTCCGCCAAGAAAATGTGGAATTGCAACCTATAGCGAAGACTTGATTAGTTCTATTGAAAATAAATTTGGAGATAGTTTTACGATTAAAGTGTGTGCTTTGCAAAAAGAAGATAGTACCTTGAAGTATCCTTCTGAGATAACCTATTTTTTAAAAACATCACAAAAAGAAGCCTATAAAAAATTGGCTTTAGATATAAATAAAGATGAAGATATCAAAATCATTTATTTACAACACGAATTTGGTTTGTATGGGGGTGAATATGGCGATTTTATCCTCGATTTTTTAGAAACAAACAATAAACCCATTATCACTACATTTCACACTATTTTACCTAATCCAAACGAGAAAGTTAAAGAAGTAATTCAAAAGATTGCAGCGTTGTCGAGCAAAGTTATAGTAATGACCCATCTCTCAGCTAAACTATTAAAAAGCGACTATTTAATTTCGGATGAAAAATTAGTAATCATTCCCCACGGAACGCATTTGATAGAACCATTTATTTTAAATTCACCCGAATTCATTCCTTTTAAAAACAAAATCATTATCGCTACTTTTGGGCTAATTAGTGAGGGTAAAGGTATAGAAACTGCCTTAGATGCACTACCAAAAATCGTTGCTCAATTTCCGAATGTGTTATATTTAATAATTGGAAAAACACATCCAGAAGTAATTAAAAATGAAGGAGAAAGATATAGAGACTTTTTAAAGGAAAAAGTGAAAAAGTTGAAATTAAAAAACAATGTACTTTTCATCAACAAATACCTCGAATTAGACATCTTGCTGGAATATTTGCAGCGAACAGATTTATATTTTTTTACTTCAAAAGACCCTCTACAAGCAGTAAGCGGTACGCTCGTATATGCCTTGTCCGCTGCTTGTCCCGTAATTTCTACACCTATTCCCCATTCGTTGGAAATGCTAGATGGGGCAGGGATGAACTTTGATTTTGGAAATGTAGAACAACTGGAAAATGCTGCTATTTTGGTGCTTTCAAACCCACAAATGATGAAAAACATGCAGTTAAATGCACTTCATAGGGTAAGTCCTACCGCTTGGCAAAATGCAGCCATTGCACACATTAACATAGCTAAAACACTTCTTAATGAAAATGATTTCCATCTGGAATATAAAATTCCTGAATATAATTTAAAACACATTGAGCGAATGACCACTGATTTTGGCATAATCCAATTTGCTAAAATAACTTGCCCAGATTTAACCTCTGGATATACGGTAGATGACAATGCCCGTGCTTTAATTGTAGTTGCCAAACACTTTGAATTAACTGGAAAATTTAGTGACTTGCCCTTAATCCAAACTTATTTAAGATTTATTTTGTTTTGCCAACAAGAGGATGGTTCTTTTCTGAATTATGTTACAAATGACAACCATTTTTTTGATAAAAATAAGGATGAAAACTTGGAAGACTCCAACGGCAGAGCCATTTGGGCGTTGGGAGAATTTTTATCACTTAATCAACTCTTAGATTATGATTTGCAAGAGCAAGTTGAAAATGCTTTTCAATTATCAATTCAACACATTCATCGACTGCAATCCCCCAGAGCAATTGCGTTTTGTATTAAAGGGCTTTATCATTACTATCTATTTAACGAGCGAGAGGACATTTTAAAGCTTATCACAAAATTAGCAGACAATTTAGTATCGAAATATAGAGGCATTTCTAAAAATAATTGGCAGTGGTTTGAAAACTATCTCACTTATGCAAATGCGGTAATTCCAGAGGCTATGTTACTAGCAGGGAAGTGTACCAAAAATGAATTATTTACAGAAGTCGCTCATAAAACATTTGATTTTCTGTTAAGCTTAACATTTGAAGACCACCAAATAAAAGTAATTTCCAATACTGGATGGCATCTAAAAGGTGAAGACAAAAATGATTTTGGTGAACAACCTATTGAAATAGCCTACACTATTTTAGCTTTAAACACTTTTTATACGAGCAATTCCAACCACGAGTATTTAAACAAAATAAAAATTGCATTTAATTGGTTTTTAGGTGAAAATCATTTGAATCAAATTATTTATAACCCAATTACGGGTGGCTGCTATGATGGATTAGAAGAACATCAAGTAAACTTGAACCAAGGGGCTGAAAGTACCTTGAGCTATTTTTTGGCTAGACTAACCGTTGAAAAATATTCGGATAAATTGACAGACAAGAAATCATTGACTGAAATGCACAGTCGCCAACACAGGTCTAGCAATCAGATCTTAGTGAACGGTGTTTTGTAAAATTAATTGTAATTTTGAAGTATTTGGGTATTTAAGCAAGAGGCTAGGTAAGTCGATTCGAGTGCAGATGGAAATGCTGTGTATATCAGTTCATACATATTCATAAAAGAGCAATAGATAACAAAGTTTACAATAAACAAGAAATAATCAAAAACAAACCGTACTTCGAATGGAAGCGAGAGCGTATCATAATATGCTAAAAAAGTTTCGCAATAGATGTGTGAAATTTGGAATAGCGAACATTTATCTAACGAAAATTAATGATAATTCTTTCTTGATTAGCGGAGATGAATGATATAATTGAGCTTGACTATAAGATGTTAAAGAACATTATTCATGTTGGTTATTTTCGTTTGGAAAACAATTTCAATGCATTACCTGTGAATATGAAGCAGAAAATCACCGTACATGATTTTATCTTGAATAAGAAATCCCGAATGATTCATGTAAAAGACTTACTACCCGTTATCACATTTTCGGCAGGAATCATTGTGTTATTATTGTCTCTTGTTATGTACATTTTTGATTACAATACAATCGGACACGTCAATTACTCTCATCAAGGTAACTACCTAGGACATAATTCCCTCAATTGGTTGCATATGCTTATCATAGGTTTATTCCTAATTGTAGCTTCCATTTATTTTAGATATTTACGGAAACTAGATAAGCAATTACGGCTGAATAGATAGCAATACGAATAACAACAGGATTCATTATGTAAACAATGCGATTTACATATAAAACTTCTGTTGCACGACTAACGATACCCCAAATCGCCTTTTCTTGTACTTACACTAATTAAATCGGCATACTTTTTGTAAAAGAAATTTATATGTGAGTCTGGTAGACAAAAGGTAATAGAATTTTTCTTCCATTATCAGCGATCAATTAAAATTGAATAAAAATTCTCATAATGAAAGGAGTTGATGAAAACAGAATTAACACGAATGAAGTATCCATAGTAATAACTGCAAAAAAAGTAACGAATATTAATGAAATTTCATTACTACATATTATTCCTTCTCCTTTTTAGTAGTATTACTACTTTAAAAGCCCAAAGATTAGAGGTTAGAATTGATTATACAACTGATAGCTCGAACAAAAACAAAATGGAAGGGATGAATAACGTGAATAATTTTGGACTTCAATTCTCCTATTTTCCTTTTAAGAAAATACCAATGGCTTTGATTTCTAATATCAATTTTGGAAATTATTCATCTCTGAAATTTATTACGCAGAATAACTGGAATAATATTAATGTAAGTATAAGTGATACGTTGTTTACTGGTCGAAGTAATTTTTACAAGTATTTTTTGGGAATTAAAATTGCTGACCAACACTCAAACAGACTTTTTAATCCGTATTTTACAGCAATGGTTGGTATGGGGTTTGTAAACACAAAAATTAGTTTAGCTGAATCAAGTTCTAATGGAGAAGATGGTTATAATACATCTACAATTGGTTCGGACAAAATAAGACATAATGATGGAATCTACAGATTTGAGTTGGGGCTTGAAATGAATTTGAGAAAACTAAAAGATAGGTTTAACAAAGATTACAGTGTGACTAATATTTCCCTATTTGCTTCATTTGGATTAACTGGAAGTTTTAGGAGATTTGAATATACTTCAATAGAAAATATTGTTAAGGATATTGTTGATAATAAAGCACAACTACATGGACAAGATTTAGATTTGTTTTTCAATTCAATTCAACAAAAACTCCATCACAAAGAAGGTCTTTACAATGAAAAATTATATTTGTGGACTACTTCTGTGGGATTAATTTTCAGGTTTTGAGAAACCCCAACAGATAGGTACATCAAACTGTCTAAATTGATTTGAACCGATTTTTTTAACGAACTGACGCTATCAATATTTCCTTCATAACTACGTGCAAACTCAATATTTAATTATACTTTTGTGATAGTATCAAATGATAGTATCAATAAATGAAGCCTCCGTACGATATATCAACTGAAATTTTGAAATTAATCTCCTCTATTTCATTGAAAATTGGAGAAGTAAATGCAAAATATTTAATCAAAACCAATCCAGCTTTAAGAAAGCAGAACCAAATCAAAACGATTCATTCTTCATTAAATATTGAGGGAAATACATTAACAGAAGAACAAATTACTGCGATATTGGAAAACAAAAGAGTTGTTGGTCCAGAAAAAGACATTCTTGAAGTACTTAATGCTTTAGAGGTTTATAAAAATATAAATAGGCTAAAACCAGAAAACGAAAAAGACTTTTTAAAAGCTCATAAATTACTTTTACAAAAACTAATTGAAAATCCCGGAAAATATAGAAATCAAGGAGTTGGAATAGTGAAAGGTTCTAAAGTTGAACATATTGCACCACCTTTTGAAAATGTTCCATATTTGATGAAAGACTTATTTGAATACTTAAAAGATAAATCTGAATTGACATTAATCAAAAGCTGCGTTTTTCATTACGAAATGGAATTCATTCACCCATTTTTAGACGGTAATGGAAGAATGGGGAGATTATGGCAAACCTTAATTTTAATGCAAGATTATCCGATTTTTGAATTTCTTCCATTTGAAACGTTAATATCAAAAAATCAAAATGAATATTACAAAGCTTTGTCTATTTCTGATAAAGAAGGAAAATCTACAAGATTCATTGAATATATGCTGATGATTATTGATCGTTCATTATCCGAACTTCTCGAAAATTCTAGTAAAAAACTTAGTGATGAGGACCGAATTCAGTTATTCTTAGAAAAAAACGAAAATCAATTTAGTCGCAAAGATTATATGACCTATTTTAAAGACATCTCTTCAGCTACTGCAAGTCGTGATTTAAAAAATGCTGTAGAAAATGGAATAATTTTGAAAAAAGGAGATAAAATAACGACAACTTACAAAAAGAAATAATACTGCTTAGAACAGTCCTCTAGCTTAAAATCATCTATAAACTGGACTATTAGGAATAAACGAACGAAAGCACAACACAGGTCTAGCAATCAAACCCTAGTAAACAACTATTAATGAAATTTATGTAAATTAGCAAGTGAAATGAGTTGAAAAATAGTCACTTTAAGAAGACCGACCGCGTATAAGAACAAGAACCACACAAAGTAAAAGACAACAAATGGTAATAATCATAAATCTGGTCATTCGACTTTTTTTGACAGCAATATTAGTTGCTTGGGCGGTTTTACCCTACATTGACGGTTCGTCAAATGAAAGTATTTTAGACGAGATAGTTAAAATAGGGATCCTGCCAAGTATTCTAATCATTGGCGGATTCTTTATTATGGTTGCATTTTATTGTCGAACACTACAAAAATGTTTGAATTTGATAAAGCCTGAAAACAGAAAAGCCAAACCCACATCAGTTATGGTATATGTTCGCCATACCTTTTAACTTTGTAGAAGACTTTTTTATAGTCATTAACATTGCGAATTCTATTGAAGAAGAGAAAAAGACAAACGGAAAATTAAAAAACATTTCGGACTTCGGAATGGTTTCAGGGATTGGATGGAGCATTGCACAGATTCTATCCTTTATACCAAACATTCTCGGACAAACGGCAGGATTAATTGGAATGGTTTTAGTTATTTATCATTGGGTACAAATAACCAAAATAAATAAACTACTGATTGAACGTTAACAAATCATACAATTGAATATAAATAACCACGAGAAATGAAACACACACAACTACTTCTAATCGCATTTTTGGGGATTTTAATGATTTCAAACAAATCAATAGCTTGTTCAGTACTTTACTATGTTGATTCAATTACAGGGAAAATATATGTAGTCAATAGTGAAGATTATTGGCTAGATGTTGATGCGTATATTCAAATAGAACCTAAATCAAAAAAAGAGTATGCCAGACTATGGTATGGTTGGAATAATTTTGCACAAGGCGGAATCAATGATAAAGGACTTTTTTTTGATGTCGCAGTTACACCTGAGCAAGAAAAAGTGAAAGGATATCAGAATCCTAAAAACAATTTGGGAGATAAAATTTTAGCTTATTGCTCAACATTAGAAGAAGCTTTAGCTTATATAGAAAAAGAGAAAATCGCACTGAATAAAAGTCACATGATGTTTGGTGATAAAACAGGAAAAGCTGTGGTTGTAGAATGGGTAAACGGAGAGAGAAAACTTCATTGGATTAAGGACAACAAGTTGATAATGACAAATTATTTATTATCCGATCCTAATGCGGGGAATTATCCTTGTTATCGGTATAATAGTATCGAAGAAAGAATCTCTGAAATGGAGAAAAGTGGAGAAGAAATTAATCTTTTAAAGGTCGGAAATACTTTCGGACAGGCAGGTCAACCACCAAGAGAAAGTGAAGAGGGTCGAGTTGGAGGAACGGTTTACACTTCCTTCATTGATATAACCGACAACAAATTCTTTTTATCATATAAACTGAGTAACGAAAATGTTATAAAACTTGATTTGAACATTGAGTTTGATAAAACAAAACGACAGAAAATTAAATTGAAAGAATAAACAACGAACAGCATCTATGTTACGTTACACGAGAAACCATATACGATAGAAATTTAACAAGATAACCTTATGAAAATAGTTATACTCAACTTGCTATTTGTACTTTTTGGACAAATACTGTTCGGGCAAGATCATTTATATACCAAAGAATATGGGAATTCTAATAATCCCGCAATCATATTTTTACACGGGGGACCTGGTTACAATGCTTTTTCATTTGAATTTTCGACTGCCCAAGAATTAGCCGATAATGGGTTTTATGTGATTGTATATGACCAAAGGGGCTGCGGCAGGACAAAGCCCGAGACCAATTCTCGTTATACATTTAATGAAGCATTTGAGGATTTGAATAGTATTTATAAAACACACAATCTAAAGACTGCTTCTTTAATCGGGCATAGTTTTGGAGGAACGGTTGGGATTCTTTTCTCAAATAAGTACCCTGAAAAAGTTGAACATTTAATTTTAGTGGGCTCTCCTTTATCATATCAAATGACTTTTAAAAACATTATTGTAAGGTGTAAAAAAATATATTCCGAAACTACTTCTCCTCAATTGCAATACATCGAAATACTTGAAAAAATGGACACTACTTCTTTAGAATATAGTAGCTATTGTTTTATGCACGCAATGTCAAACGGTTTTTACACAGCGAAAAATCCGTCTGAAAAGTCTAAAATTATTAATGATAATTTAAGGAGTAATCCTATGGCAAACTACTTATTTAATATGACACGAGAACCAGTAAGTGGATTTTTTAAAAATGAACAGTATACAACTTTAAATTTATCCTCAAATCTGACCGAAGTGAAAGATAAAACAAAGGTGTTTGGAATATACGGACAAGAAGATGGTTTGTTTGACACAGAACAAATCGCATTACTGGAATCAATTCTAGGTACTGAGCGGTTTACGCTAGTAGAAAATGCTTCACACAGTGTCTTTATAGACCAACAAGATCTGTTTATTTCCCTAGTCAAGAAATCCTTTTCTGAGGAGTAATTATTACGGACTACAAACTGAAACAATGGACAATACTACTTTAATCATCGTTGTACTACCTTGTGCAATAGTTCCTGTACTTATTGTGGTAACTTCAATAATCAAATTAAAAACGCTAATAACAGGAATTCTATTTGTAGTATTTTTCAATGCTTCAGGTCAGAATTATTCCCAAATTGTAGATTCGTTGTTCGAACATTCGAGTGGAGAAATAGCACCAGGTTTTTCGATAGCAATAATTAAGGATGACACCGTAATTTGCCAACAATCTTATGGTTACGCAACTATCAAACACAAAATTAAGTTAGACGAAAGAACGAATTTAGCCATAGCGTCATGTAGCAAGCAGTTCACCGCATATTGCATTTTGTTACTGGAACAAGAAGGTAAATTGCATCTGACAGACGACATTAGAAAATATATTCCAGAACTTCCAGACTACTTTTCTACCATTACAATTAAGCACCTACTTTCACACACCAGTGGTATTCGTGACCATATCGTAATGTTGGGGTGGGAGAGCAAGCAAAAAGAGAAATACTACGATTTTGAAGGAACATTGGAAGCACTAAAAAAGTTTAATGGTTTATCTTTTGTAGCAGGAGAGGATTTTGCTTATTCCAATACAGGCTATGTATTACTGGCTTTAATAGTAGAAAAAGTATCGGGATTAAAATTTCATACATTCACAACCAAGCATATATTTGAACCGCTCGGAATGTCGAATACCCACTTCAGTTTTAGGCGAGAACTTGAAGTAACCAATCCATACCGTTATAATTTGAAAAAGGAAAAATTTAATGAGTTTACGCATAAAGAAGTAAATGCTTTGGGGGCTACGGGTATTTATACAACGATAGCAGACTTTATTCTGTGGGACAAGTATTTGTCAAATCCCCCAACAGATAAAGTGTCATTACTCGACAAAATGTTTTCCTCAGATACGCTAAATAATGGTCAATCTGTTAACTATAATTTCGGATTCAAACACCGCAAATTTAAGGGCTATCAAATCGTTGAACATTCAGGTGGTTGGGCAAATTACAATTTTCAATACACAAGAATTCCTGAGTTAGATATAAGCATTGTAATAGGGTCTAATAATGGATATTATTATCCCATCGGAATGGCTGAGAAACTACTTGAAAAGATTATTCCAGATGATCGCATAATGAGTCATAATGTTTCCACCTTGATAAATTTACCTGATTCCTTTCAGAATCAATTTGTTTGTAAGGATTTCAGTTCGTGTCGCATTACTTACACAAATGACAAATACATAATAACAGGCAAGAGTTTATATGGTGCTAAAAATTACCCCATACAAACAACAGAGGATGGAATTGTAACTGATTCTTCGGGAAACAATATTTTATTTAATCCCACTGATACATCGTTCATTTGGTTCGGAGGAGCCTATTTTAATACACCGCGATTGTTTGAGGTTAATTCACCTATAGACTCCAATTCACTTTTTGAATATACTGGGGTTTTTTACTCCCATGAGTTAGGTAAGCTAAAAGTGAAGTACAATAAAAATGCGGGAAATTTTAAATTAAAAACATCCTTTGGTACTAATCCACGAGTTTTGTCCTATGAAAACAGGTTGATTAAAACCAATAAAGACTACGATATCATTTTACTTAATGAAAATTCGCTATTATTGGGGAACTGGCTTGTGCGTGTGAAATTTGAAAAAAAACGCTAATAGTGTGTAACTAGCATTTGACTTAATAATTATAAATAATGATTCCCCGTAATTATACCAGTAAAACGTAAATAGTTTATGTTCTCCTAGGATAATTTTGCTTTAAAATTAAA
>ERZ869909.2642-NODE-2642-length-11479-cov-2.978337_pt1 | contig 11479 bp, 9 predicted proteins | sample MGYA00520892_ERZ869909 | MGnify/ENA primary metagenome ERZ869909 (study PRJEB32215, sample SAMEA104723947) | bioreactor metagenome | biome: bioreactor; feature: anaerobic bioreactor; material: water | place: China | collected 2015-03-12 ... | reverse complement strand
GAACAGCCGCAACTACACGCAGTGCGACAGCCTGCTGATCGGCAACCAGTGCGGCGCCCATACCGTGCCCTATATCGAGGTCAAGAATTCCTCGAGCCGGGTGGAACACGAGGCAACGACGTCCAAGGTCGATGACGACCAGCTCTTCTATTGCCGCCAGCGTGGCATGGACGAGGAAGAGGCGGTGGCGCTGGTGGTCAACGGCTTCTGTCGCGAGGTCCTGCAGGCGTTGCCGATGGAGTTTGCCATGGAAGCGCAGGCGCTGGTGGCGATCAGCCTCGAAGGGTCTGTAGGCTGATGAACTGGAAATGGCTGCTGTCGGCTGGTGAGCCGCGGCCGCGCTATGTGCTGCTGGTCGCGATCGGCGTGGTGCTGATGATGTCGCTTACCTATCCGATCTGGTACCCCGGCGGCCCCGGCATGGCCGCGTTCGCCGCGGTGACGGCCACCGTCATCAGCCATTTGTCCGCAAAGATGATCATGCGCCGCTGAGCGCGAGGAAACGGGAAGAAGCAATGCTGGAAATCAAGAACCTGCACGTCAAGCTGGAAGAAGAGGACAAGGCGATCCTCAAGGGTGTCGATCTGACCGTCGAAGCCGGCAAGGTGCACGCGATCATGGGTCCGAACGGGTCGGGCAAGTCGACGCTGGCCTATGTGCTTTCGGGCCGCGAGGGCTACGAGGTCACCGAGGGCTCGGTCACGCTGGAAGGCGAGGAGATCCTGGAACTGGAACCCGAGGAACGCGCGGCCCTGGGCCTGTTCCTGGCGTTCCAGTATCCGGTAGAGATCCCGGGCGTGGGCAACATGACCTTCATGCGCACCGCCGTGAACTCGATCCGCAAGGCCCGCGGCGAAGAGGAGATGTCCTCGGCGGAATTTCTGAAGGTAATTCGTGCCAAGGCCAAGGAGCTGAAGATCGACGCCGAGATGTTGAAGCGGCCGGTCAATGTCGGTTTCTCGGGCGGTGAGAAGAAGCGCAACGAGATCCTGCAGATGGCCATGCTGGAGCCGAAGATGTGCATCCTGGACGAGACCGACTCGGGGCTCGATGTTGATGCGATGCGGCTGGTCTCCGAAGGGGTGAACGCGCTGCGTGACGCGGGCCGGGGTTTTCTGGTCATTACCCATTACCAGCGGCTGCTCGACCACATCAAACCCGATGTGGTTCACATCATGGCGGATGGGCGCATCGTGAAGACCGGGGGACCGGAACTGGCGCTGGAGGTCGAGAAGAACGGCTATGGCGACATCCTGTCCGAGGCGGGAGCGGCGGCATGACGGCACAACCGAAACTCGGACCGCGCGCTGCACGGCGGGCGGCGAAGATTGAAGCGACGGCGGCGCGCCTGAACGCACTGGAGCTGCCGGCAAGCGGCCAGTGGCTGCGCCGTGCGCGCGAGGCGGCCGTGGCGCGCCTTGGCGAGATCGGCCTGCCCGACCGGCGGGACGAATACTGGAAGTTCACCGACCCAGCGAGCCTTCTCAAACCCGAGCCTGCCGCCGCGAAGCTCTTCGATGCCTCTGACGAGGCCGAGGTTTTTGGCGCCATCGACCGGCTGAAGATCGTCTTCGTTGACGGGATCTTCGATGCGGCCGCGTCGGACGATCTGTCGGCGGAAGGGTTGGAGATCGTGCGTCTGGCCGATGCCGGCGCGCGGGACATCCACTGGGGGCAGGAGCTTTACGGCACGCTTGAGGCCGCAGGACAGGAGCCCGTCGCCCGGCCGCTTGCCGTGCTCAACACGGCCTTGGCGACCGATGGCGTGATGATCCGCGCGACCCGTCGTGTCGAACGTCCGGTCGCCCTCATCTACCGCCGTGAGGACACCAGGGCAGAGCTTGCGCTGCATCACGTCATCAAGGTTGACCCCGGCGCCGAGATGACGCTTCTGGAAAGTGGCCCGGGTGCGGCGCGCCTCGCCACCGTAACCGAGGTCTGCGTCGGGGATGGCGGGGCGTTCCATCATGTCCGCACGCAGGGCCGCGATCATGAACGCCGCGCGATCACGCATCTTTTCGCCCGGTTGGGTGAAGAGAGCGTGTTCAAGTCGTTCACCCTGACGGCAAACGGCGCGTTGACACGCAACGAGGCGGTAGTCTGGCTAAACGGCAAGGGCGGCTCGGCCCATGTCGCGGGGGCGGCGATGGGCGACGGGGCGTTCCACCATGACGATACCGTCTTCATCACCCATGCCGCGCCCGATTGCGAAAGCCGTCAGGTGTTCAAGAAGGTGCTGCGGAACGGCGCGGTCGGTGTCTTTCAGGGCAAGATCCTGGTCCATAGGGAAGCGCAACTCACCGATGGCTACCAGATCAGCCAGTCGCTGCTGATGGACGAGACCAGCCAGTTTCTCGCCAAGCCTGAACTGGAGATCTACGCCGACGACGTGAAATGCTCGCATGGATCGACTTCGGGCGAACTGGATCCCGACCAGTTGTTCTATCTGCGCGCGCGCGGGTTGCCCGAAGAAGCGGCGAAGGGCCTCCTGGTACTGGCGTTCCTGGCCGAGGCGCTGGATGAGATCGCGCGCGAGGATCTGGCCGAGGAAATCCGCGAGAGCCTGCGCGGTTGGGTCAATCGGCACCGGTAGGGCCGAGCATGTCGCTCACGGCCGACATCCTGCGCAGCTACCGCGCCCCGCGCAGGGTGGTTCATCGACAGTTGCAGGCCGGCAGGCGTGAAGACCGGGCGCTCGTCTATCTGATGAGCGCCTGCGTCCTGATCTTCATCGCGCAGTGGCCCACGCTGTCGCGTGCGGCGCAGCTTGACCCGTCGGTGCCTTTTGATGCCCGGCTCGGTGGGGCGTTGATGGGCGTCCTGTTTGTTCTGCCGCTCGTTGCCTATGCGATCTCCTTCCTGCTGTGGCTCGCGCTGCGGCTGTTTGGGCCGGTCGAGCGTTACGGCGTGCGACTGGCCCTTTTCTGGGCGATGCTGGCAGTCAGTCCACTGATGCTGGCTCAGTCGGCCTTGTCGAGCATCGTGGGAACCGGCGGGGTGGTTCTCCTGTTCGGCCTGGGAGTATTGGCGGCGTTTCTGGTCATCCTGGTGGCCGGTTTGCGGGCCGCGCTTGAAGACGGTCGCACCGCGGCGTAGGGAAGCCAGATGATAGATGCCCGAAACCTTTCGTCGCTCCTCCGCTTGTCGGTGACCGATCCCGAAAAGGGCGCGGCTGCCGTCATCGGCTTGAACCCGCCCATCGCCGCGCGCTGGATGCTTCTGGCGCTGGTGGTGGCGCTGGGGACCGTCATGGCCTACCTGCTGCCACTACTCAGTGGCGCGGGCGAGGCGTTGCCCACCCCGATGAGCGCGGCAATGCTTCAGGGCGGTATGAACATTGCCGCCGTGGCCCTCATCTCGGTCGTCGGGCGGATGTTCGGCGGCAAGGGTTCGTTCGAGGATTCGCTGCTGCTGGTGGGGTGGCTTCAGGTCATCATGCTGGCGTTGCAGGCGGTGCAGCTTCTGGTGATGCTGATCCTGCCACCGCTGGCGAGCCTGGTGATGATTGCCTCGGTCGCGCTGTTCTTCTGGCTCCTGAGCGGGTTCATCTGCACGCTTCACGGCTTCCGGTCGCGGCTCGGGGTGTTGCTGGCCTCGCTGGGAACGCTTTTCGTTGCCGCCTTCGTCTTTTCCTTTGTCCTGCTGATGCTGGGATTCGAGATGCCGGGAATGCGCGATGTTTGACGTCGAAGCCGTTCGCCGCGATTTCCCGATCCTGTCGCGCAAGGTGCACGGCCGGCCGCTGGTCTATCTGGACAACGGCGCGTCGGCGCAGAAGCCGCAAATGGTGATCGATGCGATTACACGGGCCTATTCGCAGGAATACGCCAACGTGCACCGCGGGCTGCATTACCTGTCGAACCTGGCGACCGAGAAATACGAGGGGGTGCGCGGGATCCTGCAGCGCTTTCTGAACGCCGCGCATGAAGACGAAGTCATTTTCACCTCGGGCACGACCGAGGCGATCAACCTGGTTTCCTACGGTTGGGCAGCGCCGCGGATGCAGGCGGGCGACGAGATCGTGCTGACGGTGATGGAGCATCACGCCAATATCGTTCCCTGGCATTTCCTGCGGGAGCGGCAGGGCGTGAAGCTCGTCTGGGTTGAGGTCGAAGCAGATGGCTCGCTCGATCCACAGAAGGTGCTCGATGCGATCACCCCGTGCACGAAGCTGGTCGCTGTCACGCATATGTCCAACGTCCTGGGCACGGTCGTCGATCTGGGCGCGATCGTCGAGGGGGCGCATGCGCGCGGCGTGCCGGTGCTGGCCGACGGCAGCCAGGCCGCGGTTCACATGGCGGTCGACATGCAGGCCCTTGGCGTCGATTTCTACCCGATCACCGGCCACAAGCTCTACGGCCCGACGGGGTCGGGCGCGATCTACATCCGCCGCGAACGTCAGGCCGAAATGCGCCCGTTCATCGGCGGCGGCGATATGATCCGGGAGGTGACGCGCGATACCGTCACCTGGAACGACCCGCCCCACAAGTTCGAGGCCGGCACGCCGGGGATCGTCCAGCAGATCGGGTTGGGCGTGGCCCTGGAATACCTGATGTCGCTGGGCATGGAGAACATCGCCGCGCATGAGCGCGGGCTGACAGACTATGCGCGTGAGCGGTTGCATGGGTTAAACTGGCTTCAGATCCAGGGGGACGCACCGGGCAAGGGCGCGATCTTCAGCTTTACCATGAGCGGCGGCGCGCATGCCCATGACGTCTCGACGATCCTGGACAAGAAGGGCGTGGCGGTCCGCGCCGGGCAGCATTGCGTCGGTCCACTGATGGAGCATCTGGGCATCAATGCCAGCTGCCGCGCCTCCTTCGCTATGTACAACACCCGCGACGAGGTGGATGCGCTGATCGAGGCGCTGGAGTTCTGCCACGAGTTGTTTTCCTGACCGGCAATTGCCTGTTGCAGTGACGGCGCACGAAAGTTATGAGGCGGGTCACGGTCGCATAGCTCAGCTGGATAGAGCGCTACCCTCCGAAGGTAGAGGTCTCAGGTTCGAATCCTGATGCGACCGCCATTCCCATAATTTTTGAGCTTCCTTTTTGAGGAGCGGCTGTCGGCAGTGGTGGCGGACGCTAGGGCGTCGGTATGCGCGCGTAGGCAGATTGCACCGCATTGCAAGCCTTTGAAAGTACGGCGCGCGGGGGTAGTAGGGCCGTGGGCGAAGCCCAAATGTGGCTCTTTGCTTCCCGGGCGCGCATGTCGCGTGATCCCGTGCGGCAGTCACGTCGCGCCGGGGCGGTCGCGGCGAATGCGGCCCGCCAAGGTTGCCGGTCTCAGCGCGCCGGGGCAGGGGGTGCGGCCTCGGCCGCCGCGACCTGTTCCTTCACGCGGATGAAGCTGTCCGGCGTGACCGAGATCGAGTCGATGCCGCATTCCACAAGGAAGCGGGCGAATTCCGGATGGTCGCTCGGTCCTTGCCCACAAAGGCCGATCTTAGCCCCGGCCTCGCGCGCGGCGGCGATCACATGGCCGATCATCCATTTCACCGCCGGGTCCTGTTCGTCGAACAGATCCGCCAATTCCTGCGAGTCGCGGTCAACGCCCAAGGTCAGCTGCGTCAGGTCGTTCGAGCCGATGGAGAACCCGTCGAAGCGCTCAGCGAAGGCCGGGGCGAGGATCACGTTCGACGGAATCTCGCACATGGCGTAGATCTCCAGCCCGTTCTCACCGCGTCTCAATCCCTCCTCGGCCATGACAGCGAGGACCTTGTCGGCCTCGGCCACCGAGCGACAGAACGGGATCATGACGACGACGTTGGAAAAGCCCATCTCCTCGCGCAGGCGGCGGATGGCGCGGCATTCCAGCGCGAAGCCGGCCCGATAGCGGGGCGAAGTGTAGCGCGAGGCACCACGAAAACCGAGCATCGGGTTTTCCTCGTGCAGCTCGAATTCCGCCCCGCCGATCAGGTCGGCATATTCGTTGGTCTTGAAATCGCTCATGCGGATGATCGCGGGCCGGGGGTGCAGGGCCGCCGCAATCCGCGCCAGACCGCGTGCCAGCCGATCGACGAAATACTCGGTCTTGTCGGTGTAGCCGGCGGTGATCTCCTCGATCTGGCGGCGGGCATCGGGGTCGCGCAGTTGCTCGAAACCGACCAACGCCATCGGGTGGATGCGGATGTGGTTGTTGATGACGAATTCCATTCGCGCGAGCCCCACGCCATCGGCCGGAAGTCGCCACCAGCGGAAGGCCGCAGCGGGATTGGCCAGGTTCAACATGACCTGCGTGCGGGTCGCGGGCACGCGGCTGGGGTCCAGCATTTCCTCGTGGATCCGGGCGGTACCGTCATAGACGAAACCCTGATCGCCCTCGGCGCAGGAGACGGTCACTTCCTGTTCGTCATGCAGAAGATGGGTGGCGTTGCCGGTGCCGACGACGGCGGGGAGGCCCAGTTCGCGGCTGACGATGGCGGCATGGCTGGTGCGCCCGCCCCGGTCGGTGACGATGGCGGCGGCGCGCTTCATGATCGGCACCCAGTCGGGGTCGGTATTCTCGGTCACCAGCACCGCGCCATCGACGAAACGGTCGATCTCGCGCGGGCTTTCCAGGATGCAGACCCGCCCGGCCACCGCCGCATCGCCGATACTGAGCCCGGTGACGAGCTTCGCGCCCTTTCCGGTGAGGCTGTAGCTGCGATAGGCCGCGGCCGCGCGGCGCGATTGCACCGTTTCGGGGCGGGCCTGCACGATGAAAAGCGCGCCGCTGTCCCCGTCGCGCGCCCATTCGATATCCATCGGGCAGCCATAATGCGCCTCGATCACGCAAGCCCAGCGGGCGAGTTGCAGCACCTCGGGATCGGTCAACACAAACCCCGCGCGTTCGGCCTTTGAGGTTGGAACGGTGCGGGTGGCCTTTTCACTTCCCTCCGGCGCATAGACCATCTTCTGCTTCTTCGCGCCCAGCCGTTTCTCGACGATGGGCACGACGACCGGGTGGGCTGCGGGGTCGCCCAGAAGCGGCTTGAAGACCTGGTATTCATCGGGATCGACGGTTCCCTGCACCACGGTTTCGCCCAGGCCCCAGGCGGCGTCGATCACCACGATCTTGTCAAAGCCGGTTTCGGTGTCGATGGAGAACATGACGCCCGAACCGCCCCGGTCGGCCCGCACCATGATCTGCACGCCGACCGAGAGCGCGACCTTCAGATGCTCGAACCCCTTCGCCTCGCGGTAGCTGATCGCCCGGTCGGTGAAGAGGGAGGCATAGCAGCCCCGGCAGGCATCGAGCAGCGCCTCGGGGCCGCGGATGTTCAGGAAGGTTTCCTGCTGGCCGGCGAAACTGGCATCGGGCAGATCCTCGGCCGTGGCGGAGGAGCGCACGGCGACATCCACCGTGTCGCGGCCCGCTTGAGAGCAAAGCGCCTCGTAAGCTTCGCGGATCGCCTGGGCGACATCCGCCGGCCAGTCGCCTTGCAGCAAGGCAGCGCGCAACCGACTGCCGGTCTCCGCAAGGCTCGCCTTGCCCGCGTGCATCTGCTCAAGTGCCTGGCCGATGATCTCGCGCAGGCCGTTCGCCTCGATGAAGCGCCAGTAGGCCTCGGCACTGGTGGCAAAGCCCGACGGCACCGCCACGCCTTTGGCGCCCAGATGGCGGATCATCTCGCCCAAGGAGGCGTTCTTGCCGCCCACCCGTGGCAGGTCGGCGCGGCCCAGTTGGTCGAACATGATCACATGCGCTTGCGGATCGCTCACGGCATTCTCCCGTCTCTGGCGGCCTCTTGGCCTGGTCGCTCTGCTTCGAAAGCGTAGTGCCCCGGTAGAGGGGGACGCATTGATCAGGGTCAATGCCCGGCGAGACGCACACGACGGGCAGGAAAGGCACAGATCGGCCAAGGCGTCGCCCGATCGCGCGATTCGCGCATTGGTCCTGCGCGCGCTCGCCCTATAGTGGCGGCACAACCTGTAGCCGGAGCACCCGATGGATCAGCCTTTCCGCCAACCCGTCTTTGTGATCTCGGCCGCAATCATTGCCATCATGGTATTGATCGGGGCGATTGTGCCTGAGCAATTCGGCGCGGCGGCTAACGCCGGTCTGGCCTGGGCCACATCGAATTTCGGCTGGTTCTTCCTGATGTCGGTCTTCGGCTTCGTGGTGGTGCTGGTCTATCTGGCGTTCTCGAAGTACGGCGATACCAAACTGGGCCCCCCCGACAGCGAGCCGGAATTCAGCTATTATTCTTGGGTGGCGATGCTTCTGGCGGCGGGTTTCGGTATTGGCCTCGTGTTCTACGGCGTTGCCGAAGCGATGAGCCATTTCGTCACCGTCCCGCACGGGCTGGCCCCGCCGCGCACACCACAGGCAGCGGAACTGGCGCTGCAATACGCCTTCTTCAACTGGGGGGTCAGCCAATGGGCGGCGTTTTCCATCGTCGGGCTGATCATCGGTTTCTTCCAGTACCGCAAGCGCCGTCCGGGGCTGGTCTCGGCGGTGATGGACCCGGTCACGCGCCAGTTCGCCGCGCGCCGCAAGATCAACGCCGCGCTCGACATCTTCGCGGTTGTGGCGACCGTGATGGGGGTGGCGACCTCGCTCGGGCTGGGGGTGCTGCAGGTCAATGGCGGGCTGGGATACCTTTATGGCGTGCCTGAGGGGTTTCTCTGGCAGGCGATCATTCTGGGGGTCATGTTCGTAGCCTACATGATCTCGGCCTCGACTGGGCTGGACAAGGGGATCCGCATTCTGTCGACGATCAACCTGACGGTGGCGATCGGGCTGATGCTTTTCGTGCTGTTTTTCGGCCCGACGCTGGCGATCCTCAACAGCTTCGTTCAGGCGATGGGGAACTACCTGCAGAATTTCATCTTCATGAGCCTGCAGACCAACGCCCATGGCGATTCCGGTTGGGCAGCGGGCTGGACAATCTTCTATTGGGCCTGGGTGATCGCCTGGTCGCCCTTTGTCGGCACGTTTGTCGCGCGTATTTCATACGGTCGCACGATCCGGGAGTTTGTCATCGGCGTTTTGGTGGTGCCACCGCTTCTGGCCTGCATCTGGATGGGTGTCTTCGGCGGCGCGGCGCTGCATTTCGATCTGGCCGAAGGCGCCGGGATTTCGGTGGCGGTGGAGCAGAACATCACCAATTCGCTCTTTCGGTTCTTCGAACTTTTCCCGTTCTCGACCGCGCTGTCGCTTCTCGGCATGGTGCTGGTCTTCATCTTCCTGATCACCTCGGCCGATTCCGCATCCTATATCGTGGCGCAGCTCACTGACGGCGGCCGCAAGAACCCGCCGCTCGCCAAGCGGCTCACCTGGGGCGCGATGATCGCCGCGATCTGTCTGACGCTCATCGCCACGGGCGGTCTGGAAGCATTGCAGGCCGGCGCGATTCTGGCGGCACTGCCGTTCATCTTCGTCTTGTACGCGATGGTCTGGATGCTGTTTCGTGAACTGGCCGCCGACCGCCGCGCCCAACTCGAACAGCTTTACGAGGCCAGTGATCAGACACCGGTCGGCGCATCGCTGGAAGAGGCGCGCGAGCTGATGGAGGACTGACCCGCGGCCGTCCCGTCCTGCGAGCAAGCTAATCGGAGCACAGCTGCCGTGGGAGCGGAAGCCGGCAGACGAATGGTGACCTGTTCTTTTTATCACGGAGTAAGTAGTTGTTTGGGTGTTTGCGCGATAGCGCACGCCCGCGCGCAGGTGGCCCCATCGCCCCCACTGGCAGTCGTGCCATCAGGGAATCTGCGGTCACTGGCGGGTTCACGCCAATCCCAGCCGGGTGCCGCATTTTCGTGCATGAAGGCTGCGCTGCCGGAAATTCGTGCTAGGTTCAGCCCGGCACATCATCGACGGAAGGGCATTGGCATGCGAAAGCTGCAATCTCAGGGCGTTCATCACATCACCATCGTCGGGGCCGACCGGCAGACCTCGATCGACTTCTGGGAGGGGGTTCTGGGCATGCCCTTCGTCTTCGAACAGCCCAATCTCGACGCGCCGGATGAGGGGCATCTCTATTTCGATCCCGGTGACGGACGGCTGATCACCATCTTCACCAATGAACAGCGCAAACCCGACCCCAGCCGCACCCCGACCGACATCGGCTGCGTCCATCACCTGGCCTTCGCGGTGTCCCACGCGACCTTTGCCCAGGCGGTCACCCGTCTTGATGAGCGGGGCATCAGCCACAGCGGCGTGAAGGATCGCGGCTTCATGGATTCGATCTATTTCAAGGACCCGCTGGGCCTGCTGATCGAGCTCGCCAGCTATCGTTTCGAGCCCCCCGAAGGCACGACCCATGCCGAGGTCCTTCTGGGTGCCCACCGCATCCGTCAGGAAAAGGGCGACTACAACATCGGAGAGGAGCATCTGGCTGACGCGATCGAGGCGCTGACCGCCCGGCGCTTCCAGTCGCTTTCCGAGGATCGCGGCCCGAAGGATCCCTACCACCGCTGAGCCGCGCGGGAAGGGGCCGGGCGGCGCGCGTGCTTGACTTCACCGCCCTGCCGGCCTTTTCTGATCGCGCGAGCGTCGGCCGCGCAAGCCGCCGCTCCCGATAGGGAGGAGAAAATGCGAAACTTTTCGATGCGTGCGCTGGCCTGTAGCGTCGCCGCGAGCGCGATGCTGGCCGCGATCCCCGCGTCCGCCCAGGAGGTCACGCTGCGCGTGCACCACTTCCTGCCGCCCGGCGCACCGGTGCCGGCCAACTTCATCACCCCCTGGGCCGAAAAGGTCGAGGCCGAGTCCGACGGCCGGATCGCCGTCGAAGTAAACGCCGCCATGAGCCTCGGCGGCACGCCACCGACGCTGATCGATCAGGCCCGCGACGGGGTCGTGGACATCGTCTGGACGCTTGCCGGGTACACGCCCGGTCGCTTCCCGAAGGCCGAGGTGTTCGACCTGCCCTTCATCGCGGCGGGCGCCGAGCCGACCTCGCGCGCGGCCTGGCGCTTTTACGAGCAGCACCTGACCGATGAACTGGCCGACATCCACCCGATCGCCCTGCATGTGCACGGCCCCGGCGTGTTCCACATGCGCGCCCCGGCGGTCGAGCAACTGGGCGATCTGGACGGCCGCTCGGTGCGCGGCCCGACCCGGATGATCACGCGCCTTCTGGAAACACTTGGTGCAACGCCCGTCGGCATGCCGGTGCCCCAGGTCCCCGAAGCGTTGTCGCGAAACGTGATCGACGGCACGGTCATCCCCTGGGAGGTCACGCTGTCGCTTCGGGTCCCTGAACTGGTCGACACGCATACCGAATTCGGCGGTGACAGATCGTTCTACACAACCTTCTTCCTCTTCGCGATGAACCGCGAAAGCTACGACGAACTGCCCGACGATCTGAAGGCCGTGATCGACGCTAATTCGGGCTACGAGACTTCGGGCTGGGTGGGCCGCGTAATGGATGAGGGCGACCACCCCGCCCGCGAAGTCGCCGTCGAACGCCAGAACCAGATCGTCCAGATCGAGGGCGAACGTATTGTTCGGGAACGACGTGTGGACGTAGATCACGTTATCCACGACCAGCGGC
>ERZ869909.2641-NODE-2641-length-11482-cov-4.720386_pt1 | contig 11482 bp, 7 predicted proteins | sample MGYA00520892_ERZ869909 | MGnify/ENA primary metagenome ERZ869909 (study PRJEB32215, sample SAMEA104723947) | bioreactor metagenome | biome: bioreactor; feature: anaerobic bioreactor; material: water | place: China | collected 2015-03-12 ... | reverse complement strand
GGTCAGGGTCACATAGATGTAGATCCCCTGGCCCTTGATATCGTGGGGGAAGCCCACCACGGCAGCCTCGGCCACGGCATCGTGAGCTACCAGCGAGGATTCGATCTCGGCGGTGCCCATGCGGTGACCGGAAACGTTGAGCACGTCGTCAACCCGGCCGGTGATCCAGTAGTAGCCATCCTCATCACGGCGGCAGCCGTCACCGGTGAAATACATCCCCTTGTAGGTGGAGAAGTAGGTCTGCACGAAGCGGTCGTGATCGGCCCAGATAGATCGGGCCTGACCGGGCCAGGAGTCCAGGATCACCAGGTTGCCGTCTGCAACACCCTCGAGCTCGTTGCCCTCACTGTCGACCAGTGCGGGCATGACGCCAAAGAACGGCAGCGAGGCGGAGCCCGGCTTGAGGTCCATGGCGCCGGCCAGCGGCGTAATCAGGATGCCGCCGGTTTCGGTCTGCCACCAGGTGTCGACGATCGGACATCTGGAGTTGCCGATCACCCGGTAGTACCACTCCCACGCCTCGGGGTTGATCGGTTCGCCCACCGAGCCGAGCAGACGCAGGCTGTCACGCTTGCTTGAGTCCATCACGCCGTCACCGTGGGCCATCAAGGCACGGATGGCAGTTGGCGCGGTGTAGAGGATGGCCACGTTGTGCTTGTCGACGATTTCGCCCATGCGGCCGTGGCTCGGATAACTCGGCACGCCCTCGAACATCAGCGTGGTGGCACCGTTGGCCAGCGGACCGTAGACAATGTAGCTGTGACCGGTAATCCAGCCCACATCGGCGGTACACCAGTAAACCTCGCCGTCCTGATAGTCGAAGATGTACTGGTGGGTCAGGCTGGCGTAGACCAGATAGCCGCCGGTGGTGTGTTTCAGCCCCTTGGGCGCACCGGTGGAGCCGGAAGTATAGAGAATGAACAGCGGATCCTCGGCGTTCATCTCCTCGGGCGGGCAGTCGCGGGCCTGCTTGTCGACCAGGTCGTGATACCAGACATCACGCCCTTCATTCCAGTCGATCTCGCCGCCTGTACGCTTGACCACCAGCACTTTCTCGCACACCTCGGTGCCCTTGCGGGTAAGGGCGGCGTCGACGTTGTCCTTGAGCGGCACCTGCTTGCCACCGCGCACGGACTCATCGGCGGTGATGACGAGCTTGGAGTCGGCGCCGACGATACGCTGGGCCAGGGCATCCGGGGAGAAGCCGCCGAACACCACCGAGTGCACCGCACCGATGCGGGCGCAGGCCAGCATGGCCACGGCCGCTTCGGGAATCATCGGCATATAGAGGGTCACGACATCACCCTTGCCGATGCCGAGTTCCTTGAGTGCGTTGGCCAGTTGACAGGTCTTGGCGTGCAGCTCGCGATAGCTGACGTGCTTGGCGTCCTTGGGGTCATCACTCTCCCAGATGATGGCGGTCTGGTCGCCGCGCGTCTCCAGGTGGCGGTCAAGGCAGCTCACACTGGCATTCAGCGTGCCATCCTCGAACCAGCGGATATCGACGTTATGCGAATCGAAGGAAGTATTCTTGATCTTGGTCGGTGCCTTGATCCAGTCGACACGCTTGGCCTGCTCCGCCCAGAACCCGTCGGGGTCGTCAACGGACTGCCGGTACATGGCCTGATACTTTTCCTTGTCGATCCAGGCGTTGGCGGCAAAGTCGTCGCTTACCGGATGGACTTTCTGCTGTTCGGTCATTGAATAGCCTCTTCCAGGAGGTGAAGCCTCACTGTGGATACCGCCGGCAGCATTATTGTTGGTTGCGCCGGCACCATGATGTCTCTCCAGCATATACCTACTGTGGCAGCCTTCCCCTTAGACATTGGTATCAAGATTTTTCTTTTTCTTTTCAGAGAGTTGGATAGACTTTCAGCGCTCTACAAACGGCTGATAGACCAAGGTCTGAGCACAATGACGGCAGCGATAGTCTCTGCCTCGGCGCACCAGGGAATGACGCCGTGCGGTGAAGGCGTGTTCACGACAGTGGCAGACGTAGCGGTAGGGCGCGGGGCTGGCCCGCCCCGTATCGAAGGCGTGGGTCACCCGGGGTACGAGACCGAAAAGCTGGTGCATCACCGTACGCCACTCGTGGCCATGGGGGCGCGCCCGGTGGCCATCGCTGAGATGGCGCACCAGCCAGTGGGCCATCTCATGGGGTACCACCTCGACCAGGTAAGCGTGGCGGTTTTCCCGATAGAGCACCGGGTTGAAGCGCAGGCCACCGCGGCCATAATGTGCCTGGCCGGCGCACTTGCCTCGCAGGTCGAGCCATACCCGAGGCCGGGGCAGGTCCGGGTGGAATTCGCAACAGAGCCGCCAGGCGGCCTCGACCCGGTCGAGCAGCGCCTGATGCAGCGCCGCCTCGCCAAGCCGTGACAGCCAGGTAACGCAGGGATCAGCCAGGACCGGTCGGCTCGCGGCAACAACGGGATGATTGAGTACAGTCGCGGGGTGGTTCATGGCGAAACTGACTGATACCTCATGGGGGCTCCTGAAGCGGCTACCTGGCTGGGCCAGCGGTGCATGACAGGCCGGATAAGCCCAGCAGTGCTAGAATGGCGTCCTGGAAAGGTGACGTCCAGCCATACTGGGGCAAGAGCCTTTTCGATCAAATACGTCTTTATCCGACCCGCCGCCAGCGAGAGGCCCCATGTCCGACACGCCCCAGCCCCAGCCACTGCTCGAGGATGAAGCGCTCGAGCGGCTCGATGAGTACCTGGACTCCGATCGCGTCGACCCCGATGCCCTGGATCTTATCTCGGCCCACGGCTTCCTGGTAGCCCTGGCCGTCGCCCCGAGCGAAGTCGAGACCGCCGCCTGGATCGCCGAACTCTTTCAGGGCGAGCCCAGTTTCGCCGACGATGCCGAGCGCAGCGAGATCCTCGGACTGCTGGAGCGGCTCCGCCATAACGCCATCGACACCCTCGAGCAGGGCGGGCTCCCGGAGCTGCCCTTCGATACCGCCCTGGACGGCCTGGCCCCGGAGGAGACACCCATCGGCGACTGGTGTGCCGGGTTCATGGAAGGCGTCTTCCTGGATGAGGCGTCCTGGTTCGAGCACGACGAGGAGGCCGTGGCCACCCTGCTGCTGCCTTTCATGGCGCTTTCCGGGCTTTTCGAGGACGAACCCGACATGGCGGAGCTCGCCACCGACACGGCACGGCTGCAATCGCTCGTCGACCAACTGCCGGAACTGGTACTGGATCTCTACCTGCATTACCGGGTACCGCCTGAGACGCCGAAACCCATGCCGCGCCGGAAGAAACCCGCCGGAAGCAGCTCCGGCAAGGGCAAGCCCGGCGGCAAGTGATAGTCTTTGGCACTACGGCTTATCGGTTGACTACCGCAAGCGCGTCAGCCAGGCGTCTACCCGGCCGAATATCCACTCCTTGACCCGCTGCCAGCGGGGGCGTCGCGCCCACTCCTGCCGAGTGATCTCCCGACTGGCCGAAAAGTTACGTTCGAACAGAGCAGCGACCTCACCGGCGAAGCGGCCATCGTCCACTTCCTGGTTGGCCTCGAGGTTCCAGTGCAGGCTCCAGTGGTCGAAATTGCATGAGCCCAGGCTCGACCAGTTGTCCGCCAGGGTGAACTTGGCATGAATGAAGCTGGGCTCGAACTCGAAGATACGCACCCCGGCCTTGAGCATGCGGCGATAGAAGCGCTGTCCGGCATAGCGGACCCCGGGATGATCGTGATCCTTGCCCGGCAGCAGCAGCCGCACATCGACCCCGCGTCGTGCCGCACGCACCAGGCGCAGGCGCAGGCTGAAGGTCGGCACGAAGTAGGGAGTACAGAGCCAGATACGCCGCTGCGCCGAAGATACCCTGCCATAGAGGGAGTGCCGGATCGCCTGATAGCGGTAGCCCTGCCCCCACACCACCCGGCCGCGCATGCCGCGATAGTCCTCTCTCTCCGTCAGACTGAGCCCCACCTCTCGCACCAGGGCGGGCGACCCTTCACCACGGGTCATGGGGGAATCCCAGAGCCTGGAGAACAACCGCACCCAGTCGGCCACCACCGGGCCCTCGATACGCACCGCGACTTCATACCAGGCACTCAGAAACTCATCGACGGCGCCGAAGCCGCCGGTAAAGGCCACACGGCCATCCACCACCACGACCTTGCGATGGTCCCGGGTCAGGTTGCGTGCCAGGGAATGAAAGCCCAGCGGGTTGAACAGCCGCAGCGCAATGCCTGCCGCTTCGATGCGCTGGCGATCCTCTCCAGCCAGGCCCATGGCCCCGTAGCCATCCAGCATCAGGGCAACCCTCACTCCGCGCTCGGCGGCTCTCGTCAGGGCATCGAGCAGGGCCGTGGTCAGGCGCCCCGACTCCATCAGATAGAGTTCGATCAGTATCGAATGGCGCGCCTCCTCAATGGCATCGAACATCGCCGGCAAGAAACACGACGACTCCGCCAGCAACTGGAACCGATTGCCATCCCGCCACACGCCATGCATGGCATGTCTCCCGTATCCACTTGCGTGGCTGAATTGACGCACGTTTGCGCGCCGAGGGAAAGCACCTGACCCGACGGGTTGGGCAAGGCTATACTGACGCCTCGCCCCCAGCAGAGGCAACCGGATGGTCCTTGCTCACACCCTGCTCGCGCCCGTTCGCAGCCTGCTGAGACGCCTGCTCGACGCCTGGGTAGAGATCCGCCTGATCGAGCCTGCCCCCGAAGCGCTGGCACTCGACCCAGCGCTGTCGACCCTCTATGTGCTGCCCCACCCAGCGCTCTCCGACACCCTGCTACTGGAGGCCCTGTGCCAGCGCCATGGCCTTCCGCCGGCCAGTGGAAGACGCAGGATCGACGGCACCGAGCTGCCTGCGTGTCTGCCGCTGCCGGCCCCACGACGACGCCTGTGGCGACGCAGAACGGCCCACGCGGCTCCCTTCCTTACGGCGTTGGAACTGCTCGCGGCCGACCCCGATGCCGATCTGCAGCTGGTACCTGTCAGCGTGTTCTGGGGCCGCGCCCCGGGCAAGCGCTTCGGTTTCTGGCGTATGCTCGCCGCCGATAGCTGGCGGCTGACGGGGAGGATGCGTCGCGCCCTGTCAGTGCTGGTCAACGGTCGCAACGTGGAGGTCCATTTCGGTGCGCCGCTGCGTCTTCGCGACCTGCTCGATCCACGCGGCCCAGCGCTGGCCAACCGCAAGACCGCCCGCCTGCTGCGCGTCCACTTTCGACGCATGCGCACCCGCGTACTGGGACCCGATCTTTCGCATCGCCGCACCCTGATCGAAGGGGTAGCCAGAAGCCCTGAGGTCCGCCGTGTCATCGAGGACCTCGCCAGGAGCGAGAAGCGCTCGCCGCAGCGCCTCGAGCGACGCGCCCTGCGTTACGGGCGCGAGACCGCCTCCAGCATGACCTACCCGGTATTGCGCTTCATGGACGGGCTTCTGCGACGCCTCTGGAACCACCTCTACGACGGCGTCAACGTGCAGGGACTCTCACGCGTCAAGGAGCTGGCCGGCGACCATACCCTGGTCTACGTGCCCTGCCACCGCAGCCACATCGACTACCTGCTGCTCTCCTATGTGCTCTATCGGGATGGGCTGATGCCGCCCCACGTCGCAGCAGGCCGCAATCTCGATATCCCGCTGATCGGGCCATTGCTGCGCCGCGGCGGTGCCTTCTTCATGCGCCGCAGCTTTCGCGACAAACCGCTCTACGCCGCGGTCTTCAATGAGTACCTGCACCGTCTGCTGGCCCGGGGCCACCCGCTGGAGTACTTCATCGAGGGCGGCCGCTCCCGCAGCGGCCGCCTGCTGAGACCACGACCCGGCATGCTGGCGATGACCCTGCGCTCCTTCCATCGCAGCGCCAGCGCTACCACCCCGCCGAAACTCGCTTTCATACCGGTCTATATCGGCTACGAGAGGATCATCGAGAACGCCAGCTATCAGCGTGAGATGCGTGGCGGAAAGAAGCGCAAGGAGAGCCCCCTGGCGTTGTTGCGGGTCGTCGGCCAACTGCGCCAACCCTTCGGCCAGGTCACGGTCAGCGTCGGTGACCCGCTGCTGCTCGGTGACTATCTCGACGGCATGGATCCCAATTGGCGCAATGCCCCGGTCGAGCCGAAGCCCACCTGGCTCGGTGAGGCGGTACCGCGGCTGGGCAGCGAGCTGGCCAGGCGCATCAACGCCGCTGCCGCCCTCAACCCGGTCAACCTCGTTGCCCTGGTGCTGCTGGCGACGCCCCATGATGCCCTTGAGGAAAGCCTGATGATGCGCCAACTGGCGCTGCTCGTTCGACTGCAGCAGCGCTGCCCGGGAGGCCTGCTCGTCAGCCTGCCGGAAGGTGAGCCGAGCGATTGGATTGAGCATGTCATCGCGCTGGGCATGATCGAGCGTCGCAATCATCCGCTGGGCAATATCCTGGTGGCCAAGCCGGAGCAAGCCGGGCTGCTGGTGTGGTACCGCAACAACGTGCTGCACCTCTTCGCCCTGGCGGGGCTCACCGCCTTCGCCTTCCGCCATGCCCCGCAGCACGGCACGGACAGCCTGCTCCATCTCCTCGAACCCGCCTGGCCGATACTCGCCAGGGAACTCTTCCTGGAAGAGACCACATTGGCCACTACGCTACCAACCATGCTCGACGTCCTCGGCCAGGCGGGGCTGCTGACAAACGAGGCAGGCGTCTGGCAGCGCGCCGAGCAACTGGAGGCCGGCGAACAGCTCAACCTGCTGGGGCGCCTGATGCAACCTTCACTGGAGCGCGGCTATCTGCTGCTGGCGATTCTGCTGGACCAGCAGCCGGGGAGCCAGGGGCGCGACGACCTCACCGAGTGCAGCCGGCAGATGGCCGAGCGTCTGGCGCTGCTCTCCGGTCGGGATGCCCCGGAGTTTTTCGACCGCAACCTGTTCGCCGGCCTGATCGAGAGTCTCGAAGCCGGAGGCTGGATATGGGAGACCAATGACAGGCTATGGTACGACCAGCGGCTGTGCGAGGCGGCCCAGCGTTCAGGAGTCCTGTTCGACGCGGAGCTTCGCCACCGGCTCCAATTGGTCACCCGGGGGTAGATCGACGGTGTTCAGAGGAACGAGTCAGGACAGTGAGCGGTGCACGTAGATGTCGTAGCGGCTGGTCTTGCCCTCGATGACATGGCGTGGGGCGGGGCCGGCAATGGGCGGGGCCTTGCGCGGGCGCTTCACCACGACCCGGTGCGTGGCCACATCCAGTGCCGCCTCGAGCAAGCGAGGTGCATCGTCGTCATCGCCGGCCAGCAGCCGGAACAGCCGCATCTCCTTCTTCACCAAGGCCGATTTCTCGCGATGGGGAAACATGGGGTCGAGATGGATCACCTGCGGCATCACCCCGCTATCGGACACCAGTTCAGCCAGATGCCGTGTGGCATCGCCATGGGTCAGCGTCAGCCGCTGGACAATATCTGCCGTCTCGGCATCGCTGCGGGCTCGAACCAGGGCGTCTTCGAGCAGCGCATGGATCACGGCCACGCGCTCGATCATCAGCACACGAGCACCGAGACTCGCCAGCACGAAGGCATCCCGCCCAAGTCCCGCGGTGGCGTCCACCACGCTGGGAGTGACACCGCCGGCCAGGCCACAGGCCCGGGCGATGAGCTGTCCGCGCCCCCCGCCGAAGCGCCTCCGGTGCGCCGCCCGACCCGTCGCGAAATCCACCACCAGGGGTTTACCGTAGCGCCTCTCATCCCCACAGAGAGCCAGGGCTGCGCCCTCACGCCGCAATATCAGCTCGGTATCGCCCGCCGTCTCCTGCGGCAGGCCCAGCCTGTGTGCCAGCGGTGCCAGCACCTCGCCCTCCACCGCAACCCGCCGCTCGACATCCACGCCCCTCACCGGCTCTTCTGCCAGGCGACCTGGTCGCGCAGATAGACCGGCTGGACCTCATGGGCGGCATGACGCTCACCGGCGGCATAGGCACGGGCCGCCAGCAGCACCATCTCCTCGGCAGCCGGCTCCAGCGTCGTATCGCCCTGGCGGACTGCTGTGCGAATCTCGTCCGACATTGCCTCTCTCAGCGTCCAGCCGGATCCCACGCCAACCCAATCGCACGCCCTATGGCCTTCCGGGAGCTGCAGGCGTTCCGGGGGCATGACCATTTCCCGCGACAGCGCCTCGATCTGTCCTTCATGACAGCGCCAGGACGCCACGTAGACTTCACCCATGCGCGCATCCAGCGCGGTGATGACATGCGATAGCCCATGGCGACGATGGGCACCCAAGGCCAGTGCTTCAAGGGTCGAGACGCCGAGCAGGGGACGTCCCAGCCCATAGGCCAGCCCCTGGGCGAGGCCTGCCGCAATACGCAGCCCGGTGAAGGAGCCCGGTCCATGGCCATAGGCCACGGCATCCAGGTCGGTAGGCGCCAAGCCGGCCTCGGCCAGGACCTGGTCGACCATCGGCAGCAGGCGGCGGGTATGCTCACGGGGTGTGAGCGCGAAGTGCGCGACCAGGACATCGTCGCTACCTTCGTGGCGCTGAAGCAGTGCGGCGGAACAGGCACTCGAGGAGGCATCAAGGGCCAGCAGAATCGGCATAGGTGGACATCGTGACGGGAAGTGGGTGGCCATTATACGTTGCTGGCCGTTAAACGACGATGGCCCGCCATAGGCGGGCCAGGAGATACAAGCAGCAAATCAGCCTTTCCTTAGCCTTCCAGTGCCTCGCGCACCTGGCCGGTGATCTCATCGACACTGCCCACACCATCGACCCGATGATAGGCGGGAGCCGCCTTGGGATCCTTCTCGGCCCACTGCTTGTAGTAGTCGACCAGAGGAGCGGTCTGGTCATGATAGATCGACAGGCGATGACGTACCGTCGACTCGCTATCATCCTCACGCTGGATCAGAGGCTCACCGGTGACGTCGTCCTTGCCCGCTTCCCGAGGCGGATTGTATTCGAGGTGATAGACCCGCCCGGAGCCGGGGTGCACTCGACGACCCGCCAGACGCTTGACGATCTCCTCATCGGCCACGGCAATCTCCAGCACATGATCGATCTTCACACCGGCATCCTTCATGGCATCGGCCTGGGGAATGGTGCGAGGGAAACCGTCGAACAGGAAGCCATTTTCGCAATCGGGCTGGGCAATGCGCTCCTTGACCAGGGCGATGATGAGGTCATCGGAAACCAGACCGCCACTGGACATGATCTCCTTGGCCTTGATGCCCAGCTCACTGCCTTCCTTGACGGCGGCGCGCAGCATATCGCCAGTGGAAATCTGCGGAATATTGTAGCGTTCGCAGATGAACTGGGCCTGTGTGCCCTTGCCGGCACCCGGGGCGCCCAACAGGATCAAACGCATCTGGCGACTCCTTGAGAGAGTGATAAATTCTGTGGTGAAGAGGGATTGGAAAAGAACGATAACCGTGTGGCCACGGTCCGACAACCTCGAATACGCTGGCCAGGCCAAGCCTTAGGAACAAAATACCATTATTTTCAGATAGTTAATACACAACTTGCACTTTGGTCTTCCCTGTGGCTGACCGCCTTACGAAAACACCGGCGGCGCCCCAGGAGGCGCCGCCGGTGACCGGGTCAAACCACTGTTTACAGCAGCAATTTACAGCAACAATCGACGAATGTCGGTCAGCACATCGGCCAGGAAGGCGGTGAATCGTGCTGCATCGGCACCGTTGATGGCCCGGTGGTCGTAGGAGAGCGACAGCGGCATCATCAGCCGCGGTTCGAAATCGCTACCGTTCCAGACCGGCTTCATCTGCGCCTTGGAAACACCGAGGATGGCCACTTCCGGCGCATTGACGATGGGCGTGAAGGCCGTGCCGCCGATGGACCCCAGGCTCGAGATCGTGAAGCAGCCGCCGGTCATCTCCTCACGCTTGAGCTTCTTGGTCTGCGCCTTCTTGCCGAGATCGGCCATGGCGGTGGCGATCTCGATCAGCGACTTCTTGTCGGCATCACGAACCACCGGCACCATCAGCCCATCCGGCGTGTCCACCGCGATCCCGATGTGAACATACTTCTTCCACACCAGGGTCTCGCCGTCACCCTTCAGGCTGACGTTGAACTGCGGGAACCGGGTCAGTGCAAAGGCGCACGCCTTGACCAGGAAGGGCAGCGGCGTGAGCTTGACACCCTGGGCCTCGGCCTCGGCCTTCATCGCCTTGCGGAACGCCTCCAGCTCGGTGATATCCGCCTCATCGAACTGGGTCACGTGGGGCACATTGAGCCAGCTGCGATGCAGGTTGGTGGCACCCATCTTGAGCAGGCGCCCCATGGGCTTCTCTTCCACCTCACCGAACTGGCTGAAGTCGACTTCGGGAATCGGTGGAATGCCGCCACCACCGGTAGCCACCGGCGCCGCCGCTGACTGACCCTTGCCGCTTATGACCTGCTTGACGTAGGCGTGGACGTCCTCCTTGAGCACCCGCTCCTTCGGACCGCTGGGCTTGACCAGCCCCAGGTCCACGCCCAGCTCGCGGGCCAGCATGCGCACCGCCGGACCGGCATGCACCAACTTGCCGTCCCGCGGCTTGTGCGCGGCCATCTGCGCTTCGGGGCTCGGCGCGCCGGAGGGCGTCGTCGATGCCGGCTTGTCCGCCTTGGCCGAAGACGCTGAGGCCTTCTGTTCGGCCGGCTTCTTGCCAGGCGCTTTACTCGCCTGGCTCGCTGCCGGCTTCGCACCGGCCACGTCAATATAGCCGATCAAGTCGCCTTCGGAGACCGTATCGCCCTCCTTGACGGTGAGCTCCACCAGCTTGCCCTTGTAGGGGCTCGGCACATCCATGCTGGCCTTGTCCGACTCCAGGGTGATCAACGGATCTTCCTCGTCGACCTCGTCGCCTGCATTGGCAGCGATCTCGATCACCGGTACGTCGCTGGCGCCGGACAGGTCCGGCACACGGATCTCCTTGCGCTCTGGTTCGCCGCTGGCGGCTTCCTCCTCGGCCGGGGCCTCGGTCTGCCCTGCCTCCTCATCACTGGGCTTTTCACCGGACTGGGCTGCTTCCGGCTCGCCGCCTTCGTCACCGCCCTCGCCGACAATCTCCATGGTGCCGACCACATCGCCTTCGGAAACCGTATCGCCCTCTTTCACCGTCAGCGTGATCAGCTTGCCGGTATGGGGGCTCGGCACATCCATGGAGGCCTTGTCCGACTCCAGGGTGAACAGGGTATCTTCGGCCTCGATGTCGTCGCCTTCGGACACGGCCACCTCGATGATCTCTACATCGCTGGAGCCACCCAGATCGGGCACCGTGATATCCACCGTGCGCGAACCGCCGCCTCCGGAGGACTTGGCCGCCGGCTTCTCCTCGACGGCCTTCTTCTCTTCAGTCTTCTGCTCGGTCGGTTCAGCTTTCGCAGATTCGGCTTCCGCAGAGGCGTCGTCAGCTCCGCTGCCGGCTCCTTCCACCTCGAGCTCGACGATGTCGTCGCCCTCGGAGACGGTATCGCCCTCCTTGACCAGCACCTTCAGCACCTTGCCGCCCTTGGGCGCGGGTACGTCCATGCTGGCCTTGTCGGACTCC
>ERZ869909.2640-NODE-2640-length-11484-cov-34.306654_pt1 | contig 11484 bp, 3 predicted proteins | sample MGYA00520892_ERZ869909 | MGnify/ENA primary metagenome ERZ869909 (study PRJEB32215, sample SAMEA104723947) | bioreactor metagenome | biome: bioreactor; feature: anaerobic bioreactor; material: water | place: China | collected 2015-03-12 ... | reverse complement strand
GGACCCATGCCAACCAAGAGCCTCATGCCCGAGCGGCAGAATACCCGGGTCGAGCTCATCATGCTGGCCGCGGCCAGCCTTGGCTGCGTCACCGTTCTGACGGCGACGATCGCGTCCGGCCGCCGGCTGATCGAAGGCGGCGGCTTCCCGGGCGGGACGTGGCTGCTCGCGGGGCTTGTCGCCGTTGCGGGCATGGGCACCGTCTATCTCGTGTTCCGTACGCTCACGGTCATGCGCCGGCAGGCCGCCCGCTCGCGCGAGGAGGCGCGCCGGTTGCGCCGCGCGCTCGCAGCCTCCGAAGCGCTGATCAGGGCCGAGCCGCAGGCGCTTCTGCACTGGGAGCAGGGGAAGGGCTTCTCCGTCGTCACCCACACGCTGACGGGCGTTCCGGGGTTTCCGGCAAACTCCATCGAGTTGATCCGGTTCGGCTTCTGGCTCGACCAGAAGAGCGTTACGGCGCTCAAGTCGGCGCTCGACGGTCTCCTTGCCGACGGGCGGGCATTCAATCTGATCCTCAAAACGCTCGCCGGCGGCCATGTGGAGGCGGACGGACGCGCCGCGGGCGGCCGTGCCGTGCTCCGCTTCAAGGACGTGGCCGGATACAAGCGGGATCTCTCCGTCATTCTCGACCAGCACATGCGCCTCGCCCGGGACGTGCGCGCGAGCCGGGCGCTGCTCTCCGCGCTGCCGCATCCGGCCTGGCTCAGGGACCAGACCGGGCGCCTCACATGGGTGAACGCGGCCTACATCAAGGCCGTGGAGGCCGAGAGCGAGGCCGAGGTCGTGGACGGGCAGATCGAGTTGCTCGAAACGCGCCAGCGCAAGGCCGTGGCCCGCGTCCTCAAGATGGGCGACACGTTCAAGGAGCGGATGCCGCTGGTGGTCGGCTCGGAGCGCAAGTCGCACGAAGTGACCGTGCTGCCGCTCGGCGATGCGACGGCGGGGGCGGCCATCGACGTCGCGGACGTGGAGAGCGTGAAGGGCGAGCTGGACCGGCAGGTCGCCGCCTACGACCGGACCCTGGATCGCGTCGCGACGGCGGTCGCCATTTTCAACGCCGAGCGCAAGCTCACGTTCTTCAACGCCGCCTACCAGAAGCTCTGGCAGCTCGACGCCGACTGGCTTCAGAGCGGACCGACGGATGGCATGGTGCTCGACCGGCTGCGCGAGTTCGGCCGCCTGCCGGAAGTGGTGAACTACCGCGAGTGGAAGACGAAGGTCCTGCGTTGCTACACCGAGGAGCAGGAGCAGGAGGATTGGTGGCATCTGCCTGACGGGCGCATGCTGCACGTCATGGCCGCGCAGCGCCCCGATGGCGGCGTCACGTATCTCTACGAGGACGAAACCGAGCGGCTCGAGCTCGAAAGCAATTTCAAGCAGCACATCAATGTGCAGACGGAAACGCTGAACGCACTCAAGGAAGGCGTGGCGGTGTTTTCGACCGACGGGCGGCTTTCGCTCTTCAACTCCGCGTTCGCTTCGATCTGGAGGCTTTCGCCCCAGCAGCTTTCGGAAAGCCCTCACATCGATGCCTTCGTTCGCGTTGCGAAGGTGCTGTTCGACGAGCCCGCGAAGTGGGCCGAGATCGTCCATATCGTGACGTCGTTCGACTCGCGCGATCCGGTCGAGGGGCAGATGCTGCGGCCGGACAACAGCGTGATCGACTATGCGGCTTCACCTTTGCCCGACGGCGGCACGCTGCTCACATTCGTCGACGTCACGGATTCGAAGCGCTACGAGCGCGCGCTGATCGAGCGCAACGAGGCGCTCGAGACGGCCGACAAGCTGAAGAACCAGTTCATCGGCCACATCTCCTACGAGCTCAGAACACCGCTCACCAACATCATCGGCTTTTCGGAGCTTTTGGCGAACCCGATCTTCGGCGATCTCACGGCGCGGCAGAAAGAATATCTCGACGACATCGCGTTCTCGTCGAAGACGCTGCTTGCGATCATCGACGACATTCTCGATCTCGCGACCATCGACGCGGGCGGGCTCGAGCTCAAGCTCGAAACCGTGGACGTGCGCGCGCTCATCGACCGTGCGATCGGTGCGGTGCGCGAGCGGGCGGCGCGTGCACGCCTCACGCTCGACATCGCCATCGCGGACGATGCGACGACGTTCATGGCCGACCCGGAACGCACACGGCAGGTGCTGTCGAACCTTCTTTCGAACGCGGTCGGCTTCTCGAAGCCCGAAGGCGTGATCCACATTTCGTGCTGGCGGGAAGCCGGCGCCATGGTGTTCTCGGTGGAGGACCAGGGCGTGGGCATCCCCAAGGAGCAGCAGCGGCGCATCTTCAACCGCTTCGAGAGCATGAGCCAGGGCGGCAAACACCGGGGCGCCGGGCTCGGGCTCTCCATCGTCAAGAGCCTGGTCGATCTGCACGGCGGCGATATGGTGCTCGACAGCGAGCCTGGAAGGGGTACGAAGGTGACGGTAAGCTTCCCCGAACGCGGTCTCGAACAGGAGCAGGATGGTTCGCGCTCAATCCCCGGTTCTTCACGCGTGGCGGAAGGCTGACGCTTCCGAGCCTGCGATCCATCGCCTGGCCGAGCGCGTGGCGCTCAAGCTCGCGGCGGGCGACGTCGTCGCGCTTCACGGCGACCTCGGCGCAGGCAAGACGACGTTCGCGCGCGCGCTCATCCGCGCGGTGCTGGCGGACGCCGATGCCGAAATCCCGAGCCCGACTTTCTCGCTGGTGCAGACTTATACGTCCCCGCGCCTCGACCTCATGCATCTCGACCTCTACCGCATCGGGCACGAGGACGAACTCGATGAACTCGGCCTCGACGATCATCTGGCGACAGGCGCCGCACTGATCGAATGGCCGGAGCGAGCGCCGGGCCTGCGCGCCTCGAACCGCCTTGACATCCATCTTTCGCAAGGTGCAGCGCAGGACGAGCGCACGGTGCGCTTCGAAGCGCACGGCACATGGGCGCCGCGGCTCGCCAGGCTCAGCGCGATGTCGGACTTCCTCGACACCTATCCGCCGTGGGACGCGGCACGTGCGCTGCATCTTCAGGGCGACGCCTCGACGCGAACCTATGCGCGGCTCTCGAACGGCGACGATATCGCCATCCTCATGGATCAGCCGCGCCAGCCGGACGGGCCGCCGATCCGCGACGGGAAGCCCTACAGCCGCATCGCCCAGCTTGCCGAGGACGTGCGCCCGTTCGTAGCCGTCGCGTCGGCGTTGCGCGCGGCGGGTCTCAGCCCACCGGAGATTTACGCGGCGGATCTGGAGCACGGCTTTCTCGTGCTCGAAGACTTCGGCGACCGCGTATTCGGCCGCGAGATGGTCTCCGGCACGTCTCAGGCCGAGCTGTGGCGCGCGGGCGTCGAGACCCTGCTCGCGATGAGCACATCGGTCGTGCCCGACGTCATTGCGCTGCCCGACGGCAGCGTTCACCGCGTGCCCGAGCAGGATCGCGACGTGTTCGCCATCGAAGTCGACCTTCTGCCCCAGTGGTACTGGCCCGCCGTGCATGGCGCGCCGATTCCGCAGGATGCGCACGACGACTTCACGCGTCTTTGGGACAACGTTTTCAGGCGTCTCGCGTCCGAGCCCAAGGGATGGGTGCTGCGGGACTATCATTCGCCGAACCTCGTCTGGCTCCCGGACCGCGACGGGCCGCGCCGCGCGGGGCTGCTCGACTTCCAGGACGCGCTTGCAGGGTCGCTCGCCTACGATCTGGTGTCACTTCTGGAAGATGCGCGTGTCGACGTTCCGGCGCCGCTCGAAGACGCGCTGCTCGCGCACTACCTCGACGTGCGGCGCACAACGCAAGCCGGCTTCGATGCAGACGCGTTCCGGTTCGCCTATGCCGCGCTCGGCGTTCAGCGCAACACGAAGATCCTGGGTATTTTCGCGCGGCTCGCCATGCGCGACGGCAAACCTTCGTATTTGCGTCATATCCCGCGCCTATGGGGGTATCTTGCGCGCGGTCTGGCGCATCCGGATCTCGCTCCGATCCGCGGATGGTTCGACCGGCATTTTCCGGAAGAGGCGCGCCACGCGGTGCCCGACATTCCCCATTCGAAAAGCCCCTCCGCATGACCGAACCCGTGACGACTGCAATGGTGCTGGCCGCCGGCCTCGGCACGCGGATGCGTCCGCTCACCGATGCCGTGCCGAAGCCGCTCGTGCGGCTCAAGGGCAAGCCGCTCATCGACCACGTGCTCGACCGGCTCGCCGCGGACGGCATCGAACGCGCCGTCGTCAACGTGCATTACCGCGCCGATCAGATCGAAGCCCACGTGGCAGGCCGTACGTCTCCCGCGATCACGATTTCCGACGAGCGCGGCACGCTGCTCGATACGGGCGGCGGCGTGCTCAAGGCGCTGCCGCTGCTCGGAGATGCGCCGTTCCTGATCCACAATTCCGATTCCGTGTGGGCGGAGGGAATCGGGTCGAACATCCGCCGCCTCATCCGCGCCTTCGATCCGGAGCGCATGGACAGCCTGCTTTTGCTCGCGCTCGGCGCGGACAGCCTCGGCTATGACGGCCACGGCGATTTCGTGATGTCGCCCGACGGCGCCCTCACGCGGCGCGGCGAGCGGTCGGAAGCGCCGTTCGTGTTCGCGGGCGTTTCGATTGCGCATCCGCGGTTGTTTACGGACGCGCCGGACGGGCCGTTCTCGCTCAACGTGCTCTGGAACCGGGCTATGGCGCGCGGCCGTCTGTTCGGGCTCCGGCTCGAAGGCACATGGATGCACATCGGGACGCCGCAGGCGGTGGACGAAGCGGAACGGTGGATAGATCGAGCCGCGGGCGCCTGATGCCTTTCGTTGCGGTGTACGGTCGGCCCCGATTCTTGCTGGCCATGATGGGCCGAAATTTCGGGGCACGCCGTACACGATGACCAAGCCGGCAGGCGCCAATATCTACACCGTCGAGGCGGGGCGGCCGTTTCTCGACTGTCTCGCGGCCTCCATTCTGGACGGCAGCCTGCCCGCTCGTGGCGGGCCCGCGCCGTCCGTGCTCGATCTTCCGCGCATCACGCTCTACCTGCCGACGCGGCGCGCCACGCGCGCACTCCAGGACGCGTTCCTGCGCGCCGCAGGCGGCCGCGCGTTGCTGCTTCCGAACGTCGTGCCCGTGTCCGAGGGCGAGGAAGATCTCTCGCTCATCACGGCTGCAGCGTCATCGCAGAACGACGGGCACGGGCCCGCCATTCCGCCCGCCATTTCCGAGCTCGAACGCCGCCTCGTGCTCACGAGCCTGATCCGGCGCTGGACGGAGACGCTCGCCGTTCAACAGGGCGACGGTCTTGCGACGGACGTGATCGCGAGCACCTCGGCCCAGGCCGCCGTGCTGGCGCACGAACTCGCCCAGCTCATGGATATGGTGGAAACCGAGGACGTGAACCTCGACCGGCTCGCGGAGCTCGTGCCGGAAACCTTCTCCGAGCACTGGCAGAGAACGCTGCACTTCCTCGAAGTGATCACGCAGGCCTGGCCCGGCTACCTCGCTGGAACGGCGCTGATGTCGGGCGCCGCCCGGCGCAACGCCGTGATCCGCGCCGAAGCGGAGCGGCTGCGGACCGCGCCACCCACGGCCCCTGTCATCGTCGCGGGCGTCACGGGCTCGATCCCCGCCACAGTGGAATTGATGCGCGCCGTCGCTGCGCTACCGAACGGCGCGATCGTGCTGCCGGCGCTCGACACCACGCTCGACGACGCGAGCTTCGCACGCATCGTGCCGGATCATCCCGAGCATCCGCAGTTCGGCCTCAAGAAGCTGCTCGACGCGCTCGGCTGCGACCGGCGCGACGTCGTGCACCTCGGCGGCGTATCGAGCGGCGGATCGCAGGCGCGGGCGCGGCTGATTTCGGAAGCCCTGCGCCCCGCCGGCACCACGGCGCTGTGGGAGGCGTTCGCCGCGGACGCGCGCCGCGACCCTCAGAGTACGACGCCGCAGGATCTCAGCCTGGTCGAAGCGCCGTCCGCGCAGGACGAAGCCGAAGCGATTGCGCTGATCCTGCGGGAAGCGGTGGAGACACCCGGACGTACGGCGGCTCTCGTCTCTCCGGATCGTCTCCTCGCACGGCGCGTCGCGGTGCGGCTCGAAGCGTGGGGCATCACGGTCGACGATTCCGCCGGCCGTCCGCTCCGCAAGACGCCGCCCGGCGCGTTGCTCGATCTCGTCATCGATGCGGTCGAGACGCGGTTCGCGCCGGCGGCCGTGGTCGCGCTTTTGAAGCATCCTCTCGCGCGGCTCGGCCTCGATCCGTTCGCGGTGCGCCGTGCGGCGCGGGCGCTCGAACTCGCAGCGTTCCGCGCGCCCTATCTCGGCGACGGGCTCGGCGGCGTGGAGGCGGCTTTCGAACGAGCATCCGACGCCCGGGCGCAAGGGGTCCGCCAGCATCCCGCCGTCGACCGGCTTTGGGACGAAGACTGGAACGGCGCGCACGACCTCATCCGCCGCCTGGCGGACGCCTTCCAACCGCTCACCGCGCTTTACGGCGGTGACGGCGACGTGGCGCTGCGCGATCTTGCGGACGCGCATAGCACGGTGGCCGAAGCGGTGGCGACAGTTCCTGCCGACGATGGCTCGGGCGACGCGCCGGAGTGCCCGCTCTGGCGGGACGAAGCCGGCGCGACGGCCGCGCGCTTCTTCGCGAGCCTTCTGGACGAAAACCTGCCGCCGCTCGATCTTCCGGCGGCCGATTACGCCGATCTCTATCGCAGCCTCGCGGCCGCCGAGACAGTGCGCCCGCGCGGCCCGGTGCATCCGAGGCTCTTCATCTGGGGCCCGTTCGAAGCCCGTCTGCAGCAAACCGACGTGGTGGTGCTCGGCTCGCTCAACGAAGGGACGTGGCCACAAGCCGCCGATCCCGGACCCTGGCTCAATCGGCCGATGCGCGAAGCGCTCGGATTGCCGTCTCCGGAAGAGAAGAACGGTCAAGCTGCGCATGACTTCGCAACGCTGCTCGCGGCGCCCCAGGTCGTGCTCACGCGCGCGGCCAAGAAGGATGGCGTGCCGACCGTGCCGTCGCGCTGGCTCTTGCGTCTCAAGGCGCTGCTCGACGGCATGGGCGCGCAGGCCGCGCTGACGCCGCACCTGCCGTGGCTGCATTGGGCGCGGGAACGCGACCGGGCCGATCCGGTGCCGCGCCTCGCCGTGCCCGAGCCGCGCCCGGCCGTCGCGTCGCGGCCACGCAAGCTTTCCGTCTCGCGCATCGAAACGTGGATCGCGAACCCTTACGCCATCTTCGCGCGCGACATTCTGGGCCTTCAGCCGCTCTCGCCGCTCGGCGAGCAGCCTGGCCCGGCGTTGCGCGGCAGCATCATTCACCACGCGCTTTCGGAATTCGCGAAAGCGTATCCGAACGCGCTTCCCGGCAACCCGGAAGCCGAGCTGATCCGGTTCGCACGCACGACGCTCGATGCCTATGCCGCGCATCCGCGCATCGCCGCTTTCTGGGTGCCGCGCTTCGCGCGCTTTGCCGAGTGGTTTGCAAAGACGGAGGCTGCGCGGCGGGCCAATACCGATAGCGTGATGGCGGAGGTTTCCGGGTCCCTCATCTTCGAGGCTCCGGCCGGGCCGTTCACGCTCACGGCGCGCGCAGACCGCATCGACATCACGGCACATGGCTTGGTGATCTCGGACTACAAGACCGGCGCGCCGCCGACCGACAAAAAAGTTCTCGCGGGAGCGTCTCCGCAGTTACCGCTCGAAGCGGCGATTGCGCTCGATGCTGCGCTCGGCTTCGAGAAGATCGCCCGCCGACCCGTCACGACATTGCGCTACATCCGCGCCTCGGGCGGCGAGCCGCCGGGGGAGGAGCGCGACATCAAGGCGGACGACATCGCGGCTCTCGCCGCGCGGGCGCTCGACGGTCTCAAGCGCCACGTCGCGCGCTTCGACGATCCCGCGACCCCCTATCGGCCGCTCAGGCGCGCAGGGTTCAGCTACGACTACGACGACTACGCGCATCTCGCACGCGTCGCGGAATGGTCGTCCGGCGCCATCATGCAAGAGGAGGCGTGAGGCATGACAAGTCCCGCTTCCATCGCAGCGGATCTTGCGGAGACGTCGCGGCGTCAATCCGCCGCCGCCGATCCGCTGGCCTCCTGCTGGGTCTCCGCCAACGCCGGCACCGGCAAGACGCACGTGCTCACCATGCGCGTGCTGCGCCTGCTGCTTGCCGGAACGCCGCCCGAGCGCATTCTCTGCCTCACCTTCACGAAAGCCGCTGCGGCCGAGATGTCGAAGCGCGTGTTCGAAAGCCTCGCGACGTGGGTGATGCTGCCCAAGGCCGATCTCGAAAAGACGCTGTCCGAGGGCTTCCTCGGCCGCGCGCCGACGGCGGAGGAGATGGCGCTTGCGCGCACGCTGTTTACCCGCGCGACGGAGACGCCTGGCGGGCTTGGCATCGTCACCATTCACGCGTTCGCCGAGCGCCTGCTGCAACGCTTTCCGCTCGAAGCGGGCGTGACGCCGGGCTTCTCGATCCTCGACGATACGACGGCCAAGAAGCTGATGCGCGACGCCATCGACCACGTGATCGGTGCGGCGGCGCGCGATCCTGGGACCGTTCTCGGGCGCGCGCTCGAAGCGGCGATCGCGTACGCCGCGGACGATCACTTCGACGACATCCTGACGGACGCCGTGAACCGCCGCGACTGGTTGGAAGGCGTCTCGCGCCTACCGTCCGAGACAGAGGGGGGCCCTGAAGGCCTCGACATGGCCGAGCAGCTCTACCGCCGTCATTTCGGCGTGCGCGCGGGCATCACGCGCGCTGCCATAGAAGCGGATGGTGCGCGCGTGATGCCCGCGGGCGATCTTGCCCACATCCGCGACGTTCTGTGCACAGGCACCAAGAGCGACTGCGATCTTGCCGAGCTCGCGGCGGCGGCGCTTGGCGCCTCATCCGACCGGCTTCGGATGGACGCGCTCTGCCGTCTTCTGCTCACGAAAGACCATGAGCCCCGCAAGCGGCTCATCACGAAAGCGCTCTCGGCCAAGAACCCCGAGATCGAGCCTTTGATGTCTCGCGCGCAAAGTCGCCTGCTTTCATTCGTGGCCGAGTGCCAGGGCACGATTGCGGTCGAAGCGACAATGGCGCTGATCCGGCTCGCCGATGCGGTGCGCCAGCGCTACCACAACGCGAAGGTGCGGCGGGCGGCGCTCGATTTCGACGACCTCATCCAGCGCGCGCAAAATCTGCTGGCCAACAGCGCGTCCGTCGAGTGGGTGCTTTACAAGCTCGACCGCGGTCTCGATCACATCCTCGTCGACGAGAGCCAGGATACGAGCCCGTCGCAGTGGCGCGTGGTGGAAGCCATCGCAGGCGAGTTCTTTGCGGGCACCGGCGCGCGCGAGGAGGTCGTCCGCACGCTGTTCGCCGTCGGCGACGAAAAGCAGTCGATCTATTCGTTCCAGGGCGCGGCGCCCGAAATGTTTTCCGCCATGGGCGACCGTTTCGCCGAACTCACGGCCAGCGCGAACGCCACGTGGCGGCGCATTCCGCTCACGCTTTCGTTCCGCACCGTGGCGCCCGTGCTCGAAGCCGTGGACCGCGTGTTCGCCGATACGGCGCGCACGCCGGGCGTTACGCCTGCCCCTCACATCGCGCAACGCGCCGGCCATGCGGGCCTCGTCGAGCTCTGGGGCACGGAGCAGCACGAGGAGACGGAGCTCGCCGACGCGTGGTCGCCGCTCGAAGACACGTCGGCTGAACCGCCGGTGGTGCGGCTCGCAAACCGTATCGCGGACACCATCAAGGGCTGGATCGCGACGGGCGAAACGCTCGCGTCGACGGGGCGGCCGATCACGCCGGGCGACATCCTGATCCTGGTGCAGAAGCGCAATCCGTTCGCGGCGCCGATGGTGCAGGCGTTGAAAGCGCGCGGCATTCCCGTGGCCGGCGCGGACCGGATGCGCCTCACCGAGCAGATCGCGGTGCAGGACATGCTCTCGCTCGGCGATTTTCTCACGCTGCCCGAGGACGATCTCGCACTCGCCGAAGTGCTGAAGAGCCCGATCTTCTCTCTCGACGACGCCGATCTCGAAGCGCTCGCATGCGGACGCAAGGGCACGCTTTGGAAAGCGCTGCTCGATGCCGCCCGCGACGTGCCGCGGTTCGTCGAGGCGGCCGAGACGTTGAAGCGCTGGCGCAAGGCAGCGGACTTCCGCCCGCCGTTCGAATTCTTCGCCGACATCCTGGACCGCGACGGCGTGCGCCGCCGCCTCATCGCGCGGCTGGGGCTCGACGCGGCGGACCCGCTCGACGAATTCCTCGACCTCGCGCTCACCTACGACGACGGTGCGCCGCCGTCGCTCGCCGGCTTCCTCGCGTTCATGCGCGACGGCGAACGCGACATCAAGCGCGACATGGAGCACGGCCGCAACGAGGTGCGCGTCATGACGGTGCACGGCGCGAAGGGACTCGAAGCGCCGGTCGTTTTCCTGCCGGACACGTGCAGCGCCGGTTCGGCCGCGAGCCGCGGCGGCCGTCCGATGGTGCTCGACGACATGCTGCGGCCTGCGGGCATGGCTGCGCCGTTCGTATGGCCGGTGAAGGGAACGAGCGGCCTCGAGGCGATCCAAAGCGCACGTCACGCGCTGGCGCAGCGTGAGCGCGAGGAGCGCAACCGGTTGCTCTACGTCGCCATGACGCGCGCGCGCGACCGGCTTTACGTGGCGGGTTTCGAAGGAAAGAAGGGCCGCGCCAGCGACTGCTGGTACGATCTCATCGCGGCCGGGCTCGACGATTGCCTGCAGCGCGTCACGCTCTCCGACGGCCGCGAGGTGCGCCGGCTCGAAGCGCCACAGACGGCAGAGGTCAAGGCGTCCGCTCGCGCGGCCGAAGCCGAGACGCCTGCCGCTCCGCCACCGGCCTGGAGCATTCAGCCCGCGCCCCGCGAACCCCAGCTCACGGTGCCGCTCGCGCCCTCGCGGCTCGCGCCTTACGAGACGGACGACGAAGGCGAACCGCTCCGCGTCTCGCGGCCGCCAGACCTTCGCGACGAGCCGGCGGCGCTCAGTCCCGGCAAGCTTCAGGGCGAGAGCCGTTTCCTGCGCGGCACGCTCACGCACGCGCTGCTCGAACATCTTCCGCAGATTCCATCCGATGCGCGCGGCCGTGCGGCCGAGGCGTTTCTCGCAGAGCGGGGACGCGGTTTGCCGGAGCGCATGCGCATCGGCATCGCGAATGAAGTGCTCGGCCTCATCTCGGATCCGTCGTTCGCGCCGGTGTTCGGCCCCGATAGCCGGGCCGAGGTTCCGATCGTCGCGGTCATCCCGCGCCCGGACGACGCGGGCAGCGGCCCGCCGCTTCGGATCGCAGGCCAGATCGACCGGCTCGCGGTCACGGACGAGGCGGTGATGATCGTCGACTACAAGACGAACCGCGCGGCCCCGGTGAACCACTCGGCCGTTGCCGCCGTTTACCTTTATCAGCTCGCCGCCTATCGGCTGGCGATCCGCGACATCTTTCCCGGCCGGGCGGTCCGCGCCGCTCTGCTCTGGACAGA
>ERZ869909.2639-NODE-2639-length-11490-cov-4.533427_pt1 | contig 11490 bp, 8 predicted proteins | sample MGYA00520892_ERZ869909 | MGnify/ENA primary metagenome ERZ869909 (study PRJEB32215, sample SAMEA104723947) | bioreactor metagenome | biome: bioreactor; feature: anaerobic bioreactor; material: water | place: China | collected 2015-03-12 ... | reverse complement strand
CCCCGCCGGTATAGCTGGCCGCCGCAGCCGCGGGGGCGGCGGCCACCTCCTTCCCCGCTCCCTGGGCGGGAGAGGATGGGGCGGCGGAGGATGTGCCTTCGGCTTCCAGCATCAGGATCGCCGAGCCTTCCGAGACCTTGTCGCCCACCGCCACCAGCACATCGGTGACCTTGCCGGCCTTGGGCGCAGGCACGTCCATGGAGGCCTTGTCCGATTCCACGGTAATCAGCGGGTCCTCGGCACGGATCGTATCGCCCGGCCGCACCAGCACTTCGATCACCGGGACGTCCTTGAAATCCCCGATATCGGGCACCCGAACCTCCTCCAGGCTACCCCCGCCATAACCACCGCCGGCATCGCCGGGCGCTGCCGAGCCCACCCCCTTTTCATGGACCGCTGGTTGCGGATCGTGGTCTGCCACCCGGGATCCGGTCTCGGCCGGTTCCAGCATCAGGATGATGGAGCCTTCGGAGACCTTGTCACCCTCCTTGACCTTGAGCTCTCCGACTGTTCCCGACGCCGGGGACGGCACGTCCATGGAGGCCTTGTCGGTCTCCAGGGTGATCAGCGGGGCTTCGATGTCGATGGCATCGCCCGGCTTGACCAGCACCTCGATGATCTCGACGTCCTTGAAGTCCCCGATGTCGGGCACCTTGACTTCGATTGCATTGGCCATGTCGTGGGCTCCTCACATGATGATGCGCCGCATGTCGGCGAGCAGATTGGCGAAATGGACGTTGAAGCGGGCCGCGGCGGCGCCGTCAATCACCCGGTGATCCCAGGAGAGCGACAGCGGCAGCATGAACCGCCACTCCGACTGTTTGCCGTCGGGTGAGACCTGCTTCCAATAGGAGCGACACACCCCCATGATGGCCACTTCGGGGGCGTTGATGATGGGCGTGAAATAGAGCCCACCGATCCCGCCGAGTGAGGAGATGGTGAAACAGCCGCCCTGCATCTGATCGGGCTTGAGCTTGCCGTCGCGGGCCAGCTTGGCCAGCGCCCCCATTTCCTGGGCGATCTCGGCGACGCCTTTCTGGTCCGCATCGCGGATCACCGGCACCACCAGGCCGTTGGGCGTGTCGGCGGCAAAGCCGATGTGGTAGTACTGCTTGAGGATCAGGTTGTCGCCGTCCAGCGAGGCATTGAACTCGGGGAACTGCTTCAAGGAGGCGACCGCGGCCTTGATCATGAAGGCCAGCATGCTGACCTTGATGCCGGCCTTCTCGTTGGCCTTGTTGAACTGCACCCGGAAGGCCTCCAGGTCGGTGATGTCAGCTTCGTCGTGGTTGGTGACGTGGGGAATCTGCACCCAGTTGCGATGCAGGTTGGCACCCGAGATCTTCTTGATCCGCGACAGCGGCTGTGTCTCCACCGGGCCGAACTTGGAAAAGTCGACCTTGGGCCAGGGCAGCAGATCCAGGCCCCCGCCGCCGGCTGAAGCGCCTGTTGAAGCGCTAGCCGCCGCCGGGGCACCGCCCCCAGAGAAGTTGTGGACAGCGAAGCTGCGGATGTCCTCCTGGGTGACCCGGCCCTTGAGACCGGTCGGGGGGACTCGTGGCAGGTCTACCTCCAGTTCCCGGGCCAGTCGGCGAGCCGAAGGGCTGGCGTGAACCCGGCTGAAATCCGCGATCGGCCCCGTCGCCGGTGCGGCCGGCGGTGGGCTCGAATGGGCGGCCGCCGATGGCGGTGTCTTCGCTTCTTCCGCGGCGGGAGAGGGGGCAGGGGACGCTTCGCCTTCCACCTCCAGCGTCAGAATCGTCGCCCCCTCGGAGACCGAGTCACCGAGCTTGACCTTGATCTCCTTGACGGTGCCGGCCTTGGGCGCGGGCACGTCCATCGAAGCCTTGTCGGACTCCACGGTGATCAGCGGGTCCTCAATCTGGATGCTGTCACCCGGCTGGACGTGAATTTCGATGATCGGCACATCGGTGAAGTCGCCGATGTCGGGTACTTTGATGTCTTGGATGGCCACGTTTATTCTCCTCCTCCGACTCAGGCGTACAGGGGGTTGGGCTTTTCGGGGTCGATGCCGTATTTGGCGATGGCATCCCGGACCTTGCCGCTCTTGAGCTTGCCCTCGTCGACCAGGGCCTGCAGTGCGGCCAGGGTGACGTAATGACGATCCACCTCGAAGTGGCGTCGCAGGGCCTCTCGGCTGTCGGAGCGGCCGAAGCCGTCGGTACCCAGTACCTCATAACGCCGTGGCACGTAGGGGCGAATCTGTTCCGCGAACAGTTGGATGTAGTCGGTAGAGGCGATGACCGGTCCTTCGGTGCCTTCCAGGCACTGCTCAACATAGCTCTTGCGCGGCTTTTTCCCCGGATGCAGCCGGTTCCAGCGCTTGGCAGCCTGGCCGTCGCGGGCGAGTTCATTGAAGCTCGGGCAACTCCAGACATCGGCTGCCACGCCCCAGTCGTCGCGCAGCAGATCCACCGCGGCGATGACCTCGTTGAGAATGCTGCCACAGCCCAACAGCTGTACCCGCAGCCCCTTGCCCTTGGCCTTGCTGAAGGGATACATGCCCTTGATGATGCCCTCTTCGGCACCGTCGGGAAGCGCCGGATGGTGGTAGTTCTCGTTCAGCGTGGTGATGTAATAGAAGACGTTCTCCTGATCCTCGTACATGCGCTTGAGGCCGTCGCGCACGATCACCGCCACCTCGTAGTGGAAGGTGGGGTCATAGGCCATGCAGTTGGGGATGAACTGGGCGAACAGCTGGCTGTGCCCATCCTGGTGCTGCAGGCCCTCGCCGTTCAGGGTGGTGCGCCCCGAGGTGCCACCGATCAGGAAACCCCGCGCCAGCATGTCGCCGGCCGCCCAGGCCAGATCGCCGACGCGCTGGAAGCCGAACATGGAGTAGTAGATGTAGAACGGGATCATGGTGACCCCGTGATTGCTGTAGGACGTGGCCACGGCGATCCACGATGACATGGCTCCATCCTCGTTGATGCCCTCCTGCAGGATCTGCCCCTTCTGGTCCTCCCGGTAGGGCATGATCTCCTCGGCGTCCATGGGCACGTATTTCTGTCCTTCGGGGGCGTAGATACCGATCTGCCGGAACATGCCCTCCATGCCGAAGGTGCGAGACTCATCGGCGACGATCGGTGTCAGTCGTGGCCCCAGGGTCTTGTCCCGGGCCAGGGAGACCATGATGCGCACCACCGCCATGGTAGTGGACATGGTGCGCTCACCGGTGTCGGCGAGCACCTGCTTGAACATCTCCAGGGGGGGCGCCTTGAGCACATCGCCGTTGCGCTGGCGCTGGGGCAGGTAGCCTCCCAGTGCCTTGCGCTGACCATGCAGGAACTGCATCTCGGCGCTCTCTTCGGGGGGCTTGAAGAAGGCTGCCTTGGTGACCTGTTCGTCACTGAAGGGCAGTCCGAAGCGTTGGTGAAAGTACCGGAGATGATCCTCGCCCAGTTTCTTCTTCTGGTGGGTGATGTTCTGGCCCTCCCCCCCCTCGCCCATACCGTAGCCCTTGACGGTCTTCATCAGCAGCACCGAAGGCTTGCCCTCGGTGTTGACCGCCGCATGATAGGCCGCATAGACCTTCTGAGGATCGTGGCCACCGCGGACCAGCTTGTAGTAGATGTCATCATCCGACATATGGGCGACCATCTCCTTGAGCTCCGGATACTTGCCGAAGAAGTGCTCGCGGACGTAGGCGCCACCCTTGACCTTGAAGTTCTGGTATTCGCCGTCGACGCACTCCTCCATGCGCTTGCGCAACAGCCCTTGGGTGTCCTTGGCCAGCAATTCATCCCAGCCCGACCCCCACAGGCACTTGATGACGTTCCACCCAGCGCCCCGGAAGTTGCCTTCGAGCTCCTGAACGATCTTGCTGTTGCCCCGCACCGGGCCGTCCAGACGCTGCAGATTGCAGTTGATCACGAAGATCAGATTGTCGAGCTTTTCACGGCTTGCCAGGGCGATGGCGCCCTGGGACTGGGGCTCGTCCATTTCTCCGTCGCCCAGAAATGCCCAGACCTTGCGCCCTTCGGTATCGGCCAGCCCCCGGTGGTGGAGGTATTGCATGAACCGAGCCTGATAGATGGCCATGATCGGCCCCAGCCCCATGGAGACGGTGGAGACTTGCCAGAAGTCCGGCATCAGATAGGGGTGGGGATAGGAGGAGATCCCCTTGCCATCCACCTCCAGCCGGAAGTGCTCCAGCTGTTCCTCGGTGAGTCGCCCCTCCAGGTAGGCACGAGCGTAGATGCCCGGTGCGCAGTGCCCCTGCACGTAGATGATATCTCCTCCGTGGCTCTCATCAGGGGCATGCCAGAAGTGATTGAAGCCAACCTCATACATCACTGCCGAGGATGCGTAGCTGGCGATATGCCCCCCGGGTTCGGCGGGCTTCTTGTTGGCACGCACCACCATGGCCATGGCATTCCATCGCAGGTAGGCGATCAGCCGCTGCAGCAGGGCTTCGTCGCCGGGCAGCTTGGCCTCCTTGTGGGGCGGAATGGTATTCACATAGGGCGTGCGGGTGGTGTCTGGCGCCTCGGCACCGCTCCGGTAGGCCTCTTCCACCGCCTTGTGCAGCAGATAGGTGGCCCGCTCGGGGCCCACCCGTTCCACCACCACATCGACGGCTTCCTGCCACTCCCGGGTTTCCTGGGGATCGAAGTCGTTGTAGTTCTCGAAGGCCATGACGCGTCTCCCTTGGTCATTGGGTCGGACTTGTTGTTAGCTATCGATCGGTCTGTGCCTCGACCACGGCGAAGGCGCTCATGTTGGCGATACCCCGTGCGGTGACCGTACGGTTGAGCACATGAACGGGCTTGGCGGCCCCCAACAGGATGGGGCCCACGGAGACGCCGTTGCCCAGTACCTTCAAGGCGGTAAAGGCGATGTTCGCCGCGTCCAGGTTGGGCATGATCAACAGGTTGGCTTCGCCGTCGAGCAGCGAATCCGGCAGGATGCGCCCACGTACGCCGGTGGACAGCGCTGAGTCGGCCTGCATTTCGCCATCCACCACCAGGTCAGGGGCGCGTTCCTGGATCAGCGCCAGTGCCTCGCGCATCTTGCCGGCGCTGGAGAAGTCGGAACTGCCGAAATTGGAGTGGGAAACCAGGGCGGCCCGGGGGGTGATGCCGAAGCGGCGCACCTGCTCCGCGGCCAACAGGGTGATCTCGGCGATCTGACCGGCATCGGGGTCGTAATTGACGAAGGGATCGGCGATGAACAGGGTGGTCCGTTCGAGGATCAGCAGCTGCAGGGCGGCAGGCGTGCTGACGCCCTCGCACAGGCCGATGACATCCAGCACCAGGTCCAGGTGCTCGTGGTAGGTGCCCACCGGGCCGGCGATCATGGCGTCCACCTCACCCCGGTGCAGCAGCAGCGAGGCCAGGATGGTGGCCCGACTGCGTACCCGCTTCTCGGCGGCTTCCGGATGGACACCGCGGCGTCCCATCAACTGGTGATAGTCGCTGGCCAGTTCGGCGTAGCCGGGGTAGTCCTGCGAGTCGATCAGCTCGAAATCGACGCCGGCCTTCACCGGCAGGCCCAATTCATCGATGCGGGATTCGATGACCGCACGACGGCCGATGAGTACGGGTTTGGCATAGCGCTGACTGACGCAGACCTCCATGGCGCGGAGAACGCGCTCGTCCTCGCCTTCGGCGTACAGCAAGCGGAGTGGATTCTGTCGCGCCCGCTCGAACACCGGCTCCATCACGTTGCCGGAGCGGTATACCAGGCGTGACAGCGAGCGGGTATAGGCGTCCAGGTCCTCGATGGGTCGCGCGGCCACACCGCTATCCATGGCGGCCTTGGCCACCGCCGGTGGAATGGTATCGATCAGGCGCGGGTCGAAGGGCTTGGGCAGGATGTAATCCGGACCAAAGGTCAGCGCCTGTCCGCCATAGGCCACCGCCACCGTTTCCGGCACCGTGGTGGTCGCCATGTCGGCGATGGCCTTGACGGTGGCCAGTTTCATCTCCTCGTTGATGGTGGTGGCGCCGCAGTCCAGGGCGCCCCGGAAGATGAACGGGAAGCACAGGACGTTGTTGACCTGATTGGGGTAGTCCGAGCGTCCGGTGGCAATCACAGCATCCGGGCGTACCGCCTTGGCGTCCTCCGGCATGATTTCCGGGTTGGGGTTGGCCATGGCCAGGATCAAGGGTCGATCGGCCATGGTCGCCACCATCTCTTTGGTGAGCGCTCCCCCGCTCGAGAGGCCGAGGAAGACGTCGGCGTCGTTGACGGCATCGGCCAGGGTGCGGGCCTCGGTGTTGGGCGCGTAACGCGCCTTGTAGCGATCCAGCCCTTCGGCACGGCCGGCATGGATCACCCCTTGGCGGTCGCACACCAGGATGTTCTCCTTGTGTACCCCCAGAGACACCGCCAGATCCAGGCAGGCCAGGGCCGCGGCCCCTGCGCCGTTACAGACCAGTCGAATGTCGCCGAGCTCCTTGCCCACCACCCGCAGGCCGTTGAGCAGGGCGGCCGCCGAGACGATGGCAGTACCATGCTGGTCGTCGTGGAAGACCGGGATCTCCATCCGCTCGCGCAGGCGTCGCTCGATCTCGAAGCATTCCGGTGCCTTGATGTCTTCCAGATTGATGCCTCCGAAGGTGGCCTCCAGGCCGGCGACGATCTCGATAAACTTGTCCGGGTCGCGCTCCTCGATCTCGATGTCGAACACGTCCACGTCAGCGAACTTCTTGAACAGCACGGCCTTGCCCTCCATGACCGGCTTGGAGGCCAGGGCGCCGATGGCACCCAGCCCCAGCACCGCCGTGCCGTTGCTGATTACCGCCACCAGATTGCCGCGGGCGGTGTACTCGGCCGCTTTCAGGGGGTCACGTTCTATCTCCTCGCAGGCCGCAGCCACGCCGGGCGAATAGGCCAGTGACAGATCCCGCTGGCTGGCCATGGGCTTGGTCGCCTGGATCGCAAGCTTGCCGGGACGGGGGAATCGATGGTACTGCAAGGCGCTCTCACGTAAATCGTCTGCCATGTGCTTCTCCTCACTCGCTTTCACTAGCGAAGACAGCGGCGTCGGTGACTGATTTTCCGATCGCATCCTCAGCTGCCAGACTGGCTTCCACTAGCCGAGTCATCATCCCCTTTCCGCCGGACTCGACTCGATGAGCCTACCTGCAATATAGACATAACCGATGAGCGGGCGACCTCAAGCGCCCCATACAACGCTCACGGACCATGTGCGGCCGAACGAGACGATGGAACGACGACGCCGGGCAATGAGCCCGGCGTCTTGCATGGAATGCCATTGCGCGAAAGAAGGAGTAAGAAAAATACCTGTTTAGTTGTCGATAACAACTATTGTCATGGGTCAATAATTCATCGTCATCCACTGAGTAGACTGACATCGTTCATGGCAGACAGAAACTGCCCCTTTCAAACGACAGGAGTCGACACATGCGCAAGCACGCACTTCCCACTCTGCTGACCGCCGGCCTGGCAGCTGCTGCCTTCTTTGCCAGCAGCCAGGCACTCGCCTACAACGAGGGCGATTTCATCACCCGCGTGGGCATTGCCCATGTCGACCCCAAGAGCAACAACGGCAGCCTGGCGAACGGCGCCTTCGATGTGGATGTCCGCAGCGATACCAACCTGGGTTTCACCCTGGGCTACCTGTTCCACGACAACTTCGGCGTGGAACTGCTGGCGGCGCTGCCCTTCAAGCACGATATCCACCTCAATGGCGACGATATCGCCTCCACCAAGCATCTTCCGCCGACCCTGACCGTGCAGTATTACCCGCTGGGCGGCACCGGCGCACAGGTTCAGCCCTACGCCGGCATCGGTCTCAACTACACCAGTTTCTTCAGTGAAGAGATCGACATCGACGGTGTCGACCTGGACCTGAGCAGCTCCTGGGGGATTGCCGGACAGATAGGCGTCGACGTCCGACTCGACGACAACTGGGCCGTGAACGCCGCCGCCTGGTATATCGATATCGATACCGACGCCAGCCTGAATGGCACTGACGTCGGCAAGGTGAGCATCGATCCCTGGGTGTTCATGGCCGGTATCAGCTATCGCTTCTGAGGCAGCCACGCCGACAGTGCGAGGCTAGCCAGTAGGCGGGCCTCGCGCGCTCTAGCTCCCGTTGATCAACGCGGGGTGTGGCGAGACAATCCCAACAGGTTCAGCGTGGCATCGTCCAGGCCGACGACGGCTTCCACGCGGGACAACTGGCGATGATACTCGGCGCTGAGAAAGGGCTCACCAGCCAGCAGGTGCACGAGATACTCATGAGCCGGCTTGAGAGAGGGAGCGGTGGTGCCAGGTGCTGCGATATATACCCACGAAGGGATGGCGCCCTCCTCGGTGACGACAGGCAGGCGATGTCGCTCATAGTCGTGTGGATAACCTTCGTAGGGATCCATCAGCTCTATCTGCCCGGGCTCGGCAAGCTCGAACAGCGCGCCCTCGACCCGCCCACCGATCGCGGGGACAACATTGGCATGGGCAATACCAGCCACCCGCGATGCCTTGTCGAAGCGCAGGGCGTACTGGTGCAGTACGCCGGAAAGCGTGCGTCGGGTAGTCCCGATACGCGCTGCGACCCGAGCCGCGTTCATGTTGCTGCCATAGGCGAAGTAGTAAGGCATTCCCGTCTCGCTATTCTGGGTCAGTTTTCCGTCACCAGCTGGTCAATCTCTTCCACCGCCTTGCGGATCAGCAGCCGGTCTGCGGCGGGCGTCCCCCGCTGAGTCAGGTAGGCTTCCATGGCCGGGGCCACATCACACTTCTCCGGCATCGGCCCACCCGCCTCGACCAGGGCATCCAGCCGCGCAATGAAGACAAAGCGCAGCCACTGCGGGAGCGCCATGGTATCGATGCAGAATGGCTGCTGACTGTCGAAAGCGTCGGCATCGGGCCGCTCCACCCGCCACATGTTGGTGGCCTTCATGGTGGCCTCCAGCCGACGTAGCGCCACATCGAGCTCATCGTGAACGGTCATCTCGGGTACCTCGCTTGCATTGGGCTCCATTATCTCGTCCCCGCTCCGGTCTGGCCACCCCGGTCTCCTGCGCTCTATGCACAGATATCCTGCAAGAGCCTGTGGATAAACTATGGAAAGCTGCTCTCCCCCCCGATGGGCAGGGAGCTGGAGGCGATCGGTCAATTCTTGACCAGACTCTGCCTCGCCGACCCACACCAGTGGCTGACAAGCCCCCGGGGGGCAAGGTAGAGTGCACGCTTCAAGAAGGGAGTCGACATGCAGCCGATCCATACGCTTCACGATTTTTTCGTGCGCACCGGTGCCGAAGTCCAGGCTTATCACCTTGGGCGACGGGTGGAGCCCTGCGCCCTGGAAACCCTGGCGGACTTCGAAGCCGGCGACCTCCCCTGGCCCTGTCCATGGCAGAGCCAGGCCAGAGTCGGCCTGGTGTTTCGCCTAGGCGACGTAAGCGACCCATTGATCTGGTTTCTCGCGCTGCCACTGGACGAGCAAGGGCAACTGGTGCCGGCCTCCCGTGACGCTTTCCTTCAGCGGCTGCTGGAAACACTGGGTCGCAGCGTACAGCAGGTAGGCCGCAGCGAGCCGGACGAGTCGATCGAAAACCTGATGAAGGACAACCCGCTGGCCTTCACACCCTCACTGCATTTCCAGGCGATGCTGCATGCCCGGGCAAGCCATGACATGGGCAAGCCCGCCAGTCCCCACCTGGAACCCGTGGAGGCGTATCTCAGCGGCCAACAGCCCCTGGGCTGGCAGGCATTGGGGCTGCAGGGGCTGGCCGACTTTGCGGTGCGTCTGGACGAAGAGGCGAGCCGGGGGCTGGCCGAGCGGCTATCCGCCCTCCCCGACGAGGTACTGACGTCGCTATGCTACTGTCTTGAGCATGTGGACATGCCCGACACACTGGCATTGGCGATACGTCACCGGGGAGAACGAGCCGCTGCCGAGGGGGAGGTCGAGAGCTTCTGCGCCTGCATTCGTGCCGTCAGCGGTGCCGCCATGGCCGGCGAGTGGTTCGATACCCTGCTGGATGACCCTGATGCCTGCGGCCCGGACCTGCTGGCGGCCATGGCCGGCCGGGGCTGGCGGCAACTGGAGCATGCCGAACGGCTGCCGCGCTTTCTGACCCGGCTGGCAGAGACACCACAGGCCGATTTTGCGGCCGTGGCCCGGGACCTCGCCCTGATACCGCGTCTGCGGTTGCCAGTGCTGATGGTACTGCGCGAAGCCCCCCCGGAGTCGCCCATCGGCCAGCGCCTGACCGGGCTCGGTCACTGAGTTGAGCATGGAAACCAGGATGTGAATCGATGAAGGAACTCCCCTACACCCCCATGGCCGTGATCGGCCGGCGTGAAATGGTGACGCTGCCGGAAATGGGCATGACGGTATGTGCCAAGGTCGACACCGGCGCACGGACCTCGGCTCTGCACGCCGAGGATATCGAGATCTTCGAGGAAGAGGGACACCTGTGGGTCAGCTTCACCACCCGCAGCGGGGGTCAGGAGACACCGCCCCATGTCTTTCGCACACACCTGCACGACCGCCGCCGAGTTACCAGCTCCAACGGTCACAAGGAGTGGCGTTATGTGATACGTACCACCATGCAGCTCGGTAAGCTCGAGATGATGGTGGAACTGACCCTGGCCGATCGTCGCAACATGCGTCACCCGATGCTACTGGGACGACGCGCGCTGCGCCGTCTGCTGGTAGCACCCGGCGTCACTTTCCTGCACGGCGAGCCTTGACCCCCACACGCCCACTAGACTTCGGAGTCCTCGATGCATATCGCGATATTGTCCCGCAATCGTAATCTCTACTCCACACGTCGCCTGGTGGAAGCCGCCGAGAGTCGCGGCCACAGCATCCGGGTCGTCGATACCCTGCGCTGCTACATGAGCATCGCGGCGCACCATCCCTCGATCCACCTCAAGGGGGCGGAACTCGAACATTTCGATGCCGTGATTCCGCGCATCGGTGCATCGGTCACCTTCTACGGCTGCGCCGTGCTGCGCCAGTTTGAGATGATGGGCACCTATGTGGTCAACGACTCAGTGGGCATCACACGCTCACGGGACAAGCTGCGTTCGCTGCAGCTGCTGTCGCGCAAGGGGCTGGGACTGCCGATCACCGGCTTTGCCCACTCCCCCGATGATATCCCCGACCTGATCACCATGGTCAAGGGTGCCCCGCTGGTGATCAAGCTGCTCGAAGGCACCCAGGGCATCGGCGTGGTACTGGCCGAGACCAACCAGGCCGCCGAGTCGGTGATCCAGGCCTTCATGGGCATGAAGGCCAATATCATGGTGCAGGAGTACATCAAGGAGGCGAAAGGCGCCGACATCCGCTGCTTCGTGATCGGCGACAAGGTGGTGGCATCCATGAAGCGTCAGGCCGCCGAGGGGGAGTTCCGCTCCAACCTGCATCGCGGGGGCAGCGCCAGCGTGATTCGGATCACCCCCGAGGAGCGCTCCACGGCAATTCGGGCGGCCAAGGCGATGGGGCTCAGGGTCGCTGGCGTAGACCTGTTGCGTGCCCATCACGGC
>ERZ869909.2638-NODE-2638-length-11492-cov-4.606658_pt1 | contig 11492 bp, 11 predicted proteins | sample MGYA00520892_ERZ869909 | MGnify/ENA primary metagenome ERZ869909 (study PRJEB32215, sample SAMEA104723947) | bioreactor metagenome | biome: bioreactor; feature: anaerobic bioreactor; material: water | place: China | collected 2015-03-12 ... | reverse complement strand
TCGGAGATTGGGCATTCTAGCGCACCTCACCCCTGATCATTATTTGATCGAAATTGCACTTCAACATTGAATCCGCGGCTTGTAATACGCCCTATTATCTCCAGATTGTGGGTACACGACTTTCTGAGATGTACCAGGAAGCTATCCCGTTAACATTGGATGCTGGTTTCCTTAGCCGGATTGGTATTGATCAGGCGTATGCGACTATCCAGCAAGATCTTCGTTTCATCCATGGTTTTGCTCTTTCAGGAACTGACGATTTCTTCCTGTCCTTCCAGCGGGAGCGAATTGCTTACCCATCCTATGAGAAAGATGCTGACGGTAATTTTTCTTACTCCGAGCCTGCAAACGCAGGATGGTGGATGAATGTGCCGGATGTCAAGGTTATGAACTTCACCGGCGACACAGTTAATCTTAGTATCGGCGATGCTTTTGGTGCACTAAGTGCTCCTGGCCCTGTGGTTCAGAACTCAGAGTTGAATACTGTTCCGCCGTTGAACTGCTATGGCTCGACCCTCTTCTGCTAACGGGTGTTGAATGAATAACAGAGTAGCGAATCGTCACCTTATTACAGCGCTTGCTTTTTTTGGGGCGACGCAGTGTGTCGTTGCGCATGCGATGCAACCACTTGATGACAGGGAGCTATCTGGCGTTCATGGTAAAGATGGTTTGGTCATCAGCCTGGGGACAAGCAACGCCGGGATCAGTGCCGAGAGCATAGATGTCACTCTTGATCCCGGACAACCCTATGAGGGCACCTTGTCGCTGGGCGGGGTGAGTCTGGTTGGCAAAAGCGACTTGATGGACCCTCTGGCCGTGGCTGATGCGCCTGCACGGTTAACCAATCGCTTTGATATCGGCACTATCGATGGCGATCCGCGTCTTCGCTGGGCCCTGTCACTTGACGCTCCCGCCAGACTGTCCGTCGATCGCGTGAGTCTGGGCAGCAGTAACCGCTCATTCGGTTCCTGGGTCCTCGAGGCGGGTGAGGCCGGTCTGGAAGTTATCAATAACGGCTTGTTCAGCATGGGCACGACCGATGCGTATGTTAAAGGTTATATAACGGACGCAGCCTTGTTCTACCGTCAGCTCTGGCATGCTCACCCCTATCTGGTGATGGATAATCTGGATTTGCTCTGGGAGATGCCAAGTGGCACGTTGGGGCTCTCAAGTGTGTCGGTAGGGGATGCCAGTAGCTATGGCATCTACATGGCCAGTGGCGACACGACTGGACCGGACGGCGACGATCTGGGGGTGAGTCTGATCAATATCGGGTTGAAGTTCGATCTTAATTACCGGTTCCCGGTGCAAGGCCAGCCCGGCTGTGAGGATGCGAATTGTACCCCGTATGTCAGGAACGATGAATACGCAGCACCGATGCTTCAGTTCGCCTGGCTGGGTGCGCTCAAGGATGCGCGCCTGATATGGGGGCCCGGTGGTGTATGGGGCGCAACCGGGAGCTGGGATGACCAGGCAAGCCGATCTGGTGGCCTGCGCCTCGAATCGCGCTGGAATTATGTCAATGCTGCGGACGCAGCCGAACTGAACGACCCCGACAAGGAGTTCCGCTGGCGTTTTGCGGAGGCCGCAGGCGCGCAGGTCGGCATTGAATTGGCGGATTGGCGCAACATGCCCGGGGTCGATTATGCCCATGATTGGAAGTTGATAGCGCTCGATGTCATCCCCGGGGGGAGTGGCGGCCCGGGAGGCGTTGAAGGCGGATTATGTTGGGGCGGCGGCATCAATGCGAGCAGTACGGCGTGTACCGGTCAGGGTCAGCTCTTGAGGTTGTCGGCGGGTCACGTGAACGGGAATGGGTTCAACCCGGCTCAGGACTACGATGCATTAGCGATCATAGTGCGGGACGGTAATATTCTGGCTTACTCGAACAAGGTGAACATCCTTGGCGCGGCAGAGACGCTCGATGTGGGCTGGGGGCTGATCTACACCTTGGCGAATGTTGACGGAAATATCTATTTGTACCCCGGCGGGAATCCCAGCCATATCGAGAATGGCAGTCTGGATTCGGGCATCTATGCTGATATCTTGCTGATGGGACAGAGTCTTGACCAGGATGGCCAGCAGATGCTGCCGCTTAATCGCGCTGAGGACTGGGACGGAAATACGGATTATTGGGATCATGACAATCTCTGGAATCGCGGCATGCACTTCATGATCGCTGATACGGAGGCTTGTGATAACGGGCTGGACTGTGCTCCTGGTGAGGAAGGTATGGGAATCGGCTTGATTGGCAGCAATCTGCTGATTGGTGCCAATGATACGCGTATCTGGGTGAAGCCGGCCTGGGATGCCAATGTATACAATGGCGGTATCGACATTCTGTCACCGCAGGCACGTATCGCGCTCAATGGTATTTTCGGAGGGGGCACGATCCCGAATGGGGAGCAATTGGTCACTGGAGCCTTGGTTGATATCAACCTGGAAGGCCTGCTTAACGTCAGGCTCTCGCCGTCTCCACATGATTGCGCATCAGGAGCAGGGTGTTTCCTCGGTTATAGTATGGCTGCACGGCTTTATGATATCGGTGACAGCAGTCTTTACCCGCAAGGTAGCAACCAGCTGGCCAGTGGCCGGGGATCATATATTGCTTTGGCTGAGCTTAATCGCCCGGATATGGCCTACACATTGGGTGGTATTACCGGTGATTTCGCGATTACCAATGGCAAGGCGGACATGATTGACAGGTCTGAAGAAGGTGACGATCAGTACAAGCTTCGCCTTTCCAACGATATCCTTTTTGGTACCACAGCAAATGCACGGTTGCTTAACGGGGTCGAGGGGGGCGGTGTGTTACCAGGAGGCCCGACGCCACAGCCCTTCATGATTAATGACATCAAGCTGGGGCCTGACAGAATGGGGGCGGTAGCCATTCCGTCTGGCCAGTGGCACCTTTCGACCACTCTGCGTCCGCAGTAAGTATGGAGCAAACGCCTTACGACCAGGCGGTAACTCTCCGCAAAGTCCCTGAACTCAGCAAGGTCGGCCTTGTAGGGGAAGTTGCCTTCGGATAGCTGCTCTTGCAGCTGGCTTACAAGTCTCGAAAGGTCTTCCCCCTTCAATCATCAAGCCAAGATCAGAGAAGCGGCGGTGGTCACCTCTGACGCGGGAACCATAAAAGAAGACCTGAGCCCCTCGGGCCTCCAGTGGGGCAATAACGTGTGTTGCACTGGTGGCTCCCTTACCCTGTTGATCCCTTGAGGATAAGGGATACTGGTGATATCTTACAGATATTGAGTCGATATGGAAAACGTAGGATGTCGATAGCTACGCTTTCAAGTAAATTCCAGTTGGGCATTCCCAAGGCGGTCCGTGAGGAGCTGGGGTTGTCGGCTGGGCAGCAATTCACCATTATCGCCAAAGGCTCCGTGATCGAACTGGTCCCTGTTCGCGGGGCGGAAGAGATGCGAGGGCTGCTTAAGGGGACGGCTAGCACAGATATTCGTGATCGGCGGGATTGCTATTGATGGTGGTCGTCGATACCTGTGGCTGGATAGAGTGGTTGACCGAAGGCGAACTGGCTAGCGAGTTTCAGCCTTGGTTGATCAAGCCGGAAAGCTTGCTAGTCCCCAGCAGTGTACAGTTTGAACTATACAAATGGGTCAAGCGTGAACGCGGTGAGCCGTTAGCGCTGGAAGTGGTCGGCTGGACAGAGCAGGCTCGTGTCTTGCCTCTGGATACGAATATCGCTCTATTGGCGGCCGATATGGCGCTGCAACACAGACTCTCTTTTGCTGACGCGATTATTTATGCCTCTGCATGCAGGCACAATGCAAAGCTGGTGACCTTGGATGATCACTTTGAAGGCTTGCCTGGCGTGATCTATTTCGACAAGCGCAACTAAGGGTGTTGCAAATCTTGCCGACCGTTGCTGCCACGGGTCCCGCTATAAGATTTCTCCATCAAAGTGCATTTAAATCATATGGTTATGCCTTGTATTGCGTGATTGCAGTCTCGCTCGTAAGCGTCCAGCGAACCGCTTTCAGCAGGCTTTGGCCCAGGCGCGCCTGTCTTGCAGGTATCCGCTCTTGTAACTGTCGGCAAAGTCCCTGAATTCCACCAGATCGACCTTGTAGGGGAAATTGCTCTCGGATAACTGCTCTTGCAGTTGGCTTACAAGCCTCGAAAGGTCCTCGCTTCCCTCAATCATCAGGTCAAGATCAGAGAAGCGGCGGTGGTCGCCTCTGGCGCGGGAGCCGTAGCAGAAGACTTGCGCCCCCCGGGCCTCCAGCGGGGCGATAACGTGTTCGGTGATGTAGTCATATTCATCGGGGGTCAGGCCGAACTTCATTTGCTCTCCAGGCGAGCGATGAGGCGCTGCAGGCTGGGCAGAAAGGCACAGGCGAAGTGGTATACCTTCTCCGCAAGTTCCTCCTTGTAAGTGTGCGAGGACAGGTTGCGCATATCAATTGCCTCCAGCCAGAGCTGCACGTCATCAATATAGCCACTCTGAGCCATTTCACGGACCACGTCCTTTGGGGCTGCTGTGGCGACCCCCATGGATTTTTTGGCGGTTTTCCATGCCAGTTCAACACTGAACTCGAAACGCTGGATGACAGAGTCTCGAATGAAGTCATTTTTCTCCTGAAGGGTGGCTTCTTCAAGGCGGTTGACCGCTTTTTTGAATATATCCAGTTGCACTCAGGACACCCCTTTCTGCCTTGGCCATGGGAGAGAAGCATAGCAAACTTCGACTTGAGTGTTACAAATCTTCCCGTCTGCAGTGCCGGGCCGAGATGGCATCAATGACGCCGGATAAAACTCTATTATAATCAGTGCGTTGCGAATCTTTCTCCCGCATTGCAGCGGTTCGCCACTGCGCTACACTGAACTGGCACAACATAACCAGTTTGCGTCAAAAGCAGTCTGGCTGAGGATTGCCGGGCGCCGGGGGGTACCCGGCGTGGCCCAGGGAAAGCGCCAACAACAATAACGACAGGCCGATAAACAGTGCCCTGGTCCACTCCGCCTTGTCTGGGACGGCGCGTTTTCGCATCTCAGGGGGAGAGACCCATGCGTATCGGCATTGTGGTGGATTCAACATGTGATCTGCCGGCAGAGTTCTATTCACAGCACGACATCCGCGTTATGCCCATTTCCATCCGCCTCGGCGACGAGTTGCTGGTGGATGAGCGCGACGAGAAGGCCACCCGGCGCTTCTACGCCGAGCAGCTGGACACCAAGGGCATTGATTCCGAGTCCATCCCGTATACCAGTGAGCAGGTGCAGGCCGTGTTTCTGGATCGCCTGGTGCTGGATTTCGACCTGGTGTTCTGTATCACCGTGTCCAGCAAGCGCAGTCAGGTTTTTGACAACGCCTCGCGCGCATCCTTCGCTATCCTCAAGCAGTATCGAAAGGCGCGTGAAGCTGCCGAGGTGTCCGGTCCGTTTTCCATGCGGGTGATCGACAGCAAGACGATATTTGCCGGCTCGGGTGTGCTGGTGGCCGAGGCGGCTCGGCTGATCGCCCAGGGCATGCACCCGAATGAGGTGCGCTTGAACCTGGATAACATGATTCCGGAGATTTGCGGCTACATGGTGCCTGCCGATCTGGGCTATGTGCGGGCGCGTGGCTTCAAGAAGGGCGAGCGCAAGAGTTTCAGCGATACGCTGCGCGGCGCGGCGCTGGCAGTGGGGTCGGCACTGTCATTGCATCCGATCATCAAGATTTACCGTGGTGAGGAAGACCCGGCCACGGTCAATATGAGTTATGAAAAGTCGGTGCGCCGGATGCTTGAGCATGTGACCGCACAGATCAAGGCCGGCAAGGTGACGTCGGGCAGTGTTTGCCTGAGCTATGCCGGTGATCCGTCGGCGGTGCCGGACATGGCGGGCTTCCGCGAGCTGGATGCCGCCACGCGGGAAGCGGGGCTGGATCTGCACCTGTCGACCATGAGCGCCACCGGGGCGGTCAATGTCGGGGCAGGGTGCCTGTTTGTGGCCTACGCGGGGGAGCCTGGAGAGCTGTAAGCCCTATTGCAGGCGCCGCTGAATCCCCGTCTTGGCCAGGATGCGGGTCGAGATCTCTTCAATAGAGAGCTCGGTCGCGTTCAGGCTGGGGATATTGAACTTGTTGAACAGGGCCTCCAGGGCCCTCACTTCCATGTCGCACTGGCGCGGGGAGGCGTACTTGCTGCCTGCCTTGCGCTCGCTGCGGATCGCTGCCAGGCGGTCCGGGTCGATGGTCAGACCGAAGATCTTGTCCTTGTGGGGCATCAGCGACTGCGGCAGCCGCAGGTCGTCAAAGTCGTCCTCCGTGAGCGGGTAGTTGGCGGCGTAGAGGCCGAACTGCAGTGCCAGGTACAGGCAGGTGGGGGTCTTGCCGCTGCGTGACACTCCCACCAGGATGACATCCGCCTTGTCGTAGTGGCGCGTGCGGGCGCCGTCGTCGTTGTCCAGCGCGTAATGTACAGCGTCGATCCGGATCCGGTAGGCCTCATGGTCCCGGATGGCGTGGGTTTCGCCCACTGTGTGGCTGGAGCGCACCCCCAGCTCACTCTCCAGCGGGCCCACGAAGGCCGCAAACATGTCCAGGACCAGGCCCTGGCACTGGCCCAGCATGGCGCGGTGTTCCTCATCCACCAGGGTCGAGAAGACGACCGGGCGCTGCCCGTCGCGCACAGCGGTCTCGTTGATCCGGGCCACGGCGTTCTCGGTGGTCTCCCGGGACTGCACATAGGGCAGGGTCACCTGGGCGAATTCGACCCCGCGGAACTGGCTGAGCATGGAATGGCCGAGGGTCTCGGCGGTGATGCCGGTGCCGTCAGAGACGAAGAAGGCGGTGCGTTTCATGGGCGGGTCATACTCGCGGTGGAGGCTGGGGAACAAGGCTGTCGAGCAAGGCTAGCGGGGCGGCGCCGGGCTGGCAAGGGCGCGCCGGGCCCGGGATTGACACCTGCCCCGAAAGTCGAATCATTTCGGGCGAGAAACGGGGCGGCTTTTTGAGTAGAATACCCCCCGCGACACATCCATCCATATCCGGAACATGTAGGGAGCAGGACCTTGGCGGAGTACGTAGTCTGGTTTGAACGCCTGGGCAAGGGCGACGTGGAGACGGTCGGGGGCAAGAATGCGTCCCTGGGCGAAATGATCAGTAACCTGGCGGCTGCGGGCGTGTCTGTCCCCGGCGGGTTTGCAACCACGGCGCAGGCCTATCGTGATTTCCTCGAGCACAATGACCTGACCCGCAAGATCAATGATGCGCTGGCCAGCCTGGACGTCAATGACGTGGTGGCACTGGCCCGTACCGGCGAAGAGATCCGCCGCTGGGTGGTCGAAGCCCCGTTCCAGCCCGAGCTGGAGCAGCAGATTCGCGACGCCTTCGCGCAGATCAGCGACGGCAACGCCGAGCTGGCTGTGGCGGTACGCTCCTCGGCCACCGCCGAAGACCTGCCGGATGCCTCCTTCGCAGGGCAGCAGGAGACCTTCCTCAATATTCGCGGTGTCGACAACGTCCTGGTGGCGGTGAAAGAGGTGTTTGCCTCCCTGTTCAACGACCGGGCCATCAGCTACCGCGTCCATCAGGGCTTCGAGCACGCCGGTGTCGCCCTGTCTGCGGGCATCCAGCGCATGGTGCGCTCCGAGACCGGCGCCGCCGGTGTGATGTTCTCGCTGGACACCGAATCCGGTTTCCGCGATGTGGTCTTCATTACCTCATCCTATGGCCTCGGCGAGATGGTCGTGCAGGGCGCGGTCAACCCGGACGAGTTCTACGTCCACAAGAAAACCCTGCTCAACAAGCGTCCGGCCATCCTGCGCCGCAATCTGGGCTCCAAGCTGCAGAAGATGGTGTACGGCAGCGAGGCCAGCGCGGGCAAGTCGGTGCAGACCGTGGACGTCAGCCGTGAAGACCGCATGCGCTTCTCGCTGACGGACGAGCAGATTGCCGACCTGTCGCGTCAGGCGATCGAGATCGAGAAGCACTATGGCCACCCGATGGACATTGAGTGGGCCCTGGATGGCGACGATGGCAAGTTGTACATCGTTCAGGCACGCCCGGAAACGGTGAAGAGCCGTTCCGACGTCTCCGTGATGGAGCGTTACCTGCTCAAGGAAAAGGGCGCCAGAGTGCTGGTGGAAGGTCGCTCGATTGGCCAGCGCATCGGTGCGGGCGTCGTGCGCGTGATCACCAATATCAAGGAAATGGAGCGGGTCCAGGACGGCGACGTGCTGGTCACCGACATGACCGACCCGGACTGGGAACCGGTCATGAAACGGGCCGCTGCCATCGTCACCAACCGTGGTGGCCGTACCTGCCACGCGGCCATTATTGCCCGTGAACTGGGTGTTCCGGCCATTGTGGGTTGCGGTGATGCCACCGAAATCCTCAAGGACGGTCAGGAAGTTACGGCCTCCTGTGCCGAGGGTGATACCGGCAAGATCTACGAGGGCCGTCTGGCGTTCGATATCCAGCGCAACTCCATAGAATCCATGCCGAAGCTGCCGTTCAAGATCATGATGAACGTCGGCAACCCGGATCGCGCCTTCGACTTCGCCACACTGCCGAACCAGGGCGTGGGCCTGGCCCGTCTGGAGTTCATTATCAACCGCATGATCGGGGTGCACCCGAAGGCGCTGCTGAACTACAACAGCCTGCCGCGTGATATCCAGCAGACGGTGGACAAGCGTGTTGCCGGCTATGGCGACCCGGTGGAGTTCTACGTCGAGAAGCTGGTGGAAGGCATCAGCACGCTGGCCGCAGCGTTCCACCCGGAAAAGGTGATCGTGCGCCTGTCGGACTTCAAGTCCAACGAATACGCCAATCTGATCGGCGGCAAGCTCTACGAGCCGGAAGAAGAGAACCCGATGCTCGGCTTCCGTGGCGCGTCACGTTATGTCAGCGAGAACTTCCGCGATTGCTTCGAGCTCGAGTGTCGGGCGCTGAAGAAGGTGCGCGAGGAAATGGGCTTCACCAACGTCGAGGTGATGGTGCCGTTCGTGCGGACCGTGGGCGAGGCGGAGCATGTCATCGAGCTGCTGGCCAGGAATGGTCTCAAGCGCGGCGAAGAAGGTCTGCGTGTGATCATGATGTGCGAGCTGCCGACCAACGCTCTGCTGGCCGACGACTTTATCCAGCACTTCGACGGTTTCTCCATCGGTTCCAACGACCTGACCCAGCTGACCCTGGGCCTGGATCGGGATTCCGGTATCGTCAGCCATCTGTTTGATGAGCGCGATCCGGCGGTGAAGAAGCTCCTGAGCATGGCCATTGAGGCCTGCAACAAGGCGGGCAAGTACATCGGCATCTGCGGTCAGGGTCCTTCGGATCACCCGGATCTGGCCAAGTGGCTGATGGAGCAGGGTATCTCCAGCGTGTCCCTGAACCCGGACTCGGTGCTGGATACCTGGTTCTATCTGGCCGAGAAGCACGGTAAGTAATCCCGTGCCCGGAACGGCTGATGGCCGGGCCCGCAAGGGTCCGGCCTTTTTGCTATGACATTCCATCGATTGGTACGGCTGGACCAGGTTGGCGAGGGTCTGAAGGCCCGGTTCCGCATCGGTCGCCATGAGTTGCTGCTGGTGTCGGTGGGCACAGAGCTGTTTCTGCTGGATGCGCGCTGCCCGCATGCAGGCAGTGATCTGGGGCGGGGCACCCTGACAGGTTACCAGCTGCGCTGCCCGGGGCATGGGCAGGTGTTCGATCTGCGGGAAGCGGGTCGCCCGGGGCAGCCCGCGCGTTATACCGTTGAGTACGACGGTGCCTGGGCAGGCGTCAGCCTTGATTGAGGATGGGTGTCAGCCTGGACTGAGGTTCGGGCAGGGGAGTCGGTCAGCGGATCGCCAGGCTGGGGTCGGGGCTGGCAAAATGCTGCTGATAGCGCGGCAGCAGTTGCTGGACACGCTGGATGTAGCCCTGGGTTTCCGGGAACGGGGGTACGCCGCCATGGCGGCGCACATTGCCTTCGCCGGCGTTGTAGGCCGCCAGGACCAGTTCCAGATCGTCAAAACGCTCCATCAGGTAGTTGAGGAAGCGCGCGCCCCCGGCGATGTTCTGCCTCGGATCAAAGGCGTTGTCCACCTCCAGGAAGGCGGCCGTGCGGGGCATCAACTGCATCAGGCCCTGGGCACCGACCCGTGATACCGCATGACGGTCGAACAGGGACTCGGCGTGGATCACGGCCTTGATCAGGCCTGGGTCAATGCCGTACAGGCGCGCCGCGTGGCGGATTTCCGGGTCATAGAGGTCGCGCAGGTCTGCGCTCAGATGGCCGCGGCGCTCCACCCAGCCACGACGCACATTGAGCAGCTCATAACCGGCGGGCATGCTCTCTCGATCCGTAAACATCGGCACCCCGTCGGGGGCCCGATAGGTATAGATGGCGTCTGCGCAGGCATGGCCTGGCGCCAGAGCGCTGGAGGCCAGCAAGGCGAGCAAGAAGGTGACAGGTCCCCGCATGTCCCGATCCCATGCTTTATTCTGATATGTGGACCGCCAAGTATGCCTTAAATCCGAGCAAGGAGAAAAGATGTACGATCTGATAGTCATCGGGGCCGGCTCCGGGGGCGTGCGCGCCGCCCGCATTGCCGCCGGTCTGGGCGCCCGCGTCGCGATTGTCGAGTCACGCTTCTTCGGCGGAACCTGCGTCAACGTGGGCTGTGTGCCCAAGAAGCTGTTCGCCTATGCGGCGGAGTTCCCGGGATTGTTCGAGCAGGCGCGGGATTTCGGCTTTGAGCCGGGTGCAGCGGGCCAGGCTCCAGAGCTGGACTGGGCCCGTCTGCGCGACAACAAGACCCGCGCGATCGAGCGCCTGAACGGTATCTACGAGCGCATGCTCGCCCAGGCGGGTGTCGAGATCTTTGTCGGTCATGGGCGTATCGAGGCGGCCAACCGTGTCTCGGTGACGGCAGAAGACGGCACCTGTGAGATGCTCACCGGGCAACATCTGCTCATCGCCACCGGCGGCAAGCCCCATGTGCCTGATGTGCCGGGCCGCGAACTGGCGCTGATTTCCGATGATCTGTTCTTCCTGCCGCAACTTCCACGCCGCGTGGCGGTGGTGGGGGGCGGTTATATCGCCACCGAGTTTGCCTCGATCCTGCATGGCCTGGGGGTTCAGGTACAGCAGTTGTATCGCGGTGAGCTGTTCCTGCGCGGTTTTGATGAGGATATCCGCACCTTTGTCGCCGAGCAGATGCGCGAGCGCGGTGTCGCGCTGCATTTCAATACCGATGTGACCGCCATCAGTGAAGCTGCGGACGGCGGTCGCCGCCTGACCCTGGCGGATGGCAGCCAGCGTGACGTGGATGCGGTCTTCTATGCCACGGGTCGGGTACCCAACGTGGATGATCTGTTTGCACCGGGCGTGGCGCCGTCCTGCGGCGACAACGGGGCCTTGCGTGTGGATGACGGTTACGCCACCAGTGTGCCGGGCATCTATGCAGTAGGTGATGTCACCGACCGCGTGCAACTGACGCCGGTGGCGCTGGCCGAGGGCATGTGGCTGGCGCGGGCGCTTTTTTCCGGAGAGACCACA
>ERZ869909.2637-NODE-2637-length-11492-cov-274.336399_pt1 | contig 11492 bp, 9 predicted proteins | sample MGYA00520892_ERZ869909 | MGnify/ENA primary metagenome ERZ869909 (study PRJEB32215, sample SAMEA104723947) | bioreactor metagenome | biome: bioreactor; feature: anaerobic bioreactor; material: water | place: China | collected 2015-03-12 ... | reverse complement strand
GCAGCGCCGCCCAGCGCAGCGGCGAACTGTACGATTCGGCGCTGAGGCACAGGCTACAGCTTATCAGTCACAACTGACGAGAAGTTCTACAATTATATGGTACTGAGAAGTGCACACTGCATCCCCGTCGGGCCGCCGTTGAGCTGTATCGCAAAGTCGTAGCGCCTAGGCTCCGCCTCACAGGCAGCGGTCAATAGCAGCAGTGCCAGTAGCAGCACAGGCCGCAGGCGTGTCATCCACCTAGGCATCCTGCGGCTCCTGCGGGGCCGTGACCGGCGCTTCGTGGCGATTGGGGAAGACCCGGCGCATACCGCTGGGCTCCGGCGCATGGGCCAGGCTTTCCTGGCGGGGCGAGGTAGCCAGAATCACCATGGTGAGGGGAATACGCCCTCATTGACATACTCTTGGATGTGCTCGCGGTACCAGTCAGGGTTCCCCTCGACCTCCTCAGCCCACGCCGACTCCACGATTGGCGCATGGAAATCCCGGCTGCGGTCGCGGCCACAGGCTTCACAATAGGCCCGCCACCAGACCATGACCTCTCCCTTACCGGAGAAACCAGTCACTAGGTAGTGGAGGTATTGGGACGGTGGGTAATCCCGATACCATTGCTTCAACAGGGCATTCGTATCCGGTAATTCCAGATCGATCTCGTAGAAGGTCTGCGTACGGTAGGAGAACCAGCGCGCCTGAACCGACGCAGGAGCGGGCATGGGGTGGGCCAGTATATTCACTCCCCCTACCCGGGGAGGCCTGTATTCGAAACCGGAACTGATATTGCCCGCACGTGCACTCCATGTATGGTCGAAGGTCAACTCCTCCACCCAAATGGGCCACCCTGTAGGCCCACCAACCGGCTGCACGGAAAAATCATAGTGCCTAGGCTCCGCCTCACAGGCAGCGGTCAATAGCAGCAGTGCCAGTAGCAGCACAGGCCGCAGGCGTGTCGTCCACCTAGGCATCCTGCGGCTCCTGCGGGGCCGTGACCGGCGCTTCGTGGCGATTGGGGAAGACCCGGCGCACACCGCCGGGCTCCGGCGCATGGGCCAGGCTTTCCTGGCGGTGAGACGTATGGATGTAGCCGGCAAAGTGTTCATGAGATACGTCCAGCATCCACTGCTGGCCCCGTCGCCTGCCGCCTTCCCACCACTCATCGATCAGGGTTTGCAGCTCGGCGGGAATGGCATGATCCGGATTCGATGGCAGCAGGGGCCTCAAAGGTACCCAAGCTCGCTTCGCCTCTTCGTGCATCTGGTGCAGGGCGTAGATGGCCAGCTCCTTGCGCGTGGCACGGCGCTCGATCTCGAGCACGTCCCGGCCATCCACACGAATGTCGAGCCCTCTGGCCCGCGCCTCCGCCTGAGCCCGGCGAATCGTCTCCCCATTGGCCCCCAGCCCAGCACGGCGGCGTATGATCAGTTCCTCATGATTGGTGAAGCCCAGTTCCAGGTTGGGGTTCTCGTAACCTCCGCCCACATCTGAGTGCGCACCGGGCAGGACAATTTCGGCGAAGTTACCGGGGTGGTTGCCCTGGGCATCGGCAATGCTGCTGAGGGGAAAATTGCGGCGGATCTCGTGATGGGCGGTGAGCTGCACCACGCGGGCGGCACTGCCCGAGGCGATGTAGAGGTCGAAATCGAGATTGCGAGCAGTGCCGGGCCAGTAGAAGCTGCCCACGGTATCGAACAGCCCGACGAAGCGCACCTGCGGAAAGGGAATCGGCCTAGGCGGAAAGGCCAGGATGCGGCGCAGCGGTGGTTGATAGCCTGGCCTGTCGAGGCGGAATTCCGGCACCGTCAGGGTTTCCGGCCAGCGATGGATCAGGTTGACAAAGTGCCGGGCCAGGGCCGCGCCACGGCTGAAGCCGAACACATCGAAGGTGATCGTGGCATCCGGGTTGGCTTCCAAGATCGGGCGGAGCTGCCGTAAGGCCAGCTCGATACGCGCATGACCGCCCTCCGGACCCACACCAGTGCCCAGCCCAGCGAGGTCTTCGGAGGTGATAAAACCATCCTCACTTGCTTGACCGGTGATGGTACCCACTCCGTGGATATAGATGGGGTAATAACCGTTTGTGGCATCGTTCGGATACAAGTCAAATAACTTGGCCACGTTGGTGATATCGCGATCGGGCAACTGGCGGTCGTTGAACATGTTGTTGCCGGTGCCGTCGAAGAACACGCCGATCTGCAGCGCACGCTGCGGTGCGGGGGGCGTTTCCGGCACCGGTGGTGGGGTGGAGAGCTTCGGCTCGGGAGCGGGCATGGGGCGTGCCACGCCAACGTCACCGAAGCGTTGCAGCGAGGCCACGGCCTGCGGCCCCAGCCCCCGGGCGTTCAGGCGCGGGAGGTTCCATTCGATCAGGCTCGTGAAGCCCCACAGGTATGCGGCGGATAGACTCGCGCGCCATTGCTCACCGTTCCACACGACCAACGGAGAGAAGGGGTGGTCAAAACCGTCATTCAGGACCAGCAGCAGATCGCCCTCCTTGACCGCCTTGACGATCTTCCGGATCGCCACTTCCTTGTCCGGGTATAGATCGTAGCCACCCGCCCGTTTATACAACGCGGAGAGGGTTTCCCGGCCAGAGTCCCTCGATAGCTTGCTCTCGATCTTGCTCGCGGCAAAGGTGGGTAACTCGATGAAGGGAAGATCGACGTCCCTGACTTCATGGCGACGAATGAGCTTCCAGTACACTGCCCGCCTCTCCTATCCCTGGCTTTCTATGAAAGGAAAGTGGATTAGGGTATCCGGATGATGCAGAACGCCGCTATGGACAATTTCCTACAACGACCATGGTCAATGGATGAATTTCCTGTGCGAGAGTCGCATCAACTCTTGAGCGAGCGATGAACGTAGAGGTCGTAGCGGCTGGTCTTGCCTTCGATGACGTGCTGCGGCGCCGGCCCCGCGATGGGCGGCGCCTTGCGCGGGCGCTTGACCACCACCCGGTGGGTGGCGACGTCCAGCGCCGCCTCCAGCAGCCGCGGCGCATCGTCATCGTCGCCGGCCAGCTCGCGAAACAGCCGCATCTCCTTCTTGACCAGCGCCGACTTCTCGCGGTGCGGAAACATCGGGTCGAGGTGCACCACCTGGGGCGCGATGTCGCTCGCGGCCACCAGCGCCGCGAGTTCGCGGGTGGCGTCGCCATGTGCCAGGTGCATGCGGGCGGCGATCTCGGCCGTGTCGGCATCTCTGGCGGCACGTGCCAGGCCGTCTTCCAGCAGCGCGTGGATCTGAGCCACACGCTCCACGAGCAGCACCTCGGCGCCGAGGCTGGCCAACACGAAGGCATCTCGGCCAAGGCCGGCGGTGGCGTCTACCACGCTGGGCGTGACCCCGGCGGCAAGGCCGCAGGCCCGGGCGATCAACTGACCGCGCCCGCCACCGAAGCGACGCCGGTGGGCCGCACGCCCCTCGGCGAAATCGATGCGCAGTGGCTTGCCGTAGCGTGCCGGATCGCCGGCCAGCACCAGCGCGCCCTCCTCATGGCGCAGAACGAGCGCCGCGTCATCCACGCCGCTCATCCGCCCTTCTGCCACGCCACCTGATCGCGCAGATAGATCGGCTGCGCCTCGTGGGGGGCAGTGCGCTCACCGGCGGCATATTGGCGCGCCGCCAGCAACACCATCTCTTCCGCGGCCGGCTCCGTTTCGCTATCAAGCTGGCTCACCGCGGCCTGCACCTCGGTGGGCATCGAGTCCCACAGCGCCCAGCCGGAGCCGATGCCGTACCAGCCGCCCGGCCCCGCCGCTGCCGGCAGCAGCAGCCGCTGCGGTGAAATCACCGCCTCCTCCAGCAGCGCCTCGACGTTGCCGTCCCGGCAGCTCCAGGCGCCGACATAGATCTCGCCCATACGCGCATCCAGCGCGGTGGCGACGTACTCGACGCCGTGGCGCCGATGCGCCGCCAGCGCCAGCGCTTCGAGGGTGGAGACGCCCAGCAAGGGGCACGCCAGGCCGTAGGCCAATCCCTGCGCGGCGCCTGCGGCAATACGCAAGCCGGTGAAGGAGCCCGGACCACGCCCGTAGGCCACGGCGTCCAGCTCGGCAGGCGATACGCCCGCCTCGTCCAGTACCTCGTCGACCATCGGCAGCAGCCGGCGGGTATGCTCGCGGGGGGTCATGGCAAAGCGGGACACCAGCCTCGGCTCGTCGTCGCCACGCTGGAGCGACAGGGCAACGGAGCAGGCACTGGAGGAGGCATCGAGGGCCAGCAGGATCGGCATAGGAGACATTTCGCTTCGAAGCATGAAGGCGACATTATACGCCGCCGCCGGATGCGGGACGATGGCCCGCCACGCGAAAGGCCCGCCAAGGCGGGCCTTTCATACCGATTCACACCGAATCGACTCAGGCGTCCAGCGCCTCGACCACCTTGCGGGTGATCTCGTCGACGCTGCCCACGCCTTCCACACGGTGGTAGGCCGGGGCCGCTTCGGGCGCTTCCTCGGCCCACTGCTGGTAGTAGTCGACCAGCGGGGCGGTCTGCTCGTGGTAGACCGCCAGGCGGTTGCGCACGGTGGATTCGCGGTCGTCGTCGCGCTGGATCAGCGCTTCGCCGGTGACGTCGTCCTTGCCCTCTTCCTTGGGCGGATTGTACTCGACGTGATAGACCCGGCCCGAGCCCGGGTGTACCCGGCGCCCGGCCAGACGCTTGACGATCTCTTCGTCTTCCACGGCGATCTCGAGCACGTGGTCGATCTTGACCCCGGCTTCCTTCATGGCGTCGGCCTGAGGAATGGTGCGCGGGAAGCCGTCGAACAGGAAACCGTTCTCGCAGTCGGGCTGCGCGATTCGCTCCTTGACCAGTGAGATGATCAGATCGTCGGACACCAGGCCACCGCTGGTCATGATCTCCTTGACCTTGAGACCCAGTTCGCTGCCTTCCTTGACCGCCGCGCGAAGCATGTCGCCGGTGGAAATCTGCGGGATCTTGTAGCGTTCGCAGATGAACTGGGCCTGGGTACCCTTGCCGGCCCCCGGGGCGCCCAACAGGATCAAACGCATCTAGCTGCTCCTTGAGAGAGTGGAAATTCTTGTGAGTAAGTGGAATGTCATGAACGATAACCGCGGCGACGGCACCAGACAACCGCAGGCTATCGGGCAAGCCCCGCCTGGGCGCCAAAGCCGCTGCATTATCAGCCAATTATGGGCGGGTTGCACTTTGGTATTCCCACCCGAAAGTGGGACTCAAACACCGACGGCGCCCCGTAGGGCGCCGTCGGTGTCATCTCAGATCACGTTCACAGCAGCATGCGGCGAATGTCGCTCAGCGCCGCCGCCAGGAAGGCGGTGAAGCGCGCGGCATCGGCGCCGTTCACGGCGCGGTGATCGTAGGAGAGCGACAGCGGCATCATCAGACGCGGCTCGAAGTCGGCGCCGTTCCACACCGGCTTCATCTGCGCCTTGGAGACGCCGAGAATGGCGACTTCCGGGGCGTTGACGATCGGCGTGAAGGCGGTACCGCCGATGGAGCCCAGACTGGAGATGGTGAAACAGCCACCGGTCATCTCCTCGCGCTTGAGCTTCTTCGACTGGGCCTTGCCGGCCAGCTCCACGCTCTCCTTGGCCAGATCGATCAGCGACTTCTTGTCGGCGTCGCGGATCACCGGCACCATCAGCCCGTCGGGCGTATCGACCGCGATACCGATGTGGACGTACTTCTTCCACACGATGGTCTCGCCGTCGCTCTTCAGGCTGACGTTGAACTGCGGGAACTTGCGCAGGGCGAAGGCACACGCCTTGATCAGGAACGGCAGCGGCGTGAGCTTGGCGCCCTGAGCCTCGGCTTCGGCCTTCATCGCCTTGCGGAAAGCCTCGAGCTCGGTGATGTCGGCCTCGTCGAACTGGGTGACGTGGGGCACGTTGAGCCAGCTGCGGTGCAGGTTGGTGGCGCCCATCTTGAGCAGGCGCCCCATCGGCTTCTCTTCCACTTCGCCGAACTGGCTGAAGTCCTGATCCGGCACCGGCGGAATGCCGGCGCCGCCGGTTGCCGTCGGCGCGGCGGCAGGTGCCTTGGCCTGCCCGGCCATGACCAGCTTGACGTAGGCGTGGACGTCCTCCTTCAGCACCCGGTCCTTCGGCCCGCTCGGCTTGACCAGGCCCAGGTCGACGCCGAGCTCACGGGCCAGCATGCGCACCGCGGGGCCGGCATGGACCAGCTTGCCGTCGCGGGGTTTGTGGGCTGCCATTTGCGCTTCGGGGCTCGGCGTACCGCCCGGGGTCGAGGCCGGCTTGTCGGCCTTGGCCGATGACGGTGCCGCGGCCTTCTGCTCGGCCTTCTTGGCGGCAGGCTTGCTGCCGGCCACCTCGATGTAACCGATCAGATCGCCCTCGGAGACGGTATCGCCCTCCTTGACGGTGAGCTCGATCAGTTTGCCCTTGTAGGGACTCGGCACGTCCATGGAGGCCTTGTCCGACTCCAGGGTGATCAGCGGGTCTTCCTCGTTCACCTCGTCGCCGGCGCTCACGGCGATCTCGATGATCGGCACGTCGCTGGAACCGGAGAGATCGGGAACGCGGATCTCGCGGCGCTCGGGTTCGCCGCTCACGGCCTCTTCCTCGGCCGGCGCTTCGGCCTGCTCGGCGGGCTCCGCGGTGGTCTCGACGGCTTCGGGCTCGGGCTCGGGTTCGTCTTCCCCACCCTCGCCGGCAATCTCCATGGTGCCGATCATGTCACCTTCGGAGACGGTATCGCCCTCCTTGACGGTGAGGCTGACCAGCTTGCCGCCGTAGGGGCTCGGCACGTCCATCGAGGCCTTGTCCGACTCGAGGGTGATCAGGGTGTCCTCTTCGGCCACCTCGTCACCTTCGGCGACCGCCACTTCGATGATCTCGACGTTCTCGGAGCCGCCCAGGTCGGGCACCTTGATCTCGACGGTGCGCTTGCCGCCGCCGCTGGCCTTCTTCGCCGCCGGTTTCTCCGCCGCAGCCTGAGAGGCCTGCTCGCGCTTGGGCTCGGCGGGCTCGGCCTTTTCTTCACTGCCGGCGTCGCTGCTGCTGCTGCCGCTGCCGCTGCCTTCCACCTCAAGCTCGACGATGTCGTCGCCCTCGGAGACGGTGTCGCCCTCCTTCACCAGCACGCGAACGACCTTGCCGCCCTTGGGCGAGGGTACGTCCATGCTGGCCTTGTCGGATTCCAGCGTGATCAAGGTGTCCTCGGGCTGGATGACGTCCCCTTCGGACACGGCGATTTCGATGATCTCGACGTCTTCGCTGCCGCCGATGTCTGGAACTTTGATGATTTCGCTACTCAAGGTCGCGCTCCTTCCAAATCGTGCCTGGAACAGGCGGGCACCTGCCCGCCTTGCCACCGGATCAGCTCGTCAGCGGATTGGGCTTGTTGGGATCGATGCCGTACTTCTTGATCGCCTCGGCGACGACCTTGCGATCCAGCTCGCCGCGCTCGGCCAGCGCCTTCAGCGAGGCCACGACGACGAAGTAGCGATCGACCTCGAAGAAATGGCGCAGCTTCTCGCGGGTGTCGGAGCGGCCGTAGCCGTCGGTCCCCAGTACATGGTAGTCGGTCGGTACCCAGGCACGTACCTGGTCGGCGAACAGGCGCATGTAATCGGTGGAGGCAATGGCCGGGCCTTTGCGCCCTTCCAAACAGCGGGTGACGTGAGGCTTGACCGGCTCATCGGCAGCGTTGATGAACGCCTCGCGCTCGAGCAGCAGGGCCTCGCGGCGCAGCTCGTTGAAGCTGGTCACGCTCCACACGTCGGAGCCCACGCCCCACTCCTCGGCCAGCATCCGCGCCGCCTCTTCCACCTCACGCAGGATGGTGCCGGAGCCGAGCAGCTGCACGTGGCCCTTGTCGCCCTTGTGCTCCCGCAGCAGGTACATGCCCTTGATGATGTCGTCGACGGGCACCTCCTCGAGTTCGGGGTGCTCGTAGTTCTCGTTCATCACCGTCAGGTAGTAGAAGCAGTTCTCCTTGTCGGCGAACATGCGCTTCAGGCCGTCCTGGACGATGACCGCCACCTCGTGAGCGTAGGTGGGGTCATAGCTGCGGCAGTTGGGAATGGTGGCCGCCTGCAGATGGCTGTGGCCGTCCTGGTGCTGCAGCCCCTCGCCGTTGAGCGTGGTGCGCCCGGCGGTGCCGCCGACCAAGAAGCCGCGCGCCTGCAGGTCGCCGGCCGCCCAGGCCAGATCGCCGATGCGCTGGAAGCCGAACATCGAGTAGTAGATGTAGAACGGCAGCAGCGGCAGGTTGTGGTTGCTGTAGGAGGTCGCCGCGGCGATCCACGCCGACATCGCCCCAGCCTCGGTGATGCCTTCCTCGAGGATCTGGCCCTTCTTGTCCTCGCGGTAGAACATGATCTGGCCCTTGTCGACGGGCTCGTACTTCTGGCCTTCCGAGGTGTAGATGCCGAGCTGGCGGAACATCCCCTCCATGCCGAAGGTACGCGCTTCGTCGGGCACGATCGGCACCACCTGCTGGCCGATCTTCTTGTCCTTCACCAGGCCGTTGAGGATGCGCACGAAGGCCATGGTGGTGGAGATCTCACGGCCCTTGGAGCCGGCCAGTTGGGTGGCGAAGGTCTTGTCCTCGAGCGACGGGATCGTCAAGGCCTCGAAATCGCTGCGCCGCTGCGGCAGGTAGCCGCCCAGGCGCTCGCGCTGCAGATGCATGTACTTCAGCTCGGGCGAGTCGTCCGCCGGCTTGTAGTACGGCACCTCCTTGAGCTGCTCGTCGGAAAGCGGAATGCCGAAGCGGTCGCGGAATTTCTTCAGCGCCTCGTATTCCATGGTCTTGACCTGGTGGGCCTCCATGGCGGCCTCACCCTCGCCGCTGCCCATGCCGTAGCCCTTGACGGTGTGCGCCAGGATCACGGTGGGACGGCCGTTGGCGTTGTTCACCGCCTCGTGATAGGCCGCGTAGACCTTGAACGGGTCGTGGCCGCCGCGGTTGAGCTTCCAGATGTCCTCGTCCGAGAGATCCTTGACCATCTCGGCGGTTTCCGGGTACTTGCCGAAGAAATGCTCGCGGGTATAGGCGCCGCCGAGTGCCTTGTAGTTCTGGTACTCGCCGTCCACCGCCTCGTCCATGCGCTTCTGCAGGATGCCCTTCTTGTCCTTCTCGAACAGCGGGTCCCACAGCCGGCCCCAGACCACCTTGAGCACGTTCCAGCCGGCCCCGCGGAAGACCCCCTCGAGCTCGTCGATGATGCGGCCGTTGCCACGCACCGGCCCGTCCAGGCGCTGCAGGTTGCAGTTGATGACGAAGATCAGGTTGTCGAGGTTCTCGCGGCTGGCCAGGTGAATGGCGCCGAGGGATTCCGGTTCGTCGCACTCGCCGTCGCCCATGAAGCACCAGATCTTGCGATCCTGCATGTCACGCAGCTCGCGGGAGTCGAGGTACTTCATCACGTGGGCCTGGTAGATCGCCTGGATCGGCCCCAGGCCCATGGAAACGGTGGGGAACTGCCAGAAGTCCGGCATCAGCCACGGGTGCGGGTAGGACGAGAGACCGTCGCCGTCGACCTCCTGGCGATACTTGTCCATCTGCGCCTCGGTGAGACGCCCCTCCAGGTAGGCGCGAGCGTAGACGCCCGGCGCCACGTGGCCCTGGATGTAGACCAGGTCGCCCTCGAAGTCGCCGTTGGGCGCACGGAAGAAGTGGTTGAAGCCGACGTCGTAGAGTGTGGCGGCGGACATGAAACTGGCGATATGGCCGCCCAGGCCCGGGTGGGCACGGTTGTTGCGGATGACCTGGGCAATGGCGTTGTAGCGGATCAGCGAGCGAATGCGCCGCTCCATGAACAGGTCGCCCGGCATCGGCGCTTCGCGATGCACCGGAATGGTGTTGCGATGCGGCGTCTTAATCGAGAAGGGTGCCTGCATGCCGTCACGACGCAGCCGATCGGCCAGGCGTGTCAGCAGGTACCGAGCGCGTTCCTCGCCCTCACGATCCAGGACCGACTCCAGGGAATCCAGCCATTCCGTGGTTTCGACCGGATCGAAATCTTCTCTTGCCTCCAGACTCATAGACGTCTCTCCGAGTGACAATGTGATGTCAGATGGCCCCAGGCGGAAGAACGCCGGAGCGGATTGCACTACTGACGATCAGGGGAATGTCAGGCCGCGATGCGGCTGTTGTAGTCATTTTACAGAAGCGCATACAACGAATGGCGTAGAACATACCGTAAAGTGGTCTTCCTGCCAATCGAAACGGAATGGAATTTTTTTCCACAATTTGACTATTGCATTGCAACACAAGCTGTTACGTGCCTCGCCGATAGTTTCAGCCGAAAATGTCTCGAATGTAATAAAACTACCGTATGATCACTTTGCGCCCGGTTTCGCCCCCTCGTCGTGTCGATCAACCCAACGCTTTGAGACACTGGCGGAAATAGGCCCAATCGAAAGCCGGGCCGGGATCGTTCTTGCGCAGCGGAGCGACTCTCGCATGACTGGTGATACGGGCATAGTTCATGTCAGGGTAGTTCAGCTTGAGAGCCTTCGTGACCGCAGCAAGCGAGCGATACTGGGCCTCACGATAGGCATGGATCTCGTCCCCCTCCAGCTCGATGCCCACGGTGAAGTCGTTCAGCGCCCGCCGTATCCGTCCCTCATCGATCCAGCAGGAACGACCGGCATGCCAGGCACGCCGGTCGAAAGGCACGAACTGTACGCACTCACCGTCGCGCCGAATCAACAGGTGGGCAGAAACCCGCAGTTGCACGATACTCGGAAAGAAGGGGTGGGCAGCGGCATCCAGCGTGTTGGTGAACAGCCGCTCGATGTGCTCGCCGCCGAATTCGCCGGGCGGCAGGCTGATCGAGTGCAGCACCACCGCCGATACCTCACCTTGCGGACGCGCATCCTGATTGGGCGACACCACGCGCCGGACACCCTCAAGCCAGCCTTCCTCGATTCTCATCTCGCTCCCCTGACGTCGCGGACCTGGATTCCCTATAATGACGGTCCCGACGCTCCATGAACATGAAAAGGCCCGCCATGCATTACCAGGACGCCCTAGTCGAAGCGATTCGCGAAGCCGCCGCTCACCTGCTGGCCGAGGACGTGGGCCCTGCCGACATCACCGCGCAGCTGATTCCCGAGTCGCAGTGGGCGAAGGCCCGGGTCATCACCCGCGAGCCGGCCATCCTGTGCGGCGTGGCCTGGGTCGAGGAGATATATCGCCGCCTCGACCCCACCGTTCAGTTGCGCTGGAGTGCCGCGGACGGCGACCGCCTCGAGGCCGACCAGTGCTTCCTCGAAATCGAAGGTCCCGCCCGCCGGGTGCTGACCGGGGAACGCGCGGCGCTCAACCTGCTGCAGACGCTCTCCGCCACTGCCACCCGCACCCGCCGCTACGTCGATCTGCTCGAGGGCACCGGCGTGCGTCTGCTCGACACCCGCAAGACCCTGCCCGGTCTGCGCCTGGCACAGAAGTACGCGGTGACCTGCGGCGGCGGGCACAACCACCGTATCGGGCTGTATGACGCCTTTCTGATCAAGGAGAACCACATCGCCGCCTGCGGC
>ERZ869909.2636-NODE-2636-length-11503-cov-6.832925_pt1 | contig 11503 bp, 16 predicted proteins | sample MGYA00520892_ERZ869909 | MGnify/ENA primary metagenome ERZ869909 (study PRJEB32215, sample SAMEA104723947) | bioreactor metagenome | biome: bioreactor; feature: anaerobic bioreactor; material: water | place: China | collected 2015-03-12 ... | reverse complement strand
GATCCCGTAGCTCAGTCGGATAGAGCATCTGCCTTCTAAGCAGAGGGTCGCTGGTTCGAATCCAGCCGGGATCGCCATCCCTTTTGTGGGCAGTTGAAATTCCTCGCTAAAAACGTTGAAAGTCCCCACCATCTGACTACCCCACCGAAATGTGGGAAACTTTTAGTCTCCTTCCGTTCTTGCGAGCAGACCCATTGCCGCGCCAGCTATGCGTTTTTGCTCGGCTGCTTTTGGGTAGCGTTCGGCTTCGGCGAGCGTCCGCAATCCGAAGATGGACTGTAGTTGATGGGCGGTGGCGCCGTTCTCCGCCGCTCTCGCCGCTCCGGCCTTTCGTAGACCATGCGCCGAGCAATGTGGCAGCCCGGCCTCGTCGCACCAGTCGCGTATTTTGTTGCCCCCCTTAATGGTGAATGGACGGTTGAACGCCGTAACGAGGAACGTGAGGTTCCCAGTTGGCGCGGCGCGGATCTCTTTCTCTAGAATCGGCAGGATAGGGATTTCCAGCGTCACGGGACTCCGATTCCACATGCTTGTTGCTTTGAGCGTTCGCTGATTAGCGAGCGAACTAGAGCAGGAATGGCAACTGCACGTGCGAGAGGCGTGCGTATTGGTCGTCCGACTAAGCTTGGTGCGGCGGAAATTAACGTCGCCATCGCGAACGCGCAGTGTTGCCCGCCAACGCAGCTTGCGGAACGTCTTGAAGTTTCAGTCTCAACTGTCAGGCGGGCGATCGCAGCGCGCAGGAGGGTTCGCGTCTAGGAAAACGTCGCCACCGAGATGAACGTTATGCCGAGTTAACGGACATCGGTCCGATGGAGTCGAGGTGCAGACTGACTCTTCTGGCCATGACGGCAACGCCTTCGGCAGCGGACATCGACTTGCTGGCACGAGATAATCGACGCCGTCAATTGTCCGCGCTCGCAAATTCCGCAAACACACGTAATTCCTACAAGAGGCTCGGCATTCTCCCGATGAAAGCGCGTTGTCCAATACGCCCATTTGGTTGCTCTCAGGGATTCGCGATCTCGTCCGTCCAAACCCGGAACGACTTGAGCGAGTTGGGGCCGAACGTCGTTGCGATCGCGACATCGGCGGCATCGCGGCCGCGCGCAATCAGAACGCGACCAATGCGTGGCACGTTATTCCTCGGATCGAACGTGTGCCATCGGTCGCCCAGATAGGCCTCGAACCAAGCGGCGAAGTCACCCGGGGGATAGGGCGGAGGCGTGCCGACATCGCCCAGGTAGCCCGTGCAGTAGCGGGCCGGAATATTCAAGGCGCGACAGAATGCGATCGCGAGGTGGGCATAGTCGCGGCACACACCTTGCCGCTCTCGGTAAGCCTCGGAAGCCGTGCGCGTCACGCGGGCGTGCGCATAACCGAAGGCAATGTGCTGATGCACGAAGTCGCAAATAGCCTGGACACGGGCCCAACCGGTTGCCCCATTGCCGAAGTGCGTCCACGCCAGATCCAGCATCTGATCGCAATCGCAGAACCGGCTTGCCAACAGGAAGACGAGTGTCTCCTCGGGAAGGTTTTCGACCGAGATTTGTGTGGCTTCCGGCACAGTCGGATCCGGAAGCCCGGAATCTAGCACGTGCGAATCCGAACGAATGCGCATCGCTCCCGCCGGAGCAACGAGCCGATTGCACCAATTGCCGAAGCCGTCCCGATAGCCAGACATCCGAACCGACGGGCTGGTGACGACATGATCCGGCGCCTGCAAATCGGAGACACGGGAATGGTGCACGTTTAGCACCAGGATGACGGGTGTGGGCTGGGGAAACTCGTAGTCCAGCTCGTAGCCGACACGCAGCTTCATGGAAGGTCATCCTCGCTCTGGCCGCTCGACAACCTGCCGCGACGGGACATCGTAGGCCTTTTCCCCCTTTCGTCGAGCGCAATCGCGCCAATCACCACGCCAGAGTCGTTTCGGCTTCGGCGCCGACTACGGAGACAGACACACTCATGCCCAGAAATGCGGACGACGTGCCGACGAAGCTGCCTGACAACGGCACGGCTTGTCGGTGGTCGCGCGCGACGGCGATGCGAATGAGGTCACGATTGCCGAATATGCCGTTGGTAGGATCCATCTCCACCCAGCCGCATCCCGGCAGGTAAACCTGCAGCCAAGCGTGGGTCGCGCCGCCACCCTGGTGGTTGGTGCTCCCCGGCGCGTAGATATAGCCCGTCACAAATCGGGCGGCGAAACCCAAAGACCGAAGTGCTTCGATCATAAGCAACGCGAAGTCGCGGCAGCTCCCGGTGCCGAGCGCGAGCGTTTGCACGGGCTCCTGCGTCCCGGCCTTCGGGCGACTCAAGTATTCGAAATCGCGTTGGATAGTTTCCATCATACCTACGAGGACGGATAGAGTTCCGCCATCGCTCGATCTCGCGACGTTGACCGCCCATGCGGCGAGCTGGCCGTCTGGATCCAGGCGATGGACTCTCATGACCGACTGCAAGTCCGGTACCTCTTCGGCATCATAGGCGAACGGAAAACGCTGAGCGGAGTCGAGCAGGAGATCGGTTGGCTGCGCCGCCTCATAGTGAAGGATATCGATCTCGCTCACAAACCGCAGGCACATAGCGCGTTCGTCTTCGAACTCGGCATAGGAAACAGAGTTACCGAAGGCATCGTACATCCATCTGATGCTCGCGGGCGCCGGTGTGATCGAAAGCTCCGTATTCAACAGCCGCAGGCTGTGACTGTCGCGCGGCCGAAACATCATGCGATGGCGGCCAAAGGAAACCGGTTCGGCATAGTGATATTCGGTCATATGGCGCACGATGAGATGACGCCGCATGAGATCTTCCCTTTGATCCAGATCGGCCGCGAACCGACGACCGCCAAACCGCCACTGTACCGTGAATGGCCGTACCACGGTGTTTTGTGATCGAAGGACAATGCTAGCCAGGCCAGCGTCCTAGTCGTAGGACGTGAATGTACATAAGAGAGGGGCAAGCCTCGGGGCCAGAGATTTCCCATTTCGCCCGTCGAGATCGGCGCTCCTGCGCCAGTAAGCTTCCAACGGCCATTTAGGATGTGCGGAACGGAACGCGGAGAGCGCATTTCGCTTGGCCTCGATTTGGCCCGTCTTACAGCTTCCTTTCTGGATCAAGCTTTAGCCCACGGTCGGCAATGACATTAGAGAATGCCGCCTCCAGGCCGGCCTGCGTCAAACCAGGAAACTTTCGCTGCAGTGCAGTCAACAGGCTGGCGTCCTGATGACCAAGCGTGATCAAGCGATCGAGCTCGCGTGCAACCTCTACAAATTCTGTCATTCCGCGTGATCACCCCAGAACCGCCTGTATCCGGGCGCAGCACCCCAGCTAGATGCCCGTATGCTTCTATGAAACGAAGTTTGGATAGGCCAATGCGCGGGGCTTTGACGGCTGGAACGCGCGACGACGATGCAAATCGCAGTAGGGATGCCCATCGACCTTGCGGCTGCCGCAGAAATGGAAGCCGGACACTTGCGGATCGCCGATCGGCCAACGGCAGTCGTCCGCCAACAGCGTCTCCATCGTTTTTCTCTGGCCAACAGGAATGACGGGATCCTGCAACAGTGACGGGTCGATCGATATCTTGTTGGGATACATGGAGGGCTCTCGCTGAAAAAAATGCCGCACGATGCCGGCACCACCAGGCTCGGACAGAACGAGCCATGAACGCTTAGTGCGGATTTTCGATACCAGCCGCTAGGTCGGACGCCAATTTCCGGTCCAGATTCTCGATATGATCCGTGATCTCTGATTTTGTCATGCCACGTATGTCGAACCACTGGTCCATATACTGTACGACGACCCATTCGCTGGATGAAGCTGTTCCGTGGGCGATGATGTAGCGGGCCTCTGCTTCTGTGATGAGCTTCGCCTTTTTATAGAACGTCTTCATCCCTCCCGCCCCCGATACGAACGTCACAAGATCGATCTCACCTCGCCATCAGTCGTCGGTCTGGATGCGCTTGCACACTGTCCTCCACCGCTCTTTGGTCATGTGCGTCGCAGGTTCCCATAGATCCATGCAGGCAGCCAATTTCTCAGCTTTTGTCGCTCGACTATAGTTGCCGAGCCCGGGGGCGGACTCCTGTGCATTCGCGACAGACGCAGATGCCGCTCCCTGACCGCCTGCCGGGCCCGTAGCCAAGATTATTGGGCAGACGGACAAAGCGAACGCGGCAATGAAACTGTGAGGATGGAATGTGAACAGAGCAAAGTCCTTTCGTTAGGCGGATGGCACAAACCAACCTTAGCCCCAGCGTGGATGCGGCATCAGACTCGGATACTACTCATGTCCGGTATCACGCTCTTGGGCCATGGCAAGATCGAGTGGATCGATAGCGACGACCTGTCTCTTGAGACCGACAGAACCGATTGCGGGAAGCTCGATGGTGGTTTCGACGCGGCGAAAGGCCACGAAGGACAAACTTTCGATCAGCTCTTCCTCAGACTCGATCCTATAGCTGCCGGCGGGCAACTCACCGTCGATGCCACCGAGATTGAAAGCGCTGTTGAATACTGCAATCGATCGGATGGTGCGCGTCGTCATCGTCTCCACTTTTCCAAAGAGCCGCTAGGGATGGAAGTGTGAACGACCCGGACATGATCGCGCATCGCCACGTCAGTCGCCGTGTTGGCGAACGCATCTCCGTTCCATGGGGGCATCTCTGGCTTGGGGGCTGGCTGCTGGCCGGAAACGGGTGAGGTCAGCAGCATCGCCGCTAGCGTGAAGGGCAATATGACTGCGTTCATGAGAGAGCACTCCGTTTCCCGAATGAACGAAGAGCGAGCCAGTGCACATGGTGCACTGGCTCGGCGCTGCGACTGGACATTTTGAGACGCCGGTCGCGCGCTGATCTAGATCTTCTGCGGTGCGGGCGCCGCTGGCTTTTGCTCCGACTTGACGGCCGGATCGGCAACCGTTTCAGGCTCACCGACAGCCGGCGGACTTCCCGCTGGCTCCTTGGATGGCGAAGTCGGCGTATCAGGTCCCGCGGCAATCGGAGCGTCAGAGGCTTTTGTGGGGTTGTCGATCATGAATGTCACCGGTTTGATGGTCTAGTTCATGCCGACTATGCACGTCCACTCGGGCAAAGCTTAGACTCGGAATGTACCTATGGCGCAGCCACTTTGAGTAGACATGACAGGAACGCGTTGATGATCTCCCTTCCCGACGCGTTCGCATTGTTCGGGTTATCCCACGCCGTGGCAGGACAATACGTGCTAGGCTGTGTTCGCTTGCATTACCCATGGTGGGGCGAGCGCGCACAGAAAGCAGAATCATGACCGGGCCTCGTCCTGGTGCGCCGAAGGCATCCCGAAAGCTGCCGTCGGGGGAGTGCGCGCCGAAACGCGAAACCATCAGCGAGAAGCTCACTGTGTCGAACAGTCAGCTTCCGGAAAGGGCGAAGCATTTGCGCGTGACGTCCGACGACTTCAACAACATCCTCAACACCTCCGACATGGCCGTCGTTGTCCTCGACGAAGCCTTGAGGATCCGCTTCTTCACACCGGCGGTCACCCCGCTGTTCAACGTTACGGAAAGAGATATCGGGCGCCCGCTCGGCGAGTTCACGCATCGCTTCACAGACGCCGACATGCTACCCGACGCGCGTAACGTGTTCGATACGCGTGCTCCTATTCGGCGCGAAGTCGAAGCCGATGACGGGACTTGGTATATCTGCTCGATCCTGCCCTATCGCAGCGATGAAAAGCACGTCGATGGAGTGCTCATCACTTTGGCCGACATCTCCGAAGTCAAAGTAATCCAGCGGGAGATCCAGGCCGCACGCGCATATTCCGAAGGGATCATTGCTACGATCGAACAACCACTCGTCGTCTTGGATACAGAGCTTCGTGTCGTTTCTGCCTCGACATCCTTCTACCGGGTATTCGAAATCGAACCGGCAACCATGCTGGGTCGTCACCTCCTAGACTTTGGATCCCATCTCGATGTGCCGGAGATGCAAGAGTACCTTTGCGCGCTTCTTTCGCGCGGCGTGGAAGTGGCTGATACCGAAATCACACTTAAACTACCAACGTGCGGCATCCGGTCCTTCATGGTGAGCGCTCGTGCCATCGGAGACGGCCTCTTGGCCAGCAAGAACGTGCTCTTGTCGATCGTCGACGTCACGGACGCGAAGCGCGAGAGCGAGGCGTTGGCAGCGGCGAAGGCGCTGGCTGAAGGTGCCAACATCGGCAAATCGCGGTTCCTCGCTGCTGCCAGTCACGACCTGCGTCAGCCCTTACAGACCATCAATCTGCTGCAGGGGATATTGAAAAAACGTGCGCGCGACGAACATACGCTTCAGTTGCTCGAGCGCCTTGACGACACGGTCGGCGCCATGTCTAGCATGCTCGACAAGTTGCTCGACATAAACCAGCTCGAAGCTGGCGTCGTGCAGCCTAGTATCGTCAATTTTCCCATCAGCAGCCTACTCGCAAGGCTGAAAGCCGATTTTGCCTATCTTGCGGCGGAAAAGGGACTGCAGTGGCACGTGGTCCCTTGCAGCCTCGTCGCACGGAGCGATCCCAAGCTCCTCGGGCAGATGCTTCACAATTTGATCTCGAATGCCGTCAAATACACGAGCAAAGGCAAGCTGCTTCTGGGTTGCCGGCGGCGCGAGGGGATCATTCGTATCGAGGTGCTCGACACGGGCATCGGCCTGCCCATGGATCAGGCCCGGAAAATATTCGAGGAGTTCCATCAGCTCGCAAATCCAGCTCGCGACAGTAGCTTGGGTCTTGGGCTCGGCCTTTCAATCGTCAAGCGCATAGGAGATCTGCTCGGCCATTCGATCGATGTCCGCTCGATCCCCGGCTATGGTTCCGCATTTGCCGTGGAGGTGCAGATGGGTGATGCAGGCGAAGTTTGTGAGACGCGGCTCATACGCGCGGTCCAGGAGAACTCGCCCCCCGTTGTCGGCACAATCCTGATCATCGACGACGATCCAATCGTGCGACATATGGTCAAGATGCTTCTCGATCAGGAGGGACATCGAACGACGGTCGCAGGCGATGTCGCTACAGCACTCAGTATCGCCGGAAAAGAAGCTGCGGAACTGGATCTCGTGATCGCGGACTATAACCTGTCTTGCGGGGCGAGCGGCCTCGATGCCATTGCGAGCCTGCGGCAACAAATCGGCCGAGACCTCCCCGCCATTGTCCTGACGGGTGACATCGCGACTATCACGTTGCGCGCTGTTGCTGATCAGGGGCACATTCAGCTCAATAAGCCGGTCAAATCGCAGCAACTCATTAGCCTCATTCAGCAGCTTCTGGTGAAGGCGAAGAAAAATAGACGCGGTGCCGCGAGCGATGTGCCATCGTGCGCAGATCCTTCTGCGGTCCAGACGGTGTTCGTCGTCGACGACGATGCCGTCGTCCTGCAAGCGATGCGGGATTTGCTCCAAGAGCATGGATATGCCGTAGAAATCTATGCGAATGGCGAAGAGTTCTTGCGCGCCAGGCGATCCGACGGCTGTCTGCTAGTCGATGCCAGATTGCCCGGCATGACCGGTCTCGAACTGATCGAGCGCCTCAGAGCGGAGAACTTTACACTGCCCACAGTCATGATAACCGGCGACGGAGACATTGCTTTGGCGGTCGAGGCGATGAAGGCGGGAGCCTCCGATTTCATTCAAAAGCCGGTCGGTCACGTGGAGCTGCTTGCGAGTATTTCGCGCGCACTCGAGCTCGATGGGGGCAGACCCTCTGCGGCGCGGGAGCAGGCTATCTCTCTTATCGCTGGCCTGACGGCGCGACAACGACAGATCATGGATCTCGTCATGGCCGGACATCCGAGCAAGAACATTGCTGCCGACCTTGGCATCAGTCAGCGCACCGTGGATAACCATCGAGCGGCGATCATGAAAAAGACCGGATCTAAATCGCTTTCGGCCTTGATCCGGACGGCGATCGCGGCGGCTTGAGCAGGCGCACTATTAGAAGTCTGATGCCAGCAACGTGTAGGCCTCTCTGCGGCGGCCGGAATAGATTCTTGCCGCTACGTTGAGGATTTGATCCCGATAGCGGTCGAACGCAATCAGAATTCCGGCTTCGTCCATTTTCGGATTCGGGCTCATGCGGGTGAAGGCGTGCTGATCAATGAAGAAGCTGATCTCGATCGCGCCGTCGTAGCCCCAAAACCGCACACGGCGTCCGCGCGCGTCGTAGCTGCGGCTTCGATTTGGAAAACTCAGCGTCATTGTGCGACGTCTCCTTCCTCCTTGCTCTAGCTGGCGGCCTGGAACACCACGTATGCTACGAGCACCAGTGCAAGCACTATTGGGATGAGCAATGCCGGGATCCACGGCGCCAGCGTCCGCCAGCCTGTCTTCTCGGCGACCAAATGAGAAACCGTGTCATTCATGGGGGAGAAATCCTTGTTTCTGGCGCACCCTGTCGGGTCGTGAGTGGCAACAGGTGCCCATGCATGCTCAAATCCGGACGCACGTGTCAGACCCGACAATAGGATGGAAGGGCATTGTCCGTTAGAGTCGGAATCTACTCAGAACATAAGGACAGATGCTGTGGCATCGACGGCGTGCAGGGCGGGAACGTCACCGTGGGGCAATCATGTCTTCTGCCCCGAGATTGCGGACCTCCGCCAAATTCGGGGACCTCTCAAACTGAACCAGCCGTTCGCCACACCAAATTCTATGCCATCATTCAATTCCGTCCCCATGATCTCCTCATTGGCGAGCCGCGCTGCTATGGCGCCAAACATATCGTGCTCGCCGGGCTTAGTGTGTCTTTGATCAAGCAGTTCCATTATTCGTTGGGCAATCTGTTCCGGTGTCCGCATGGACATTCTGATTTCCTACCTGCTTCTCCGGAAGCTGCGAACTTGAGCCCGCTGACGTGCGGGAGAACGGGAGACGATGGCTGATGCCGGCGATGGTGGATTGTGGAACAGTAGCGGGCTATGGACCGCCGAGGCACCCTCGGAAACTACTCAGATGATGATGAACCCTTGCAATGAATAGGGGCTGCTCTTACTTTAACACATCGAGTTTGGCCGGAATGCGGGCCGCTGTGCTCAGCGCTGCTGAGCGTATGTTCATAGACCCCAAGAATTCGAGACATAAGGTTGGCGTGAGCCTCACGGCGTGCGCCGGCTCGTTCGCATCAATGATTGGAGTGATCATGAACACGGGAACAGTCAAATTTTATAATGGACAAAAAGGCTACGGATTCATCGCGCCAGATAACGGAGGAAGCGATGTGTTTGTCCACGCCAGTGCACTCGAACGTGCAGGGCTGACGAGCCTGTCGGAGGGACAGAAAGTCTCCTTCGATACCGAACAGGATCGGCGTTCCGGTAAAACTGCCGTCGCGAACATTCAAGTAAGCTAAACGCGGTCACGCGCATCAGGCACTTTACCGTAAATGCCGGTGCTTACCTGATAGGTCATGAGCGCCGGCAAATTGCGTCTTTACGCAAACGTTCTGGAGGGGGCGCTCCTTTAGGAGGGTTGCGCTACGGCGCAACGGAAATCACCAACACCGAAGTGAAGTAGGAGAATACCGTGAGCGGTAAGTGCCCAAAATGCGATGCGGAATCTCATGTTCTCATCGAATACTTTCGGGCACGCGATGAGGGATCGAAGCGGACCGTGCCTGCCGTCCAATTCATTTGCGAACAGTGCCGGACGATTCTTGGTATCGCTCTCGATCCCGAATGGCAGGCGCAAGTCGTTGCTGGACAACTACGGACTGTCGGAGCTAGTGAAAAGACTAGCCACTGACGCCCATAGTCAACGTCGGATGCTGGTTATTGACCTGCCATGATGTGCCCAATGTATCCAGCAGCAAGGACTAAGGCGACGAATACGACGAACAGGATCAGTGCTGAGGTCGCCGTAAAATCGCTTGTATCGTTCAGCCGGGGATCGCGTGCCACGAGTATGCTCCTGGGCGCATCGAACCATTTCCGGTACGCCGAAGAATTTCTAACGTACGTGACGTACCCGAGACTGACGTCGTCCACTCCAGAGACAAGCGATGCCGCGAAGTGCTGCCGGCACGTGAGCGCAATCAGTCAGTGCGGATGTTCGAGACAGAAATTCTTCCGGACCGGCGATCCTCCTGGATATTGAAGGTCACCTTTTGCCCCTCAACAGGTCCTTTCCACCATCATCTGGCTGAACGAAGCCAAAACCTCTTTCAGAATTATAGAACCTTAAGGTTCCAAGGTGCATGGCTCTTCCTAATTGGGGGTCAAAATTCTCTGCGCACACGCGCAGACGGACGAGGATTATTTGGTGGGCAGCGGATCGTGGGCGCCGGGCGCCGCGCTAGCCTTCTGCGAAGCGCTGAGACGCTCTTCGAGCGATCGCAACGCACATTGTTGCCTTGAAAGATCTGAAAATCGCGTTTCACACGGAGCCCCCTTCTTGATTGGTGTTGAGCCGTGGCAAAGGGTACCCATCGCTCGCGTAGAGATTTCGGATCGCGACGTCGTCATAGCGATCCTCATCTATTTCGAGAACGGCGCCGATGAGCTTGTCGGGTTCCAGTTCCTCGATGGCATAGCGGATGGCGACGGCCGCAGACTCAAAGCGACGATACGAAACCATATTACGCCGAAAGCCCCTGCCCTTGGACGGAAACAGCTCTGCTGGAGCGCTGTAATTGAATGTGTCTATCATCAGGCATTCTCCTCCTGGAGGCTCGCAAGCTCGCGTTCACTGGCCACGCGTTCGAAACCTTCCTCGGTCGCCTTGATCCTGTACGTGAGATCCTGGCCTTCGATCGGTAGCAGACGAAGGACAGTAACTATGGATGGACCAACGGATCTCCGCGGAGAATGAAAGATCACGCGTTGGCCGACTTTGAACCTGTGCGCTGCCATGTGTTTCGCCAAATCCTTTCTTATGCCGCCGCGCTCGCCAGACTGGAGCTTCTCCAGGCGGTCCACTTTGCCCCATAAGGTTGCGCAAAGCTTCGCGTCTGCGCCGCTTTGAGACGCACCAATGGCAACGCGTTCCATCCACACCCTCGTCATTGCAATGTCGAGGAGTCGGAGCGCGTCGCGACTAAAACCGGGAGGATTCTGCGGGAAGGGCATGACGGTGCTCCAATCTGGCGGGAGCACTCGCATCTCTCAGCCGCTGGAGCCTTTTCGTGCCAGCGATAAGATCAATATGGGGTGCCGGGGCGCAAAAGTCCACCCCTTACGGTTGCGCAGTCGATTTCGCCGTCTTTAGGTTGTCCGCATCAGACAGAGAAAACAGTCGACAACCTTCCACGTCGTCTCGTCGCTCTTGCCGCGGCATGTACTGATCAAACAACCCCGGTTGAGCAGCTTCGGAAGAATCTGAGCCCGAATCCGGTCGGGAGATTCGACCCTCTGCTCGTGTGGGCGCATGCTGATCTGTCTCTCGAACAAGGAGACAGACCATGGACAACAATCACGAAACTAAGAATCTGAAGCCTGTCCGCAACGAGCCTTGGAACAAGGGAAAGCTTATCGGGGCGAAGCCGCCACTGCGGCCAA
>ERZ869909.2635-NODE-2635-length-11508-cov-3.485347_pt1 | contig 11508 bp, 11 predicted proteins | sample MGYA00520892_ERZ869909 | MGnify/ENA primary metagenome ERZ869909 (study PRJEB32215, sample SAMEA104723947) | bioreactor metagenome | biome: bioreactor; feature: anaerobic bioreactor; material: water | place: China | collected 2015-03-12 ... | reverse complement strand
CCGAACCTCTTTCTGCTCCACGCCTGGATCAGGTTGATGGCGAGCAGGACGATGAAGGCCAGCACCAGCATGATCGCCCCGATGGCGGTGGCGGCGGGATAGTTGAACTCCTCCAGACGGATATAGATCAGGAGCGGCGCGATCTCCGAGACGTAGGGGATGTTGCCGGCGATGAAGATGACGGAGCCGTACTCGCCGACGGCGCGCCCGAAGGAGAGCGCGAGGCCGGTGAGGATGGCGGGGACGAGGCCGGGCAGGATGACGCGCAGCACGGTCTGGAAGCGGCTTGCGCCGAGCGTGGCGGCGGCTTCCTCGACCTCGCGGCTGATCTCCTCCATCACCGGCTGCACCGTGCGCACCATGAAGGGCAGGCTGACGAAGACCAGAGCGATGACGATGCCGGCCGGCGTGTAGGCGATGCGGACGCCGTGAGGCTGGAAATACTGGCCGACCCAGCCGGTCGGGGCGTAGATCGCGGTGAGCGCGATGCCGGCGACGGCCGTCGGCAGCGCGAAGGGCAGGTCGACGGCCGCATCGACGATGCGGCGGCCGGGGAAGCGGTAGCGCACCAGCACCCAGGCGACGAGCACGCCGAAGACGGCGTTGATGGCCGCCGCGGCACCGGCGGTCCAGAAGCTGGTCCTGAGCGCGCCGATCAGGCGCGGGTCGGTCGCCAGCCGCCAGAACTCGTCCCAGCCCAGCGCGGCCGAGCGCCAGCCGATGCCGGCCAGCGGAATGAGAACGATCGCGCTGAGATAGAATATGGCGAAACCGAGCGTCAGCCCGAAGCCGGGAATGACGCTCGGTTGCTTCCATTGCCATCGCACCGTCGAGGGTGAGGCAAGGCTCATCGATTACTGCCCCGGCTGGTAGATCTTGTCGAAGACGCCGCCGTCGCCGAAGAACTCCGGCTGCACCTTGGCCCAGCCGCCGAGGTCGTCGATGGTGACGAGCTCGAGGTCGGGGAAGCGTTCGAGCTCGGCCGGATCGACGCCCTCCGTGCTGAAGGGGCGATAGTAGTTCTTGGCCGCGATGTTCTGGCCGACCTCGGAATAGAGATACTCCAGATAGGCCGTCGCCACCTCGCGCGTGCCCTTGGCGTCGACATTGGCGTCGACCACGGCGACGGGCGGCTCGGCCAGGATCGACAGCGACGGCACGACGATGTCGAAGGCGTCCGGCCCCAGCTCCTCGATGGCGAGGAAGGCCTCGTTCTCCCAGGCGAGCAGCACGTCGCCGATGCCGCGCTGGACGAAGGTGGTGGTGGAGCCGCGCGCGGCCGGGTCGAGCACCGGCACGTGGCGGTAGAGGTCGCCGACGAACTGCGTCGTCTTCTCCACGTCGCCGCCGAACTCCTTCAATCCCCAGGCCCAGGCGGCGAGGAAGTTCCAGCGCGCGCCGCCCGACGATTTCGGGTTGGGCGTGATGACCTCGACGCCCTCCTTCACCAGATCGCCCCAGTCGAGAAGGTTCTTGGGATTGCCCTTGCGCACCAGGAACACGATGGTCGAGGTGTAGGGTGAGTTGTTGTTGGCGAGCGTGCCGCGCCAGTCCTCGCGGATCTTGCCGGTCGCCTTGACGATCGCGTCGATGTCGGCTTCGAGCGCCAGCGTCACGACGTCCGCCTCGAGGCCGTCGATCACCGCGCGCGCCTGCTGCCCGGAGCCGGAATGCGTGTTCTGGATGCGGATCGTCTCGCCCTTCGTCTCCTGCCAGTGCTGCGCGAACGCGGTATTGAATTCGCGATAGAGTTCGCGGGTCGGATCGTAGGAGACGTTGATGATCGTCTGCTGGGCATGGGCAGGCACCAGACCGGCGAACTGAGTCGATGCGGTCAGGACTGCTGCGAAAAGGATAGATCTGCGACTGAACATGTCTGCTGCCTCCGTTTGACGCGCCCCATGCTAATCATGTTGGCCGGATCGGAAACGCAGACTCGATCTAAACTTCGCAGCGCCGCAGAACGACCGTTCCAATCCGTAGCCCATCGGCGACAAAATTCCCGTGCGCCGGCAATGGTTCCGGCCGCCTGCCTGCCGACGAGGCATCTCGTTCCCTTCTTCCCTGCGCGACGCCTGCGGGCCTGGCGCTTCGCCGCGAAGCGATCACGTCCCGAAGCCGTTGCGACCGGCAAAGCATACATCGCCGTCCTGCGATCGTGAAACGGAAAGACGTCGCAGCCCGAGGGCGCATTCGTCCAATGTCTTGAACGCGGCGTTTTCGCGAGCGGACGAAAGCGACCGGGAGGCCCGGCGGCAGCCTTGCGGCGGCCGCGGACGCGGCGTAGCTGATGATCACGACGCCGCTCCCAGGCGCCACAGAGATACGGAGACGGGACATGAACACCGCGATGCAGATGCAGCCGATGATGAACGGCATGATGCCCATGATGGGCAACATGGGCATGAACCCCATGATGATGGGCATGATGCCGATGACGGGCATGCCCATGAACATGCCCATGAACCAGATGATGATGAACGGCATGATGCCGATGGGCATGATGATGCCGATGATGATGTGCAGGATGACCTGCAAGATGACCGCCAACGGCATGGTCTGCGAGATGATGCCGATGGACGACATGTCGAAGGACATGTTCATGGAGTGCTGCAAGCAGATGACCGCGATGATGGGCAACGGCATGCCCATGATGATGATGTGCGGCGGCATGGGCATGATGGGCCGCATGGCCTGACCGGCCGCCCACCGGTCACCTTGGCAACAGCGACACGAGGGCCGGTTCGCCGGCCCTTTTCTTTAGGGATGCGGCTCAGCCGATCGTTTCGACATAGGTCATGACCAGATAGGCCATGGCCTCCTGATCGCCGAGATTGTGGTAGCTGTGCGGCACGTCGGCCTCGAAGACGATGGCGTCGCCTTCGCCCAGCCGGTGCGGCGGCTCCCGGCCGGCGCGTATCTCGATCTCCCCCTTCGCCACCACGATGTTCTCGACCGTGCCCGGCGCGTGCGCGTCGGCGCGCTCGATATGGCGCGCGGCGAGCCTGAGCTCGTAGAACTCGACCTTGCGTTCCGAATCGAAGGGGAAGAGCGCCCGCGTCGTGAAGCGCCCGTCGCGCGAGGCGAGGATCTTGGCGTCCGCCCGCCGCAGCACCACCGTGCCGTGGTCCTTCTGGCCGTCGAGCAGGGTGGCGAAGGGCACGCCGAGCGCCGTCGCGATCTTCCACAACAGGCTGATGGTCGGCGCGCTCTTGCCGGTCTCGATCTGGCTGAGCATCGCCCGGCTGACGCCGGATATCTTCGCCAGCCGTTCGAGCGAATGGCCCTGGCGCGTGCGCAGCCGCTTCAGGTTCTGGCCGAGCAGGACGGGAAGGTCGTACTCGCCGTTGGGAAAGCCCGACTCGTCGGTGTTGGTCAGCCCCGCCACGGCCGGATCAGCCCTGGCCGGCAGGGTTTCCGATGAAGAAGACCGGAGCGAACCACACCGGCACGAACATCATTGCCGGCTGCAGGGCCGGCTGCAGGAACGTCTGCTCATGGGCGTGGGCCGCGGCGCGATCCTGAATCATCTCGGCCCGCCGCATCCTGCGACGTTCCTCGAAGTCGATGATCTGCGCCGTCTGGGCTGCCATCATGCACCTGCCACGCTCTGGACCTTCCTTCCAGTCTAGCGGAGCAGCGCACCCGGAACAGAAAACCGGCACCGAATTTCCCGGGCGCACGAGAAAAGGATTCTACGCGCGGGCGTGGCGTGAAACGGCCCGTGACGGCGTGTCCGTCATCGGGTCGATGCGGGGACATCCTCGCCTCCGGGCGGGGCGGACGGGCGCTGCCGTTCGCCGACGCTCTCGTCCTTGTCGCAAGCAGGAAGAAATTTCCCCCTCGCCGCCGAACATTGAAATCGCCCGGCTTTGCCTGACGCGGCGCTCGGCTATCGTGAGGGCCTGAACCGTCTGCCGCGCAGGCGCGGGGAATTCGACAAACGGCGCATCAGGCTGCCGGGCGGGGTTTCGTACCTTGCCGGCAGGGCTGGCCGCCATTGCCCGAACGACCCGGCCGCAAAGGTGGGCCGAAGCGAAACCGCCGCCCATCCTCCCGGGCGGCCAGACCGTCACTCCCGAGCATCCCGATCCATGAGGAAGAAAATGAAGTTCAAGATTCTGGGCCTCGCCGCCGCGCTGGCGGTGTCTCTTTCGGCCCATGCGCAGGCCGACACGATCAAGATCGGCGTCGTTTCCGGCGCCTATGCCGATTCCATCGAGGCCCTGGTGCCCGAGGCGAAGGAAGCGGGCATCGACCTCGAGCTGGTCGAGTTCACCGACTGGACGACGCCGAACATCGCGCTCGACGCCGGCGACATCGACGTCAACTACTTCCAGCACCGGCCGTTCCTCGACAACGCCATCGCCGACCGCGGCTACAAGCTCACCGATGTCGGCGCCGGCATCCTCGCCAATATCGGCCTCTACTCGCTCAAGCACGACAGCTTCGACACGATTCCCGAGGGCGGCTCGGTCGCCATAGCCAACGACCCGGTCAACCAGGGTCGCGGCCTGCTGCTGATCGAGAAGGCCGGCCTCATCAAGCTGCGCGAGGGCGTCGGCTTCCAGGGCACGCTCGACGACATCGTCGAGAACCCGAGGAAGCTGACCTTCACCGAGGTCGAGGGGCCGCAGCTCGTCCGCGTCACCGGCGACGTCGACCTGGCGCTGGGCTATCCGCACTTCATCGCCGCCTCGGGCGCGTTCGATCCCGGCTCCGGCCTGATCTATTCCGGCATCGACGACGACCGCTTCGCCATCATCTTCGCCGTGCACGAGAACAAGGCGGAAGACCCGCTGCTGAAGCGCCTGGTCGAGCTCTATTACAACTCGCAGGCCGTGCGGAAGCAGGTGCACGAATCCTACCACTCCAACGACAAGCTCTACACGCTGACATGGCTGCATTGAGTGTCGCGCTCGCCTCCGCCGCGATCCACGAGGTCGTCGCGGAGGCCCCGCCGGCGGCGCTGACCCGCGAGACGGTCCGCGCCGGCTCGGTCGTCTTCGAGGGGCTCGGCAAGACCTACCGTTCCTCCGCCGGCACTGTGCGGGCGCTCGAAGGCATCAGCCTCGAGATTCCCGCAGGGCGCATCTACGGCATCATCGGCCGCAGCGGCGCGGGGAAGTCGAGCCTCATCCGCACCATCAACCGGCTGGAGGAGCCGACCGAAGGCCGCGTTCTGGTCGACGGGCAGGACATCGCCGGCTACGACGAGACGGCGCTGGTGGCCTTGCGCCGGCGCATCGGCATGATCTTCCAGCACTTCAACCTGCTGTCGGCGAAGACGGTGCGGGAGAATGTCGGCCTGCCGCTGCTGGTAGCCGGCGTGCCGAGGAAGCAGATCGCCGAGCGGGTGGACGAGGTGCTGGCGCTCGTCGGGCTGGAGGGCAAGCACAGCACCTATCCGTCGCGGCTCTCCGGCGGCCAGAAGCAGCGCGTCGGCATCGCCCGCGCGCTGGTCCACCGGCCGGAGATCCTGCTGTGCGACGAGGCGACCTCGGCGCTCGATCCCGAGACGACCCTGTCGATCCTGCAACTGCTCAGGGACATCAACCGCAAGCTCGGCCTGACGGTCATCCTCATCACGCACGAGATGAGCGTCATCCGCGAGATCTGCGACGACGTGCTGGTGCTGGAACAGGGCCGCATCGCCGAGGAAGGCCCGGTCTGGCGGGTCTTCGGCGCGCCGCGCCACGATGCGACGCGGGCGCTGCTGCAGCCGCTCGACCGCGACATTCCCGAGGACATCGCCGCGCGCCTGCAGCCGGAGCCGGTCGCGGGCGGCGAGGTGGTGCTGGAGCTGCGCTACACCGGGCAGGAGGGCGGCGAGCCCGACCTTGCCCGCATCGCCGCGCTGGCGAGCGGCCCGGTGCGTCTCCTCCACGGCTCGGTGGACCGGATTCAGGGCCACACGCACGGCCGCCTGCTCGTCGCGGCCGCCTCCCTGCCGGCCGCCGGCATCGACGCGCTCCGGGCGCAGCACCCCAATGCGAGGATCGTGGGCTATGTCTCCGGCAATGTATGACCGCCTCTGGCAGGCGCTGCTCGACACCGTCCACATGGTCGGGGTCTCGGCGCTGATCGCGCTCGTCGCCGGCATCCCCATCGCGGTCTTCCTCGTGGTCTCCGCGCCGGGCGGCTTCTTCGAGGCGCCGCGCCTCAACCGCGCCGTGGGCGCGGTGGTCAACGGCTTCCGCGCCACGCCGTTCATCGTGCTCCTGGTCGCGCTGCTGCCGCTGACGCGGCTGGTGACGGGCACGACCATCGGCGTGTGGGCGGCTATCGTGCCGCTGTCGATCAGCGCGACGCCGTTCTTCGCCCGCATCGCCGAGGTCAGCCTGCGCGAGGTCGACAAGGGGCTGATCGAGGCGGCGCAGGCGATGGGCTGCCGCAAGTGGCACATCGTCCGCCACGTCCTGCTGCCCGAAGCGCTGCCGGGCATCGTCGGCGGCTTCACCATCACCGTCGTGACGATGATCGGCGCGTCGGCCATGGCCGGCGCGGTCGGGGCGGGCGGCCTCGGCGACATGGCGATCCGCTACGGCTACCAGCGTTTCGACACCACCGTGATGGCGGTGGTGATCGTCGTGCTCATCGCCATGGTCACCGTCGTCCAGTTCGTCGGCGACTGGACGGTGCGGCGGCTGCGCAACCGCTGAGCGAGGCAGCGATGACGATGGCCACGCTTCGCATCGGCAACTCCACCACAGCGGGCGCGGGCCGCGATCTGCCCCGGCCGGCATGGCGCAGGATGCGGCCCCTCGCCGGAACCATCGCCTCCTGCGTCGGCCTGGCACTGTCGGCGGGCGTGACGCTCGGCTTGGTGTTCGGCGCGTTCTGACGGGCGGACCCCGCGCCGCCGCAGCGGCCTTTGCCGGCGTCGGCCGGCATGCTGGTAGGCCCGCCCCGGCGAGAAAAAGACTTGCTGCATCGTCGCAAGATTAGATGCCTGTTCCTTAAGTCACGGCGGGCGCCGTCTATCCTCGGTACATGGCGGAAACAGTCCTCCCAAGATTGCCCGACCATCGAACGAAATGTGCAGGAGATCATCATGACATCCATTCTCAAGGTCGGCTTCGGCTGGGCGAGGACCGTCACGGCGACCGTGGCGGTTGCCGCGGCGCTCGTCTCGACGGGCGCGCAGGCCGGACCGACGCTCGACCGCATCACCCAGCGCGGCGCGATCAAGGTCGGCGTCGGCACCACGCCCGGCTTCTTCTCGCCGGATTCGAGCGGCCGCTGGCAGGGCTTCTTCATCGACTACGGCCGCGCGCTCGCCATCGCCGTGTTCGGCGACCCGGAGAAGGTCGAGTTCACCTCGTCCTCGCCGCAGCAGCGCCTGCCGGCGCTCCAGGCCGGCGAGTTCGACGTGCTGCTGTCGGGCGTGACCATCACCGTCACCCGCGCCTTCCAGCTCGGCTTCCACTTCGGACCGACCATCTTCTACGACGGCCAGGGCATCCTCGTGCGCAAGGACCTCGGCGTCGAGACGGCCGCCGATCTCGACGGCGCCACCATCGGCATCCAGAGCGGCACCACCGGCGAGTTGAACATCGCCGACTTCTTCCGCAAGACCGGCCATTCCTTCACCCCGGTGACCATCGAGGACACGAGCGAGTTCATCGCCGCGCTCGAATCCGGCCGCGTCGACGCCATCACGCAGGATTCGTCCGACCTCGTCGGCAAGCTCACCCAGCTCAAGAAGCCGGACGACTACGTGCTGCTGCCCGAGCGCCTGTCGAAGGAGCCGCTCGCGCCCGCCATCGCCGGCGGCGACGACCGCTGGCTCGAGATCGTCAACTGGACGGTCAACGCCACCATCCAGGCCGAGGAATGGGGCATCACCAGCCAGAACGTCGACGACTTCCTCGAGAGCGACGACCCGGCGATCCAGCGTTTCCTCGGCGTCGATCCCTCGCTCGGCCAGGCCATCGGCCTCGACCCGAAATGGGCCTACACCATCATCAAGACGGTCGGCAATTACGGCGAGATCTTCGAGCGCCACCTGACGCCGCTCGGCTGGGAGCGCGGCTACAACAGCCTGTGGACCGACGGCGGCCTGCTCTACTCGCCGCCGTTCCGCTGAGGCGGGGCCGCAAGGCGCCATGGCTTCCCTCGACGACAGCGCACCGGGCCTCCGCAGGCCCGATGCTTTCGGCAGGATCGCGGGGTGGTGGGGCCCGCGGCCGCTGGCGCAGGTCGCGGTCGTCCTCCTGATCGTCGCCCTGTTCTACGTGCTCGGCCACAGCATCGCCGCCTCGATGGCGCGCGTCGGCATCAGCCCCGGCTTCGACTTCCTCGGCCGCTCGGCCAATTTCGAGATCGGCGAGCAGGCGATAGCCTTCCGCGCCGGCGACACCTATGCCCGCGCCATGGCCGTCGGCCTTGTCAACACGCTCAAGGTGGCGTTGATCGGCTGCGTGCTGGCGACGGTGCTGGGCGTCGCCCTCGGCATCGCCGGGCTTTCCGGCAACATGCTCCTTGCCGGGCTGGTGCGCTGGTACGTCGAGATCGTGCGCAACACGCCGCTGCTCCTGCAGCTCTTCTTCTGGATATCGCTCGCGCAGTCGTTCCCGCCGCCCAGGCAGGCGCTGTCGGCGTTCGACGCCTTCTTCCTGACCAATCGCGGCGTCTTCGTTCCGGGCCTCGTCGTCGAGGGCGCATCCACCGCGACATGGAGCGGTCTTCTCCTCGTGCTCGCCGGCTTCATCGTCGGCGTCGTCCTGCTGGTGCGGCGCGCGCGCCTCGGCATCGCCCGGTTCGCGGTGCTTGCCCTCGTCGCGTTCGCCGCCGGGCTTCTCGTTTTCCGGCTCACCGGTGCGAGCGCGTCGTTTCAGGTCCCGGCGCTCGCCGGCTTCAACATCCGCGGCGGCTGGAGCCTGTCGCCCGAATTCGCCGCGCTGCTCACCGGCCTGACCGTCAAGTTCTCGGCCTCCATCGCCGAGATCGTGCGCGCCGGCATCGAGTCTGTGAAAGAAGGCCAGTGGGAGGCGGCGCGCGCGCTCGGCCTCCACGACGGCCAGATCATGCGCCTGATCGTGCTGCCGCAGGCGCTCAGGGTCATCACGCCGCTGACCACGTCCAACTATCTCGACCTGACCAAGGATTCGAGCCTTGCCGTCGCCATCGGCTATCCGGACCTCGTCAGCGTCGTCAACACCACCGCCAACACGACGGGGCAGGCCTTCGAGGCGCTGATCATCCTGATCGCCGCCTATCTCACGCTCAACCTCGTCCTGTCGGCGCTCATGAACGTCTACAACAACCGCGTCGCGCTGCGCGGGGGAGGGCCGGCATGAGCGCGCTCGACGTCGCTCCCCGCGAAGCCCCGCCGCGCGACTCCTTCGCCGGGCCGTCCGGCCCCGCCGCGCCGTCGCTTGGCCGGCGGCTGGCGGCGGGCCTGTTCGGCACCCGGCTCAACACCGCGATCACCGTCGCCACCGTCGCGCTGCTGGCGTGGGCGGTGCCGCCCTTCCTCCGCTGGGCGCTGATCGACGCGACATGGCGCGGCACCTCGGCCGAATGCATGGCGGGCGAGGGCGCCTGCTGGGCCTTCGTCGCGGCCAAGCTGCGCTTCATCCTCTTCGCCTTCTATCCGCCCGACCTGCACTGGCGGCCGGCGCTCGTCGTCGTCCTGCTGCTGGGCCTGGTCATCGTGACGGCGATGCCCCGCTTCTGGCGGCGCGGGCTTCTCCTCGGCTGGGCCGCGGTCATCGGCGGCTCGTGGCTGCTGCTGGCCGGCTGGCCGCATGGAGCCGGGGGCCTGCTGCGCGTCATCCCCTCCAACCAGTGGGGCGGCCTGCCGGTCACGCTGCTCGTCTGGACCGTGTGCTTTGCCGCCGCCATGCCGCTCGCCATCCTGCTGGCGCTGGCGCGCCGCTCCGACATGGGCGGCCTGCGCACGCTCGCCGTCGCCTATATCGAGCTGATGCGCGGCACGCCGATGGTGGCGATCCTCTATGTCGCGATGCTGATCGTGCCGATGGCGCTGCCCGAAGGCGTCACGCTCGACAAGACCTTCCGCGCCATGATCATGGTGACGCTGTTCTGGGCCGCCTATCTGGCAGAAGTCGTGCGCGGCGGCCTCCAGACCATCCCGCCCGGCCAGTACGAGGCGGCGACCGCGCTCGGCCTCGGCTACTGGCGCTCGATGCAGCTCGTCGTCCTGCCGCAGGCGCTGAGGGTGGTCATCCCCGGCATGGTCAACCTCGCCATCGGCTTCCTGCTCGCCACCTCGCTGCTCGCCGTCATCGGCATCTTCGACCTGCTCAACGCCGCCAAGGCGTCGGCCACCGACCCGCAATGGCTCGGCTTCTACGACGAGGCCTATCTGCTCGTCGCCGCGGTCTACTTCGCCTTCTGCTTCGCCGGCTCGCGTTACAGCCGCTGGCTGGAGAGGCGGCTTGCGGGCCGTCCGGGCAGGCAGGGACGGTGATCGCCATGCAGCCGCCCGTTCCCCGATCCGTCATCCCAAGGAGATAGCCATGACTGTCCATTCCCCGGTCGCGACCCTGCCCTTCGTCGACATCAGCCGCTTCCACGCCGGCCCGGCCGAGCGGGAGACATTCGTCGCGGACCTGCGCACCATCCTCCACGACCACGGCTTCTTCTACCTCACCGGCCACGGCGTCGATCCGGACCTGATCGCCAATGTGGTGGCGACGGCGAAGAGGTTCTTCGCCCTGCCGCTGGAGCAGAAGCTCGAGATCGAGATGGTGAAGTCGCCGCATTTCCGCGGCTACAACCGAGCCGGGGCCGAGCACACGCGCGGCGAGAAGGACTGGCGCGAGCAGCTCGACATCAACACCGAGGGCGAGGCCGTGGCGAACGTGCCTGAGGACCAGCCGTGGCTTCATCTGCGCGGCCCCAACCAGTGGCCGGACGCGCTGCCGGAGCTGAAGCCGCTGCTGCTCGCCTATCAGGCCGAGGTGACGCGCGTCGGCATCGACGTCTTGAAGGCCATCGCCGCCGCGCTCGGCCAGCCCGAGGACGTCTTCGCCCAGATCTACGAGCCGTCGCCGTCGCAGCTTCTCAAGATCATCCGCTATCCCGGCCGCGACGCGGCCGAGAGCGACCAGGGCGTCGGCGCGCACAAGGACGGCGGCTTCGTCACCGTGCTGCTTCAGGATACGGTGCCCGGCCTGCGCGTGCGCACCGAGGCGGGCGAGTGGATCGACGCGCCGCCGGTGCCGGGCACCTTCGTCATCAACACCGGCGAGCTGCTGGAGCTCGCCACCAACGGCTTCGTGCGCGCCGACGTGCACGACGTGATCGTGCCGCCCGTCGGCGTCGAGCGCTTCTCCGTCGCCTTCTTCCTCGGCGCGCGCTACGACGCGACCATCCCCGTCATCGACCTGCCGGAAGAGCTGCGGCGCAAGGAGCGCGGCATCACCGTCGATCCGTTGAACCCGATCTTCCGCGAGGTCGGCATCAACCATCTCAAGAGCCGGCTGCGCTCGCACCCGGACGTGGCGCAGACCCATCATGCCGCGCTGGTGGAGAAGC
>ERZ869909.2634-NODE-2634-length-11512-cov-3.255619_pt1 | contig 11512 bp, 10 predicted proteins | sample MGYA00520892_ERZ869909 | MGnify/ENA primary metagenome ERZ869909 (study PRJEB32215, sample SAMEA104723947) | bioreactor metagenome | biome: bioreactor; feature: anaerobic bioreactor; material: water | place: China | collected 2015-03-12 ... | reverse complement strand
CGCTGGACTGGAGCCAGGCGCTGCTCGAGGCGTTCGAGCTTCCGCGCGGCTGCCTGCCGGCCTGCGTGCCGAACCGCTGGGACTACGGCCACCTGGCGCTGCGCGGCGGGGCGGTGCCGCTGCGGGTGGCCACCGGCGACCAGCCGGCCGCGTTGTTCGCCGGCGGCCGGCCCGACCCGCGCATGCTGTACGCCAATCTCGGCACCGGCGCCTTCGTGCAGCGGGTCTTCGCCGGGACGCCGCCGGACGTGCCCGGGCTGCTGCGGGGATTCGCGTGAGTCGACGGCACGGACCGGCTCAGCGTGCTGGAGGGCACGGTCAACGGCGCCGGTGCGGCGCTGGCGTGGCTCGCCGAGCAGCGCGGCGTGCCGGTCGAGCAGCTGGCCGCCGGGGCGGAGCGCTGGCTGGGGGAAATCCGCGACCCGCCGCTGTTCTGCAACGGGGTCGGCGGGCTCGGCTCGCCGTGGTGGCGGGCGGACTGCCCGGTGAGCTTCAGCGCCCCGGCCGGACTCGAGGCGGAGACCGTCGCGGTGCTCGAGAGCATCGTGTTCCTGCTGCAGCGGAACATCGAGTCACTCCTTGCGGCGCCCGGGGCGCCACCGCAGCGCATCTGCGTCAGCGGCGGGCTCGCGCAGCTGGATGGCCTGTGCCAGCGCCTGGCCGACCTGTCCGGGCTGGAGGTGTGCCGGCCGGAGTCGACCGAGGCCACCGCGACGGGCCTGGCCTGGCTGCTCGGCGCGCGCGCGGGCGCAAGGGCGGCCGCGCGCTCCTTCCGGCCCGAAGCCAATCCTGCGCTCGGGGGCCGTTGCCGGCAGGCCTTGGATTACACTTCGACGCTTTCCCGCCCGCCAAGGACCTGAGCCGATGACCTTGATCCGGTTGATCCTCCTCGCGCTGCTGCCGTTCGCCCTGGCGCTGCAGACGACTACCGTGACCGCCCAGACCCCCTACGCCGAGCCGCGACCCTCGCCGCTCGCCGGCCTGGAGTACGCGCGGTCGCTGTACCCGGCCGGCGCCGACCACGATGCGGCGATCCCGACACCTGCCGCGGTGCTGGGCTTCGAGGCCGGGCACCGCACCGCCAACTCGGCGCAGGTGCAGGCTTATGCGCAGGCCGTCGCAGCCGCCTCGCCGCGGGCCCGGCTGGTGGAGCATGGCCGCAGCCACGAGGGCCGGCCGCTGGTGCACCTGGTCATCTCGAGCCCCGCCAACCTCGCACGCACGGACGAGATCCAGGCCGGCATGGCTGCCCTGGCCGACCCGCGCGGCCTCGACGCCACGCGCCGCGCGCGATTGATCGAGTCGCTGCCCGGCGTCGCCTGGCTCGGCTACTCGATCCATGGCAACGAAAGCTCCGGCTCGGACGCCGCACTGGTGATGATCCACCACCTGGCCGCGGACCGCTCCGCGGCGACGCTGCAGCTGCTGGATGAACTGGTCGTGATCATCGATCCCGACATGAACCCCGACGGCCGCGAGCGTTTCGTCAAGGCGCTGGCCGAGAGTCGCGGCACGCAGCCGAACGTCGACGACCAGTCGGTGCTGCACACCGGCTACTGGCCCTTCGGACGGGGCAACCACTACCTTTTCGACCTCAACCGCGACTGGATCTACGGCCGGCATCCCGAGACGCGCGGGCGCATCGCGGCGATCTCCGCCTGGCGGCCGCTGCTGTTCGTCGATGCGCACGAGATGGGCGCGCAGGACACCTACCTGTTCTCGCCCGCGCGCGAGCCGCACAACCCGCACCTGCCGCCTTATCGGCGCACGCTGGGCCAGGTGTTCGCCACCGACCAGGCGCGCGCCTTCGACCGCTTCGGCTATCCCTATTACTCGGGTGAATGGCACGAGGACTGGTACCCGGGCTACACCGATGCCTGGGCGAGCCTGCGCGGTTCGCTGGGCATTCTCTACGAGCAGGCGCGCATCGCGGAAGACGGCGTGCAGCGCCACGCCAACCTGCTCAGCTACGCACAGTCCGTTCACCACCAGGTGCTGTCGTCGCTGGCCAACCTCGAGACGCTGCGACGCGAGCGCAGCGCGATGCTGGAGGCCTACGCCAGCGACCGGGCCGAGTCGGTGTCGGTGCGCGGACCCTACGCGAATCGCAGCTTCGTCATCCTGCCGACGGCCAACCAGGGCCGGCTGAACGACCTGCTGGACCTGGTGCGGCTGCAGGGCTTCGAGGCGCATCGACTGACCCGCGCCTTGCGCGTCGGCAGCGCGGTCGACCAGCTCGGCCGCGAGCTGCGCAACCACGATCTGCCCGCAGGCAGCATCGTGTTGCGCAACCGCCAGCCCGAGGCCCGCCTGCTGGCGGCCATGTTCGAGTTTGATCCCCGCATGTCCGAGCATGCGCTGGCGCGCGAGCGCGAGCGCGTGCTCCGGCACGGCCGCAGCACGCTCTACGACACCACCGGCTGGAACGTCACCATGATGTTCGGGCTCGAGGCGTTGACGGTGCCGCAGCATCTCGAGGCGGGCCTCGAGCCGCTGGAGGCGTCGCAACCGCCCGCCGCGGTGCCGGCCGCCGACGTGGCGGCGATCGCGCTGGCGGTCAACGGCGTGGACGATCGCGCGCTGGCGTTCGCCGCGCGCATGATGGAGCGCGGCTTCCTCGTCCGCGCCGCCAACGAGCCCTCGCGGCTCGACGGTCACGAGTTGCCGATCGGCTCCATCGCGGTGACGCTCGACGACAACCGCGACCGCGAGGGCTGGCAGGCCGCGGCGCGGGAGGTCGCCCGCCAGCTCGACCTGCCGTTGCTGGCGCTGAGCCACGGCCGCGCGCCGGGTGAACTGGCCGATCTCGGCGGTCGCGAGTGGCGGTTGCTGGTCAAGCCGAACATCGCGCTGCTGTCGCGCGGCGGCACCAACATGCTGGACTACGGCGCCACCTGGTACCTGCTCGATCACCGCATCGGCATCCGCCACAGCCACCTCGACGAGAGCCGCGTCGGCAGTTTCGACCTGCGGCGCTACAACGTCATCGTGCTGCCGGAACGCTGGGGCCAGGGCGGGCTGCCGCCGGGCCTGCAGGGCGCGCTGGGCGACTGGGTGCGCGCGGGCGGCACGCTGGTGGCGGTCGGCAACTCGGCGCGCGCGCTGGCGGGCGGCGATGCGCCGCTGGTCAGCACGCGGCTCGTCGAGGCGGTGATCGGCGAGGATCTCGCTCCCTTCCAGGACGCCATCCACCGCGAGTGGCTGGCGGGCCAGCCGCTGCCGGCGGGCGAGGCCATCTGGGGCAACGCGGCGCGCCCGGGCGCGAACTACCCGTGGAAGGGGGCGGGCGAGTTGGCCAAGGCCGACGAGCGCAAGCGCATCGACGCCTGGCAGGCGCTGCTGATGCCGTCCGGCGCGCTGGTCGGGACTCGCGTGGACACGACCCACTGGCTCACGGCGGGCACCGGTCCGGTGCTGCCGGTGCTGTTCTCCAACTCGCCGGTGCTCATGGCGGCCCCGCCGGTCCAGGTGCCGTTCCGCATCGGCGTTTACCACCCGGCGGAGGGTGAGGCCACGGTGCTGAACTGGGCCCCGGTGCCGGCGAAGCAGGAGTTGCGCGTGCGCATGTCCGGGCTGCTCTGGCCGGAGGCGCGTGAGCGCATCGCTTCCTCGGCCTGGGTCACGCGCGAGGCCATCGGCCGCGGCCAAGTCATCCTGTTCGCTCACCCGCCGGCCTTCCGCGCTGCGCAGCTCGGCGCGGCCCGTGTGCTGGAGAACGCCCTCATCCTCGGCCCCGGCATGGGCACCAGCCAGCCCGTGCCGTTGCCCTGACACAGGCGACGGAGCACGGCGAACATGCTCGCCGCCGCGCAAGCCTCGCTGCTGCCCGCGCTCGCCGTGTTCGGCGGCAGCGCGGCCGGCGGCGTGGCGCGGTTCTGGCTGAGCGAGTGGTGCGCGCGGCGGCTGGGCACGCGTTTCCCGTGGGGCACGCTGGCGGTGAACGCGAGCGGCGCGCTGGTGCTGGGCTTCGTCGCCGCGCTGGGGCTCGACCGTGGCGGCCTGGCCTGGCAGTTCGGGGCGCTCGGCTTGCTGGGCAGCTACACCACGGTCTCGTCCTTCAGCCTGCAGACGCTGGCGCTCGCCCACGACCGGGCCTGGGGACGGGTGGCGCTGAACATCGGCGGCTCCCTCCTGTTGTGCCTGGGTGGCGTGGCCGTCGGCTGGATGTTCGGCGCTGGGACCTGGGGAGGCGGGCCGTGAGCGTGCATCCCCTGCACGTCCGTGCCCTGTTCGCGGTCGCGCTGGGCAGCGGGCTCGGCGGGCTGGCCCGCTGGTGGGTTGCGGTGCTGCTGCAGTCCGTGGCCGGCGCCGGCACGGCCTGGACCCCGCTGGGCGCCACGCTGGCCGTCAACGTCACGGGCTCGCTGCTGATCGGCTGGTTCGCCGGCCGCGTATTCGCGCGCCATGCGCGCGCCCCGGGACCGATCCGGCAGCTGTTCTTCATGACCGGCTTCTGCGGCGGATACACGACTTTCTCGATCTTCAGCCTGGACACGCTGACGCTGCTGCAGTCCGGCCAGGTCACGCTGGCGGCGAGCTACGTCGGCCTCTCGCTGCTGGGCTGGCTGGCAGCCGTGTGGGCCGGCTTCCGCCTCGGTGCTCAGGCACGGTGGGGCGCGGCGAGATAGGCCGTGCTCTGCATCTCCTCGAGCCGGCTGGCGGTGCGCTTGAATTCGAAGGCCAGCCGCTGGCCACGGTACAGCGCGGGCAGCGGCACCGCCGCGGCCAGGATGAGCTTCACGCTGCGGTCGTAGAACTCGTCGACCAGCGCGATGAAGCGGCGCGCCTCGTTCTCGGTCTCGGCGCTGAACTGCGGCACGCCGGCCACCAGCACGGTGTGGAAGCTGCGGGCGATCTCGATGTAGTCGGCCTGGCTGCGCGGGCCGCCGCACAGCGCGGCGAAATCGAACCAGGCCACGCCGTCGGCGCGCAGTCGCACGGGGATGTCGCGCCCCAGCACGCGCAGCGGCCCGTGGTTGCGGGTGTCCTCGGGAGCGGCGGCGGCAAACAGCGCCGCCAGGCTGGCCTCCGCCGCGGCATCGAGCGGCGCGTGGTAGATCCGTGCGCGTTCCAGCAGCCGCAGGCGGTAGTCGGTCTCGCCCCCGACCTGCAGCACCTCGGTGTGCGCTTCGAGCTGCGCGATGGCGGGCAGGAAGCGCGCCCGCTGCAGGCCGTCGCGATACAGCTCGCGCGGCGGGACGTTGGAGGTGGCCACCAGCGTCACGCCGCGGGCGAACAGCTTCTCGAACAGCGTGCCGAGGATCATCGCGTCGGCGATGTCGGAGACGAAGAACTCGTCGAAGCAAATCACCCGCGCCCGCGCCGCCAGCCCGTCGGCGATCCGCGCCAGCGGGTCGGGCGCGTCACGGTGTTGCTTCAGGTCCTCGTGGACGTCCGACATGAAGCGATGGAAGTGGCGACGGATCTTCTCCGGAAAGGGCAGGCACTTGTAGAACAGGTCGACCAACCAGGTCTTGCCGCGACCGGTGTCGCCCCACAGGTACAGGCCGCGCACGGGTGCGACGGCTCGCGGCCGGCCGAACAGGCGGCGCCGCGCCGGTGGCGGCACGAGCAGCGCGGCGTGGAGTTCGTCCAGCCTGCGTGCCACGGCCTCCTGCTGCGGGTCGGCCTGCCAGCCGAGGCGCTCCAGCTCGGCGCGGTAGCGTGCCAGCGGGGTGACCGGGAGGCGGGCGCTGTCGGCGGGCTGCATCAGTCGCCGGCGAGCTCGGGGCGGTCGCGGAACTCGTCGAGTGCCGCCGGGTTGGCCAGCGCGTCGGTGTTCTTCACCGGCCGGCCATGCACCACGTTGCGCACCGCGAGCTCGACGATCTTTCCGCTCAGCGTGCGCGGGATGTCGCGCACCTGCAGGATCTTCGCCGGCACGTGGCGCGGCGTGGTGTTGTCGCGGATGGTCTTGCGGATCTTTGCCTGCAGCGCCTCGTCGAGCGACAGGCCCTCGCGCAGGCGCACGAACAGCACCACGCGCTGGTCGTCCCCCCAGTCCTGGCCGATGGCCAGCGACTCGACGATCTCGTCGAGCTTCTCCACCTGGCGATAGATTTCCGCCGTGCCGATGCGCACCCCGCCGGGATTGAGCACCGCGTCGCTGCGGCCGTAGATGACGAGCCCGCCACGGGGCGTCAGCCGGGCCCAGTCGCCGTGGTGCCATACGCCGGCGAAGCGCTCGAAGTAGGCCGCGCGGTACTTTGCGCCGTCGGGATCGTTCCAGAAGCCGACCGGCATGGAGGGGAACGGGCGCGTGCAGACCAGCTCGCCGGGCTCGTCCTCGTGCGAGCGGCCTTCGTCGTCGAAGATCTCCACCCGCATACCGAGGCCGCGACATTGCAGCTCGCCTCGATGCACCGGCAGGACCGGGCAGCCCAGCGCGAAGCAGCTGACGATGTCGGTGCCGCCGGAGATCGAGGCGAGTTGCAGGTCGGCCTTGATCTCGCGGTAGACGAAATCGAAGGACGCCGGCATCAGCGGCGAGCCGGTCGAGAGCAGGGCGCGCAAGGCGCCCAGGTCATGGTGCCGGCCCGGCGCGTAGCCGGCCTTCTCCAGCGCGGCAAGGTACTTGGCGCTGGTGCCGAACACCGTCACGCCTTCCTCCTCGGCCATGCGCCACAGCACCTCTGGCCCGGGGTGGAAGGGATTGCCGTCGTAGAGCACCAGCGTCGCGCCGGTGGCCAGCCCGGAGACCAGCCAGTTCCACATCATCCAGCCGCAGGTGGTGAAATAGAACACCACGTCCTCGGCGCCGATGTCGGTATGCAGCCGGTGCTCCTTGAGGTGCTGCAGCAGCGTGCCGCCGGCACCATGGACGATGCACTTCGGGACGCCCGTGGTGCCGGAGGAATACAGGATGTAGAGCGGGTGATCGAAGGGCAGCTGGGCGAACTCCAGCCGCGTCTCGCCGGACAGGAAATTCCCCCAGGCGACGCCGTTGGGCAAGCTTGCAGCGTCCGCCCCCTCGTCGAGGAAGGGCACCACCACCACGCGCTCGACGCCGTCGAGCTGCGCCAGCACGCCGCGAATGCGCTCCAGGGAGTCGATCTGCTTGCCGTTGTAGCGATAGCCGTCGGCGGTGAACAGCACTTTCGGCCGGATCTGGCCGAAGCGATCGAGCACGCCCTGGATGCCGAAGTCGGGCGAGCAGGACGACCAGGTCGCGCCGAGGCTGGCGGTCGCCAGCATGGCGATCACCGCCTCCGGGCAGTTCGGCAGGAAACCCGCAATCCGGTCGCCCGGGCCTACGCCGAGTTCTTTCAGCGCGCCGGCGAGGCGGGCGGTTTCGCGATACAGCTCGGCGTGGCTGAGCACGCGCCGCGCGCCGTCCTCGCCGCGCCACACCAGCGCGGCACGATGCTCGTCGGGGTGCAGCAGGTTCTCGGCGAAATTCAGCCGCGCACCGCGAAACCAGCGGGCGCCGGGCATGGCGTCACCATTCTCGAGCACCACGTCCCAGCGACGCGAAGACTTCAGGCCGCAGAACTTCCACACCGCCGGCCAGAAGTGCTCCGGGTGCTCCACGCTCCAGCGCCACAGCTCGTCGTAGCTCTCCAGCGTAGGCGCCAGCACGCCGCTGACTGCGGCAATGAAGCGCGTCAGTTGCGCGCGCTCTACGCGCTCGGGCGACGGGGTCCAGAGGGGCGTGTCGTTCATGCGGGGTCCGGTGGGGATGCCGGAGGCCAAGGTTAGCATGCACTTGGCCCGGCGCCGTGTGGCGACCGCGGGGGCCGGGTATTCCGGGTTTCCGGCGTCGCATTAGCACGCGTTGCCGGTGGCCGTACCGTTGCCTGGTCCTCTTTGCCTCACTCGTCGCAGGGTGTGCCGAATCCGACCCGCGCGAAACGAAGGTCGGGCGGACCCACCGCGCCTTCGCCGATGCCGATCGACTGGATTGGGACGGCAAGGCGCCCCGGCCACTGGCGACGACGATCCGGTACGCCGCGGCGTCATTCGCCAGGCACCTGGCGCGCGACCACCGAAAACTACCACTCGTACAGGCGGACGCTGCGCGCGCGCATGCGATAGCCGGAGCGCCCCATGCCGGTGTCGCTGCGCGCGACCTCCAGCCGACCTTCCACCCAGACGGCTTCCATCATGTCCATGCCGCGCACCGGCGGGTCGGCCAGGACGTGGATGATCTGGTTGGCCGGCGGCGGGGGCGTGTGGATACAGGCGCCGAAGTAGGGCACCAGCAGGAACTCGCCGAACTCGCGCGCATCCCAGTCCAGCGGCACGAGGAAGCCGGCGATCCGGCCGCTGCGACCATCGAGCGCCTCGTTCGCCGGCGCCTCGTCCCAGATCTCCCGTACCCGCTCCAGCGCTGCGATGGCACGCGGGTCGCTGTCCTCCAGCGCATACAGGTCGAGATCCTTGAAGGGCTCGAGCGGGTCCCAGTCGGCCGGCATGAGGTCGTCCCACTGGATTTCGGCCGCGTCGCCATCGGCCTGCGGCGCCAGCCGATCGCCCACCTCGAAATCCCCGGCCATGGCCAGGCCCGCCCATGCCAGCAGCATGACCCCGAGTCCCACCGTCGTGCTCGATCTAAACATGTTTCCCTAGACCCTCGGTGTCAGTCCGTCGGCCAATGACATGCGATAGGCACGCCAGCCCGGCAGGAGGCAGGCAAGCACCCCCGTCATCAGGACCAGCGCCAGCAGGCGGAGTTCCGGAAGGCCCAACACTGCGGGGCGCAGTGCGAGGCCGAAGCGTGCCTCGATCATCGGTGCGCCGAGCGCCAGCAGCAGGCTGAGCAAGAACACGCCCAGCATCGTACCGAGCAGCGTCACCAGCGCGCCTTCCATCGCCAGCAGCGCGAACAGGTGGCGTGGCCGCGCGCCGCTGGCCCGCAATACGGCCAGTTCGCGCCGCCGTTGGTCGAGGCCGCTCAGCATGGCCGCGACCAGCCCAGCGAGGCTCACGACCACGACCATGGCGGAAATCAACAGCAATACCTGCTCGACCACGCCGACCACCTGCCAGAGCTGGGCCAGGGCCACGCCGGGCAGCACCGCCATCAGGGGTTCGTCGGGGTGCCGGTTGATCTCGCGTTGCAGGCGAAACACCGCGGCTCGGTTCTCCAGCCCGACGAGCAGCGCGGTGATGCTCTTCGGCTCGAGGTCGAAGCGGGTCACCAGTTCGGCCGGAATGCTCAGGCCGGGCAGCGGCGCGCCACCCTGCCAGTCCAGGTGGATGGCTTCCAGGCCCGCGAGGCTGACGTGCACGCTGCGGTCGACGGGCGTCCCGGTGCGCTCAAGGATCCCCGTGACGGTGAACGGCTTGTCGGCATGCTGCTGCAGCCGGGTACCGCCGAGGCCGTGGCTCAGCACGATGTTCTCGTCGACTCCGTAACCGAGTCGCGCGGCCACCTCGGCCCCGAGCACCGCCTCGAAGATCCCATCGAACGGCCGCCCCCCGGCGAAGCGCAGCGCGCGCCGATCGCCGTAGCGGAAATGCTCGAAGTATTCGCTGCTGGTCCCCACCACGGGGAAACCGCGGTGCGAGTCACCGAGCGAGATGGGGATCGTCCAGGCGACCGCCGGGTGGTCCGCCAGCCATCGGGCGCTCGACCAACTCATGTTGTGGGTGGCCTCGCCGAGGCGGAACACGCTGTAGAGGACCAGCTGCAGCGGGCTGGCGCGGGCGCCGACCACCAGGTCGGTGCCGGACACCGACTGCGAAAAACTCTCGCGCACGTCCTGGCGCACGCGCTCGATGCCGAGCAGCAGCATGACCGCCAGCGCAATGGTCACCAGCATCAGTCCGAGGCTGTAGCGCCGGTTCCAGGCGCTGGCCAGCGCGATCTTCGCCAGCACCGGCATCAGGCCGCCACCGCCCGGTTCAGCTCCGCCAGCGACAGCTCGCGGTCGAAGCCGGCCGCCAGCCGGCGATCATGGCTCACGAACAGCAAGGCAGCGCCCGCGGCCGTGCACTCGTTGCGCAACAAGGCGAGAAACGCGGCCTGGCGCTCCTGGTCCAATGCCGAGGTCGGCTCGTCGGCGAACACCAGCTCGGGGCGGCCGATCAGCGCGCGCGCCGCGGCCACGCGTTGCTGTTGCCCCACCGACAGGGCCGTGGCGGGGCGACGCCACAGCGAAGGGTCGAGGTCGAGGTGCTCGAGCAGCCTTGCAGCTTCCCGTTGCAGTCCCGTGGATTGCTCCAGGGCCCGCGTGGCGCGCCGTCGCGAGAAGCGGCACGGCAGCAGCACGTTGTCGAGCACCGACAGGTAAGGGATCAGGTTGAACTGCTGGAAGATGAAGCCGACGTGGTCGGCGCGGAAGCGGTCGCGCCGGCCGGCACGCAGCGCGGTCAGCTCGTGGCCCAGCAACCGCAGGTGCCCGGCATCCGGGCGGAGCACGCCGGCCAGCAGGTTGAGCAGCGTGCTCTTGCCGCAACCGCTCGGGCCGTGCACGAACACCTGCGCGCCGGCCTCGATGCGGAGTTCCGCCAGTGCCAGGCAGGGCGGGTGGCCCGGCCATGCGTAGCTGAGGTCGCTGAGCTCGATGACGGGGGCCGCGGCCGGTACGGCGCCGGCAATTCCATCAGTCATCGGCAGACTCTTTTGCGCCTGGTTGCTGCGGGTTACGCATCCCGGGCTCAGCGCCAGCGGAGATCCCGCCGGCCGGGCACGAGCCAGGTGGCGGATTGCCCGCCGGGAACCGCCATCTCCGCATGGATCCGCTCGATCCCGGGGAAGTGCACGAACAGTTCGACTCCGAGGCCGAGCAACTCGGACGGCTTGTCGCAGTGAAAATCGAATTCGGCGTACAGGTCGGCATGGTCGTGTTGCCCGTGCCCGTGCTGATGATCGTGTTGATGACCGTGATCATCGCCCCGCCCGGAAGCCGGGTCGTCGCTCAGCCACGGCGCCTCGATGGCGATTCGAACCGGGCTGCAGGCAGCGCCGGCCGTGGGCGCGAACAGGTCAACCGGGGCATTCAAGGCGGCCATCATCCGTGCCATCGCTTCGCTCTGCTCCGCCGTGCGCGGCCGGTGCTCGAAGCCGACCAGGTTGTGCAGCGGCGACTCCAGCCCGATGCTCAGCAACGGACCGTCCACCACGACCGCCAGCCGGGCAAGGCCGTGGACGTGGGCGGCTTGTCCTACGCCCTGGGTGCTCGCGCCCGCGCTCGCCGGCGCCAGCCCCGCGACGGCCAGCGCCAGGAGCAGCTGCGGAATCCCGTCGCGGACGAAGGCCGGCACTTCGAGAAGTTTCATGGTCAGCCCAGCGCCTTCTCGAGTTCCGGCAGGACCTGGAACAGGTCACCCACCAGCCCGAAATCCGCGGCCTCGAAGATCGGTGCGTCGCCGTCCTTGTTGATGGCGACGATGCAGCCGGCATCCTTGATCCCGGTCATGTGCTGGATGGCGCCGGAGATGCCCACCGCGATGTAGAGCTCGGGCGCCACCACCTTGCCGGTCTGGCCCACCTGCCAGTCGTTGGGCGCATAGCCGGCATCGACCGCCGCGCGCGACGCGCCAATAGCCGCGCCCAGCTTGTCGGCCA
>ERZ869909.2633-NODE-2633-length-11518-cov-4.628704_pt1 | contig 11518 bp, 9 predicted proteins | sample MGYA00520892_ERZ869909 | MGnify/ENA primary metagenome ERZ869909 (study PRJEB32215, sample SAMEA104723947) | bioreactor metagenome | biome: bioreactor; feature: anaerobic bioreactor; material: water | place: China | collected 2015-03-12 ... | reverse complement strand
TTCTTCCACTACCGCAACCTGGATGTCTCGACCCTCAAGGAGCTGGCCAAGCGCTGGAACCCCGGCGCCCTGGCCGGCTTTCATAAGCGCAATACCCACCAGGCGCTGGACGACATCCGTGAATCGGTGGCCGAGCTGTCGCACTATCGCAATACGTTTCTGCGGCTGGCCGGCAGCGAGCGCGACGAGGAGGAGTAGGGCGTAAACCTGATTTTGTGGCACTGCTAACGTGAGCGGCGCCGGGGACAGGTCGGAGAGGAGGTTCGATTCCAGGGGTGAGGAGCATCGCTCCGAACGGGCTGGCCATGGATGGCCAGCCCCGGTCCTGCAAGCGGAGCAGGATGCGAGAGCGAAGCAGGGAATCGGTAGCGCCCATGGATGGGTTCACAGCGCCTCCTCGAAGACCTGTCGCCGGTAAAGCCGCGTTCCCTGGCACCAGCCTCAGCCGCTGACGATAAGCTGCTGGCATTTCTTCCGCTGCCGCTCGAGTGCCCAGCGCACATGCTCGCGCACCAGGTCGGAGGGGTAGGCGAGGCGGGCGCGCAGGGCGGCCTCCACCGTGTCGCTCCAGGGGGCATTGCCCAGCCCCACCGCCAGGTTGCGCAACCAGCGCTCATAGCCGATGCGGCGGATCGGGCTGCCGGCAGTCTTCTCCAGAAACTCCTCCTCGCCCCAGGCGAACAGCGATACCAGGCTGGCCCGGTCCAGGTCGTGGCGGGGGGCGAAGTCGGCCTCGCTGGTGGCGCGGGTGAAACGGGTGAAGGGGCAGACCAACTGGCAGTCGTCGCAACCGAATACCCGGTTACCCATGGCTTCACGGTAGCGCTCGGGGATGGGACCGAACAGTTCGATGGTGAGATAGGAAATACAGGCCCTGGCATCCACCACCCGGTCCTCGACGATGGCACCGGTGGGGCAGGCGGTACGACAGGCGTTGCAGCTGCCGCAGTGGTCGGTGTCGAACGGCGCATCCACCGGCAACGGCAGGTCGACGTAGAGTTCGCCGAGAAAGAACAGCGAGCCCGCCTTCGGATGGAGCAGCATGGCGTTCTTGCCCACCCAGCCTAGGCCTGCCTTGCGTGCCAGTGCCCGTTCCATCACCGGGGCCGAATCGACGAAGGCGCGGTAGCCATAGGGGCCCGACTTCTCTTCGATCCATTTGGCCAGGGTGGCCAGGCGCTTGCGCATCAGTTTGTGATAGTCCCGGCCCACGGCATAGCGCGAGACGTAGGCGGTAGCCGGCTGGCCCAGCACCTTGGTGCTCTCCACCTCGGCGGGAAGGTAGTCGAGCCGAACGCTGACGACCCGGATGGTGCCGGGGATGAGTTTCTCCGGGCGCGTGCGCTTGGTGCCATGCTTGGCCATGAAGGCCATTTCGCCATGATGGCCGGCGTCCAGCCAGCGCTGCAGATAGCGCTCGTCGTCAGCCAGGTCGACATCCGTAATGCCCACCTGCTGGAAGCCCAGCTCGCGCCCCCAGGTCTTGATGGTATCGGCCAGGGCGGCGAGGTCGCTATCGTCCAGGGTTGCCGGATGCGTCATGATCGAGAAAAAACCGGGTAAATGCGTGCAGGGGGGATTGGCGCAGGCGTCATAGCGCTTACACTCTCATGATAAAGCATCCTTTGCAGGGGAGACACCGGATGTCGGCAAACCATGGCGGCACACCGCCGGCCACGCTGAGGCCGCTTTATCGGGCCGCGCAGGTCCAGGAGCTCGACCGTCGTACCATCGCGGCGGGCATCGAGGGTTTCGCGCTGATGCAGCGGGCGGCCACCGCGGCCTGGCAGAGCCTCAAGTCTCGCTGGCCGGGTGTGCGACGCCTCACGGTGCTTTGTGGCGGTGGCAACAATGGCGGCGATGGCCACGTGCTTGCGGCCCTTGCCGGGGTGGCGGGGCTCGATGTCCAGCGGATCGTGCTCAAGGCGCCCGAGACCCTGAAGGGCGACGCAGCACGGGCCGCCGAAATGGCGACGGCTGCCGGGGTCGGCGTGGTGCCCTGGAGGCCGGGCCTGGACTTCACCGGCGAGGTGGTGGTCGATGCCCTGCTGGGTACTGGCCTTGGCGGCGAGGTGCGCGGCGACTTCCGCGATGCCATCGAGGCCATCAACGCCTGTGGGCTGCCGGTGCTGGCCATCGATATCCCTTCGGGCCTGGCGGCGGATACCGGAGCCGTGCTTGGGGTGTCAGTGCGTGCCACCCGGACGGTAACCTTCATCGGCGACAAGATCGGCCTGCATACCGGCCGTGCCCCCGATTTGGCTGGCGAAGTGCATTTTCGGGCGCTGGGCGTCGATGCCGGCGCCCATCCGGACCTGGCGCCGGCAGCCTGGCTGTTGAACGGTGACCTGCTTCCGGCCTTGTTGCCGCCCCGGGCGCGAGACGCCCACAAGGGGGGCATGGGGCATGTGCTGGTGGTGGGAGGGGCGCCCGGTTTCGGCGGTGCGGCGTTGCTGGCCAGCGAGGCCGCCGCCCGGCTGGGCGCCGGCAAGACCAGCCTGGCCACGGCACCGGAGCATGTCACGGCTTCCCTGATGTATCGCCCGGAGGTCATGGTGCATGGCGTGCGCGGGGCAGCCGATCTCGGCGACCTGCCTGCCCGGGTCGATATCCTGGTGGTGGGGCCGGGGCTCGGGCAGGGCGCCTGGGGTCAGGGCATGCTCCAGGCATCGCTGCTGGCGGGACTTCCACTAGTGTTGGATGCCGACGGCCTCAATCTGCTGGCCAGCCGCTGGGTCGAAGAGCAGCGAGACGATTGGATACTGACGCCGCATCCCGGTGAGGCGGCTCGCCTCCTCGACATCACTGCCGCGGAAGTAGAAGCCGACCGGCCGGCGGCGGCGGTCGAACTGCAGCGTCGGCGTGGCGGGGTGATCATACTCAAGGGCGCCGGCACCCTGGTGGCCGGGCCGATGGGGGTGGCGGTCTGTCCCTATGGCAACCCCGGCATGGCCTCGGGGGGAATGGGCGATGTCCTGTCGGGTATCCTGGGCGCCTTGCTGGCCCAGGGGGTGCCGCTGGAGAGTGCGGCAAGACTGGGAGTGGTCGTGCATGCCATGGCGGCCGATATGGCCGCCCGGGAGGGCGGCGAGCGTGGTCTGCTGGCTGCCGATCTGGCATCCTATGCCCGACGTCTGATCAACCCCGAGGCCAATTTTGGTATCTATCCCCAGACAGGTAGCGATGATGCGCGTGCGACTCGATGATGAAGACCGCCAGGTCGCCTTCGGCAGGCGCCTGGGGCGTGCTCTGGGCGGCCACGGTCGTGTCTATCTGGAGGGTGAGCTGGGAGCCGGCAAGACCACGCTCACGCGTGGCATCCTGCGCGCCCATGGTCACGAGGGCGCGGTAAAGAGCCCGACCTACACCCTGGTGGAACCTTACGAAATCGATGGTCAGCGTCTCTACCATTTCGATCTCTATCGGTTGGCCGACCCGGAGGAGTTGGAGTTCATCGGCGGCCGCGACCTGTTCGCCGACGACGCCCTGTGCATTGTCGAGTGGCCAAGCCGGGGGGCGGGGTGGTTGCCTGAGCCGGACTTGCGCATCACCCTGTCCCTGAGCGAACCGGGCCGTACCGCCAGCCTCGAGGCTTTCTCCGACCTGGGGCGCTCTGTCCTTGCGACGCTGTCGCAGGAGATGGCTGCTAACGACGTGATTATCGAGCAGGAACGCGAACAACAGTGATGACGACCCGATCCCTGCCTACCCCATTTCGTTCGAGAGAACTCTTGTCGAGAGCGTTCTTGACGAGCGCCCGGCTGCGACGCTGCGGCCTCTTTGCGGTGCTGCTGACACTGCTGCTGTTCGTCCCACTGGCGCAGTCGGCGCAGGTCGACAACGTACGCCTCTGGGCCGCCCCTGACCATGCCCGCCTTGTCTTCGACCTGTCTGGTCATGCCGAGGCCGACATTTTCCTGCTCGACGACCCTCGGCGCCTGGTGATCGACCTGGACGACAGCGGACTCAACACCGAGCTTTCCTCACTGAACCTGGACGGCAGCGCCATTACGGCCGTGCGCAGTGGGATGCGGGACGGCAATGGGCTTCGAGTGGTGCTGGAACTCTCCCGCGCGGTCGAGCCGCGCCATTTCACGCTGCCGCCCAATGACCAGTATGGCCATCGTCTGGTGGTGGACATGGAATATCCGGGCGAAAGTGCCGTGGAGAATCCCATCGATCCCATCGAGGCGATGATCCGGGAGCAGGAAATCGCCGCCAGTCGCGGCCGTGCCGAAGGGGGGGAGAGCACGCCACAGGTGAATGCCGAGAGCGCCATTGCGAGCCAACCTGCGGCTCCCCACCCCCGCCGCGACATCATTATCGCCATCGACCCCGGCCATGGCGGGGAGGACCCGGGTGCGATCGGGCCTGGCGGCACGCGCGAGAAGGATGTGGTGATGGAGATCAGCCGCCGGCTCCAGCGACTGGTGGATGACGCCGAGGGCTTCCGTGCCGTGATGATCCGCGATGGGGATTATTATATCGGCCTGCGTCAGCGCACACGTATCGCCCGTGAGCAGAAGGCCGATTTCTTCGTTTCCATTCATGCCGATGCGTTCAACAGCCCGCGACCGAGCGGAAGTTCGGTCTATGCCCTCTCCCAGCGAGGAGCTACCTCCGAGACCGCCCAGTGGCTGGCTGCCAGCGAGAATCAGGCCGACCTGATTGGTGGGGTGGACGGCAACCTGTCGCTGAACGACAAGGACGAAGTGCTGCGCGGTGTGCTGCTCGACCTCACCATGACCGCGACGCTCAACGATTCGCTGGCCATCGGAGGCCAGGTGCTGGACCAACTGGGGCGGGTCAATCGACTGCACCGATCACGGGTGGAGCAGGCGGGCTTCATGGTACTGAAGTCGCCGGATATCCCCTCGCTGCTGATCGAGACCGGCTTCATCTCCAACCCCGATGAGGAGCGCCGGCTGCGCGATGCCGGGCATCAGCAGAAGCTGGCCGATTCGATCTTCGCGGGCCTAGCCGAACATTTCCAGCGTAATCCGCCCCCGGCCAGCTTGCTCGCCTGGCAGCGGGACAATCGACGCAGCCCCTCGGGCAACGAGTATCGTATTCAGCCGGGGGACACCCTGTCCCAGATCGCCGCACGCCATGGCGTGCCGGTGGGGCAGCTCAAGCAGGCCAACGAACTCAACGGGGACGTGATTCGTGTCGGACAGGTGCTGAGGATACCTCGCTCATGACAGTGGCTAACGAGATGGCCGAGGCTCGACGCATACGGGTGCTCGATCCGCGCCTGGCCAACCAGATCGCCGCTGGCGAAGTGGTCGAGCGTCCAGCGTCGGTGGTCAAGGAGCTGGTCGAGAACGCCATCGATGCCGGCAGCCGGCGGATCGAGGTGGAGCTCGAGGCGGGCGGTACCCGGCTGATCCGGGTGCGCGACGATGGCTGCGGCATCGGCGAGGACGACCTGCCGCTGGCCCTGTCTCGTCATGCCACCAGCAAGATCGCTTCGCTGGAAGAGCTCGAGGGCGTGGCCAGTCTGGGCTTTCGCGGAGAGGCTCTGGCCTCGATCAGCTCGGTGTCGCGGCTGGAGCTGGTGGCCAATGTCGACGAGGACCCCCGCAACGGCTGGCGCGTGGTGGCCGAGGGCCGCCAGATGGAGCCGCGGGTCACGCCGGCGCCGCATCCTCGCGGCACCTCCCTGACGGTTCGTGATCTGTTCTTCAATACACCGGCGCGGCGCAAGTTTCTGCGCACCGAGAAGACCGAATACGGTCATGTGGAGGAGGCGTTTCGCCGGCTGGCATTGTCGCGCTTCGATATTGCCTGGGTCCTACGGCACAATCAGAAGACCGTGCATCAGCTGCCTGCCTGCCATGATTCAGCGGCTCGCGAGCGTCGCATCTCGGCGCTGCTCGGGAAGGGTTTTCTCGACAATGCTCTGCATCTGGATCTCGCGGTCGGAAGCCTCAGGCTATGGGGATGGGTCGGCTTGCCCACCCACTCCCGGGCCCAGGCCGATCAGCAGTACTTCTTCGTCAACGGCCGGGTGGTGCGCGATCGCCTGGTCGCCCACGCCATACGCCAGGCCTATCGGGACGTGCTGTTTCATGGTCGCCATCCGGTGTTCGTACTCTACCTCGAGGTCGACCCCATGGTGGTGGATGTCAATGTCCATCCCACCAAGCATGAGGTGCGTTTCCGCGATGGGCGGATGGTGCATGACTTCCTCTTCTCCAGCCTGCATCGGGCTCTGGCCGAGGCGCGCCCCGGCGAGCAAGCCGCTGACGAGGCCATTGGCCTACCGGCAGCGAGCGAGGAAATTGTGCGGGGCGAGCATGAGGTCCGTGAAAGCGGTGGGCGCTGGCAACAGCAGCCCATGGCGCTGCACGCCCAGTCCGGTAGCGACGGCGAACGCGTGACGCCGGATCGCGTGCGGGCCTTCATGAGCGGCTATCGGGCACTGCACCCGGAGCACGAGGAGAGCCTGCTCACTCCCCAGCCAGCCGCACCTGGCGCCGGTGGGAGTGCAGTCGATACGGCCCTGGACGCGCGGCAACCTGCGGTTGCGGGAACCGAGCCTCTGCCGACAAGGCCCACACTGCCCGAGGAGGATGCCACCCGGGCGCCGCCGATGGGCTATGCCGTCGCCCAGTTGCATGGGGTCTATATCCTCTCCGAGACGGAGCGCGGTCTGATGATCGTGGATATGCATGCCGCCCATGAACGCATCGTCTATGAGCGCATGAAGCAGCAGGTGCACGGTGGTGCTCTCGAGGCCCAGCCACTGCTGGTGCCGGTGTCGCTGGCTGCCAGTGCGGCGGAAATCGCCACCGCCGAGGCCGAGTGCGACGCCTTCTCCCGCTTCGGCATGGAGCTCGACGTGGCTGGCCCCGAGACCCTGCTGGTTCGACAGGTGCCGGCGCTGCTGGCGGATGCGGATGTCGAGCCGCTGGTTCGCGATATGCTGGGCGACCTGGAGCGCTACGGTCGTTCCGACCGGCTGGAGGCTCACGTCAACGAGCTGCTGGCCACCATGGCCTGCCATGGCAGCGTACGGGCCAACCGGCGGCTGACGATTGCGGAAATGAACGCCCTTCTGCGCGACATGGAGCGCACCGAGCGTAGCGGCCAGTGCAATCACGGTCGTCCCACCTGGACCGAGATGTCGCTCAAGGAACTGGACCGGCTCTTCATGAGGGGCCAGTAAGAAACGTTTTCCACCTGCAGGGCGGGAAGCGCCGGGGCAGGCCGAAGAGGAGGTCCTATGCCAGGGATGGCATCGGTAGCGCCCAGAGATGGGGTTACAGCGCCTCCTCGCAGGCCTGCCGCCGGGTAAGCTTCTCCATGCCAAGCCCCAAGAGAGCCATAGACCTTGATGTCAGATTCGCGCCCCACCGCCATCCTTTTGATGGGTCCCACCGCTGCCGGCAAGACCGATCTGGCCATGGCGCTGCATGAGCGCCTTGAGTGTGACCTGATCAGCATGGATTCGGCCATGGTCTACCGCGGCATGGATATTGGCAGCGCCAAGCCCTCCCTGCAGGAGCTGGCGCGGGCGCCGCACCGCCTGATCGATATTCGCGACCCGGCCGAACCCTATTCGGCAGCGGATTTTCGTGACGACGCGTTGCGCGAAATGCGACAAATTACCGCAGCTGGCCGAACACCGCTCTTGGTTGGCGGCACCATGATGTACGCCAAACGCCTGCTCGAGGGCGTGGCTAACTTGCCGCCGGCCGACCCGGCAATACGCGCCGAGTTGCAGCGTGAGGTCGAGCGGGACGGGCTTGCCGCCTTGCACGAAGCACTGGCACACATCGATCCGGAGTCCGCCCGACGTATTCACCCCAACGATCCGCAGCGCCTGATGCGAGCCATGGAGGTCTATCGGGCCAGCAATATGACCCTCACCGAGCTCTGGCGGCAACAGCGTCCGGAAACCTTCCCGTGGAAGGTGTTGTCGATAGGAGTCACGCCACTCGAGCGTCGTATCCTGCATGAGCGTATTGCCGAACGCTTCGATGTCATGCTGAAGGCCGGCTTGATCGAGGAAGTGGCTTCGCTTCGTGCTCGTGGCGATCTGCACGCAAACCTGCCTTCCATGAAGAGTGTGGGCTATCGTCAGGTATGGGAATATCTCGATGGCGAAAGCGATATCGAGCAGCTGCGCCAACGCACCGTCGTTGCGACGCGGCAACTGGCAAAGCGTCAATTGACCTGGTTGCGCGGCTGGCCGGGGCTACACTGGACTGATACCCAGGGTAACGATGCGTTGAGTGAGATCCTGAAACTCGTGCGCGAATTCGGCTCTTAGCGTAAGATGTTGGCTTCGAGTGGCCGGGTGACCAGGCCGAGCCGGCATGGTGTCATGCCGTATTAGGCAGACAACCCAAGAACACAACTTCCACCCCTCATGAGAACGTTTTAGGGAGAGGTAGCATGTCCAAAGGGCAATCCCTTCAAGACCCGTACCTGAATATCCTGCGCAAGGAGCGCATTCCGGTTTCGATTTTCCTGGTCAACGGCATCAAGCTGCAGGGACAGATCGAATCATTCGATCAGTTCGTCATACTGCTGCGCAATACCGTCAGCCAGATGGTATACAAGCATGCCATTTCCACCGTGGTGCCATCGCGCAATGTGCGTTTGCCACCGCAGGATCCAGCGGCTCAGCCGGAAAGCGACGTGTGAGGATATTGATTGTTTTTTGAACGTCCCGATGCCGGCGAAACGGCAGTATTGGTTCATGTGGATTTTCAGGATGAGCGTGAGCGCGAGGATCCGGGTGAGTTCCTGGAACTGGTGCGCTCTGCTGGTGCCGATCCGGCCACTCTGCTGAGTGGCAGTCGGCATCGGCCTGATTCGCGTACCTTCATTGGTAGTGGCAAGGTCGAAGAGCTGCGTGAAACGCTGAGTGTGCATGGCGCGGAACTGGTGATCTTCAACCATGCCCTGAGTCCTTCGCAGGAGCGCAATCTCGAGCAGGTGCTCAAGTGTCGTGTGCTGGATCGCACGGGGCTCATCCTCGATATCTTCGCCCAGCGGGCACGTACCCATGAAGGCAAGCTGCAGGTCGAGCTGGCGCAACTGGAGTACATGTCTACAAGACTGGTGCGTGGCTGGACTCACCTGGAGCGGCAGAAGGGCGGTATCGGCCTGCGTGGACCCGGTGAAACTCAGTTGGAGACCGACCGGCGCCTGCTGAGAGCGCGCATCAAGGCGATCCACAAACGACTCGACAAGGTGCGCAGTCAGCGCGCCCAGAATCGACGCGCCCGAGCCCGGGCCGAGATACCCAGTGTTTCGCTGGTCGGCTACACCAACGCCGGCAAATCGACGCTATTCAATGCGTTGACCGAATCCAAGGTCTATACGGCCGATCAGCTGTTCGCTACCCTCGATCCGACGCTGAGGCGCCTGGAAATTGACGATGTGGGCCCTGTGGTACTGGCCGACACCGTCGGCTTCATCCGGCACCTGCCGCACAAGCTGGTGGAAGCGTTCCAGGCCACCCTTCAGGAGGCCTCCGAAGCTGCGTTGTTGGTGCATGTCATCGATGCCGCGGACCCTGATCGCGAGCGCAACATTGGCGAGGTCGAGGGCGTGCTGAATGAGATCGGCGCCCTGGATGTGCCGATGCTCAAGGTAATGAACAAGATCGATCTGCTTGACAGCGCCCCGCGAATCGAGCGTGACGGCCATGGCCGCCCCGAGGTGGTTTGGCTTTCGGCACAGGAGGGTCGGGGACTCGAGTTGCTGGGCGAGGCGCTTTCGGAGTGTCTCGCCGACGACGTGATCGATTTTTCCCTGACCCTTTCGCCGGAACAGGGTCGGCTGCGGGCGGGCTTGCATGAGCTCGGTGCCGTCAGGGAAGAGCATTTCGAGGAACCGGAAGGCAAAGTGGGACTCAAAGTGCGGCTTCCCCGGCGCGATTTCCTGCAGTTGATGGCACGGCTGGGCGAGCGTGCCGAGGATTACCTTCCTTCCGAACTGTGTGAACGTCCGGTATGGGAGGACAGATAGCCCCGGCTGTCTGGCCGAATGGACCGGCTTCCCCATAACAGAATAGCCAGGCGCCGTTGGCGCCAACGACAGGCTGGCAACCGACTCCCCCTCCACTCAGACGATAGTGGCGGGGAGGCAACGCAGAGTGGAGACGACGTATGGCTTGGAATGAGCCTGGTGGCGGTGGCAACCAGAATGACCCCTGGAGCGGAGGGGGCCGACGCGGCGGTGGTAATGGCGGTGGCGGCGGTAACCGTGGCGGTAACCAGGGGCCACCCGACCTTGATGAAGCCCTGAAGAAGTTTCAGGACAAGCTCAACAGCATGCTGGGCGGCCGCGGTGGCAAGGGCGGCGGTGGCAAGGGTGGCAAGGGGGGCACCGGCAAGCCGCGCAACACGCTTGCTCTGCCTGGACTGCTGCTGGTTATTGCCTTGGCAATCTGGGGGGCCTCGGGCTTCTATCTGGTCGACCAGGCCGAGCGTGGTGTCGTGCTTCGCTTCGGCAAGTTCCAGGACGTGGTCACCCCTGGCCTGCACTGGAATCCGCCCTTGATCGACGATGTGCGCATGGTCAACGTGACCCGGGTGCGCTCACTGACCCAGTCACAGGCGATGCTGACTCGCGACGAGAATATCGTCGAGGTCGAGATCTCGGCTCAGTACCAGGTCAATAACCCGCGCGACTTCGTGCTCAACGTCCGCAACCCTCAGCTGTCGATCGAGAATGCGCTGGACTCCGCACTGCGTCACGTGGTGGGTGGCACCGACATGATCGAGATACTCACCTCCGGGCGTGAAATTCTCGGTAGCTCCGTAGCCAGCCGTCTGCAATCCTACCTGGACAGCTACGGTACCGGTATTCGTCTGCAGACCATCAACATCGAGTCGACCTCGGCGCCGGGACCGGTCATTGATGCCTTCGATGACGTGATCAGGGCTCGCGAGGATCGTCAGCGGACCATCAACGAAGGCATGGCTTACGCCAACGCCATCATTCCGGCCGCACAGGGTCAGGCACAGCGCCTGGTCGAGCAGGGTCAGGGTTATCGTGAGTCGGTGGTTGCCGAGGCCCAGGGTCAGGCCAACCGCTTCAATGCACTGCTGGTCCAGTACCGCAATGCACCAGAAATCATGCGTGAGCGCCTCTACCTGGATGCCATCGCCGACGTCTTCGGCAAGACGCCTAAGGTGCTGATCGACGTCAGCGACGAGACGCCGTTGATGTATCTGCCCCTCGACCAGCGTCCCGGTGGCACCCGTAGCGGCGAGGGAGAGGGCGACGGTGCCCGTGGCGAGAGCGGCGAGCTGGATCCGCGCGTGCTTGAACGGCTCCGTACCACCTCCTCCTCGCAGGGCGGTGGCAGCAACAGTGGTATCCGCAGGGAGGGCCGCTAAATGATCAATAATCGTTCACTGATTATCGTGGGTACCCTGGCTGCCGCTGCCTGGCTTGCCAGTAACAGTCTCTATGTCGTCGACGAGACCGAGCGCGCCGTCAAGCTGCGCTTCGGTGAGGTCATCGAGGAGAACATCCAGCCGGGCCTGCACTT
>ERZ869909.2631-NODE-2631-length-11531-cov-4.485682_pt1 | contig 11531 bp, 10 predicted proteins | sample MGYA00520892_ERZ869909 | MGnify/ENA primary metagenome ERZ869909 (study PRJEB32215, sample SAMEA104723947) | bioreactor metagenome | biome: bioreactor; feature: anaerobic bioreactor; material: water | place: China | collected 2015-03-12 ... | reverse complement strand
TGACACGGCAAGAAAAAACAACTGTAGGAGCGCTGCTCCGCATCGCGACTGGCGCCGCCAGGCGCCCGGCGGAGGCCGTGGCGTTAGCGGTAGGCTCCAACGCCGGACAACACCACCTCGCTAACGGCGCTGGGAAATGGCTACCCCCACCAGGATCAGCACCAGCGCAAGCAGATGATTCCACTCCGGCCGCTCGCCCAGGAAGAGGATGCCGATGACTACCGCCCACAGCGGGATCAAGTAGTTGATCAGCGACAGGAAGGTCGGCCCCGCTGCGGCCACCAGGGTGAAGAAGACCACGCTCCCCAGCGCCGTGCAGATGATTCCCAACACCAGCACCGCCCAGAGCGCCCCCGCTGAAAGTGAAAGCCCGGGTGACACCTCGCCCAGATAGGGCGTCACCGCCAGGGGCAGGGTCAAGAGCCAGGCCATGCCCAGCACCAGCGCCGACGTCGACCAGGCATCGCTGGACGGCTTGTGGCGAGACACGATGGCGTTGACGGCATAGCAGCAGGCCGCCAGCAGTACCGCGAGCTGTGCCATCAGGGTCTCACCGTGACCCCCGAGCTCGCGTATTGCGGCGGGACCGATCAGCGCCAGAATCCCGACAAAGCCAATGGAGAACCCGAGCAGGCGCTCTCGGGTCAGCTTTTCACCGGCGACCAGGAAGTGGGCCAGCACCAGGGTCACCAGCGGCATCACCGCCATCAGGATCCCGGCCAGGCCACTGTCGATACGCTGCTGCCCCCAACTGATCAGCAGGAAGGGTGCCATATTGCCGATTACCGCAATGGACAGCATGAAGCCCCAGACACGGCGCCCCCGCGGCCAGGCTCGCCCCATCAGCAGTACCAGGACCAACAGCCCCAGGGCCGCCACCATGTTGCGCCCGGCCACCACCATGGCCGGCGTCAGCTCCGCCACGGCAATCCGGGTCAACGCGAAGGAGCTGCCCCAGAGAACGGCCAGCGCCACCAGGAGCCCCCAGTGCGACAAGGGCCGCTTCATTCGTTCTCTCTCCCCACTGACATACCTTGATCCTTATCAAGGGCGATGCGACTCGCCATTTACTGATCGCCATTCACAATATCCCGACATGCACGCACCATGCATAATGCTCCTAGCCCCGAACCCAGCAGGCAAGCGATGCACGACCAGTCACAAGCGGTCTTCCAAGCCCACGGGCTCAAGCGTTTCTACCGCATGGGCGACGTGACCATCCAGGCGCTGCGCGGCGTCGATCTCGAGCTGTATGCCGGGGAACTGGTGGTGATGCTGGGCGCCTCCGGCTCGGGCAAGTCCACCCTGCTCAATATCATGGGCGGCCTGGACAGCCCCAGCGAAGGCCGTCTGAGCTACATTGACCGCAACAGACACGACCACGACCTGACCCATGCCAGCCAGCGGGCACTCACCGAGTATCGACGCCATCATGTCGGCTTCGTCTTTCAGTTCTACAACTTGATATCGAGCCTGACGGCCCGCGAGAATGTCGCCGTCGTCACCGACATCAGCCGCGATCCCATGGCACCGGAAGAGGCACTCGCCATGGTGGGCCTGGAGGAACGACTGGACCACTTCCCCTCCCAGCTCTCCGGCGGCGAGCAGCAGCGCGTCGCCATCGCCAGGGCCATTGCCAAGCGCCCGGAAGTGCTGCTGTGTGACGAACCCACCGGCGCGCTCGACTTTCGCACCGGGATTCGCGTGCTGGAAGTCCTCGAGCAGATCAATCGCACCACCGCCACCACCCTGGCCATCATCACCCACAACGAGGTGATCGGCGAAATGGCCGACCGGGTGATACGCCTGCGCGACGGCCAGGTGGGCGATATCCACTCCAATGCCGGACGTCGAGCCCCGAGCGAGCTTCGCTGGTGATGACATGACGCTGGCCACTCTTCACTGGAAGCTGCTACGCGACCTGCTTCGGCTGAAGGGACAAGCGCTAGCCATCGCCGTGGTCATCGCCAGCGGTGTGATGACCTTGGTGATGTCGTTGACCGTCCTGGAAGCACTGACCGGTTCCCGGGACCGCTTCTATGCCAGCCACCACTATCCCGACCTCTTCATTGACGTCAAGCGAGCCCCGCTGGGCCTGCTGGAGCAACTCGAAACCCTGGACGGCGTGAGTCGAATGGAACCCCGCGTACGTGCCCCGGTGCGCCTGGCCGTAACCGGATTCGACGATCCGGTGCGCGGCGTCATGCTTTCCCTGCCCGATGGGCGCCAACCCAACCTCAACCGCTTGCACCTGCTGGCCGGTAGCCTACCGGAGGTGGGACGCGGCGACCAGGCCGTGGTCAGTGACGCCTTTGCCGATGCGCATGGCCTGGCTCCCGGGGATACCCTCGAAGCGATCATCGACGGGCGCCAGACCCGCCTGGTGTTGAGTGGTATCGCACGCAGCCCAGAAGTTATCTACCAGGCGGCTCCCACCGATATGCTGCCGGATTATCACCGTTATGCCACGCTATGGATGAACCAGCGCGCCCTGGCCAGCGCCTACGGCATGGACGGCGCCTTCAACCAGCTGCTGGTGACACTGCAGGCTGGCGCCGACGCCGATACCCTGATCGATGAGCTCGACCTGATCCTGGCTCGCTACGGCAGTACCGGCACCCAGACCCGTCATGACCAGCAGTCGCATCGCTTCCTCGAGGAGGAGCTGACCCAGCAGCGAGCTCAGGCGGCGATACTGCCCACGATCTTTCTCGCCGTTTCCGCGTTTCTGCTCAATGTGGTGATGGCTCGCATCATCCAGACCCAGCGAGAGTCACTGGCGATGCTCAAAGCCTTCGGCTACCGCAACGGCGAGCTGGCCCGGCACTATGGCTGGCTTGCCACTGCCATCGTGCTGCTCGGCTGGGCCGCGGGCGTGGTACTGGGGGCATGGGCGGCCCGGGGGCTGGCCGGTATCTACAGCGACTACTTTCGCTTCCCCGAGATGCATTTCCAAGTGCCCCCCATGTCCATGGCCCTGGCACTGGCCGTTGCCGGGCTGGCGGCCCTGACAGGCACCTGGCACGCAGTCTGGCGAGCTGTCCGGGAACCCCCTGCAGAAGCCATGCGCCCCCCGGCCCCGCAGCGCTTTCGCCGCACCTGGCTGGAACGCTCGCCGTTCGGCCGGGCGCTGGGCAACGAGTCGCGCATCATACTGCGTCACCTGCTTCGCCACCCCGCCAAGGCGGCACTCTCTGTGACCGGCATCGCCCTGTCAGCAGGCCTGCTTATGATGGGGGCGTACCAGCTCAGCGCCGTGGACAAGATGCTCGACCTGCAATACCGCCAGGTCATGCGCATGGATATCGAGCTGACCTTCGGCGAGGTCACACCGGCCCGAGCAGTGGGCGAGCTGCGCCATCTGCCAGGTGTTCTAGCCGTTGAGGCCTGGCGTCGAGTTCCCGTCACCCTCAATCATGGACACCGTGAGTACCGCACCAGCCTGCTGGGCATGGACGAGCAGCCCATCCTGCGACAGGTACTGAATGCTCGGGAGCGCCCCCAGAAAATCCCCGCAGAGGGTGTCATGCTGACCCGCTTCCTGGCCGATTATCTCCAGGCTGAAGTCGGCGATACGCTGCAGGTGTCGGTAATGGAGGGCCGACGACAGAATCTCCAACTGACGCTGACGGCACTGGTGGACGAACCCATCGGCGTCGGCGCCTACCTGCAACGGGATGCCCTCAATACCCTGCTCGGCGAAGGCCCGGCCATCAGCGGCGCCTGGCTGCTGGTGGACGGCGACCGACAGGGGCCACTGAACGAGGCACTGAATCGCATGCCAGCCGTGGCCGGTATCGGCCTGCTGGCGGTGGCGGAACGAGGCATTCGGGACTACATGGACGAAACCATCCTGATGATCGCACTGGTCTTCGTGGCCCTGGCCGCTTCCATCGCCTTCGGCGTGATCTACAACAATGCCCGAATCACCTTCGCGGAGCGAGCAAGGGAGCTCGCCACGCTGCGGGTGCTGGGCTACAGCCGAACAGAGGTCGCGCGGGTACTGCTTGGCGAGATCACCCTGATCACTGCCCTGGCGATACCACTTGGCTGGGTGTTCGGTATCGGGTTCAGTGCGCTGCTCAACCAGGCCTTCACCAACGACCTTTTCCGGGTACCCATGGTTCTGACCCCTCATGCCTTCGGCTTTGCCGCCGCCGGCGTGATGGCCGCCTCAGCGGCGGTTGCAGTACTGGTGGTACGCCGCCTGAGTCGCCTGGATATGGTCACTGCCTTGAAAGCCGTGGAGTAGAGAAGGAAAGACAATGACGACCAACAAGAACGCGTCACGAGTCATCAAGCGCCTGGGAATCATCGCCCTGGGCCTTGCCATCATCGGCGCGTTGGCCTGGGCGCTATGGCCCGCCCCGGTCAGCGTCAGCAGCGCCACGGTGCAGCGCGGCCCCTTCAGTGAAACGGTGACCGAAGAGGGCCGCACCCGACTGCGGGATACCTGGAATATCTCGGCTCCCATCGCCGGGTACCTGCAGCGCGTCAATCTGGAAGTGGGTGACGCCGTGACGGAGGGCGACATTCTGTTCCACCTGGAGCCGAATCCGGCACCGGCCCTGGATGCCCGCTCCCGCCAGCAGGCTGAAGACAACCTGCAGGCGGCCCAAGCCAGATGGCATGCGTCGCAGGCCAACCTGGAGACCGCTCGGGCCGACCGACGTTTCGCCGAGGCGGAATATCAGCGCTACCGCCAACTTCACGACCGCAATCTGGTTTCCACCGCCGACCTGGAGCATCGCCAGAACCAGCGCGACCGACAGCGGGCCCTGGAGAACTCTGCCGCCTCCAGCGTCGAGGTGTCGCGCTTCGAAGTCGAGGCAGCACGTGCCATGCTTGAGATTGCCAGCGGCCAACGCAGCCAACCCAACGAAACCCCCGAGCTGGCGATACGCGCCCCCATATCAGGCCTGATCCTCACCCGCCATCGCTGCTGCGAAGGCAGCGTGGTGGCCGGCGAGCCGATTCTGGAGCTGGGGCGGCCCGCCGATCTCGAGGTGCAGGTAGACCTCCTTTCCATGGACGCGGTACGACTACGTCCGGGCATGCCGGTTCGGTTCAGTGGCTGGGGTGGCGATATCCTCCAGGGCGTAGTCAGACGCGTCGAGCCGGCAGGTTTCACCCGCATCTCGGCGCTCGGTGTAGACGAACAGCGCGTGCCTGTGATCGTCGACTTCAGCGAGGCGGTCGACCCGGCCGACCTGGGCCTGGGTAAAGGCTTTCGAATCGACGCCGAATTCCTGATCTGGGAAGATGACGATGTGCTCCAGATCCCCACCAGCGCGCTATTCCGCTACCAGGGTGAGTGGGCCGTATTTATGATCGAGGAAGGGCGCGCGGTTCGCCGCAATCTCGAGATCGGCCGCCGCCAGGGAATGGTAACGCAGGTACTATCGCAGCTTGAAGAGGGCGAGTCGGTCATCAATCATCCCGGGGAGCAGGTCGCCGATGGCGTGAGAGTCAGCGCCAGGGAGTGAGCCTGTGCTGCTATAGCGTTATCATGCCGCTTTCATTTTTCAGTGTGACTGCCAGGAGCCGACATGAGCCTGCCCACATCCGCCGATCGCCCCGTGCTGATTCTCTACCTTGGCGGCACCCTGGGCATGGTAGCCTCGCCCCGTGGCCTGATTGCTGGCAGCGATATGGATGCGCGGCTACGAAGTGCCCTGGGCACCCTCCCCCCGACGCGTCTGGCGCGCCTGCCGGCATTCGTCGTCGAGGAAACTGGTGAGCCCATCGATTCCAGCGCTGCCACCGCCATCGACTGGCAGCGTGTCGGCCATACCATCGCCAAGAAGCTACCGGACTACGCCGGCGTGGTGGTGCTGCATGGTACCGATACCCTAGCCTGGACGGCCGCGAGCCTGGCCTATCAGCTCCAGGGACTGAATTGCCCGGTGATCGTTACCGGCGCCATGCGGCCTCTTGAGGCGCAAGGCAGCGACGCCCTGGCCAACGTGGAGCTGGCACTTCGCTTCGCCACCGAGCCACGCCTTCAGGAAGTAGCAGTAGCCTTCGCCGATAAGCTGTTTCGCGGTGTCTGTACCCGCAAGATGTATAGCGAAGCCGCCGCTGCCTTCACCAGCCCCAACTATCCCCTACTGGGTGAGCGGGTCGGCGATGACACCGTGCTCTTTCCCAGCCGGGGGCTGGAGGCGCAGCAACGCGGGGCCCCCCGTTTCGAACTGCTCGACTACTCAGCGCTAGCGGCTGGCGGCGTGGCCCGTATAGTCCTATGGCCCGGCATTCAGGCCTGGCAACTTGCGGCCTGGCTCGAGGGCGACCGGGTGCAAGGAGCGCTACTGGAGGTGTGGGGAGGAGGTAACGTGCCGGAAGAGCCGGCTCTGTTGGGAGTGCTGGCCAAGGCCACGGGCGAAGGCAAGCTGTTGGCGGCCATCAGCCAATGCCCCCATGGAGGGGTTACTATTGGGCACTATGCTGCGGGACAGGGGCTGGCGGAGGCCGGCGTTCTCTCGGGGGATGGCATGACTCCGGAAGCGGCGCTGACCAAGCTGGTGCACCTCCTGGCCCAGCCCCTGGACGATGCCGCCCGTAGACGACGCTTTCTCACGTCGCTAGTGGGCGAGCGTTGATGAAACACCAACCCTGCCCGTGGCAGCGTTGAAGTGTCAAGCACGAACGAAGCCCAAACCGTCTACCGTTTTGGTATCCTACACTTATATATAAGGGACATACCATGGAAAAGCCTGTTCATCATTTTAGCGAGCTTTTTGAGCAGTTGGGCTTGCCTGCCGACGAGGCGTCCATCAGGGACTTCATCGAGCAGCACGCTCCGCTGCCAGAAACTATGCAACTCCACGAAGCGCCTTTCTGGAGCGAATCCCAGTCCGCATTCATTTTCAATGCATTGGAGGAGGACGCCGACTGGGCCGAAGTGGTCGATCACCTGGACGCATCGCTGCGGAAAAAATAAATGGCTTGACAGTCCAATCATGCTAACTTGGCATAAACAACAAACAACTGTTTAAATCAGGAGTTATGATGCCGCTCGATAGGATGTCGACCAACGAATCCGAAGGCGCTATTGGCTTGATAACTCCTGAGCTTCCCCCGCTTCCCGATACGCTTCGCCAGCGCCTGGGCGAATGTCGTACCCTGCCTAGCCTACCCGCCGCTGCAGCACGGGTGATCGGCTTGGCTCGCGCTCCTGAACCCCGTCTGAACGACTTCGCCACGGCAATCCAGCAGGATCCGGCACTAACGCTCAGGCTGCTGTCGATGGCCAACAGCGCATATTTCGCTCGTGGCGGCAACCGGGTGGTCACCTGTCTCGACGCCGTTTCCCGCCTCGGCCTGGATGCCACCCTGGCCGCAGCCATGAGCTTCGGACTTCCCCGTCCCGCCGCAAGCGACACTCTGGAGTACGACTACCTCTGGCAGCGTGCCATCATTGCCGCGCTGGCCGCCCAACAGTTGGCCGAGCAGCTCTGTCCCGCAGAGGCCGGTCAGCTGTTTACCACAGCCCTGATCCAGGATATCGGCATCCTTGCCCTCGAGGCCGTAGATGCCGAGCGCTATTCCAGCCACGTTCCCAGCCTGCGAAACCACGACAAGCTGCGTGAAACCGAACACCGGCTCTACGGCTGCGATCACTCTCTGGTGGGTGCCTGGCTAGCCCTCAGTTGGGGCGTGCCCGCACATTTGGCCTCCGGTATCGCCGAAAGCCATGGTCCTCTGGAAGATGGCAACCCAAAGCGCCTTTGCCTGCGTCTCTCCTGTCGCATCGCCGATGGCTGGCTTGCCCAAGCACCGGCAGCGGCCTTCAGCGACCTGCTGCACCAGCTGGCCCTACTGGAAACGCTGGATATCGCCATGCTGGTTTCCGTTCTGGAAGACCTTCAGCAACGTCTGCCCACGCTGGCAAAACTGTTCGAAATCACCTGCCCCCCCGACATCAACAGCTCGACGCTCCTGGCCGAAGCCAAGGAACTTCTTTTTGAGCAGAATTTATTGCTGAATCAACGCCTTGCAGATCAGCGCCATGAGCTGGAAGCCCTACTGGCCCGCCATGACGCGCTCGACGAACAGCACCGCATGGACCACCTGACCCGACTGGCCAATCGCCCTTGGTTGGAAAAGCTGCTGGTGCAGCACTTCGACAGTGCGCAGATGGGCCACCGACCGCTGTCTGTCATGTTCATCGACCTGGACCATTTCAAGCGGATCAATGACCTCTACGGCCACCGTTTCGGTGATGAAGTCCTGATCCGTTTCGCCGCCGCACTGGAGAACATGGTGCGGGAAGATGACGTAGCCGGCCGCTATGGCGGCGAGGAGTTTCTGGTGATCATGCCCAACACTCGCCGGGATCAAGCCAGCACGCTGGGCGACAGGATCCGCCACTACCTGGCTTCACAGCCCCTGGCTCAGACCGAGGGCGAGCCGCTGCATGTGACCGCCTCCATCGGCATTGCCTCATTGGAGGATGCCGACTTCGAGAACGTCAGTGCCATGGTCGATGCGGCCGATCAAGCCATGTATGGTGTCAAACACGACGGGCGCAATGGCGTGGCGCATTACGAAAGATCGGATCCAGACTAGGCTGACTACACCCCCCGTCCCTCTTCCACCCGGCGCCGCATCCAGGCGCCGACAAGCAGCAGCAGGGCCAGCGCCACCAGCGGTAACACGATATCCGCACTGATGGCATTCTCCCCTCTCCCCACGGCCTCCAGCGTACTATGGATGGCGCTGGCATAGACCGCCCACTTGATGCCGAGCCCCACCACGGCGGCGACCAAGAAGGTACGCAGCGGCAGCCGGCGCAGCCCTGCAGCAAAATTGATCACCGAATGCGGGAACCCTGGCAGTACACGCAGGGCGCATTGGGTGAGAAAGTCGCTCCGCTTTTCAAGCATATGCATGATCTTGCGGGTCAGGCCCCTGGGGCTCCAGCGATCGCCCACGCTGGCGGCCAAGTGATAGGCACCCATCGCGCCACCCACGCTACCAAGGATCAGCATCGGGGTGGCCACCTGGGGTGGATAGAAGGGCGCAATCAACCATAACCCGATACTACCAGGCAACCCAAAAGCCAGAGTGATGGCCATGATCGCGATGACGCTGATAATCGTCAGTGGATGGTGAGAAGCCTCTTCGGCCCAATGCTTGATGGCGATGAGATCGGGCGAGTGCCATATCCACAAATATCCGGCCATCAACAGGCTTGCGCCGACGGCTACCAGTCGCCACCGTCGGCGCAATGAGGTGTCTTGCTGCATCGCTTATCTCGCTTGCCCTTTGGAAAGAGCACATGGTGCCATGCGGCCTGCTTCGGGTCACGCGTCGAGCTCACCCTCCCGACCCAGTAACGGCGCATCGCCGGGAGCCGGTTCTGGCGGGTCTTCCAATCGTGGCATGGCCGCGACACGCACATCCACGTAGCGAAGCAGTCCAAGCTGCAGCACCAGCAGGGTAAAACACCACATCAGCCCCTTGAGCATCGGAACATCCTCGAATGAGGCCGGTGGCCTCGTCGAGTCGATTAAATCATAGCTTTGCTTCTACGCGCTCAAGAATTTGACGGCTGACCTTGTTGACCAGCGGCCTGGCGGCACGCGTCACCGCTTTCTCCACCATGCGGTTGCGAATGGAATAGGTCACGGTGAGTGCGACCCGGGTGCCTTCCGCGACCGGGGTCAGCCGATAGCAGCCCTGGTTGCGCACCCCTTCCAGGGACTCCCAGGCCAGTGTCTCCGGCGGCTGCTTCTCGGTGATTTCCACATCAAAGGACCAGTCCATGCCCACTGCACGAATATGCCAGCGGTATCGCTCTTGGCCCAGCGGCTCGATCGCCTGGATCATGTCGGAGTACTCGACAAAGTCTTCGACTCGCTCCAGAAGCGCAAAGACACGCTCCGGCGAGGCCTTGAGTATTGCACTGTGTTCAATGGTGGCCATGGCGGCTTCCTGGACTCCCGGTTGACGCGGCAAATTCACCTACGTCTTGCAGAGTACCGCCCTGCCCCCTATCAAGCTACCGTCGAGGCGTAATATGCCGTATCGAGGAGCACGCCAGTGCCACCGAGCGTCCATCGCCCACCAGTGCGGCAGAGCCGCCCTCCTACAGCCGGGTTTTAAGCGGTCATCGGTGTGCGGGGAGCAGAAAAAAACGCCGCCCCGGCTTGCCGGGGCGGCGTACTTGTCAACCGTTCCTGACGGCCCCGAGAGCGGGGCCGCTGAAATCAGTCCTGTCCCATCTGCTGCTTGATCAGATCACCGATGGTGGTCGGGCCACCCGCTTCGGGGCTCTCTTCACGCAGCTTTTTCAGGTTCTGACGGGTGTCGTCCTGATCCTTGGCCTTGATCGAGAGGCTGATCGCGCGATTCTTGCGATCGACGCTGACGATGCGAGCTTCGACGGTATCGCCTTCGTTCAGCACGTTGCGGGCGTCTTCGACACGGTCGGCGCTGATCTCGGAAGCCTTGAGGATGGCAACGACATCGGTCGCCAGCTCAACGTGAGCTTCCTTGGCATCGACTTCGACCACACGACCGGAGACGATGGAGCCCTTGTCGTTGACCGACAGGTACTCGGCCACCGGGTCGGAATCGAGCTGCTTGATGCCAAGCGAAATGCGCTCACGCTCGGGGTCGATGGAGAGGATGACGGCTTCCGCCTCGTCACCCTTCTTGAAGCGACGCACGGCTTCTTCACCGGTCTCGGACCAGGAGAGGTCGGAGAGGTGAACCAGACCGTCGATACCGCCTTCCAGACCGATGAAGATACCGAAGTCGGTGATCGACTTGATGGTACCGGAAACCCGGTCGCCCTTGTTGTACTGGGCGTTGAAGGTTTCCCACGGATTCGCGGTGCACTGCTTGATACCCAGGGAGATGCGACGACGCTCTTCGTCGATATCCAGGATCATGACTTCCACTTCGTCGCCGATGTTGACGACCTTGGACGGGTGGATATTCTTGTTGGTCCAGTCCATTTCGGAGACGTGAACCAGACCCTCGACACCCTCTTCCAGCTCGGCGAAGCAGCCGTAGTCGGTAAGGTTGGTGACGCGAGCGGTAACCACAGTGCTTTCGGGGTAGCGATCCTTGATGTTGACCCAGGGATCTTCGCCCAGCTGCTTCAGACCCAGAGAAACGCGATTGCGCTCACGATCGAACTTGAGCACCTTGACGTTGATCTCGTCGCCCACGGCCACGATTTCGCTCGGATGCTTGATGCGCTTCCAGGCCATGTCGGTGATGTGGAGCAGGCCATCGACGCCGCCCAGATCGACGAAGGCGCCGTAGTCGGTCAGGTTCTTGACGATACCCATGATCTGCTGGCCTTCCTGCAGGGTTGCCAGCAGGGCTTCACGCTCGGCGCTGTTCTCGGCTTCGAGAACGGCACGGCGGGAAACCACGACATTGTTGCGCTTCGGATCGAGCTTGATGACCTTGAAGTCGAGTTCCTTGTGCTCCAGGTGCGTGGTGTCGCGCACCGGACGCACGTCGACCAGGGAACCCGGGAGGAATGCACGGATGGAGTCGATGTCGACGGT
>ERZ869909.2630-NODE-2630-length-11535-cov-3.997644_pt1 | contig 11535 bp, 10 predicted proteins | sample MGYA00520892_ERZ869909 | MGnify/ENA primary metagenome ERZ869909 (study PRJEB32215, sample SAMEA104723947) | bioreactor metagenome | biome: bioreactor; feature: anaerobic bioreactor; material: water | place: China | collected 2015-03-12 ... | reverse complement strand
AAACAGTCAAGGGGTGAAGTGTGAACAAATCCGAGCTGATCGAAGCCATCGCCGCGTCTGCCGATATTCCCAAGGCCGCCGCAACTCGTGCATTGGATGCCATGGTCGATACCGTCACCGAGAGTCTGAAGAGCGGTGAGACCGTCTCCCTGGTAGGCTTTGGTACCTTTTCCGTCAAGGAGCGCGCCGCGCGTACCGGCCGTAATCCGCAGACCGGCGAGCCGATCCAGATCAGCGCAGCCAAGGTTCCGTCCTTCAAGGCCGGCAAGGCGCTCAAGGACTCTGTGAACTGAGTCAACGACTTATTTGCGCCGCAGGTTGTCGGCTCACGCTGGCCAACATCGGAAGCAAAAAATCAGGCGCATCGCCATCGCGATGCGCCTTCTTTTTTATGGGCTGATCCTTTGCGCCGGGTAGGGGCCATGGTGGGAATGCCTCTGTCACCGTATAATATGGCGCGTCAGCCAGCCAACAATCATCAGCCGAGGCCTCCATGCTGCAAAGTATACGTGACCGCTCCAGAAGTTGGGGCGCGAAGATCATCATCGGAGCCGTGGTCGTGACCATGGCCCTGTTCGGGGTTGAGTCCCTGGTGGGGCTGATTGGCGGAAGTGGCGACGAGGTGGCCAAGGTCAATGGCCAGTCGATTACCCGCCAAGAACTGGAGATGGAGGTGCAGCGAGCCATTCGTTCGGGCCAGGTGCCGCCCGAGCAGGAGCGAGCGCTGCGCGGGCAGGTTCTCGATGAGCTGATCGGCGAGCGACTGCTGACGGCTTTCGCCGAAGATGGCGGTATGCACCTCTCAGACGAGCAGCTCGATCAGGTGATCGTCACGCTACCGGAATTCCAGAACCAGAATGGGCGCTTCGATGCCGACCTGTTCCGCAACCGCCTGGCCAGCGCCGGATTCACGCCGTCGTCGTTTCGCGCTGCGCTGCGGGTAGATCTCAAGCGGCAGCAGGTTCAGCAAGGCCTCGTCATGAGTGACTTCTCACTGGAAGGTGAGCGTCAGGCCCTGGCGGCCTTGCAGCGTCAGGCCCGCACCTTTCGCTACCATACGCTGAGTGCCGACGACCTGGCCGAGCCCGTGGAGGTTACCGAGCAGGATCTGACCGCCTACTACGAAGAGAATGCCGATCGCTATCGGCGTCCCGAGCAGGTTCGGCTGGAATATGTCATTCTCGATCGCCAGGAGATGGCGGATGCTGTTGAAGTCTCTGACGACAACATTCGCAGGGCCTGGGAGGCTCGGGGTCGCGATGTCGACCGGCGTGTATCTCATATTATGGTGTCCTTCAGCGATGAGATTGACCGCGAGGAAGCCGTTTCACGCCTGGAGAGCGTTCGTGCCCAGCTCGCCGAGGGTGAGGAATTTGCCGACCTGGCGCTCCGGTATTCCGACGATCCGACAACTGCCGAGCAGGGAGGCGATCTGGGCATGATCAGTCGCGGCTTCTTCGGCGATTCGTTCGATGAGGCAGCCTTTGCCCTCGCCCCCGGTCAGGTGTCCGATATCGTCGCGACTGATAGCGGCCTGCATCTATTGAAAGTGACGGAGCTTGACCAGCCGCCGCTGGAAGAGATGCGTGAAGAGGTGGGGCATGAGCTGGCCTTGGCTGAGGTCAGTGATACCTTTAATCACCGGGTACAGACCCTGATCGATGAAAGCTTTGCTGCCGATGATCTGGCCAGTGTGGCCGATCAGCTCGAGCTTGACCTGCATCAAAGCGACTGGGTCTCCCGGGAGGGTGTGTCTGGCGTGCTCTCAGAGCCGGGTGTGATGCAGGAAGCCTTCAGTGAAGATGTGTTGGTTGAGGGTTTCAACAGCGATGTCATCGAACTGGACGAGGATCGCAGGATGGTGTTGCGGGTCGCCGATCACCGCGAGGCCGCCGTGCTTCCGCTCGATGAGGTCCGCGATCGAGTCACGGCAGCGGTGGAGCGCCGCAAGCAGCGCGAGGCGCTGCTCGAGGTGGCGCGCACCCAGGTTGAGCTGCTGCGGGAAGGTGAGGAGCTGGATATCGAATGGCGTCTGGTCGAAAGTGCCTCGCGACAGCAGGATAACGTGCCACGTTCCGTGCTGCAGGCGGCGTTTCGCCTTCCTCACCCCGTGGAGGATGAGACCGTCTATGGCCAGTCCTCAGATGAGGACCGGGTGGTACTCATCGCCCTGGACCGCGTCGAGCAGGGTGAAGTGGATGCCGAGGTGGAGAGTTTCGTAGCCCGGATGTCGGAGCAGTTGCGTGGTCAGGCGGCGATCCAGGGGCTCCAGTCCTATCTTCGGGAGACCGCCGATATCGATCGTCGCTGATTTCAAAGTAGAAGCGGCAAGCAGGAGGCCAAGTGCCTCCTGTTTTTTTTGGCATGAATTATACCGTTATCTACTTGTGACGTATTTTCGCTCTATCGACGATTGCTGTCAGCGAATTACCCATGGTGATATCATAAGTGTTATTAAATAACATTTTGGCTGGGCCTTTCATCTGGAGACGTGCGATGCGTGGCACACCGCTTGAGTCGATTCCTGTACATCTGGTGACGGGCTTTCTCGGTAGCGGCAAGAGCACGCTGATCCGTGGTCTGATCAACCAGAAGCCGGCGGATGAGACCTGGGCGATTCTGATCAACGAATTCGGCCAGGTGGGGATCGACCAGGCGATGTTCGAGGCGAGGGAAGACCTGGTGGTGAAGGGCTTGCCCGGGGGTTGCCTCTGCTGCCAGCTTGCCTTCGTGCTGCAGGCGACGCTGGTCAACCTGTTGCACCGCCATCGGCCGGACCGTCTGATCGTAGAGCCGTCTGGCCTGGGGCATCCGGCTGGTCTGCTCGATGTGCTGCGAGGCGAGGCCTTTCACGGCATTCTCGATGTGCGCGACATCATCGTGGCACTCGACCCGGGGCGCCTCGACGAGCCGCGCGTGCGGAAGCACGAAACCTTCCGCGACCAGCTGGCCATGGCCGACGCTGTGGTGCTGACCAGGACCGATCTGGCCACACACGGGCAGGTGGAGGCGGCGCATCGCCATGCCGCTGATCACTGGCCGATGCGAAAGTGGATCGTCGAGGCACCGCACGGGCAACTGCCGATATCGCGACTGCTTCACAGCGAAGGGCATGCCACCACGGTGGGCGAGCCACTCGCGAGCGATGCCCACGACCGGTTGCGGGCTGCGGCGGAAAAGGAGCGGGTAGTGAGGCTGGATGACGCTGCGCTAACGCGCCCCGATCGGGGGCAGCTCATGCACGAGACGGCAACGGCTCTGGGCTACACTACGCTGGGGTGGCGTTGGCACCCGGACACGCGTTTCGACCTGGATCGTTTGACCGCGGTACTCGATCGCCTGTCACCGGAGCTTCGAATCAAGGGGGTCCTGAATACCGATGCCGGCTGGAAACTCTATAACCGTGGCCAAGGGGCTGCCAGACTGGAACCTAGCGTGTGGCGGCTGGATTCCAGACTGGAAGTGATAGGGGAAACGGGCAGCCTCCCCGAGCCCGAGACGCTTCAGGCCGACCTGACGGACTGTGTGGAGTGATTCCCGGTGCGGTGGAGAGCCTCTTAGATATCGATCTGCTGCAGAATCGGGCGGCCGTCGCTCTCGATGACCACTTCCCAGCCCCTACCGGACTGCCAGTCGCCCAGCACGATACGCTGGGCGGGCGTGCCGTCAATGTCAAAATCATGGACCGCCGGGCGATGGGTGTGCCCGTGGATCAGAGTCGTAACGCCATGGTCGCGCATTGCCTGGACAACCTCGTCGGGCGTCACGTCCATGATGTCATCGGCCTTGTTGGAGGTGGCTTCGCCGGACTGTTGGCGCAACGAGGCCGCCAGGGTGATGCGATCGGCAGTCGGCATGGCCAGTACCTGCTGCTGCCATTCGGGCTGACGCGCCTGGGCACGGAAGGCCATATATGCTTCATCCCGGGTGCAGAGGCTGTCTCCGTGCATCAGCAGCATCGGCTCGTCGTGGAACACGACCAGGGCAGGGTCGGCAAGCAGCTTCGCGCCGGCAGCGGTGGCGAAGCGCTGACCAAGCAGAAAATCACGATTGCCGTGCATCAGGTAGATGGCAGTGCCTTCGTCGGCAAGGCGGCGCAGGGCGGTGGCGATGTCCACTGCGAGCGCGGCATTGCCGCTGGCATCGGCATCGATCATGTCGAGTATGTCGTCACCGATCCAGGCCTCGAAGATGTCGCCGAGCATGTATAGGGCATCGACACCACTGGCTCGTGTCTGCAGCCAGCCGAGAAAGCCATCGATCACCTCAGGGGCTTCAGGATGCAGGTGGAGGTCGGAAACTATCAGAGTGGTCATGGGCCATCTCGCAGGGCTGTGTCATGAAGGAGCTGCGCAACAGGCTTGAGTAAGGACGGCCGTGTTGCGCTTCGCTCCTGTCAGGTGTCGGCAGGATCATCCTTCATGTAGGCCCGCTGGATGATCACGTCCTCGGACGGGACGTCGGCGTGCATGCCACGGCGTGTGGTTTCCACGGCGGTGATCTTCTCGACCACGTCCATGCCATCGACCACCTCGCCGAAGACGCAGTAACCCCAGCCCTGGATGTTCTTGCCGCTATGGTTGAGGAAGTCGTTATCGGCCACGTTGATGAAGAATTGCGCCGTGGCCGAGTGGGGATCCTGAGTGCGCGCCATGGCCAGCGTCCCGATGGTATTCTTCAGGCCGTTGTCGGCTTCGTTGTCGACCGGCTCGCGGGTGGGTTTCTGATTGAACTCCTGGTCGAAGCCGCCGCCCTGTACCATGAAGCTAGGGATCACCCGGTGAAACAGCGTTCCGTCGAAATGACCATCGCGTACGTACTGCTCGAAATTGGCGGCGGTTTTCGGGGCTTTCTCGTGATTCACCGCAACCGTGATATCACCGAAATTGGTCTCTAGAACGATCATCGCTTTTTCCTGTGCGCTTTAGCTTGGGCAATAGCAGGCGCGCCTTGGCGCCGTGCAGGGGCGTGACGCTATAATAGCGGTTTTGCATCGATGCGCGAAGCGCGTCGGGTTGTTCCTTACGCTACGACACGCTACGACAGCCCACGACACGGGCTTCGCGCCCTTAGGCCGCGATTCAACCAGAGGTTTACCGCATCAACATGTCCACCGATACCGCCAGCGCGCCGAATTTCATCCGCAACCAGATCCGCGACGAGATCGAAGCCGGCAAGGCCGACAGGGTCGTCACTCGTTTCCCGCCGGAGCCCAACGGCTTCCTGCATGTGGGTCATGCGAAGTCGATCTGTCTCAATTTCGGCCTGGCCGAGCAGTTCGGTGGGGACTGTCATCTGCGCTTCGACGATACCAATCCCGCCAAGGAGGAGCAGGCCTATATCGATGCCATCAAGGAGGATGTGGCCTGGCTTGGCTTTCAGTGGGCGGGTAAGGTGCGCTTTGCCTCCGACTACTTCGACCAGCTCTATGCCTGGGCTCAGCATCTGATCCGCGAGGGCAAGGCCTACGTGGACGACCTCTCCCCCGACGAGATTCGCGAGTATCGTGGCAGCCTGACCGAGCCCGGCAGGCCGAGCCCCTACAGCACGCGTAGCGTGGAAGAGAACCTCGATCTGCTCGAGCGCATGCGTATCGGCGAGTTCGCCGAAGGCGAGAAGGTACTGCGTGCCAGGATCGACATGGCCGCACCCAATATCAATCTGCGCGATCCGATCCTCTATCGTATCCGCCACGCCCATCACCATCAGACCGGCGACAAGTGGAAGATCTATCCCTCCTACGATTTCACCCACGGCCAGTCGGACGCCCTCGAAGGTGTCACGCACTCCATCTGCACCCTGGAGTTCGAGGATCATCGCCCGCTCTACGACTGGTTCCTGGACAACCTGCCGGTGCCGGCCAAGCCCCGGCAGATCGAGTTTGCCCGACTCAACCTCAACTACACACTGACCTCCAAGCGCAAGCTCAAGCTGCTGGTGGACGAAGGTATCGTCGATGGCTGGGACGATCCGCGGATGCCGACCATCTCCGGTATGCGTCGCCGCGGCTATACGCCGGGATCGATCCGCAAGTTCTGCGACATGATCGGTGTGACCCGCGCTGATGGTGGCCTGGTGGATATCGCCATGCTCTATCACGCCATTCGTTCGGACCTCGAGGACAATGCTCCGCGGGCCATGTGCGTGCTCAAGCCGCTCAAGGTGGTGCTGACCAACGTCGCCGATGATCACGAAGAGATCTACGAGGTGCCTGGTCATCCCGCTCGCGAGGACATGGGCGTGCGGCGGATCCCCTTCACCCGGGAGCTCTATATCGACCAGGACGACTTCCTGGAGGAGCCGCCGAAGAAGTTCTTCCGCCTGGCACCGGGCCAGGAGGTGAGGTTGCGCAACGCTTACGTGATTCGCTGCGACGAGGTGGTGAAAGACAGCGACGGCGAGATCGCCGAGCTGCGCTGCTCGGTGGATTTCGACACCCTGGGCAAGAACCCCGAGGGTCGCAAGGTCAAGGGCGTGATTCACTGGGTCAGCGCTGCCCACGCGATACCCATGGAGGTGCGGCTCTATGACAACCTGTTCCAGGTCGAGCAGCCTGACCGGGACCGCGACGCCGATTTTCTCGATCACCTCAACCCCGATTCCCTGCAGGTGCACCAGGCCATGGGCGAGCCTAGCCTGGCCGATGCGCCCCCCGAGTCGCGCTTCCAGTTCGAACGCGTTGGCTACTTCTGTGCCGACCGTCACGCCTGTAGCAACGGCAAGCGGGTGTTCAACCGCACTGTCGGGCTGAAGGACGGCTGGGCCAAGGTTCAGAAGCAGGAAGCCCAGAAAAAAGAGCAAGGCCAGAAGAAGGGCTGACCGGGAGAGCAGGATGCAGATCTACAACACGCTGACGCGACGCAAGGAAAGGTTCCAACCCATCGAGCCAGGCAGGGTGCGCATGTACGTCTGCGGCATGACCGTCTACGACTACTGCCACCTGGGCCATGCCCGGGTGATGGTGGCGTTCGATGTGGTGACCCGCTACCTGCGCTGGCGCGGCTTTGATGTTACCTATGTGCGCAATATCACCGATATCGACGACAAGATCCTGAAGCGGGCCGACGAGAACGGCGAGAGCATCGGCGCGTTGACCGAGCGCATGATTGCTGCCATGCACGAGGATGAGGCGCGCCTCTTCGTGTTGCGCCCGGATCATGAGCCTCGTGCCACTGGGCATGTGGCCGAGATCATCGCCATGATCGAGACCCTGATCGACAAGGGCTATGCCTATGCGGCGAGCAATGGCGACGTCTATTACCGGGTACGCAAGTTCGAGGGCTACGGCAAGCTCAACAACCGCGACCTGGACGAGATGCGCTCCGGTGCCCGGATCAAAATCGACGAGCACAAGGAGGACCCGCTCGACTTCGTACTCTGGAAAGCGGCCAAGCCAGGCGAGGCGAGCTGGCCGTCGCCCTGGGGCGCAGGACGGCCAGGCTGGCATATCGAGTGCTCGGCGATGTCGACCTGCTGCCTGGGGGAGACCTTCGACATTCATGGTGGCGGGCCGGACCTGACCTTTCCCCATCATGAAAACGAGATCGCCCAGAGCGAGGCGGCCACCGGCAAGCCTTACGTCAATACCTGGATGCATGCGGGCGCGGTGAGGGTGGACCAGGAGAAGATGTCCAAGTCTCTGGGCAACTTCTTCACTATCCGCGAGGTGCTTGAGTCCCATGACCCGGAGGTGGTGCGCTACCTGCTGGTGGCAAGCCACTACCGCAGTGCCATCAACTATGCCCCGGAGTCCCTGGCGGAGGCCCGCAAGTCCCTGGAGCGGTTCTACAACTCGCTTGAAGGGGTAGCACTCGAGGGTGTGTCATCCAGCGAGGGCAAGGTCGACGGTCGTTTCGATGAGCGTTTTATCGCCGTCATGGATGACGACTTCAATACGCCGGAGGCGCTGTCGGTGCTCTTCGACCTGGCCCGGGAGCTGAACCGTGCCAGGAAGGAGACGCCGGACAGGGCGCCGCTCCTCGCCGCCGAACTCAAGCGCCTGGGCGGCGTGCTTGGCCTGTTGCAGCAGGAGCCCGAGGCATTCCTCAAGGGCGGTGCCGGCGAGCTGCCGCTGAGCGAGGCAGAGATCGAAGCGAAGATCGTTGCCCGCGCGGAAGCCAAGAAGGCCAAGGATTTTGCCGCCGCCGACGAGATTCGCGACGAGCTGGCGGCCCTTGGTATTATCCTCAAGGATTCCCGCGAGGGGACGAGCTGGGTGCTGGAAAAGGCTGACTGACAGAGTCGTTGGCTGTTTTGCTCGGATCAGCGCCCGGCCCTTGGCCGGGCGCTCTGCGTAATATCGCTGGGGGGGGGAAGCGGGATCTGGCGTGGCCAGTCATCTGCGACCACGAATAGTCGGCGAAAGCTGTGGTTCGGGTGGCGGTTGCCGCCTGCCAGCAGGGCGATCTGGACCGGCGAGCTGTTGCCCTGGAAATGCTGCGCCAGGCGAGCTTCAATGTCACGCAGGGGAGTGAATGCCTCGTCTTTGGGCAGGGCCAGCCAATGGGGCTTGGCCAGCCAGGCGGCGCGGGTGCCCCGGGACAGGCCGTCGCGGAAGTTGCGCCAGTCGCCCCAGCGCAGCCACTCTCCCCTGAGATGCTCATGGGTCGCCTCTCGGGGCGGTGGCAGCGCTTGATGCCAGGGGTAGAAGAGCACGCCTGGCATCGCCAGCTGGGGCTGAATGAGTGGCTCCGGGGTGGGACCGATATCCCTCGGCCGGGTGTGGAGCTGGATCGCCAGGCGTGTCTCGGTACGCTCGGTCAGGCGCAGTTGATGGCGGTGGAGGTGCTCTCGTTTGGTCGCAAGACTGTCGGCGCCACCGGGGCCGATCCAGCGCGCCTGGTCGCTGCTGTCGCCTGGGCCTTCCGGCAGCCCGAGATAGAACTTGATGGCCACTTCCAGGTGGATTGGCATCGGATCGTTGCGGGAGCGATAGAGCAGGTCGAGCTCACCCAGGGTGCGCTTGCCCTGGTGGACGCGCAGGTTATGTGCCAGTAGCCGCGTACCGGGGGCGGCATCGAGCAGGAACTGCCAGAGTCTTTCATGGTAGAGCCCCATGCGACCATCGGTGGTGTTGCCGACGCGTCGCTCGAGCGCCTGTGGCTCGGATTCCAGCCCCAGGAGGAAGTCTGCTAGCCTGCGTTCGTCCGCCAGGCCGAGTGTTTCTCGAGAGGGGCGTCCCGGCCATTCAGCATGGATCAGGTCCGGTGCCAGGACTATCCAGGCCAGATCGCGCACCAGCGGGTGGTGACAGTAAGCGAGAAGGGGGTCGCCGCTTGCAAGCATGGTAAATAAGCATTCCGCGTTGATATCGGGTCTGACAGCCAAACTGTACACCCCTTATACTCAGGGAACATTCACAACCAATGGGTGGTGGCGATGAAGCACTCCCTGATCGGCCTGGCAGTCCTGACGACTGCCTCCCTGCTGACCCTGTCTGCGGCCCAGGCCAGTGACCCCGTAGTGGTCTCCTCCAAGATTGATACCGAAGGTTCGGTGCTCGGTCAGTTGATCATGCAGCGGCTCGAGCAGGCTGGCATCGAGGTCGAGGACCGGCTGCAACTGGGTGGCACCAGTATTGTGCGCAGTGCCTTGAAGGCCGGCGAGATCGACCTCTATCCCGAGTATACCGGCAACGGCGCCTTCTTCTTCGACATGGCCGACAGCGATGTCTGGAACGACGCCGATGAGGCCTATGCCACGGTACGGGACCTGGACGCCGAGGATGGCTTGATCTGGTTGACGCCGGCCGATGCCAACAATACCTGGGCCATGAGTGTCCGTGGCGATCTGGCGCGTGAACAGGGTTTGGCCACGCTGGAAGACCTGGCGGACTACCTGGCGGCAGGGGGCGAGTTCAAGTTCGCTGCCAGTGCGGAGTTCGTCGAATCCGAGCAGGCGTTGCCGGCGTTCCAGCAGGCCTACGGTTTCGAGCTGTCATCGGATCAACTGCTGGTGCTGTCGGGTGGCAATACGGCCGCCACCATGCGGGCCGCCGCCCAGCAGACCAGTGGCGTCAACGCGGCCATGACCTATGGTACGGATGGTGGTCTGGGCGCGTTGGATCTCGTAGTGCTGGAGGATACCTTGGGCGTTCAGCCAGTCTATCAGCCGGCGCCGGTGGTACGTGAAGCCGTGCTGGAGGCGCACCCCGAGATCGAGTCGCTGCTGGCACCGGTCTTTCAGGCGCTGGATCTCGAGACCCTGCAGCGGCTGAACGGACAGGTGGCCGTCGATGGGCTGGACCCGCGTCGGGTTGCCGAGGATTTTCTCGCAGACCTACCGGAATGATGCGTGACGACTGACAGGTCCACCCCCAACTGGGTATTGCTGTGTCTCATGTCAGTCGGGCTGATCGCCTGGCTGGTTCTCGATGCGGTGAGCATCGCGCCTAATCGCCTCGTCAGCGGTACTCCCCTTCGCTCCGTGGAGGTGCATGGCTGGTGGGCTGCGCTGCTGGCCAGTCTGCCCATGCTGGCCGTGATGGGGCTGGCCTGGCGGCCCGACACCCGACGTCTGCAGGCCGCCCTGGCCGTGGTGATCGGGCTGCTGGTTGCGATGCCGCTCTGGCTGACAACGGCCGTCGCGGCCCTGGCCGATCCCGACATGCCCCAGGCGCGGCTGGGGATCGGAGCGTCGCTTTGGCTGCTGCTGTTCCTGTGGCTGCTGGTGCTGATCGAACTGCGTACCCGCCTGGGCCTGTCGCGGGCGTTCGGCTGGCTGATATTGCTGCCCATAGTGCTTGGCTGGTGGCTCTCGCTGGCGCTCTGGCTTGAGCCGCTGGCGCTCTACCGGGAGTATCAGGGGAGAAGCGACCAGTTCACCTCGGCCATCGTCTATCACCTGGCCCTGGTCGGTGCGGCGGTGGGTGCGAGCTTGCTGCTGGGGATCGTACTGGCGCTGTGCATGCGTCGCTACGCCGGCATGCGCAAGGCCGGCTTCGGCGTACTCAATGTCGTGCAGACCATCCCCAGCCTGGCTCTTTTCGGTCTGCTGCTGGCCCCACTGGCCTGGCTCTCGTCGCGTTTCGACTGGCTGGCGTCCATGGGAGTTAGCGGCATCGGCTGGGCACCGGCCTGGTTGGCACTGGTGGGGTATAGTCTGCTGCCCATGGTGCGCAACACCTATGTCGCGCTGGAGGGTGTCGAACCGGCAGTGATCGAGTCGGCCCGGGGAATGGGCATGAGTCGACGTCAGACCTTCTTGCAGGTACGCCTTCCGCTGGCGCTGCCAGTGGTACTGGAGGGCGTGCGAATTACCACGGTGCAGGCGATCGGACTTACGGCCGTGGCTGCACTGATCGGTGCCGGCGGGCTCGGAACCTTTATCTTCCAGGGCCTGGGCCAGGCGGCGATGGACCTGGTGCTGCTCGGTGCGCTGCCCATCATTGCCCTGGCTCTGGTAGCCGATGCGCTGCTGGGAGCGCTGGCCGAACGACTTCGCCACGGAGGGACCCCATGATCGAGCTCTTTGACGTCACCAAGCGTTTCGGCAGCGAGACCGCCGTGGACGGTATCTCGCTGCGGGTCGAGAAGG
>ERZ869909.2629-NODE-2629-length-11541-cov-32.899860_pt1 | contig 11541 bp, 10 predicted proteins | sample MGYA00520892_ERZ869909 | MGnify/ENA primary metagenome ERZ869909 (study PRJEB32215, sample SAMEA104723947) | bioreactor metagenome | biome: bioreactor; feature: anaerobic bioreactor; material: water | place: China | collected 2015-03-12 ... | reverse complement strand
GCCGTGAAGCCTGCGGCGCCATGAACTAGGGTGTGGCGCGCCCGTTGTCAATTGACAGGGATGACCGAGATCAGGGATCGGTGCATATCACGGGCGTATAGGGAGCGGTAACATCGCATTCCGGACTGGTGAGGGCGGGGGTAGACACATGGCACCACACGGCGGCAGCAACGGTCTCGTCACAATCTTCGGAGGGCCCGGGTTCGTCGGCCGGCACGCGGTGCGTGCGCTGGCGAAAGACGGGTATCGCATCCGGGCCGCGTCCCGGCGGCCCGATCTTGCCGGCCATCTGCAACCCATGGGCGATGTCGGGCAGATCCAGCCCGTGCAGGCCAACCTGCGCTTTCCCGATTCGCTCGCGCGGGCGATCGAGGGCGCGGACGCGGTCGTGAATGCGGTCGGCATCCTGGCGCCCTCGGGGGCGCAGACGTTCGAGGCCGTCCACGTGGACGGGGCCCGTGCGGTCGCCAAGGCGGCGCGGGCTGCCGGCGTGCGGCGGCTCGTGCACGTGTCCGCGATCGGGGCTTCCCCCTCGTCGCGCGCCCACTACGCGACGACCAAGGCGGCCGGCGAGGCGGCGGTTCTGGAGGAATTTCCCGAGGCGATCATCCTGCGGCCTTCGATCGTGTTCGGTCCGGAGGACCAGTTCTTCAACCGCTTTGCGTCGCTTGCGCGGATTTCTCCGGTGCTGCCCCTGATCGGCGGCGGGCGGACCCGCTTTCAGCCGATCTATGTGGGCGATGTGGCGGCTGCGATCGCGGCCGTCGTGAACGGCGCCGGGACGCCGGGGACGATCTACGAGCTCGGCGGGCCCGAGGTGCTGACCTTCCGCGCTTTGATGGAACGGACGCTCGCCTATACCGACCGGCGCCGCAGGCTCGTGTCGCTGCCGTTCTGGCTCGCCAAGCTGCAGGCGCTCGCGACCTGGCCGCTGCCGAATTCTCTGCGTCCGCTGACGGTCGATCAGGTGCGTCTGCTTCAGAGCGACAACGTCGTGAGCGAGGCGGCGATCAAAGAGGGGCGGACGCTGGCGGCGCTCGGCGTCGATGCGCCGGATGCCATCGGCTCCATCGTGCCGGCCTACCTTGAGCGGTTCAAGCGGAAGGGACAGTATGCCCGCTATCGCGGGTAGGCCAACGAGGAGGGGGAACGCTCATGAGCCGGGGGAAGGGGACACCGCTCGCCAAGCTGCTCAAGGTGCGCTCGTTCGGCACGCTCGGCGTGCTGGCTGTCGCGGCGTTCTACATCGCGTGGCCGCTCTGGGCGGGCTACGATCTCAAGTCGTCGCTCGACGCGGGCGATGCGGTGCGGCTGGAGCAGCGGATCGATTTTCCGAGCGTGCGGGTTTCGCTCCGGCCCGTCGTCGCCGAGAAGGTCGAGGACGTGGTGGCCGATCAGCTCCGCAAAGCCGGCGCGGCGGGGGCTCTCGTCTCTGCGCAACTCAAAGAGACGCTGATGCCGCGGATCGTCGATGCCGTGCTCGCCACGCTCGTCACTCCGGAGATGCTCATCCGCATTCACGCGAGCGGCAGAAGCCTCAAGGAGACACTCGACAGCCTTGTCCTCGAACGGACGTCGCAGGCGGACGGGTTCGGCGGATTGCTCGTCGTCTCGGGGACGGAGCCCGGCGCGCGGCGGAGCCCTCTCGAGGAGGTCGCGGGCATCTTCGGCATCGATACGAAAAAGGTGCTGGGCGGGCTTGCCGGCGCCGGTGCGGGAACCGCGGAAACCGGGGCGGTTGCCGCCCGGGCGACGAAGCCTGCCGGTCCGCGGCCGACCTATGGCCTCGGCAACATCAAGCATGTGTCGGTGACAGGGCCGCTTGGACTTTCTATCGGCGTGGCGCGCGATGCGAAGGCTCGGCAGCCGGATCTCACGGCCGACATGAGCTTCGTCAACGGATCGTGGAAGCTGACGGGCCTCGTGCCGAGGCTGTGAGCGAGCTTTTCCGAGCTTTTCCGAGCTTGCACGGGAGCGCGTTACGACATGGCCGCGCGGCATTCCTCGTCGGGAGGAAGCGGATCGCAGTCCGTAGTCTCCACGCAGGCTTCGAGCGCGTTGCGGACGTCGCGCGTGTAGAGCCCGTCGATGGGCCCGCGGTAGAGCCCCGCCGCTTCGAGGCCGCATTGGTAGAGCCGCACAAGAGGCTCGCCGCCGAGCCGCATGGCGCGCTCGTAGTCGCGGAGGGCCGGGCGGCGCTCGCCGAGCGCCTGGCGGATGTGGGCGCGCGTGTCGTGCGCGTGCGGGCTCCCAGGCCCAAGCACCAGCGAGCGCTCGACGTCCGCGAGGCCCTCCTCCAGCCGGTTCAGCTTGTATTTGACCCAGGCGCGGTTGTTGAACGACATCGCCGAGAAGGGGTCCAGCTCGATGGCCTTGTCGTAATCGGGAAGCGATTCGTCGAGCTTGCCTTTGAGCGAGAGGGCGAGCGCGCGCATGGCGTAGGCGAGGCTCTTCGTGCCGGCGTCGATGTTCGGGTTCTCGATCAGCGCGGTGCATCCGGCGATGCGCCGCTCGTCGCTCTGGCTGAAGCACTCGGACGTTGAGGTGGAGGCCGCGCCGAGGGGCGCCGCGCACGCCAGGAACGCCCCGGCGGCGAGCAGGCCCAGGAGAAAGACGCGGCTTTGGTGCGAACGGACCGTCATTCGGTAACCATCGCTTTCCGGCCGGCGGGCCGGACAGGCGCCCTCTATGATAGCCTTGTGCCAGGATGCCGGATGCCGCTTTTTAGGATGTCGTATTGCCGCAAATGCGGCAGGTCGCGCAGGACATCTCGCATGAGGCGGCGGCTCCCTGCATAATGGCGTGATACCGGCCTGTCTCCGTTCATGCTGGCCAAGCCGTTCCATCCGAGGCCGACAGGATCATATGAAACGCGTGCTGCTCATCATCGGCGGTGGAATTGCCGCCTACAAGTCGCTCGATCTCATCCGGCGCCTCAAAGAGCGCGGGATCGCCGTCAGGTGCGTGCTGACGAAAGGGGGGCAGGAGTTCATCACGCCGCTCGCCGTCGGTGCGATCAGCAACGAGCACGTGGCGACGGACCTGTTCGACCTCAACGCGGAGCGGGAGATCGGGCATATCCGGCTGGCGCGGGAGGCGGATCTCGTGATCGTGGCGCCGGCGACGGCGGACCTTCTGGCTCGCATGGCGCAGGGTCACGCCAACGATCTGGCGACCGCCGTGCTGCTCGCGACGCGTGCACCCGTGCTTGCGGCGCCGGCCATGAACCCGGCCATGTGGACGCACGCCGCCACGCAGCGGAACGTGAAGCAGCTCGCCGCCGACGGCGTGGAGTTCATCGGGCCGAACGCGGGCGAGATGGCCGAGCGGGGCGAGGCCGGTGTCGGGCGGATGGCCGAGGTCGCCGAGATCGTTCCGCGCGTGGAGCAGTTGCTCGAAGGCGAGGACGAGGCGCGCGGCGGGTTCGGCTTCATCAATGTTTCGGAAGCGCGGCCGCCCGGCGGGCGGCTTCCCCTGGCAGGCCGGCACGTGCTTGTCACGAGCGGCCCGACGCACGAGCCGATCGATCCCGTGCGCTACATTGCCAACCGCTCGTCCGGCAAGCAGGGCCACGCCATCGCGGCGGCCGCGCAGAAGCTCGGCGCACGGGTGACGCTGATCACCGGGCCGGTCGAGATCGCTGACCCCGAGGGCGTCGCGGTGCAGCACGTGGAGACGGCGCAGGAGATGCTGGCGGCCGTCGAGGCTGCGTTGCCGGCGGATGTCGCGGTATTTGCTGCGGCGGTCGCGGATTGGCGGGTCGCTGCCGCGGCAGAGGGCAAGATCAAGAAGGCGAAGGGCGCGCCGCCGCCCGCGCTGCATCTTGCGGAGAACCCGGACATCCTCGCCACCGTCGCAAAGCTCAAGCCGCGCCGCAGGCCGCAGCTCGTGATCGGGTTTGCGGCGGAAACGGACTCCGTCGTCGAGAATGCGGAGCGCAAGCGCAGCGCCAAGGCCGTGGACTGGATCGTCGCCAACGACGTCTCGCAGGGGTCGGGCGTGTTCGGCGGCGAGCGCAATACGGTGCACCTCGTCACCGCGCAGGGGGTCGAGAACTGGCCGCAGATGAGCAAGACGGAGGTCGCGGCAGCGCTGATCGGCCGGGCTGCGCGCTATCTCGCGCAATCGGTCGAGTCCGTGTGACGTACTTAGTGAGGCCGATGATTCACGTTTCAGGCTGATAGGGCCTGAAACGATCATGGTCTGGACGACAACGAAGGGAGCCTGGGGCGTGGGGGTTACGGTGCGCGTGGTGGTGCTGGGCCATGGCGAGGGGCTGGCGTTGCCGGCCTATCAGACGGATGACGCCGCGGGGCTCGATCTCGTGGCTGCCGTTCCGGCGGGGAAACCCGTGGTGATCGCGCCGGGCGGGCGGACGCTGATCCCGACCGGGCTTCAGATCGAGCTGCCGAGCGGGTTCGAGGCGCAGGTGCGGCCGCGATCCGGGCTCGCGTTGAAGCATGGCGTGACCTGCCTCAACAGTCCGGGGACGATCGATGCCGACTATCGCGGAGAGGTGGGCGTCATCCTCGCAAATCTGGGCGAGGCGCCGTTTGCGGTGAACCGCGGCGACCGCATTGCGCAGCTCGTCGTGGCGCCGGTGACGCGGGCCGTGCTTCAGCCCGTCACCGCGCTTTCGGCGACGCGGCGCGGCGCCGGCGGTTTCGGCTCGACCAAGACGAAGACGGCGAAGAGTACGCGCAACGCTGCGGCAAAGGTTCGTCCGAAACGCCAATCGCAAAACAAGGTGAAGACCACCGGTCGTTCGCCTCGCTCGACATCGGCTCGGAAAAAACCTGCGAAATCCTGACGTTGCAAGCACATTTCTGCCGCGCCGACATAGAGCGCGATCAGTTTTCACTGCATCGAGATCAGGCTCTATCTCTTTCGTGAGACCTATGATTCACACTTCAAGCTGATAGGGCCTGAAGTGATCATGGTCTAAGGTCGTCTGCGTACAAAATGTACGGCAGGTCTTTGGGCACGAAAGAAAATATGCGAGAAGCACCTCATGGAGCCCGATGACTCGGGGACGAATGGGCGCGCGAAGACCGTGGAGAGCAAGACTGTGGCCGAGACCGAGATCAAGACCTTGAACGCGACCAAGAGCTGGGGCCGGGGGCGCGTTTACAACGACATCACGGAGACGATCGGGCACACGCCGCTCGTGAGGATCGGACGGACGGCGAAAGCCGCGGGCGCCAAGGCCGACGTGCTGATCAAGCTCGAGTTCTTCAATCCGCTTTCGTCGGTCAAGGATCGCATCGGCGTGGCGATGATCGACGTGCTCGAAGCCGAGGGGAAGATCGCGCCGGGCAAGACGGTGCTCGTCGAGCCGACGTCGGGCAACACGGGCATCGGTCTCGCGTTCGTCGCGGCGGCGCGCGGCTATGAGCTCAAGCTCGTGATGCCCGAGTCGATGTCTGTCGAGCGGCGCAAGATCCTGGCGCATCTCGGTGCGGACCTGGTGCTGACGCCGGCCGCCGGCGGCATGCCCGGCGCCATCGACAAGGCGAATCAGTTGCTCGCCGAGATTCCGGGCGCCGTGCAGCCGAGCCAGTTCGAGAACCCCGCGAACCCGCTCGTGCACGAGAAGACGACGGCCGAGGAGATCTGGGCCGATACCGGCGGCAACGTGGACGTGCTCGTGATCGGCGTCGGCACGGGCGGCACGCTGTCGGGATGCGGGCGCGTGCTCAAGGCGCGCAAGCCGGACCTCAAGATCGTTGCCGTCGAGCCCGAGGGCAGCCCGATCCTGTCCGGCGGCGCGCGCGGCCCGCACAAGATCCAGGGCATCGGTGCCGGCTTCGTGCCCAAGGTGCTCGATACGAGCTTGATCGACGAGGTGGTGCGCGTCTCGAACGAGAACGCCTTCGAAACGTCGCGATCTCTTGCAAAAAATGAAGGGATTCCGGGCGGTATCTCGACGGGCGCCAACCTCTGGGCGGCGCTGCAGGTCGCGGCCCGTGACGAGCTTGCCGGCAAGACGGTGGTGACGTTCGCCCCCTCGGCCGCCGAGCGCTACTTCACCGGCGAGCTGTTCCTCGAACCGCCGGCAAAAGCGTAAGCTTCGCGTTGGGCTTTGGTCGTTAAACTGGGACTCATGGTGCGCCCTTCCTACATCGCGGCGGCGTGTGCGCTGGCCGTGGCCGCTTCCGGTCTCACCTCCGCGTCGGCGGAGCCCGGGGCCGTGCGGCTCGCGCAGCGGTGGACGCCGCTTACCGGCATGCTGCCGCCGGAGCGCGAGGTTCGCGATCCGGGTCCCGAGACAGGATCTCTGGACCGGGCCGAGCCTGCGGTATCCGAAGCCTCCGTCTCACAGGTGCGCTCGGCGCGCCGTCTTCTGAACGCGGCGCTGGTGCGCATGACGACTGAGGGGCAGGAGCACGGCGGGCTCGACGTGAAGTCGACGCTCGTCGATGCGGATCTTGCCGAGGCGCTTGGTCTTGGCGAGGCGCGGGGCGCGCTCGTGACCGATGCGTCGTCAAGCTCGGCGCGCGGGGCCGATCTGCGCGTCGGCGACATCATCCAGAAAGTGGGCCCGCATGCCGTCGCGGGGCCGAACGGGCTGCTGCAGGCTTTGCGCGAGAGTGCGCCGGACGCACAGGTGACGGTCGAGGTCTGGCGGGCCGGCGACGGTGCGGCCGATCTCAAGCAGCTTCTCGTCGACCGCGCGGATGCCGGCAACGTGGGCGCGGCAGCAAGCCTCGGGCGTCTTCTCTCGCTCGGTCTGGTGCTCGGCCCGCGCAATCCCGCCGAAGCGGCGCCGTACTACCTCAAGGCGGCCGAGGCCGGGCATCTGGCTTCCATGACGCGCTATGCGCTGTTCGCCAAGGACGGTATCGGCATCGCCAAGGACGAGGCGCTGGCCGCGCGCTGGTTCCGCAAGGCGGCGGACGGCGGGCAGGACGCGGCGATGACAAACCTCGGCGGCCTCTACGAGGCCGGGCTCGGCGTGAAGCAGGATTACTCGGAGGCGGCTCTCTGGTATCGCCGCGCGGTGGAGAAGGGCCATGTCTTCGCCAATTACCGGCTGGCACTGCTCTACGAAGCGGGCCGCGGCGTCGGGAAGGATCACCAGGAGGCGGCGCGGCTGTTGCGGGCTGCGTCAGACGGCGGGCTCAGCGAGGCGACGTCGTGGCTCGCGGACAAGTATGCGCAGGGACGCGGTTTGCCGAAGGACGAAGAGGAGGCCGCGAAGCTCAACGCGGTGGCGGCCGAGCAGGTGCGGCGCGCGGCGGATCGCGGAAATGCCGTGGCGACGTTCAACCTCGGCATTCTCTACAGGCTCGGCAAGGGCGTGACGCAGAGCGATACGGAGGCGGCCTACTGGGTCGTGAAGTCTCTGAGGCTCGGCGACCGGTATCTGGTCGCGGAGCTGATGCGCAACCCGGACGTGCTCGCCGTTGCCGACCGGAAATGGCTACAAGGCGTTCTGCGCGACGAGGGCACTTACAAGGGGCCGATCAACGGCAGCTTCTCGCCCGATGTCCGCGCCGCGATGGAAGCGCTCGCCAATCCGGCGTAAGCGCCAACGCCTGTCATCCCGGCCAAGCGGCGGCGTAAGCCAGAGCGCAGAGCCGGGATCCGAGAGAAGCTTCTACCGCGAAATATTGTGTCTTCGACGAGTCTTGCGCTGGGTCCCGGATAAGGCTCCGCCAGCGCCTTTCCGGGATGACAGCTCGTTCGTGTTACGCGGCTTCTGCGCGGGGCGCGTTGCTCAGGCTGTCGGTGATCACCGCCATGGCAGCCTGGACGCCGCCCTTCTTGTGCGGGATGCCGGCGAGCTCGAGGCTCATCTCAACGCCGGTGAGCGCGCCCAGGACCGTGAGGTCGTTGGTGTCGCCCAGATGGCCGATGCGGAAGGCCTTGGTCGCGAGCTTGTTGAGGCCGGTGCCGAGCGAGATGTCGAAGGTGTCGAGGGCGAGCGCGCGAAGGGCATCCGCGTTGTGGCCTTCGGGCACGAGCACCGTCGTCACCGCCTGCGAGTAGTACTTGGGGTCGCGGCAGTTGATCTCGAGGCCCCAGGCGCGGACGGCCGCGCGCGTCGCGGTGGCGAGACGCGCATGGCGCGCGAAGACGTTGTCGAGACCTTCCTCGTGCAGAAGCTTGATCGCCTCGTCGAGGCCATAGAGCAGGCCGGTGGCGGGCGTGTAGGGGAAGAAGCCGTTGGCGTTGTTCGCCAGCATGTCGTCCCACGAGAAGTAGGAGCGCGCGAGCTTGGCGGTGCGGGACGCGGCGAGGGCCTTCTCCGACACGGCGGTGAACGAAAGGCCGGGCGGCAGCATCATGCCCTTCTGCGAGCCGGACACCGTCACGTCGATGCCCCACTCGTCGTGGCGCAGGTCGGCGGTGCCGAGACCGGAGATCGTGTCGGTCATGAAGAGGGCCGGGTGATCGGCGGCGTCGAGCGCGCGGCGGATCTCTTCGAGCGGCGTCATGCAGCCGGACGAGGTCTCGTTGTGCACGACGCAGACGGCCTTGATCAGCCGGTCCTTGTCGCGGCGCAGATGCTCCTCGATCTCGGCCGGGTCGGCGCCGATGCGCCAGTCGGTCTGGATGACCTCGGCGCGCAGGCCCAGGCGGTCGGCCATCTGCTTCCAGAGCACGGCGAACTGGCCGGTCTCGACCATCAGCACGCGGTCGCCGGGCGAGAGCGTGTTGGTGAGGGCGGCTTCCCATGCGCCGGTGCCGGACGACGGATAGATGATGACCGGGCCGGTGGTCTTGAAAATCGTCTTGACGCCCGCGAGGACGCTTTTGCCGAGCTTCTGGAACTCGGCACCGCGGTGGTCGAGCATCTGCCGCGACATGGCGGCGAGAACCCGGTCGGGCACGGGCGTGGGGCCGGGAATCTGCAGGAAGTGCCGCCCAGGGCGGCGAGGCGCGTTCGACATCTTGTCGTCCCCTATCTCCACGACTCGCTGCGTAGCGGCCGCGGATCCTCGGGAATGGGAATTCCGAGAAGGGAGGGCCTCTCCATTTTGTGGTGTGTCCGCGCGAGACGGAGGCACCTATAGGAGTGAATGCCGGATGGCGTCAAGGGCGATCACGGGCCCGGAACGCGGGGGTGCCCGCGCCTTTTCGTCCTGGCGGCGGCGTCTCCGCCAAAGGTCCTATGGGCCGGGTTTTTCCGCCGCCGCGAGATAGTTAACGTCCGTGTCGTCCGCCAGGCTCCAGTCGTCCCGGAACGGGCTGTAAACCATGCCGCGGAAGCTCGGGGCCGAAAGGCCTGCGGCCGTGAGGTACCCCGCAAGCTCGTCCGGCGTGACGAAGCGGTCCCACTGATGGGTGCCGCGCGGCAGCCAGCCCAGGACGTACTCGGCGGCGACGATGGCGAGCGCGTAGGATTTTGCGGTGCGGTTGAGGGTCGAGAGGACGAGGATCCCGCCGGGGCGGACCAGTCCCGCGCAGGTCCGAACGAAGGCGCCGACGTCCGGGACGTGCTCCACCACCTCAAGCGCGAGCACGGCGTCGAACGTCTCGCCCGCGGCCAGCAGGCTCTCGGCCGTCGTCGCGCGATAGTCGATCTCGAGGCCCTGAGCCGAGGCGTGCTCGCGGGCGATCGCAACGTTTTCCTCGCCCGGGTCGATGCCGGTGACGCGGGCGCCGAGGCGGGCCAGCGGTTCCGAGATGAGCCCGCCGCCGCAGCCCACGTCGAGCGCGGCGAGGCCCTTGAGCGGATAGCGCCGGCCGGTGTCGCGCCCGAAATGCCGGGTGAGGGTGTCGCGGATGAAAGCCAGGCGGGCGGGTGCGATCTGGTGCAGGGGGCGGAATTCGCCCGTCGGGTCCCACCACGCCTTGGCGAGGCGCTGGAAGCGGGCCACCTCGGCGGCATCTACATTTCGTGGACCGGCCTCTTGTCCGCCGGGTTGTCCTGCGCCGGGCGCCCGTGCAGCGGGGCCCTCAGCAGCGGGATCCTGTGCACCGCGGTCTGGCGGGTTCGAAGGCGGGTGCTCGGCGTGATCGGTCATGGGACGAAAGTGCCAGCGCCCGGACAATTGTCAATGCGACGGAGCGCAGTTGCGGTGGCCCCCCGTTCCCGGTAAGAGAACGCCCACGCGAGGGCGGATTGTCCTTAGTTCAGCGGGTGTTCGCGAGGTCTCGGCCGGTTCTTTCCGGCGTGCGCCCCGCGATGCCTCTCTCAGACACAACCAGGCATCGAGCGGTTTCAAGACCATGGCTGTCGTCGTGATGAAATTCGGTGGCACGTCGGTTGCCGACGTGGAGCGCATCAAGAACGTCGCGCGCCATGTCAAACGCGAGGCGGATGCCGGCAACAAGGTGGCCGTGGTCGTCTCCGCCATGGCGGGGGCGACCAATCAGCTCGTGGCCTGGGCCAATCAGGCCGCGCCGCTTCACGACAAGCGTGAATACGACGCCGTCGTCGCATCCGGCGAGCAGGTGACGGCGGGGCTCACCGCCATCGCGCTGCAGGCGATGGGGGTCAAGGCCCGCTCGTGGCAGGGCTGGCAGGTTCCGATCGAGACCAGCGCGGCGCATGGCGCGGCGCGGATCGCCGGGATCCCGGGCGACGATCTCCGCCGCTCGCTCGATGCGGGCGAGGTGGCGGTCATCACCGGCTTCCAGGGCATCGAGCCCAAGGCGCGCCGCATCGCGACGCTCGGGCGCGGCGGCTCCGATACCAGCGCGGTGGCGGTGGCGGTGGCCCTCAAGGCCGACGTCTGCGACATCTACACGGACGTGGACGGCATCTACACCACCGATCCCCGGATCGTGCCCAAGGCGCGCCGGCTCGCGAAGGTCAGCTACGAGGAAATGCTCGAGATGGCGTCCTCGGGCTCCAAGGTGCTCCAGACGCGCTCGGTCGAGCTGGCTATGGTGCATCAGGTGAGGACGCGGGTGCTTTCGAGCTTCACGAAGCCCGAGGATATGGCGCCGGTGGGCGCTGCTCCGCTCGAGAGCGTGGGCACAATCGTTTGTGGCGAGGATGAGATCATGGAAACGCAGGTCGTCAGCGGCATCGCCTACGCGCGGGACGAGGCGAAGATCACGATGCTCAGGCTCGAGGACAAACCGGGTATCGCGGCCAGGATCTTCGGGCCGCTGTCGGATGCGGCGATCAACGTCGACATGATCGTGCAGAACGTCGCGGCAGACGGTCATCACACGGATATGACGTTCACGGTGCAACAGGCCGAGCTCGAGCGTGCCGTCGATGTGCTCAACGCGGCGAAAGCCGATATCGGCGAGTTCGAGATCCAGAGTTCCGCCGACGTGGCGAAGGTCTCGGTGATCGGCATCGGCATGCGCAGCCATGCGGGCGTTGCAGCGCAGATGTTCAAGGCGCTCGCGGAGAAGGGCATCAATATTCTGGCGATCTCCACCTCCGAGATTAAAATCAGCGTACTTATCGATGCGGCCTATGCGGAGCTGGCCGTGAGAACGCTTCATTCCCTTTATGGGCTTGATGCCGCTTAAGGCGCGGCTCTGCCGTTACGTTTATGCTATCGCCTTTTTCGTGCGCCTTTTCCGCATTGGCGCTTGAATTGACGTATAACCGCCCGTGATCCCTGCTCA
>ERZ869909.2628-NODE-2628-length-11542-cov-3.844658_pt1 | contig 11542 bp, 9 predicted proteins | sample MGYA00520892_ERZ869909 | MGnify/ENA primary metagenome ERZ869909 (study PRJEB32215, sample SAMEA104723947) | bioreactor metagenome | biome: bioreactor; feature: anaerobic bioreactor; material: water | place: China | collected 2015-03-12 ... | reverse complement strand
GCGCCGACACCAATACGATTGGCCGCGCCGCCGTGCAGGATGCGCGCTAATGGCCGTCAGGCTGATGCTGGCAGGGGCGATTGCCTCTGCCAGCCTCGCCGTGCCCTCGCCCGCACTCGCCTTTCCTGAAGGGGGGCTGCTGGGCCATACGGGCGGGTTTGGCGAGGACAGCTGCGCATCCTGTCATTTCGGCGGCTCGCAAAGCGACGATATCGCCCTGCGCGTGGAGGGTGTCGATGCATACGCCGCTGGAGAGCGCTATCGTTTCTTCGTGCGCGTGATGGACTCAGGCGCAGCGGTGGCGGGCTTCCAGCTCTCGGCAAGGTTTGAAGACGGCAGCAATGCCGGCCTTCTGGGAATCGCTGAAGGCGAAGGCCAGACCGGCGAGCTTGAGGGCATCACCTATGCCAGCCACACCGCCCCGCAGCCTGTTGAGGGCGGCGAGGCGGTGTGGGAGCTGGAATGGGTGGCACCGGAGGATGCAGCGCAGCCGGTCATCATTCACGCGGCCAGCGTCAGCGGCGCCGATGATCAGTCACCCATTGGGGACAATGTGCTGACGCTGGAACTACGTGTCAGCCCCGCCGAGTAAGCGGCCTACCGCCCCGGCATGCGCATGCGCTGATATCCGGCGGGGACGGTGAACAGGCTGGCATCCTGCGAAGCGCGGGAGAAATGCGTGGCTTCGAACGCCGTGCCGCGATCAGGAATGTCCACGCGGAGCACGATATTGTCATCGGTCATGCACCCCAGCGCCTCGCCGCCGGGAATGTCCTCGTCCTCGACGCGGTAGATCGTGCATGGCTCTCCGGCGACGGTATCGTTGCCGACTACATCTCCGAAGCGCTCATCGGCCAGCGGCAGCGACACTTCATCGCCCATCGGCATCTCGATCGCCATCCGGGTACCCTGCATGTTCACCAATATGGTGCTCATGCGTTCAACCGGGTTGACGAGCACGATAGCGCTCTGCCCTTGAAACTCGCCTTCCATGCGGAAATCGCCGCTACGATGACGCATCTGCATTTCCTGTTCATGGCCACTGGAATGGTCATGAATGCGCACCGTCATCGCGAAATCAGACAACGGCAGTCGCATTTCCTGCGCAGCAGCGAAGGAAGAGACACTCATCAGTGCGGCCGCACAGGCGGCAATCAGGGTTTTCATCAGAAACAATCCTCGATCATTGACAGGAAGCCCCCGCAAAAAGGCCGCGTACGCGTCAGGTATACCCGATCCAGACCGCCAGCATCAGCGCTAGCGCACCGGCGATCGTCAGCTTGATCATCAGGGGAAATACAAAGCGCAGCCAGCGGTCATAGGGAATGCCAGCAAGGCCGAGTATGCCCATCAGTACAGCGTTGGTCGGCACGATCATGTTGGAAAAGCCGTCGCCGAACTGGAAGGCCAGCACGGTCACCTGACGGCTCACCCCGACCAGATCGCCAATCGGGGCCATGATCGGCATGGTGGCAAAGGCCTGACCACTGCCAGAGGGCACGAAGAGGTTCAGAAGACTCTGCAGCAGGAACATGCCGACGGCGGAAAACTCCGCGCGGACTTGTTCCAGCGGCGTTGCCAGCGCATTGACGATAGTGTGCAGCACCAGCCCGTCTTCGAGAATGAGCGAGATCGAGCGGGCAAAGCCGACCAGGAGCGCCGTGGCGGTCAGCTGCGCCGCCCCGGTGATAAAACTTTCGGCGGCATCATCGAGGCGTAGACGCCCGAAAACGATGGCCGCAACAGCCAGCGCCAGGAAGATGGCAGCCAGCTCGGTCAGCCACCAGCCCTGCAGCATCACGCCCAGGACAAGGCCGACAATCGTCGCGCCAAGAGAAAGCAGGACCAGACGGCGCTGCCAGTTCATCTTCGGATAGTCCTGCGGCGGCGGGGCCACAGTGGCCGGCAGCCCAGCCATCAGGCTTTTGGACGGATCGGCCTGTACCTTTCTGGCGTAGCTGTAGACGTGATGGAAACCGATGGCGAAGATCGGCAGGGCGATAGCCAGACGGTACCACCAGCCTGAAAGCGGCTGAAGCTCGGCAATGTCCTGCGCGACCATCACCGTGAACGGGTTCATGAACGAAATGCCGTAGCCGACGCCGTAGCCCACGACCATCATGCCGACGGCGGTCATGGAATCGAGCCGCAAGGCCGCGCACAGCGCCACCAGTATGCCCACAAAGGCGATGTATTCTGCGGCCATGCCAAACGTGGCCGAGAACGTGCCGAAGACGAACATGGCAGCAAAGATCAGCAGCGCCAGCCGGTCACGGAAGTGCTGCAGCATGCCGCCGATCGCCGCGTCGATAGCGCCTGTCAAACGGACCACACCCAGCACGCCGCCAATCAGGAAGACAAAGAAGATGACGTCGGAGGCCGAAGCCATGGCGCGCGGCACCACGCTGAGCAAATGCCAGGGCGCCAGTGTCTGCGCGTCCTCGACCACCTCATAGGTGCCCGGAACCACCATCATCCGGCCGGCCTCGTTGGGCTGCATCTCGAAGCTACCGGCAGGCAGTATCCAGGTCAGCACCAGAGCAATGGCCATCATGATGACCATCAGCACCAGCGTGTGCGGTATGCGCAGCCACGAGCGCTTAGCCGCGCCTTCCTGTCCGGTCATCGATTATCCCCTCTCATTGCCTTCGTCCGGGTGCCATTGGTGATGGGCCGGCCGCGAAGGTCAAGCGCGCAGCTGGATTCGGCGCCGGGGACGGCGAGCCCGGCCCGGTGGCAGATCAGGCACCACCAGGCCGGGCCGCTATCAGTCGTTATGCACGGCGAGCAAGGGAATGCGCGCGGCACGGATGGCCGGGATGAACCCGCCCAGGAAGCCGACAATCAGCGCCAGGATCACGCCTTGCACAACGGCGTCAGGCGTAACGGCAAAGGCGAAGACCACTTGCGTAAAGCCGGAGCCAAGCGTGGAGGCACTGACCCCGTCAAAGAGCAGATACGTGGCTACCGCACCGATCAGCCCGCCCGCAAAGGCCAGTACCAGTGCCTCTGCCATCGCTGCGGTAAAGGCAGGAAGGCCGCCAAAGCCGATGGCCCTGAGCGTTGCCAGTTCACGCGTGCGCGCATCGACCGAGGCATACATCGCGTTCCACGCACCGGCGAGCGCGCCAATGGCCATGGCAAAAGCCAGCGGCCAGCCAAGGAACATAATGAGATTGGTCGTGCCGCCAGCAGACCGGGCGAAATAGGCGCGCTCGGAGAGCACTTCGAGATTGAGCCGGGGCTCGTTCTCGACATATTCGCGCAAAGCCTCGATGGCGTCCGGCGAGGTCAGCCGTGCGCGGATGGTCTGCACGCTGGAGCCCCGGTCGTAAAGATTCTGGATCACGCCCAGATCGGCCCAGATTTCAGAATCAAACACCGACCCGCCGGTGGAGAACACGCCGACAACGGTCCATTCATTATTGCCAAGCCTGATGCTCTGGCCCAGCTCGAACCCGTCGAACTCGCGCAGAACGCTTGCACCGACCACCAGTTCGGCCGTGCCGGGCGAGAACATGCGTCCCTCCACCAGCGAGAATTGCGGACGCAGTTGCGGTCCGTACTGGCCGACCCCGCGAAGCGCCAGATTGGCCCGCGTCTGCGTGGTGCGCTTGATGCCGTCGGCGACGACATAGAGCTCGGCAGAGATGAGCGCCTCGCCATTCTCACCGGCAGCGATACCGGGCGCGATTTCGACAAGGCGTACATCATCGCGGCTAACGGTGGAGTTCATCTCCGCCATCGCGCCGCCGCGCAGCATGATTGCCACATCATCGGAACCCGCACCGTCCACGGTGGCCCGGAAACCGCTGGCCATGGCCATGAAGCCGAGCAGAACCCCGACGACCAGAGCAATGGAGAGCACGGTTGCCAGCGACATGCCCCAGCGCTGCGGAATGGAACGCAGATTGAGAAGCGTTACGGCTGTTGTCTGTTTTAACATGTCGTCTCTCCTCAGATCTTGCCGAGCGCTTCGGAGATGCGCACCTGCATGGCATTGTAGGCTGGCAGGATGCCCGTCACGATACCGAGCGCCGCCATCAGGATCAGCGCGGTCACGATATTGGTCAGCGACAGACCGAAGGCGGGAAGGAAACCGGCAAGCGCCCCGCTGGCGGCAGCCGCAGCCAAAGACGCAAGGCCGAGCCCGATCAGTCCGCCGATAAAGCTCAAGAGGAGCGACTCCCACAGCACCATGCGGAAGATGCGCGGCGCGGTGAAGCCGAGTGTCTTGAGCACGGCAATCTCGCGGGTGCGCTCATTGACCGCCATCACCATGGTCGTGCCGACAATCATCAGGATCGTCGCAAACGCAGCCCCGATCACCCAGGTCAGGATCAGGCCGATATTGCCGAACTGTTCCATGAAGGCCTCGTTGAACGCGGCCTCAGTGGTGGTGGAGGTTTCCGCCGAGGAGTTGGCAAACAGGGCGTCGATATCCTGGCTAACCTGATCGTTCAGGGCCGGATCGGTGGTATTGATCGTGATCCAGTGGAAGCTATCGCGTCCGAACAGAAGGCTCTCGTTGAAATACTCGTAATGGAGCATGAGGTAGTTGGTCGGATATGTGCCTTCGGTGTCATCAAACACGCCGCAGATATCCAACTCCCATGCCTGCGAGCCGTCGGTGTTCTGCCAGATATTGGACATGAGCGGGATGCGGTCACCCGTGGACCAGTCATACTGGTTGGCCAGCGCCCGGCCAACGACCGCGCAGGTGCGCCCCTCCAGGAATGCAGCTCGCTCTTCGGGCGGCAGGACGATTTCGGTGGGATAAGCGGCCAGATAGGTTTCAGGATCGACCGCGAAGCTCTGCACGAAGTTCTGGGGTTCCTGATAGTAACCGCCAAACCAGCTGGCCGGGGCGGCATTGCGCACACCCTCCACCTGCTGAATGCGGCCCCAGTAGGCATAGGGTAGCGCCACGGTGAAATTGATACGATTGACGGTGACGAGGCGCTCCTGCGCCGCCGTGCCACTGCCCATGGAGAAGGCGTTCTGCAGGGCGCCGAGTACGCCGAAAATCAGGAAGGCGACAAGGATGGAGACCATCAGGAGGATGGCCCGCAAACGCTTGCGAAAGAGGTTTTTGCGGATCAGGGTTGCGTCATTCATCAGACTTTCCCCTTCTCCTCGAACCGGCCCTTGTTCAGGTGCAGTTCGCGCGCGGCGTAGCTCGCCGCTTCCGGGTCGTGCGTGACCATGATGATGGTCTTTCCCAGTTCCTTGTTGAGAAGCTGGAGCGTCTGCAGAATTTCATCGGCCGTCGTGCGGTCCAGATCGCCCGTCGGTTCGTCCGCGAGCAGGACTTTCGGGTCGGCGACGATGGCGCGGGCAATGGCTACGCGTTGCTGCTGACCACCCGAAAGCTGGCCAGGACGGTGACCGGCGCGATCCACCATGCCGACGATATCGAGCGCAGTTTTCACCCGCTCTTTACGCGCCTTGCCCGACAGGTTGGTCAACAGCAAAGGCAGTTCGACGTTCTGGGCTGCGGTGAGCGTCGGCATCAGATTGTAGAACTGGAAGATGAAGCCGGCATTCTTGGCGCGCCATTTGGCGAGACGGCCCTGGCTCAGATTATCGATGCGCTGGCCTTCAAACAGAACCTCGCCGGAGCTGGGCTTGTCGATGCCGCCCAGCAGGTTCAGCAAGGTGGTCTTGCCCGACCCTGACGGCCCCATGATGGCGATGAAATCGCCCTGGGAGATCGTCATGTCGAGCCCGTCGAAGATCGCGACCGTCTCCTTGCCGCGCGTATAACGCTTGGAAAGCCCTTTGAGTTCGTAAAGTTCTGATGCGTCTGCCATGATATCCTGTCCCTTGAAAATTCAGCCCCAGCCCTGGGCCGGCATCACTCGATAAAGGTCACGCGAGCGGCCATGTCCGGCAGGACGCGGGCATCGCGCTCGTTGAGGGCCACGCGTACCTTGATGGTGGCGCGGCTACGGTCTGCAGTGGGGATGATGGCCTCCACGCGGGCGGGAATCCGCCAGTCCGGATAGGCATCCAGCACCGCTTCGACGCGCTGGCCTGGCGTCACCCGCTGGATCTGGCCTTCGTTTACATCGACCTCGATTTCCAGCGAGGCCATGTCGACCAGCGTTGCGACGCCGGTACGGGTAAACCCGCCACCGGCGGAACCCGGGAACAGAATTTCACCAACCTGCGCATTCTTCGCGATCACGACGCCCGCAAACGGTGCGCGCACGATATGGCGCGCGATGAGATCGATTTGGCTCGTGCGTCGTACGCGGGCGCTGTCCAACTCGGCACGGGCCGCACGCAGCTGAGCCTCCAGGCTCGATTGCTGGGCCTGCGCCGCCGTCAGCGCTGCCTCAGAGGCGATGTCGCGTTCAAACAGGCTGGACGCACGCCGGCTGACAGTGCCGGCCTCGCGCGCCTGAAACTCCAGCGAGCGCACCCGCGCCTCAGCAGCGGCGATCTGGGAGTCGATCAATTCAAGATCGAGATTGGCGCGCGTATCGTCCAGCCGGGCGAGTATCTCACCAGCCTCGACCTCGGTGCCTTCTTCAACAAGCACTTCGGCGATACGCCCGGTGATTTCGGCCGAAACGGTAGCCTGACGGCGCGCGGTGACATAGCCAGACGCAACAAGGCCCGACGCACGTGGTACGCGCGGCGCGGCCGCAGCAGGCGGCGGTGTTGCCTGCGTGTCTGCGGTCTGGCTGGTGCTGGCGGCCGGCGCGCTGGCAGCTGTGTGCTGTTGCGGCGGCGCATTGCCGTCATCACCTTGCGTCAGAAACCAGACCGCACCAGCGGCAATGGCTGCCGACACAATCATTCCGCCAATCAGCGTGGCGGGTGACACCCCGCCGCCGCGTCGTTCGTCATCATCCCGGTTGATGCTCAGCGACCGCAATTTGTCCCGGCGATCATCATTCATCTGGCTTGTCCCCTGCCCGTCCCTGCGCCCGATGCGCGATTATCGCACAAGCGGTAGACCTTGCGCCATTGCATGTAAAGCACCCTTTACGATACATTTTCGTAATGTTTGCAGGTCAAGTTATATCAAATTACTTTGATTTACAAAGTTTGTGGAGTCAAGTGGGCGTAGCGGGGAGTGGCGTGGTGCGATGTTGGGGAGATCTGCGAGAGTCCGGGGCTGCGGGGCCATGCAGGATCAGGCGGTCTGGTCACCCGTCCGTTGCCGCGCCTCTCTTGTTGCCAGCGGGCGCCGGATCTCTGGTCCCGCCACGGAAAGGCTGCAACAGCATGCGGTCGAGCCACAGATCACGGGGCTCTCGGAACTGGCCTATGCCAATGGTCATGGCATCGTGTCCGGCCTCGGGCTGCGCGCGGTAGGTGCCGAACAGCCGGTCCCACCAGGGCAGGTTGAAACCGTAATTGCTGTCGGTCTCATGACGCAGGACCGAATGATGTACCCGGTGCATGTCCGGCGTCACCACGAAGAGCCGCAACACCCGGTCGAGGCCGAACGGCAGGCGGATATTGGAGTGGTTGAACATGGAGGTGGCGTTGAGCAGCACCTCGAATACCAGCACGGCCAGTGCGGGCGCGCCCAACAGGCCAACGACTGCCAGCTTGATGATCATGGAAAGGACGATCTCGCCGGGGTGAAAGCGCAGGCCCGTCGTGACATCAAACTCCAGATCGGCGTGATGCATGCGATGAAAACGCCACAGGACGGGCACCTTATGGAGCATGACGTGCTGGCCATAGATCACCAGATCCAGCAGCAGGACCGAAAGCGGCAGAGCCAGCCATAGCGGCGCGCCCAACACATTGAACAGGCCCCAGCCTGCCCCTTCAGCCCACAGGGCAAATGCCACCGCCAGCAAAGGAAAAGCGAAGCGCAAAATGGCCGTGTCCAGCACGACCACCGCGAGATTATTGCTCCACCGCACAAGGCGCGGAATTTCTCGCCGCCTGCGCGGCGCCGCCAGCTCCCATACCATCATCACGGCCAACACGCCGGCAAACGCGGCAAGGCGCAGTAAAGGCTCGGCAGCAAGGATGGTGTCAGACATGGTTTCCTCAAAGGCGCGCCGCCGGAGCGCGCATGCCCTTGAGGGTCAATATAGGTTGTCCGTCCGGAATTAGAACGCGGCAGGCCGGCAGAACCACGAGGCCCTGCCGGTCAAACAGCGCTATGGAACCTGCCCGCGATCAGTCCTCGGCGCGGTAGACGTACTCGTGCTGGCTGTCGCGGATGGTCAGGGTCGCCACTCCGTGCTCATCGCCGATCACGGCTTCCAGCCCGATAGCGCCCGCTCCCACGGTGACCAGAGACACGGTGCCATCGGCATTGCGCCGGGTGGCAACCGGCCCCTCGATCGCACCGGCCCGCAGCCAGGTCTCCCCGTCCACGTCGCGGATGGTGATATAGCCGGTTTCCGGGTTGTGATACTGCGCCGCGAGGGCCTCCAGTATGGCCGTGTCACCCGGGACGGTCAGCGTGGCGCGCCGCGCGCCCGACTGACGCGCCATCCGCTCCACCGCCGCATTGATGTCGTTCATCGCTTCGGGTTGGCCGTCATAAACCACTTCCATCAGACGGCGCAGGAAGGGCCGCAGCATCACCGCACCTTCATCGGAATTGGTCAGGACAACCGCGCCAACACCGGCCTCGGGAAGTAGATAGAAATTGCTGCGATATCCCAGAAGCGTGCCGCCATGGCTGACGACCGGGACGCCCCAGGCGATTTCGTCAAACAGCCCCATGCCGTACCAGCTGTCCTCACCCGTGGGCACGTTATGCACGCGCCGCTCCATCAGATTGGCCTCGGACACCACGCGCTCGCCCTCCGGCGTCAGCCCGCCTGACAACTCCAGCTGGACGTAGCGTGCCATGTCGGCTGCCGTTGACCAGGCACCGCCCGCCGGTCTGTGGGTGATGATCGACTGGTTGAACGTGTTGCTGATCTCGACGACCTCGCCATCGATATTGCGCCCGTGCGGACGCGCCCAGGCACCCTGCATTGCCTCGGCAAAGTCGAAGCCGGAATTGTGCATGCCTGCAGGCGCAAACACGCGCGTCTCCATAGCGAGGTCGAATGCCGCGCCCAGCTCCATGCCCGGATAGGCCAGCGCGCCGCCAACATAGCCGGCCGCCGAAACCAGCAGGTTGTTGTACTGGAAAAGCTCGCCAAAGGCACTGGTCGGCTGGGTATCCGCAAGCTGGCGGAAAGTGTCGGTTGCCGGTGCGCCGGGTTCCACCAGAATGAAACCCATATCCTTGCGCGGCAGGCCGGTACACGCACAGACCAGATGGCGCATTAGCGTGGACCGGGTGGTCTCATCACTGCCCAGCCGGAATTCCGGATATACGCTGGCAACGGGCTGATCCCATTCCAGCGCGCCTTCATCGGCGAGCGTAGCCAGCAGAAGCGTCACCATACCCTTGGTGTTGGACGCGATCATGAAGCGTGTGTCAGCCGTGACCGGATCAGCGGCGCCAAGCTGACGCACACCAAGACCGCCCTGCCAGACGACTTCGCCCTGATCGATCAGCGCCAGGCCAACGCCGGGGACATCCAGCGCGTCCATGGCATCGGCCACAAACTCGCGCAGCAGATCGATACGCTCCGGCGTGAGGGGGTTGGGTGTGCGCCCCGCAAAGCTCTCACGTTCATAACCGGCAGGGCGCAGGCTCTGCTGGATCAGGGATGTCGCAGCCGAGCGCCGCTCCTGCGCGGCCTGTGAACCGCGCACGATCACCACTGTCCAGCTGGCTTCGCGCCTCAGCGCCAGAGCTTGCACGGCAAGGCGCTCATTGGGGGGAATGTCGTAGGAGACGCTGGCACGCTCCTCCCAGCCTTCGCGCGGGCTGGCGGCAGTGACAAGCCGTACGGGATAGTCCGCATCCGGGTCGAAGAGCGCCCAGGCAGCCAGCACCGCATCAGACGCACTATCGGCACTACCCACATCCACGAGGGCCACTAGCAGCTCATCGCCGGGCGCAGCCAGCACAGTAAGGCCTTCGCCGGGGCGCACATCCCAGCCGTCAGGCGCGGTGTAGCCGACGCCGGCGGCAGTGGTGGCGGGCGTATTGGCAAACGCGGTGAGCGGCGTTGCCGCCAGAAATGCCACTGCCGCGCAAAGACAGATCAGTGTTTCAAGCGGCGCACGGCGCAGCCATGGTTTCAAGATCGGCATCGTTCTCCCCTCCCGCTTCGCGGTTATCCGATTTGAGAACATCATAGGCACACGATCCCAATCAGGACAAGTTATCCTGATTGGGATGCTTCTGGAAGCACATAAGCCAAGGCCTGTATGGCCAAGCTGCCGGCGTTCAGACCGCGCTAGTTGTCTTTTCCGGGTTCAATGCGCGGGCCGTAATTGATGCGCCGCACCTCCCGGATACGCGTTCCGGACGCGTCGCCCTCTACCAGCTCATAGCCTAGCAGGGCGAACACCCGGCCGCGCAGGAAGATGGGCCGCGCATCGCCATACCAGTCGATGCAAGAGGCCTGGCAGCCATCGTCCAGATGGCCGGGCGCAGCGGACTCAAGACGCCCGTGCGCGGATAGCCGTCGCGCTTCCCGGCGCAGGAATAGCATGTCCGCATCACCAGAGCCGCGACCCCGATTGATCACCGGCAGGCCCAGCAGGCCGTCGGCCCCGTCAGCGCTGCCCGTATCTGGCCGGTAGAAGAAGGCGTGGCTGCGCGATTCCGCTTCGCGGGCACCGCGCTCGGTAAAGCGGTCGATGATGGCAGGCTCCGGCCCGGTAATATCGAGGGTGACAAATACGGTCGCCTGCGAGCCGCCAATCACGACGGCATCGCGGCCCAGCTGCTCGATCCGCTCGACCCCTTCGGGCACGGCAAGTTCGACCGGCTCGCCTCCGTCGACCGGCACAACCACAATCGAATAGCGGTGCCGGCTGTCCGAGTAACGATGAAGGCTGTAAAGCACCCGGTCCCCGATGAAGCGGTTGCGGTTGAGATGGGCGTACTCGTCACCCGGCAGGAACTGATAGTCGTACGCCGAGGCCGCCCCGCTGCCGTCGCCGAAGCGCGCAAACGGCAAGCGCAAAAGGGCCGGGCGGCCGCGCGTCAGCTCCGTATCCCACATCGGATCGTCATAGCCCTCGTCCGAGACAAGGACATCAATCCGGCCGCCGGCCGGGTTGGTGCCAAGCGAGAACTGGTCGAGCGGGCTGCCCGCCACCCGCACGGCGCCTGGCAGCCGGTCATCGAGCGCTATGCGGATGAGGAAGTTGGGGCTGTCTGCCTCCACATTCCGGTTCGCTTCCAGCCAGACATAGACGTAGTCATTCGACACGAAAAAGGTGCGGCCCTCAGGCCCCAGCACGACGGTGGCGTCGCAGCTCAGCTCCGGCGCAGCCAGATCGCACTGCGTAACGGTGTGCATCGCCTCCACTGCCTCCGCGCCGCTCGCCCGCAAGGGGGCGGGAATGAAGATATTGCTCGCGCTGGCGATGCGTTTGAACTCCGGCCCTTCGCGATCAGGCGACCAGCGGCTGAGGCCAGGCAGATCGTCGAGCACATCGCGCGAGTTCCAGCGGAAGGATAGCGGCGCATAAAGGACCA